>Ga0114129_10000121_pt1 | contig 79078 bp, 110 predicted proteins | sample RhiMetdeltSRZDD1_FD_80071 | JGI IMG/M metagenome (GOLD analysis project Ga0114129, IMG submission 80071) | Populus rhizosphere microbial communities from Tennessee, USA - Rhizosphere MetaG P. deltoides SRZDD1 (version 2) (version 2) | ecosystem: Host-associated > Plants > Roots > Rhizosphere >...
GAGGCCACCGTCCGGCCGACCCCCTTCGGCCGGTACGCCGACGAGTCAGGCAACAACGGCAACAGCTACCCGATGGAGTGGCGGAAGGGGTACGGATTCTGATGACTGAGCCTTTCGACGTCAACGACCCTGCCAAGCTGCCGGACCCGGAATGGTTCGAAGCTCCGCCGGAGTGGTTCAAGTACTTCGTCCTCCGCCTCGCCCGGAACACATCGGCCGGTGAGGTGTGGGACGCCCTGGAGAAGATCAGTCCCTGGGGGGTCGTGCCGGAGTGGTACCGGGAGGTGCAGATCTGATGGCCGACGCGAAGAACACCGGCAGCTACCGTCAAGGTGGCGAGGTGAACGACCCGGGCTGGGACACCGTGGGCGACAACCCCACCGGCCGTCCCCGCAAGTCTTCCGCCCGTCAGCGCCGTAAGAAGGACCGCAGACTCTTCGGCGGAACCCCGTGGAGCCGCAAAGAGCAGGACTGAGGAGACGTCCCGGAGATCATTCCGGGACGTTTTCGTTTGTATTGACTTTTGTACCCCCAGGTCAGGGCGCGTGTCCGGCGCTTTACGGATCGCCCGGCCTATGATTTACTTAAATCAGTAAGGCCGAGTGAGAGACCCCCTCCCGGGGAGCCAGGCAGAACGGCAGACCGGTTGAGACAGAGGCTCGAACGAAGCACAGCATGTGGGCCAGGCGAGAGGTCCGTAGCAGCAAATGCAGACTCGGAGACAGGGCACCGACCCTCCCCAAGAAAACGGCAGGCCAGACCCGACGAGATCACAAAACGGCGGACGGCCGCAGGCAAGGTGAGGGAGACACGGAACCCACCGGCCAGCGGAGAGAACCCGGGAGCGTACCGAGAGCGGACGGCCAGACGAACAACCACAAGACGAAACGACCACAGACCAGCCCCACAGGGGCAGAGACCAAGGAGAACCGATCATGACGAACACCGAGCGGATCAAGGCGAACCTCGACGCGACGCGTGAGCGTATCCGGACGCAGCAGGCGCTACGCAAGAACACGGTATGAGGCGAAACCGGACCACGGTCCGGTCGGCCGGGCGCCGCCCGGTCCTGATGAGCCAGGCAGATGACCAAGGAGAACCGATCATGAGCAAGACGCTGAAGTCCGGAAGCAATGTCCACTACAAGGGCGACCCGAGCATGACGGGGACGGTCGTCCGTACCGAGGACGTGGTGAAGAGCCCCCGCCGGGGGTCCGGGTACAACACCGGGAATACCAACGGGTCCACCACGATCACCATGTACTGGATCACCTGGGACGATATGCCCGATGAGGAGGACCGGTATTACCGGTCCGAACTGGTCGGGATCTGAGCCTCAGTCCAGGTCATCCGCTCCGGCGGGTGCCCTGGCTCGGGGTGCTCAGAACCTCGACCAACCGACCAAGGAGAACCGATCATGACGAACACCACGCTGACCCCCGCCCGTGTCGGTTCGGCCCTTGGCCGGGCCGGTTACCTCTCCCGCCGGGGAACGACCCGCGCCAACGGCTTCAAGGCGAGCAAGTTCATGCCGGGGACCGTCGCGGTCACCGCACACTTCAACACCGACGCCCGGGAGCGCGAAGCGCTCATGTCCTACATCCCGGTTCTGATCGCTGCCGGGTTCGATGTCGACGACCAGGAGACGACCCTCTTCGTCAGCCTCTCCAACTGATCCGGTCACCAGTCGGGGGCGCGTCTCGTACGTGACCCCCTGTCGGGCCGACCGGCTCACCCGAAGACCAACTGACCAAGGAGAATCACCCCCATGGGAGAGACCCCGGAGCAGCGCCGCGAACGCGAGTCGTTCGACCGGTACAAGGCTGCGATCAACGACTCGCAGCGCGAGCTGATCACCCGCTGGGGCGTGCCGGTGGAGGACGCAGTACGCATCGTGTATGACCTGGCACAAGCTGCCCGGGACCGGGGGTGGGACTCTGCTGTCCTGCCCATCGCCATCGTGAACAAGGAGAACGGATCATGAGCTTTGACCCGAATGTGATCGCGGCGTTGGCTGAGCTGCGACACGCCGCAGCACACATCAGCCGCCCCCTCGCCCGTGCATTTCAGACGCTGGACGACGCGGGTGTGTTCGCCGCGCTGGACGAGCAGACCGACTACGCGTCTGCGACGGAGATCCTGGCGGAGTCAGCGGCAGACTCGCTGCGCAAGGCCCGGCAGCGCCTGATCTCGGATGCCATGGACCGGGACGAGGCTGAGCAGTCGGTGCCCGATCCGGCCGAGTGGGGCGACACCACGTCGGCGGACATGGCCCGGCACCAGGGCTACGTTGCCGCCTCCCGGCTCGGGAAGCCGGAGCGCATCCCCGACGCGCTCCGTCCGGCGCACGAGCACGTGTTCGCCAGCCCGCACTCGGACGAGGTCTGCTACGGCGCCGAGTGGTGCACGCTGACCTACGGCGAGCACCGTGAGCGGGCACGTTGGGAGGCTGCGGCACGCCACGGCGTGGATGCGTCCGAGGTCAACTGGGACGCAACTCAGCACTGAGCACGACGGCCCGGCCGGAGCCGTAATCCGGCCGCCCCCGCTAGCGTGATGACCGGCTGTCCGGAACAGCGTCGAGACTACGGCCCGTTCAAGTCGGGCCGGGGGCACTCAGCACGACCGACCAACGAGACCAAGGAGAACCGATCATGAGCATCACCTTCGAAACCATCACCCGCGATGACCTCGAAGCCATGCATGACATCACCTGGCGCAACGCCCTGGCCGCCCTGCGGCCCATGGAGATCGAGCAGCCCGTCAGCCTGGTCATGCCGTACTGGAGGGCCATGGAGGCGTACAGCACTCACATGGGGACGTGTGCACAGTGCGTCGACTCGCCGGTGTACGAGGGCGACTGCCCGCAGGGTCAGCGTCTCGCCGCTTTGGCGGCCGACGCCATGGCCGCTCAGGAAGACCTCGCCGCGCAGAACTGACCGCACCGCACCGCCCGATCAAGGAACCGAGAGGAAGACCATGAGCAAGCGCCGGGAGATCGAAGTCCGGTTGACAGAGCAGAACATCGGCGTCGCGCTGGTGCCGGGCGACGTCATCGCGGATGCGGAGGAGCTGGGACAGGTTGTCTCGGCCCGGATGACCGTCCAGGGCCAGTACGCCGTCGTGTATTTCATGGGAGGCGACGCTTACAAGGAGACCTTCGGCGTTCCGCAGACGCTGCGGGTGCTCCGGGAGGTGGACGCACCGGAGTACGAGTGGCGCGGCCGTCCCCTCGGTACGCACGGCCTGGTGGAGATCAGCAAGGTCGGAGGCGGCCGGGTCGGCCGGAGGTATCAGGGTCGCTGGAACGTGCGCGCCACCCAGAAGGGACGGGTGGTGTACGAGGGCGGCGGAGTCACCTCCGGCACCCCCAAGACGCACGCGGAGATGGCCCGGATCGTCTGGAGTTCCGTGGACGAGACGTACGACAGCGAAGTCGACTGAGCCTCGGTCCAGGTCATCCGCTCCGGCGGGTGGCCTGGCTCAGGGCGCTCAGCCCGACCACAGAGAAGAGGAGAAACCGATCATGGAATTCGTGCACCGCCTCACCAATGGAATTCTGAAGCGGGACGTCAACATCATCGACGGTCCGGTCCACAAGCACGCTTACAGCAGCACCGGCAAGCGGTACCGGGTGGAGGGTGCGCACGTGTCATTCCACCTGGACCGCAGCCGGGGCGAATGGACCACCCAACACGTCACTCTGCGGGGACCGGTTCTGCGCAAGGACGGCACCGAAGGCAAGGAGACGTTCAGCGGGGACCCCGGCTACGGCTGGGAGCGGCGGCCGGAATACGCGTGGCTGGTCAAGATGATCGACGCCATCCGCCCCGAAGGTGTACCCGAGCTGCCGTTCCGCCTCGCCGGACTGGAGAACGACGAGACCGAGGAGATCTGATCCATGACCACACGAGAACCTGAGATCCCCCGGCCGTCGGTCGGAGACGCGTTCATTGTCCGGCGGTTGAAAAGCCGTTACCAGGAGGAGGAGGTCTTCCCTGTCCGGGTGCGGGCGATGGCCCGGTTCAGGGTCATCCTCGAAGGGCCGGATGGGGAAGACCTGCCTTGGATGTACCAGGAGTTCGACATTCGGACTCGCGCCGTGTGGGGCGCCGACCGGGACGACCGGCCCACCCGCCACGACGGATACAAGCTGCACACGGTGGAGACGCTGGCATGGGAGGACCGTAAGCACGCGGCTGACAGGTACCTGAGTGAGATGGGTATTCGCCTGTGGGATGTACGGGGGAACTTGCGCAAGGCCATCAACGCGGACCCCGTCGGGTTCGTCAACGCCCTGCGCCGGTTCGAGGGCCTGGAGGAGATCTGATGTCTGACGGAGGCGACACCAATCCCCTGTCCTGCCTGCTGTGGATCCTCGCCCTCGCAGGAATCGTCTGGACTGTCGTAGTGCTGGCCACGGGACACTGAGCGCGACGGCCGCCGGGAGCCGTAATCCCGGATCATGGCCCGTCGTCCAACACGGCGAGGACACCCCGCGCGAGCCGGTTCTGATCGGTTCCCGGCTCCGGGGAGAAGCCGGTTCGAGTCCGGCCGGGCCCACTCAGCACACCGCCGACCAAGGAGGAACGCATGACCACGGAACAGCACATCAAGCGCGGCGGGTTCGCCCGGGACCGCCGCACCGGACAGATCGTCCGGGTCAAGGAGCAGGGCGGTTCGCACTGGCTGGTTCATCCGGCGTACAAGTCGGACGGCTACTGGACCGAGACGGAGAACCTGGACGCGGCCCCCAACCCGCACGGGTACTCGGGCTGGCACCTTCTGCTGATGCTGGGTTCGCTCGGCATCGCGGTGGGCACAGGCTGGGGCCTGTACCAGGATCTTGCCGGAGCAGCCGACCAGGGATCCCGGTGGATTGCGACGGTCGCGGTCGGCGGAGGTGTCTTCGTGGCGTTCAGCCGACTGCTGGGACTGATCCGGGACTAGGCCCGGCGTACTTCTGAGAAGTAATCTGGTCCGGCGGGTTTGCCTCCGCCGGGCCGGGTATGATTTAGTTAAAGCACCACCGACCAAGGAAGCGAGAACACCATGACCGACACCCTCCGCAAGACGGACTTCGAGACCCTCCTCGCCACGCTGGACGAGCAGCAGGAGCGCAAGGTCGACGTGATCCTCCCGGCGACCAACCTGTGCTTCAAGGACGGCAACCTGCGGGTGCTGCGCTCCGACCTGGAGCCTGAGCTGACGGCGGACGGCGTCAAGAGCCCGGTCCAGGTGTTCGCCCCCAACGAGGTGTTCGACCAGGGCTTCGCGGACCGGCTCGGGGGTCCGGTGACCGCCAGCTTCATCCGCAAGCTGCGGGCCGAGGGCTGGACGGACATCCTCGACGGCACGCTGAACGCACTGATCCACGGCAAGCGCACCGGCGAGGACGAGTGGATGCGCGAGCCGCAGACGAAGTCGGTCCTTCTCCGTGCGTTCAAGGACGCCGACGGCGGTCAGACCGGAACGGCCCGCGCGCTGCTCAGCAACGCGTACAAGATCATCGACCACGTCGACACGCTGCGGGCCGCGATGCAGGGCATGCGGGCCGCAGGGCTCGGCGCTGAGAACGTCACCCAGTGCGACCTGACCGCCCGGCGCATGTACGTCACGGTCGAGGTCCCGGAGGTCCGGGCGCAGGCCGCCACGCTGCTGAAGGACTACGTCTCGCCCTTCACCGGCAACCGTGGTGCGGACAACCCGATCGTGCACGCGGGGTTCGTGCTCGGCAACTCGGAGGTCGGTGACGGGACGTTCTTCCTGTACCCGCGCATCGTCGCCGAAGTCTGCACGAACGGCATGACGATCAAGAAGGACGTCGGTGCGCTGGTCCAGCGGCACCTCGGAGCCCGGCTGGACGACGGCCTGGTGACCTACAGCGACGCGACCCACCGCGCCAACCGCGAGCTGATCACCCGCATGGCGGAGGACACGGTCCGGACCTTCCTGACCGAGGACTACCTCCACAGTGTGGTCCGCAAGCTGGAGGAGAAGGCCGGGGAGCCGGTCGCCAAGCCGGAGGCCGCGATCAAGGAGGTCACCCGGAAGCTGGAGATCCCCGCCCTGTACGACGACGTGCTGACGCACTTCATCAAGGGCGCGGACCTCAGCCGGGGTGGCATCATGCACGCAGTGACGGCCGCCGCACAGTCGGCCGACCTGGACGCCGACACGGCGTTCAAGATGGAGGAGCGCGCCACGGCGATGCTCCTCGGATAACACCCGAGACGACCGGAGGGGATACGCCCCCACGTACCCTCCGGTCAGCCGGGCCCGGCAACCCCCCGCCGGGCCCGGCGCTCCGTCCCTCGTAGCTCAGTTGGCAGAGCTGCCCCTGCGTGACCTAGGGGCGTAGACGCTGGTTCGAACCCAGCCGAGGGAGCGCAAGGCAGACCGTTCAGCGACGCGAGACAGCCTCCCCCGCCACAGCCAGTGGGGCACGGGGGTCAAGGAGAAGTCGTCGCCGACCGGGCCACGTAACGGCCCCCTCTGCGCCCGGAGGATGAACGGGCGTCCCGTTAAAGGGGCGTACGACCGGCCGGGGTCACCCGGTCCCGGCCGGATCACGAGACGAAGGAGTGTCGGATGATTCAGCTCGGTGCACACACGTCGTGGACGAAGTCCAGTTACAGCACCGGTACCGGCGCGTGTGTCGAGGTCCGTTCCACCGAGGCTACGGCCGTCGGTGTCACGGACAGCAAGGTCGACGACTCGCCCGCGCGGCCGGTCATGTCTGTGTCCCCGGCCGCGTTCACCGCGCTCATCGAGAGCGTGCGCGTCTGATCAATCGCACCACGGCCGGGCCTCGACGGGGCCCGGCCTCCGCACACGGAAGGTGGCGCTAACCCCGGCCACCGAAACCAAGGGGAGATCATCATGGCCATGGGCCGACACACACGGGACGACCAGCGGGTCCGGGACGAAGGGGCGGGGCAGCTGTGAAGCGGCCGACGCTGAAGGCGTTCCTAGCAATGTCCTACGGAGAGGTGCTGGACGACCCGTCCGTCTACTGGGACCTGGAGTTGCTGATCGCCGAGTGGGCCACCGGCAAAGAGCCGACCCGGGGCCAGCTTCCGGACGTCTCGGGCAGGAACTTCGCGTCCTGGCTGGACGATATGTGGGAGGACCGGACCGAGGAACCCGATGTCCCGGTCCAGAAGATCCTGGAATGCGCCGTGTCGGAGTGGTGCGGGGGGAGGACGTTCTGATGAGCGAGATCCCCGGAGAGCGCAAGGTCGAATCGCGCCGCAACTTCCACGGCTCCAAGGGGGAGCACCTGTTCCCCCACCCATCGACGTACGCACGCCGGTCGGAGTGGACCGGCTGGGACAAGGCGTACGCCGCTCATCTGGACCGGCATCGGGAGCTGGCCGACAACCCCGAGCCGATGGACGGCGACCACCCGGCCGCCGTCGCCCTGTTCGAGCACATCGAGGTGCTGAAGAAAATCATCGAGAACGAAAAGCGGCTCATCGTCGCAATCCGCCGGAAGGCAGCGCAGGGCCGGGAAGTCGACGAAGCCGAGCTGGAGGAGACCCGGCGTGTGCTGCGTCAGGGAGGTGTCGACGTATGAGGACCGTGTTCCGCAACTCGGAGATCCCCGGCCGCATTCACGCCCTGCTGCCCTTCCTGTCCGTCGGCAAGCTGCCGGACGGAACACGGACCTGGTCGGGCCACTCCGGCCCGGCGATATCGGTTGGCCACCTGCCCCGCCGGTACCATGCTTCGGCTCGAGCGGCCGTGTACGTGGTCTACAGCCACGGCACGCCCATCGCATGGGTGCTGGAGGTCCAGCACGGAACATCCCCGTTCACGTACGCCGTGCCGGACGTCGGCTATTCGCCGACCACGGGTCAGCACCAGTACGCCTGTCTGGAAGCATGGGCGGATGAGCTGCGTCGGCAGGGCAACTACCGACGGTGGCCTGGCCGGAACCGGGAGACCGTCCGCGTCCCCGGCAACGCGGAGGTCTACGGCCGGACCATCCGGGCCCGGTCCGGCGGAATCGACGGCGTTCGGCCGGGCGAAATCGTCGGTGCACCAGTTCGCCGGGAAGCGCGCCGGACGCTGGACGACTCCCCCCGCGACGGCGCACAGTCCGGGGGTCTTCCCGGCGACTGGACCGGGCATAAGGCCCATCCATGAACCGGTGTTCACGAAACGGGTGTCCGTTCCCAAATCGGGACGGACACCCGTTCTTTCTGCGTAGTGACTTTACGTACCTCAGGGTGGACGCTTAACAGAAATGGCGCGATCCCGTGGGAGGTAGGAGGTTGCTCGTATTCAACTTCTCCGCCGCTGAAGTGGTCTGGCAGGACAACGCGCGGTGCAGTGGCGCGCAGTTCAACTTCACTCCCGAGGCGGAGACGTGCAACGAACTGGAGTACGTCCGGGGGCAGTGGTGCAACCTCTGCCCCGTCCGGATCGAGTGTCTGGCCTATGCGTTGCTGTACCGGATGTCCGGCTACTGGGGAGGGACCGATACCGCCGAAAGGCGCAGGCTCTCCTATCCCCGCAATCGTGTCCGGTGTCCCGACTGCAAGAGCAAGGCCGTTGTCCCCACCGAAGAGGGACAGGAGATCTGCCAGCACTGCGGTATGTCCTGGACTGGAGTCTCCCGCCCCCGCCTGCCCGAGGAGGCAGCCGGATGACCGTGAACGACGAACTACTGACCAAGGCTCTCCGACTTCAGGGAGACCTCGAGAGCCTGCGACAGAACATGGAAACCGGGAGCTACCGCCCCGAGACAAAGTCGGCCATGGCCCGGGACATCTGTGAATCCCAGGCCCGGGTGCAGGCCATCATTCAGGCGTGCACCCTTTCGGCCGTCTGACCCTTCTGTAGATCGCTGGCCCGGCTCCATGCCTCAATCCAGCGCCACGAGTGGTCACGCAGCCGGAGTTCTGCGGCCACGGTTCTTCCGGCCTCCGCGCGTTCGGCTCGGAGGCCGGGAGACGACACGAGACGTTCCAGGGCCCTGTGCCACCGGCGCGGCGTGTCGGCCAGCTCTCCGCAGCCCCGGCGGTGCAGACGCTCGTACTCCACACGGGGCGAGGCGACCCACGGCACCCCCAGTGCGGACATCTCCAAGGGCTTGAGCCACGACTTGCACGCGTTGAAGCGGGTGTCCGCGAGGGGCGCGATACCCACACCCAGCTCCGCTACGGCCGTCGGCCATTCGTCGATCTCCACTGGACGGAGAAGTCCTGGAGGGTCCTGAGGGAGCCCGAAAGCGTCTCCGACACCCGTCGGGTCACTCGTCACCCGAAAGGCCGTCCCTGCGGCGCACAGCCTCGCGACGGCCCCGCCTACGGCCGACGGGTCGTCCGGGTGGGAGTGCAAAGACGCGGGCCAGCCCACAACGGCGGAGTCTTCGTGGGGAACGCCGTAGTAGTGATCCGGCAGGTAGTTGAACAGCACGTGCCCCCGTCCGTGCGCGGCGTACCGCTGGAGAAGGGCGGGAGTCGAGACGGTGACCAGGGTTGCATCCCGGCAGGCCTGCTGGAGGTTGGCCCACGAATGCCGGTTGGGCTCCCGCGTCTTGGGGTCCAGGGCTCCGTCACTGCGGGGGTGATAGGCCTCATACGCGGGGTTGCGTGGGTGGATGGACCCCAAGTCGTCGTCCACGTCGATCACGACGGCCGCGCCCTTGGACCGGATGATGGGCACGGCCTGAGCCATCCACCGGTGCGTGAGCCGCTGAAACACGTAGACCGCCCCGGGCTCGATATCGAGAACGTCGACCACCCGTTCCCCGTCGATCTGCATTTTTATGTCCCGGTCCTGCGGCGGACGCATCGTGATCTCCACGCCCGGCGCGCCGGACTTCAGCAGCTCATGCACTTGCCAGATAAGCCGGAAGTGACCGCACCCGGCCGTGTCCGCCGGGTACACCTTGATCTTCAATTGTCCGTTCTCCTTGAGCGTTGTTCGGCCGCCGTGCTCAGCGTCCCTGAGTCCGGGTTTCCGCTGTACCGGCGGTGCCCTTTGCTTCGGCCGTACCGGCGTGAGCTTTGACGGCCGCCGTCTTGCGGGTCGCGGGAGTGCTCTTCGGTGCGGAGGACTCCAGCGCGCTCACCCGCGCCTCAAGCGCCTTGATGCGCTCCTCGTACTCGCCGGTGAGCGCGGACACCGCGTTCTCCACCAGGTCCCGTATCTGTGCGGACGCACTCATTCCTCAGCCCTCCATCAGCTTGAAGCGCAGTGCCGTCAGCTTGTCGGCCACGGCTTGTGAGACCTGAGTCAGGTCGAGTGTGTCCAGCGCCTGCCGGACGGCGGAGAGCATCTCCCCGTTGGCCTTGGCCTGGGCGGTGACGACTGCGAGGCGCTCCAGAAGGTCCGCCTGACGCTTGTCGTCCCACCGCAGGAAGGTTCCGGCGCTGCGGTACGGGTCGACCCCCTGCGGGGCCGTGGGCGACGCCAGCTTGAAGTTCCACACGGCGGAGGCAGCCGCGTCGGCCACCTTCTGGATCTCTTCTGCGGTCAGGGGCACGTCGTCCTCCTCGGGGACGTCTCCCGCGATCAGACGCGGAATGATGATCTTGTTGAACTGCTCGACCCGCGCGTCTCCGGGGCATTCCGTGCCGCCGGTCGACCATTCGGGGTACAGGCGGTGGTAGCCGAAGCCGGGGTCGGTCCAGCTACGGCACTTGCGCCGGGGAATGCCGTGGTGAGTCGCAGCCCAGTCGGCGAGCCGAACCAGGGAGTTGATCTGAGCGTCGGTCCAGGGGTCGGTGTGCTTGAGGTTGGACGCCGTCTCGACGCTGATGGCCCGGTTGTTGGCCTGGTAGTTGGCGTCGGCCCGGGTGTCGGTTCCGATGAACTGACCGATCCGGCCGCTGTACTCGACGCCGAAGTGACTCTCCAGATTCGTACTGTCCCGCCAGTACTCGTAGATCCTTTCGATGGTCCACGGCGCGGCGATGCTGTGGAATATGAACTGCGTGGGAGTGATGGCAGCCTGCGAGTCGGACTCCGGCTGAAGTTCCATCTTCACCGCAAAGGGGCACCAGCTCATCCGTCATCCCTTCCGTCCGACCGCATGGTGCGGAATACGAGCCATCCCTGATACATCATCATGGCTCCGATAACCGCCGCGAAGACGCCGCGCACCGCCCGGATCCATTCCTGGTTCGCGCCGGTCACGTAGTACACGATCACGATCAGCATCAGTACGGACAGCGAGGCCGCCTTCGTGACGAGCAGGCGGCCGATCCGGCTGCGCCACCATCCCTGCCGACGGGTGAGGAAAGGCATAACCGTGTACACCGCGATGAACAGCAGGCACCCCACCAGAGCAGCCAGGCTCCCGTAAAAGTTGATCGTCTCCCCCATGGTCACCCTTCCGCACCCCCCAACGCTCGATGGATGCGCCGGGCGAAGTTGTTCTCACGCAGGAGTTTCTTGTGTGCCTGCACTTCACCCATGATGACAGGATCGGCTTTCTGAACCTTCCGCCGCTCAGCTCCCAGGCGTTCCGCAGCTTTGCGCGCCTCGCGGGTCGCGCGGCGGACATCGTCCGGGTCAATCAGCTTCCGGCGCCACTTCACGGCTGCTCCCTTCGGGAAGCCCCGCAGCTTCTGGAATGGCCTCCAGTACTCGACGGGTCGTCTGTGCGGTCAGCATGAGAGCGGAGATCTGTTCGTCCTTGTGGCGGTGCAGAGCCATGGAGCCCTCGTACAGACCACGGTAAAGCGTGATCTGTTCGTCCTTCGCCGCAAGGACAGTGTCCACCTGTTTGCGCGGGACGATGTCACCCCGCAGCAGCATCACCACCGCGAGGACGACGATGCTTCCGGCCCCCAGTGTGGGAGTGAGAAACGAGTTGTAGTCCACGGGCCCCCTCCCTCGCGCCCCTGGGGGCTAGAACGGCACAACTATGATCTTCCGGTCGACGAACGTCCCGGTACCCGATCCCACACGGTACCGGCAGGTGAACGTATTGCTTCCCGATGTCAGACCGGTCTGGAGGAACGTCCCCGTCTCGCGGGTGCCGTTGGCGGTGGCGTTGCCGATGGCGGTCGCATCCGAGGCGGCCACGGAGGACGCTCCGGTGACGTCGTAGGACATCAGGGAACTCACGGTGGCGGATGAGTTCAGGTTGGCGTTGTACAGGGACACCAGAGCCGTGGATCCCGTCGTCACGGTGACGGCCGGACCCGTCGTGGCCAGGTCCGTGTAGGTGGCGCTGGTGGTGGTCTGACTGGTGGCGACGGTGGCTGTCTGCGGGATGCGTTCGGCGATCTGATTGGTGGCCGTCGTCGCGAAGATGCTGCCGGGGGTGGTGGCCTTGGCCGCCGGACACTCGTTCAGGTTGTCCCGGATGAACGTGTTGAACTGTGCCGCCGTGAAGACGGATCCCGCCACGGCGGTCATGGGTGCGGTCCAGGCCACGGCAACTCTCCTAGAAGGGAAGGACGATCAGCTCACGGGCCGCGAAGGTACCGGTGCCCGACCCGACGAGATACTTCATGGTGAATGTGTTGGACCCGGCGGTCAGGCCGGTGAACACGTGCGCCATGCCCATACGGAGGTTGTTGGCGCTGGCGATGCCGTCCATCTTGATCGCCCAGTTGGCACTCGCGGCCACGGAGGACGCGCCCGACACCGCGACCGAGACTTCGGCCGCGCCGTTGGTCAGGGAGTTCTGGATACGGGACGCGAAGAGCACCATGGCCAGCGTGCTGGTGGTGGCGGTGACGGTCGGACCGACTGTGGTCAGGTCCGTGTACGACGTCGAACTGGTGGACTCCGACGTTGTCACCACCTGGTTGGACATCTGCCGGGCAGCGATGGCGTTGGCGGCCGTGGACACGAAGAACTGTGCGGCGGCCGTCGCCTTGGCGGGGGCTGTCTCGTTCAGGTTGTCCCGGACGAACTGATTGAACTGCGCCGCCGTAAACGTCGCTCCGGAGATGGCGGTCATGGGGGCGGTCCAGGCCATTTACACCAGCCCCTTCAGGGGTTCGTTGCTGATGCCGTGTTCGTCGTTCTCGTCCATCAGGTCTTGGAGGGACTGTCCGTGCGGCAGGCGGAACCGCACCGCCACCGGATGGTCGGCCGGGTACCAGTTGCGGTTGGCCGGGACAGGCCGGACCATCAGCACCGCGAGGATCTCCGTCCGCCTGCGAGGCCATACGATCTTCGCCTGCATGCCGCAGTGCGAGCAGTGGAAGAAGGGCTTCTCCACGTCGCGGGGACCGTTCATGCGGCTGGCCTGGTAGAGGTACTCCACGTTTCCGCAGCCCGGCCGGTCGGGCTCAAGGCCGGGTCGGGGGCAGTCCGCCACCCACTCCCCTCCGTACACGTACGCACGTGCGCGGGGGACCGCTTCGTCGGGGACCTGGAAGGTCATGTCTCTCCTCACGTACCGAACAGGCCGGTATCGAACATGCCCTGGGTGGGGTGATCGAAGATGAACACGGTCGACGCGTTGTCCGCCACGATGGGGTCGAATACGCCCTGATCGAATCCGGCCCCCCGGACGTCGAACCTGAAGGGGTTGGCCTGGGTGTCGAGGTTCTTCTCACACCCCAGGACCACGGAATGGACCGGCGGACGGCCGGTCATGTTCCGGCGGGTGATTGTGTGCGTCACACGTTCGACGAAGAAATCGTCGTCCAGGCCCATCTCCCCGTTGACGATGTGGATGCGGTCACTGACCGTCCGCTGGAGAACCTGTACGAAGTGCGCCGGGTCGGAGGTGACGATGCGGAGCTGTACGGTCGGACGGCGCTGCGCGTAGTGCAGCAGGATCATGTTCGCGATGGCTCCGGCATCGTTGACGTTGGCCCACGGTGCCGGATCGGGGTAGGTGCGTTCCCCGTGCGAGGCGATGGAACCGGCGTCGACCCGGGTCACCTTGACCGTGCGGAGAGCAGGCACGGCCTGCGCCCGCAGTTGAAGACCCGAGACGGTCACGGAGCCTCCGATGGCGAGCAGGGTGATCTTCACGCTCGCGCCGGACGTCCTGTCGAGGGCGGCCGAGACGACCCCCGCACCGGACGTGATGAAGTCCGTTCCCGACACGGGAACGATTGCGTTGACGAATGGATCCGATCCACTGACATTGATGTCCAGGGACTCGCCAATGGCGAGGGTGTAGGTGTCCTGGCTCTGCCAGACGGCCGTCACGTCCGAGTCGACGGCGCGCTCGGTCACATCGAAGCTGACGGAGTTGATGATGTCCCGCCACCCGTGGCTGTAGGTGAAGGGCTTGGTGAAGTTGAAGCCGGTCACCGCCGGGGAGACGGCACAGTCTCCAAGGGCGGATGCGGTGTAGGTCGCCTGACTGCTGATGGACTGTCCCCGCAGCAGCCGGTGATGCCGGTCGCGGAAGACGAACGTACCGTCCGGCGCCACGTAGGCGACCGAGGGGGGCCCCTCGCTTTTGACGATCTCCTGCACGGCGGACAGAGCGTCCGTCCCTTCGGCCCACCAGAATTTGACCACGGTCGCGCCGTCGTCGATGTCCCGGTTGCCGGTCCATCCGATCAGGTCGAGGATCGTATTGACGACGTCCCCGGTCCGCAGGGACTGATACACGGCCGTGGACAGCTTGACCCCCTGAAGCAGGCTCAGCCCGTCCAGGAAGGTGAAGTCCACGGTCCGGTCGCCCCGGTCGGCCTTGATGTTGTAGTCGTCCACCCTGCCCCGGAAGAGCTGGTAGACGTTACCGCCCCAGGTGACCTGTCCTCCGGCGGGCCGGGCCGGGTCGAGAGTGCCGTAGAGGGGACCCGAGGTGTTCTCTGGGCTGTACCTGCGGGACGAGTTGTTCAGGGCGAATCCGGCCGACCCGACGGCCGCCGGGGAGAGCTGCCGGTCCTGGTCCCGGCCGTAGGTGATCGTCGTCTCGCTGATGATGTCATCGGTGACGTCGTCGCCGGGTCCGGGTACGAGAATCGCTCCTGATGGCGCCGGGTCGATCAGCATCAGACCGTAGCCGTACATTACGTACCCGGCGCCGGGGGTACCGCCGAGAGACATCACTACGTCGCCGTACGCGGCGGACGCCGGGGCGGTAAAGGTCTGATCGAACAGGGTCCATTGCCCGGCCGGAATCGTGACGGCATTGGCGCTCGTGGAGAGATAGGCGTGCGCGCCGTCGAACCAGTTGATATTGAGCTCGGAGGTGGTCGGTACGGCGGACGGCACATACAGCCATCCGTACGCCCGGTAGGACTGTCCGGCGACGACGGGACGCTGGTTCGACTCGATGCGCGGCGAGGCTCCGGCCGTGGAAGTGAGCTGGAGCACGGGTGTCTCGGAGGAGATGATCCCCAGCACCCGTGCCATGGACGCACTGGTGGCGGTCCAGTCACTCAGGTCGGTACGGACGTAAGGGTTCAAGTTGAGCACCAGGCCGTTCAGCGACACCCCCTGTCCGCCCCAGTCGATTGCGAACCGGTAATCCGGTGTGCTGCCACACAGGTCCCAACTGCCGTTGCTGGCCTGGACGGTGGCGTTGTAGGCCGTTCCGGTGACGGTCGCTTGTGTCGGAGAAGCAAACGTGGACCCGGCGACGGCCGCAGGCTTGATGGCAATGGAGACCATCAGGGAGCCGTACGTCGCGGCCCGGCTCGCGGTCGTGGTGCGCTGGGTCTGGAGTCCGGCGGTCAGGGCTGCGTTGCTGTCGTACAGCGCGCAGGACAGTTCCTGAATGGAGTCCGAGTCGTCAACGCGTTCCGCGTCCGTGCCGACGGAGTTCGTGTACGTGGCGACGGGAGTGTCCGTGGAGCAGGCGCGATAGGTCAGCAGCCAGTCGTTGGCGACGGACGTGGTGATCTGTGGGTGGGCCTGCGCCTGCGTGGTCGCGGTCGTCGTGGTGAAGTCGAACCGCTCGATCGGGCCGGAGGTGTCGCATCCCGAGTAGGCGACGACGAACGCGAGGACCGATGCATCCCCCGTCGGCCAGGCACTCGTGTCGAACGGCAGGGACACACTCGATCCCAGAGAGCCGTTGTCGATCCGGTAAAGGATCTTCAGTCGGCACCGGGGGGTGTAGGGCGTGGAGATCGAGGTGCCATTGGTGATGTACCCGAGCAGGGTCCAGCCGGATGGATCGGTGGTGACGTTGGAGTTCGCATCCGTCAGCACGAACATGATCAGCAAGTCGTTGGCGACGTGTCCGGCCGGGAGGCTCACGGACTGCGGGGAACCCGAGACGGTCACGTCCGCTTTGAGCCGGGTTCCGACGGCGCGCAGGGCGATGGCCATCAGATGTCACGCCCCTTCCGCTTCAGCTTGGTCAGGGAATCAACCAGCCAGTTCTCCAGTTCGGCCTGCGAGCCGATCACGGAGTGGTTCTCCAGGACCAGCTTTTCGATCACCAGTCCGCCCCCCAGTCCGGCGGTGCGCCGGGCGTTGAGGATGCGCCATCCTGCCGGACTGAAGCCGAGCTCCGGTCCCGCCTCGCCGAAGAGGTGCACGCCTCCGGCGGCCGATGTGGTGCCGTTGCGGTAACCGCCCTTGCGGCCGTAGGCCGACGTGAGAGATCCGTACCGGCCGAGAGCGTAGGCCATGGAGGCGTACACGTTGGCCAGCGGGTTCACGGACACTCCGTACAGAAACGGCCCCGTGTTGCGGTAGCGGCCCGCGTAAGAGCGGAACGTCGGACCGATCACTTGCATCAGGCCGACCGAAGGATGTCCGGCCTTCCAGTTGCTGTCCCACCGGTTGACGATGTTGGGGTTGCCGCCGGACTCCTGGTTCATCCGGCGCAGGGTGAGGTCCGTCAGGGCAGCGGGCTGGCCGAACATCCGCAGGGCCATCTGCACGACCCCTGCCCAGCGCTGTACGCCCGAGCCCGGTGTGTTCCCCAGTCCGACCGCCCCGAGCATGTCCCCGACGTTGTCCTTGACCGCCTTCAGGAGCCCGTCCACGGCTATCCGGGGGAGCCGGGTAATCATCTGTACCCAGGGACTGTTTCCGAGCGCTGAGGCCCCCTTCAGGGATCCCAGAAGCAGGCTCTTGGCCTTGCCGAAGGGGTCGGTCAGGAAGTCGGCGGCACCCTTGATCGTTCCGAGGACCGACCCACCCGCTTTCTTCAGGGCGCCGCCGATCGTTCCGAGGATGCCGCCGTCCTCCATCAGGTGGTATCCGGCCGCCTGCCACAGTGCGTTGGCGCGGCCCCGGTACTTCGGGTCCGTCGGGATGACGAACTCCGGGTACATGGAGTTGCCCTCACCGACGATGGCCGTCGGTTTGTTGAACATGCCGACGGGCCGGTTGCCGATCGGACCTCCGGCCTCCAGCAACTTGATGTCCTTCAGGCCGTTCTTGATCCCGATCCATCCGGTGATCCTGCCCCAGATGTCCTGGATTCCCCGGTTCCAGACATGGTCGATCACCCAGTTGACGGGGCCTTTCGTCTTGTTCTGGATACCGGCCCAGATGATTCCGATGCCGTCGCGCATGTCACGGAAGAACCCCGTCACGCTGTTGCGCATGGTGCGCGCCCAGCCCGGGATGCTCTTGGTGAACAGGGTGTTGATCGGGTTGAAGACCCTGTCCCGCAGGAAGCCGTACGCGGCCATCAGGCCGTCGCGCAGCGCGTTGAACTGTCCGACAACGGCGCGCCACAGGTAGCGGGCCGCACCGGGAATCGACTGCGTGAAGATCCGGATCCACGGCGCGATGATCCATTTGTAGATGAAGTCCCAGACGGCCTTGGCTCCGGTGGCCAGTGCGTTGAACGCCGCGACCGTGCCTCTCCACAGAAGTCGCGCCGCCGCAGGCATCCACACCGTGAAGAACTGTACCCACGGGAAGATGAACACCTTGTAGATGATGTTCCACGTGGCTTTGAAGAAGTTGACGAACGGCCCCGCGAACCACTGTCCAACGACCACGGCTGCGTCGCGCACGGCCCCCAGTGCACCCTTGACGATGTTGCGGAACGTCTCGCTTTTCTTCCACAGCAGATAGAACGCCACACCCAGTGCGACCAGGGCGAGAATGATGAGTCCGATAGGACTGGAGATCAGAGCGAAGGACAGCAGACGGAATGCCGTCGTCGTCAGAACAACAGCGAGACGGACTGCCACCAGCGCGTACCGGAAGGCCAGCATGACGCCACGGGCGATACGCATCGCAAGACTGAAAGCGGTCGTCGCGGCTGCGGCGATGTAACTCGCGGCGGCCGTCGCAATCAGGGCGATCCGGTGAACGATCAGCACCGCGCGAGATGTATAGACCACGCCCGTCGATGTGGTGACCGACGTGGTGAACAGCCAGGTGGCTGCCGACGCGGCAGATGTGTAAATCGCGTACAGCTTCATGGCCGTGTTGACCGCGAGGATCGCCGGAACCAGCAGCCGGAGCACGGGCGTGGGAATCGCGTCGATCAGCTTGGTGAAGACCGTGACCAGGGTGAGTCCGACACCGGACATGGGTCCGGCGGCCGAAGCTATCTTGAGGAACGCGTCGGCGGCCACCTTGAGAAATTCGATCAGCTTGGGTCCGGCTTCCTGGGCGAGCTGAGTGAACGCACCGAAGCCCTTGCTGCCGGAGAGCGTCGCTCCCCAGGTGGCGAAACGGGCCGTCATCTTCTCAAGGCCGCCGGTCACGCCGACGGACATGGGGAGGAAGGCGTTCAGCACTCCGCCGACACCCACGATGACGTTGCGCAGGATGCCCAGAAATCCTTTCAGCGCACCGCCCGAGAACTTCTGGACGTTGGCTCCGAACTGCCGGAAGACCGCACCCGCCTGTCCCTCACCAAGACTCGTGACGAACTGATCGACCTGGTAGGCGACGTTACGGACGATCGGGGTCAGCTTGGGCAGCAGGCTGGTCAGGAACTGGATACCCCGGGTGAAGACCGGCATCGTGTTCCCGGCGAGCGAATCGGACCACTGCTGGGTCCGGGTCTTCAAAGTCTCCAGGGCCATCGCGGTCTGCCGGGTCGCCGGAGGCATGGCGGCCAGCTTCTCCTGGTACAGCGCCTGCGATTTCTGAGCTGCCCGGGTTGCCGTCTCGGACGCGTGCAACGCTCGGTTGTACTCCTCCGCCTTGGCACGGGCGTCGGCGGTCATGTCCTTGGTGATCTTTATTTCCTGGCCGTACTTGACCCCCATCTCCTTGGCGAGTCGTTGTGCATCCCGTTTGGCCAGGGTGGCTTTGGTCTCCGCCTCGGTAGCCGACTTGTTCTGGGTGGAGGCTTCTTTGATCGCGGAGAACTGCTGGCTGACGGCTACGCCGTACGCCGTGACGGCTGCCCCGGCGACCGAGGCAGCCGACGCAACGGACAGGATTGCGGTACTGGCTGCGGCGGCTGCCGGACCGATGGCCGTAGTGAGTGACGTTCCGGCGATGGCTCCGAAGGCCTTGAGACTCTTGAGCGCCGGAGACGTGTCGGAGTCGATCCGGACGAAGCCCGTCGCCACCAGGATTCCGCTAGGCATCGAGCATCACTCCCTGAGCGGCGAGCATCTGCTGGCTCTCCTGTTCGTCATCGGTCCACCAGGCCGGGACCTTCAGGCCGTCCTCGGTGACGCGGGGACCGGAGTGCTCGGGCCGTCGGCGGTCCAGCGGAGTCCACCACTCCGCGACCCCGTACTCCGTATTGACGCGCTGCTGTGCGGCTCCGGGCTGCTCGTTGTCACCCACGGGTTCCGCCTCCAGGCGCCTCGCGTACAGGTAGTTCAGGAAGCTGTCTGCGGGGAGGCTGCGGAGATCGACACCCCGTCCGGCAGACTCACCGTCGAGATAGTGCCAGGTACCACGGGAGAGCCCCCAACCAAGGAGTTGGACGGCTCGATGGTAGGGCGCATGCCGTACTCCTCGAACAACCAGGTCACGACGTTGTCGAGTTGCTCCATGTCGATCGGGTTCTGCGGGTCACCCATCCGCTTGCGGAAGAGAGCCAGCGAGTCCGGATGGAGGACCATCTCGATGACCCGGCGCAGCGCCTCGACCATTTCCGCCGGGCTCATCTTGGCCGGGTCGGCGGTCGACATGGATTCGGCAAACTCGATCATCACGTTGGCCGGGATGGTCGCAACGGCGCTGAACACGTCGTCATCGATCCGGAACTGGAGAGGCTTGCGCTTTTTGGTGAAGTCCTTGATCTCAGGCATGGGCAAAGGATAGGTCCGGTTCGGGCCCGCACTCCTCGCTAACGGCGCGCAGCCACGGTACGCAGCGCCTTCGTCAGGAAGTCGTTCGGCTTGGTGCCCGGGTGGTGGACCACTTTGGCGAAGACGGTACTGCCCCGCATGGTGAACTTGAGCACCTGCCGGTACCGGGGACGGATGATGTGCGGCCTGGTCCCTTTGATGACGTACATGGTCGCCGGATGGGTCGACTCCACTCGGACGTGCGTCCCGACGATGACCGCATTGACCTTCCGGCCCATGCGTCCGGGAGCGCCTCGCCGCGCTTCGCGCTGTACGGCTCGAGCCTTCTTGACCAGGAGATCCATGGCGGCACGTTCGATCTGCTGCTGCGCACCGGGAGCCGGTATCCAACGGATCTTCGCGGCAGGCATCTCAGGTCGCCAGACCGATCCGGACCCGGAGCGTGAACCCGACGCACGCCCCTTCGGGTCCGACGGACTCCGCCGGGGAAACAGTGAAGAAGTCGATCACATCTGCGCGGGCCAGCCCGCACAGGTACGCCTGAAGTCCGGCAAGCGCCTCGGTCATGTCCTGGAGCAGCAGTCCGGCCGCAGCGTCGAGGTCAGCCACGGCGGGGGCCAGGTTCTGTCCGTCCGGCTGAGGGGCGCACCGGATGACGGACACCGTGTACTCGGCTACCTCGTACGGGGCCTGACACTGCGTGCTGATGGGTGCGTCGGCCTCCTCAGGGAAGACTTCGCTGCGATAGATGCGGGGAACGGTGACCGCCAGCAGGCCGTCGCAGTTGCAGTCGTCCCAGGCGATATCCCCGGGGACCATGCCCGACCGGGCCACGGACGCCGTGAGGGACGCGCGTGTCTGGGTCACGAGCGCGGAGCCCATCTGGTACCAGCGGTCCGTGCCGGTGAGAGTGGGTGTCGTCACGTTCCTGCCCTCCGGTGCGGAGGCCGGTCGACCGAGTAGACGCGTCCGCGCTGTTTGAGTCCGTCAGGGTTCTCCGACGCCAGGAAGAGGTCGACGAGATACAGGCCGGTCCGGCCGTCCTTGAGGAGCTGTCCGACGTCCGGGTACTGAATCGTCACTCCTTGACGGACGAGTTGGGTCACGCCCGGAGGCAGTCGGCAGTCCTGCCCCTGCCCTGCTTTGATGATCTCGCAGGCCATCTCCCCCATCGCCAGTGCCGCACCCTGGGGAACGTCCTCACCGATAACAGCGGTGACGGACCACGTACCGACTTCGGTGTCCGCCTTGGACATGTCCTGACAGAACGGCCAGCGCTGGCCGTCCGTGCGGACCAGGAGCCGGTTGTTGTCCATCCGGTAGCTGCCGGTGGGCATCGCCGCACCGTCCAGCTTGACCGACACGATGGACGACACCGGACCGGGGATGACCGTCTCACTGAGCTCGGTGCAGGAGCAGCCGCCCGAGCAACTCGATCCTCCGCACCCCAGCGGACTCCAGAACCGGTAGTCGCTCCACACCCAGCGATCAAGGGTGGACGACCCGCCCCACTCGCTCCACCCCCAGGGCCAGGAGTCGTAGCAGTCCCGGCGGCATGGCCGGAGGGTGACGGTGCATGTCCCGAACCGGCGGCCCGACAGAGCCCACAACACACGGGTCGCCATCGAAACGGCGTAACCGGTCAGCACGGGGGATGCCGTCGACACGTCGCACGTCCAGTAGACAGGCCAGTCAGAGCAGGGCCCGAAGTCCGCAGTCACAGTGCCTCCGCCGGTTGGATGTACGGCAGCAGCGTACCGGCGATCTCAATGTTTTCCGTCGCACCCCATCTGACCTGGGCGAATGCGAACTTGAATGGGTGGTACCCGTATGGCTATGCAGGCTCCGGACCGATGTTCTCCAGCCTCAGTCGCCACGGATACGTCGGGTGCGCGTAGACGACATTGCCCGCTCCGGCGGTGCCCTGATACAGGAGCGCGACCGTGACCGATCCGGCGTTGATGTGTCCCGAGGCAACGGTGAACATGTCCGACGCCTGCACCCGCAGGAACGAATTCGACGGATACATGACCGGACTGCCCTCAGTGGGCGGAGTGGACGTTCCGGTGGTGGAGTAGATCGATGGGGACCCTCCACTGCTGAGCAGTGCCCAGTCCAGGAACATCGCCGTACCCAAGTGCATGAACAACGGGCACACCTTGATCCGGTCTCCGGCTACCGCAGCGATGGAAGCCTTGAGCTGCGTTCCGCCGGAGGTCTGCACGATGGTCCATCCGGCGGCCGACGGGAGTCCGGCCAGGTTGTCGTTCGTAATGCGTACCGACGATGTCTTGATGGACGACCCACCGGAACCGGCGGCCGGAGTGCCGTGGGTGTGGTCTTCGCGAGCGTAGGTGCCTGCTGTACCGACGGCGGCTGCCTGTCCGTACGACGTCTCGGTGACCACTGTCGTAGCCGGGAGAATGCGCGTGTACGTCGGAGATGCCGGGTCCGGGTCGATGACGTCGGCCAGCTTTACGGCGGACGCTGCCTTGGGCAGGCTGATGTACCGCGTCCACGCGTCGCCGCGCTCCGGAGTGAACACCACCGTATAGGTGAAGCCGGTGGGGTCGAGGCCGGTGGCGTCCGTGGCGACGAGGGTGAAGGTGTCGAACCGGCCGTTGACCACAGGCCGCCGGGCGTAGCCCATGAACAGGAAGTCGTCCTCTGCGACCGTGGCCGGAGAAGGACCCGTGACCGTGATGTAGCCCTGAAGGACGGTTCCGTCAGGGGCCGTTACGGGGACCCCTCCGTCCGAGACGGTGACCGTCTCCACGCCTGCCGGAATGGGCACTGTGACCCCCTAGACCGCGAACTCTATGAGTCCGTTGGCGTTCCAGATGATGGTGAACGTTCCGGACACCACGGACTGTGCTCCGCCGAAGTAGTGGAAGCTCGCACCCTGGTCCGCCACGGTTCCGGCGGTGATCGTGTCGTCGTAGACGAGGCAGCCGAAGGCGTTCGTCAGGGTGAGGGTGCCGCCCCCGGAGAGGTCCGAGGCGTCGAACCGGGACACTCCCGAAGCGGGAGTGGTGAAGGTCTTACCGGACAGGGCCCTGCCACCGGAGACCCAGTTCGTCGCATCGGTGACCTCGTTCGCCGTGAGCCAGGTCCCGGTGTTGAAGCCGGTCGAACCGACGGCCGCGTCCTTGTTCGGTGTGACGGAGTTGTTGAACAGCGCCACCTTGACCGTGTCACTGTCCAGGCCGGTGTAGCCGGTGCCGGATGCCTGGAACATCGGCCCGTTGACCCACTCCCGGAAGACCCGGCTGTCCGTCCACGCCATGTCAGCTCACCAGCCTTACGTGCGCCGTCGGCGCGAACACGACGAGATCCTCACCGTCGTCCCGTACGGTCCGCACCGCCATGACCGGCCGTCCGTCGGCGTCGAGACGGACGTCCTCCGAACCGATGTAGTCCTGTCGTTCCTCCGCTACGACCGTGCAGCGCACTCCCTCGAGCACCATCGGAGCGAGCAGTCCCCGCAGGCCGAGACAGTTGTGAAAACGGTTGGAGGCCCCAACCGTAACGGCCTGCGCCGGACAGTTGGGGCACACCCAGTGCTGCTGTGCGTTCAGGATCACGTGAGGGTTGTCGGGTTGCAGGCCGGGCTGGGAGGCGCGGTCGTGGTGACGTCGAACAACCAGTGGTCCGTAGCCGTCGCGTTCTCGTTCGTCGGAAGCCAGGACGTACCCGAACCGGGTCCGTTCAGCCAGCCGGTGACGGCCGTCGCACTCGCGCCCCGGGTTTCGCTGATGACCTGGAAGGTCGAGCGGCCGTTCTCGATCGTGTAGTTACCGATCTTGGACGCGCCTACGTTGGGGAACGCGTTGTAGATGTACCGCTGTGCGCCCGAGGCATCGCATGCGCCGGATCCGGCGACCTTCTGCCACACCTCCAGGGAGTAGCGGTTGGTCGGGGTTCCCTCGCCGAACACGAAGCCCTGACCCGTGACCCCGGCCGCATTGGAGGTGAGCTCCCGCGCGCTCGTCATGAAGGCGAACATCGTGGTGTTGACTTCACAGAAGTCGATCGTGAGCTGGAACCTCTTGAGGACCGGGTCGTCCTTCTGGTTGACGCAGACGGTTCCGTCGGCCGTGCGCTCGAAGAACTCCTCTCCGTCCTCGTACTGCGGTTCCGACTGGATCTGCACGAACCCCTTGGTCACCACGACCATGGAGCCGGTGCCGGTGACCGGATTGCCACACGCGTCCAGTGCGACGACCCGCATATGCGTCCCCTTGATCGGGGTTGCACACTGCGCGACTGTAGAGACCACTGTTCACCCCTTACACGGGTACGCCGAGAGTGATGAGCGCAGCCAGGTGGCAGCACTCGAAACCGAACAGGTACGTCCGGCTGGCCAGGGACTTCACCGTGTTCTCCGCACGGTCGAACGTGTCCGGGAACTGCCGGGCGAACACTTCGCTCCGGAAGCCGAAGACGGCTCCCGTCGCGTAGATCCACGTCGTACCCTCTGCCGGAGCGGCTCCGGCCGGGGAACTGCCCGTATACCCCAGTCCGGGCACCACCAGATTCCCGGCGAGAGTGCGGAGAGGGCCGTTGGGGCTGTCCGGAAGGATCAGCATCCGGGACGTGAAGGTGGGCAGCGCGGCGTAGGGAATGTGGATGACCCCCTGACCGCCGTAGCAGGACGCGAGGGAGGCCTCAAGACGACCCAGCATGACGGCCGGGTCGTCGTTACCGCTGCCCCCGGTGAGGACCGGACTCGCGGCTGTCTGAAGCGTGATGCCCTGTGCGTCGCTCAGGGTGGAGCTTGAGGCGAGGTGTGGCCACACGGTCGTCTGCGCGGTGCCCGGCGGGCTGCCCGTGTACCCGGCCGTGCCCGTCCAGAACGCCCGGGTGACCTGATAGGACTCCATCTTGTCCAGCGCCTGGGCGGCCCGGTCCTCCAGGTCATCCTGCGTCAGGCCCTGACCGACCGGGGAGCAGTCGAACTCCGCGAACACCGTGAAGGCCGTCGCTCCCCGGTTGGTCTGGGTGACGTTGGCAGCGAAACTGCCCTGCGCCGCCGGAGTGCCGCCGCTGCCTGTGACGGCAAGGCACTCGTCGTACGCGGTGCCGCCCCCACCGCAGTACTCCTGCCACGTGACACCGTTCTGCCAGTGCGGACCGAGGCCCGCCGGGGAAGGGTGCTGAGCGGCATCCCACAGAAAGTTGGGCAGCGGTGTGAACGCCGGACCGTCGATGACCTGCCGTATTCCCGCCACGGCTCACCCTCCTTTCGTTGTGGAATGTGGCTGGGAACCGGATCAGACCTTCAGCGTTCCGGTCGCACCCACGCCACCCGAGACGTTGAAGCCGCACGTGTACTTGCGTGCGCTGTGCCCGACCTGAGCGATCAGGTGGCACTCCTCTGCCCAGACGGCCGTGTAGTCGTTCTCCGCGTTCAGCACCGAGTCCCTGATGACTCCGAGGTCCAACTGAAGGCCGGTGCCGTGGAGGAACGTCCCGGCCGCGTAGACCAGGAAGTTGACCGTGGTGGGCCAGACAGTCAGGTTGGAGCTGGAACCCGGCTGGTTCGCACCGCGCACCTGGTAGTCGTTGACCCACTGAACGCGGACATTGCGAACAGCGAAGAACGCGTCGATCTGTGCGTCCGCAATGGTGAGGAGGGTGGTGTCGTTGAGACCCGGCTTCCACCCCAGGTCTGCCCGGATGACCTCCTTCACCCAGTAAGGCATGACGACTTCGAGGACCGACCGGGTGCTCATGGCGAACTTGGCCCGGTAGTCCATGGCTGCGAGCGCGACGGCGTTGAGCAGACGTGTGGAGGGAGCGTCGGTGTTGGTCGCACCGATGGTCGTCGCACCACCGGCCGCCGTGTCCATCAGGCTGATGAGCCGGGCGTTAATCGCGTGGCTGTACGCGGCCCGGAGCAGCCGGATGAAGTTCTGCGTGGACTCGGGGTAGGCGTCGTCCGTCAGATTGCCCGCCGTGAGGGAGATGCCGTAGCACTCCAGCCGGACCTCACTGAAGGTCGGGCACGGGACACGCAGCGTCGGCTTGTTGACCGAACCGGTGACGGTGAGCTGGTCGTCCGACTCGGACCAGAGCCACGGGTCGGTCGCGTTGCTCATGCTGAAGGCGAAGCCACCGAAACCGGAGGCCGGAGAGCTGCCCGCGTTCTGGAAGAACACGTCGCCGATGGCGGGCGAGACGGGGAAGCGGATACCGCCCCGGCTGACGCCGACGGTGGGGAGGTCGATCATCCCGTCCGTGGCTTCGGCGATGTTGAAGAAGTCGTACAGGATCTGAGACGGTGCGCACCAGCCACCACCGGCCACCAGGGCCTTCTGGTTGTCCGGCTTGGTCATGTCCTTCCACAGTTCCTCGACCTTGCCGTGAGGAGTGCGGTCGTCCACGATGTGGTCGAACGTGTTCTTGATCGACGCCACCTGGTGCCAGGGCGCGCCCTTGCCGTCACGGGTGACGGGGATGGCCTTGGCCTTCTTCTGGAACGCGTCGGCCAGGGAGCGCAGATCCTGCATCTCCGTGCCGTGTGCGACGCCGGGAATGTCGATCGACGCGGTGACTGCGTTCGGGACCCGGTCCGGGGTCCGGGGCTTGGGCGCCCGTGCGGCCGTCTCCTGGAGGGACGCCACCCGCTTGCGCGCTTCGGCCAGCTTCGTCTCGTCGGCGCCGAACAGGGCGAGTGCGACACCCTGCGCGGTGGCCTGCGCCATGAGCTCCGGAGTCATGTCGACGCGCTGCGCTCCGGCCGCCTGAGCCCCATCGCCTCCCTCGCCGGGACCCTTGACGCGCTCCGTGAGCGCCGCCATCTTGCGCTGGGTCTCCTGCTTGGCGAGACGTTCGGCCTCGTCCTGGCGAGTGGCACGGACCCGCAGCTCCGCCCGGACCTTGTCGAGATCGTCTGCGATACGCCCGGCATACGCAATGTCGTCCGGGGTGATGTCCGCCTTGCTGTTGACCGCTTCGTATGCGGCCACTGCCTTGCTTTCCAGCTCCTGAAGTTCCGCGTCTCCCACGAGAGTGAGATCAGCGGGCGCCTCGAAAGGCTCCACCGGCTCCGGCACTGCAACCCCCTGGGGAGATGACAGGATGATCCTTGACGCGCGCACCGTAACAGACGCAGACGATCCGGCCAAAAGACGGGTTTCTTTTAGCCGGATCGAATAAATCCCAGGTCAGGTGTTCAGTTGCTGCCGTTCTCACCGCCGGGGCCCGGCGGGGCCGGAGGCGGAGGCGGGGCAGGCTTGTTGCAGCCGCACATTCGGATCACTCCTTCCCGTGCACGCGGTCGCCCAGACGACTCATGATCCTACGGTAGGCGAGCTGGTCCAGTTCGTCCTCGGTGAGCTGATCCCGCAGGTTGGGCATACCCGAGGCGAGCAGGGCGAGCTGTCGTCCGCCGGTGTACTTCGTGCGCAGCTTCGGCACGGGGAAACCCGGCACGTTGACCGCGAGCAGGCCCACCAGCCGCAGGCTGCCACCGACGTTGCGCCAGTCGCCCGACACCTGGCCCGAAGCACGCAACTCGTGCACCTGATCGTCCGTGGCTGCGGCCCGGATGCACCCGGCGACCCAGATGCCGTGGGCATCGTTGCCGACGGCGACGTCTGCCACGGCCGCACCCGTGTTGTCGTAGTGATCGGTGGCTGCGCGGTACCCGAGGGATATGTCCGCATGCCCCGTGCCGACGGTGATCTGACCCACCGACACCATCGGAACGTCGTCACCGTCGCACGCCACGGCTCCGGTCATGAAGTACGGATGGCTGTCCTCGTGAGGCGGAGTGACGCACATTCCGGCCTGTCCGATGTGACAGGTACCCCAGAGCGCGGCGTGCCCGTAGACACGGCCGTCGGGCCGGACGGTGATCGGCGTAGGGACGCTGAGGTCCGGATTGGTGAACCAGTCCACCGGCGGACGGGCCGGAGCGTCCACGGCGTTGCGGGTGAGCACGCTGGTCCGGCCGAACTGCCGGTACTGCCCTGCTCGCTCCCCTCCGGCGACGACGGCCCCCTCCCCGTCGAGCAGCGCGATGTACGCCTCAGCGAATGCCGGGATGTCCACCAGCGTCGCTGCCCGGATACGGCCCTTGTGGAACACCACCTTCTCCGGGGATGCGAACATCTGGGCGAACGGGTCGGGCTCGCCCTCTCCGTCCGGGTCCGGTTCGGCCCACACCAGCTCCATGTCGGCGTCCTTGATGGAGTCGACGTCGACCGACACACCCCGCAGGTGCTTTCCCTTGATCTTGCCGTAGACCTTGCGGCCGTCGTCATCGGCGAGGTCGAGCACCCCCTCCCCCATGATCAGGCCGTTGTCCTCGCGCCAGACCTTGTCGATCCGGCCGACGTTGACGGCTTCGGTACGTGCCTCACCGCCGTGCGAGTCGACCCGGTTCCAGCGCAGGGGGAGAGGAAGGTCGGCCCAGGTGAGGGATCCGGCGTCGAACTGCCGTCCGTCACCCGTCTCGATGCCCTCCACGGTGAGCGGCCCGCGCCAGGGAGCCTCCTCGGTGGACTCGCTGGCCGCCGACACCCGCGACTGCTTCTTATCGTCGGCGTGGTCCATGCCGTCCCCTTCGTCCATGGGGACGCACTTGCCCTGCTTGGGGTCGAACCGCATCCCTTCGTCACAGGAGTCGAACGGGACGAAGGTGAGCGCCTCGTACCCGTTCTCCACGCCGAACGCGGCGATCTCCAGAGCCGATGCTTTGAGTACGTCGGGCACGTCCTCGCCGATGGCGCGGTAGTGCGAGCGCAGATGCGCCTTGGCCCTGGCCACTGCCTCGGGCGAGTGACCGGACAGGGAGCTGATGCGCTGTGCGGCGGCATGCAGGCCGTCTTTGTTCAGGCCTCCGCCCGGCTCGTGGTGGGGGAGGAAGCAGCGCGCCTTGACCGTGCCGTCACCCGGATCGCACGCTGCGCAGGCCTTCTGGTATTCGGCGTCCTGGAACCGGCTCGCCGATCCGTCCCACCCTGCGGTGACGACCGCCCCGTGGAAGTGCTCGGGACCGTCGGCGTAGTCGTTTTCCTTGAGCCGCTTGTCCTTGTCGGTACCCTTGCTGGGTTTGCCCTTCCGGAGGGCTTCAGTGGTCATGCCGGTGTCCCCGATCTTCCGGAACGTCTGGGCGCAGGGTAGCCGAAGTCTTCTTGTCGGCCTTGCGGCCCGACTTGCGGTGAACCGTGATGTCCTCGCCCGTCCAGACGAACCGGTCCAGGTCACCGTGTCCCTTGGCAGAAGGCTTGTCGCTCACAGCACCACCTCGACGTCGTAGCCGTTGTCGTTCACACCGGTGACCCGGAAGCGAGTGCCGGGCGGAAGGATGAATTCGGACTCACTGCCGTGCGGGTAGACCTTGTAGACCTCCAGGACATGCGTACCCGCAGGCATGGTGATGTTGAGCATGTCGCCCATGCCCTGACCTCTCATCATGGGCGCCATCTGGAACAGCTGCGCCACGCTCTCGTCCTCCGAGGTGCTGACGAACCCCCGGTCTGTGAACTCGTCACCCACGTCCATATCCGGCAGCTTGTTGCCGCCCCGGTAGACCGTCACCGGCTCCGTCAGGGGTTCCTGAATATCGATGAAGTCGTTGAGGACCCGGGCTTCTGCCTTCAGCTCCTGCTCGTCCCGGACCTTGGTGCCACGGCCCTTGCGCAACCAGAGATTTACATCAGGGGTGTCGATGTACGACTCCAGCGCCTCGGTGTGCTCATCCTCCGTGAAGTCGGGGGAGCCGATCATGCCGCCCCGGGGCTCGGGGAGCTTGCGCTTGCCCTTGCCCCGGTTGCCGGGGTGCAACTCGTGGTACCCCGGGTCTCCCAGACTGCCGTGGAAAACCTCGGTCCCCGCTGCGGTGACGGACTCTTGCGCCGGACGCCAGCGAGCCACGATCATTCCCCGGCAGGCGTTGCCGTAGCGGGGGCCGACGCAGTCCTTGTAGCCCATGACCGGGTACGCCTTGACGGCGATCTCCAGGGAATCGAACTGCTCGCCGTCGACTTCTTTGCACGGACCGCACGTGTTGCGGTCGAGGATCTCACTCGCGTAGTACTCGCCGGGTGGAGCGGCACGCAGAACGGCCTCTCTCCCGGCCGTCTGTGCGGTGGACATGGCCGTACCCACGGGACCCCGTACAGCGGCGTCCTGTGCGTCTTTGAGGCGTTCGTCCACGGCGTCCGCGAGTGCCTCGGGAGAACCTGTACGGGCGAGCAGGGAGGCAACGGAGCGTTTCGCAGCCTGGACCACGGTAGCGGCGATCTCCGAGATCTTCAGCTTGGCGACGGAACGCAGCAGGCGCTGCCCGCCGACGGCCGCCGTGACCGCGTCGGGCTCCATGTCGTCCGGCAGCTTCCAGTCCCCGACGTCCACGCCTTGCCACTTGGCCTCCCGGGAGAGGGAGTCTCCCGCCTGCCGGGCGAGGGTGTACATCACTCCGGCGAGCACTCCGGCCGCGTCCGACGTGTCGACGGAGAGGAGGTCGAGATCTTCGGGGGTGTCGGCTCCGGCTGCGATCTGCCCCCGGATCTGTGAGCGCCACTTTTCCAGCTCGCCGGTCAGCCGCGCCGAAGCCAGGGCGACGGCGTCGTCCCACTGCTTGCCGTGGGTGGAGAAGTCGGTGAACGCTTCGTGCTCGAGGGGGTCACGGCGCGCGGCCGACGCGGTGAGGCTGACGGCCTTGCCCTCGAGCGGGACGTCCCGGTCGTCGTCGCCGAAGCTGAGACGGATACGGTCGAACGTGACCGGGCCGAGTCGTTTCTCCAGGGCCCGGACCACAGTGAGGTCTCCGCTGTAGGCAGCGCACACGTGCGCGACCCAGGGAGAGTGCTGTTCAGGGATCTCCGGAAGATCCATGGTCATGGTCAGAGCGGTTCCGGCGATCATCCTGGCTTCCCCGAGGGTGGAGTCCGCCGGGTTGTCGCTCGGCATGTCCCCCACCGACCACACCCAGGACGGCTTGTCACCGTCTCCGTTCCAGTGCGCCACTCCGAAGATCTTGGCCTTCACCGGCGGCATGCCCATCACCAGGTTGCGTACGGCGGATGTCAGGGCATCCTTGGCCTCCTCGGACCAGGCGCCTCCGTCCTCCCCGAGAAAGAACAGGGTGCAGTGCAGATCGGTGGCCTTCTCCCCGCCGGGGAATGCGAGCCGCTTGGCGTCGGCGGCCGTCGGCATCAGCGCGATCATCGCACCGTCGAGGTGCGTGCCTTCGTCGGCCAGGGCGATGCGGCGGCCGTGGGCTCCTTGAATGTGGTGGCCCCGCCGGTGGAAAGCCTCAGCCACGGCCGTTCACCCCCGAGGGGATGAGAGACGTCGAGATGAGTCCGTGTGTGTCGGCGTACGTCGCCGGACCGTCGAGCACCAGCCTCCCGAATGGATCAAGGTGACTGTAGTACAGGCCGGAGGTTCCGGGAACGGCGGTCGGAGCATTGCGGGCGACGGCGTGTGTGAACGGGCACGAGTACTCGTGATCGTGGCACAGCGGGGGGTGCAGCAACTCCCACCGGCTGGACGCTGCCTGGAAGCGCAGGAGGTGCTGCGTACTGGCCTGTTTGAGCAGGGTCTCCGACCGCGCTCGGGCGGCCTCCTCCGCTGAGGGTCCGGCCCCCTGCGGTTCGGCCGGAGGACCGTTCTCCGGACCCTTTTGTGCGGACGGGGGCGCGCCGGAGGGAGCCTTGGGTCCGGGCGCCTGTGGGGGCGGAGTCTTGCCGTCCTGCACGGCTTCGGCGGTGCCGGGGTCCTGCGGAGAGACGGGGACGATCGGCTTCAGCTTCTCGCCTGTCAGCTCGGACAGCGCGGCCGACGCGCCGGAAGGCAGTGTCTTGATGATGACCTTCAGGCCCTGCTCCTTCAGTTCCTCGCCGGTAGGCTTGTCGTCCTCGTCGAATCCGAGCTCGCGCCGCAGCGCCGCACCGGACAGCTCAAGCCGGTCGTAGGCTTCGGTGGCGTTCGTGCTGCGGTCGGGCCGCAGGGCCAGTTCGCTCATGTCGTACCAGACGACCCAGTCCGCCGGGTCCTCTCCCGAGGCTTCGAGCCGGGGCTGGAGGTAGCCGCGCGTCAGGCTGTCACAGATCAGTTCGGCGACCGGGGCGATGTGCGTCTTGAGGGCGCCCTCTTCAAGCTGCCAGGCGCCCCAGTGGTTCACGTCGCCCATGCCCAGAAGGATCTCCGCCGGAAGGTCCAGCTTCGTGGCCAGGCGCTTGATCGCGCTGTCCCTCTTCTCGATGATCCGTTCATCGATCTTGAGCGTGAAGTCGATGTGCTGAATCGCGTTGATCGACTCCGCCGGACCCACGATCGGGATCGGAATGACCGAGCTGGCGGTGCCCGGCTTCTCGATTGCCTGAGAGGCAATCTCGATCAGCTCCAGCACGAGGGGGTTGGGCTCGTCCTGGAACTCTTCGCGGACGGGGAATGTCAGATCGTCGGGGATGCCGATCACGCCTGCGGAGGCGAGGCGGCTGAGGTACTCCGCCACGATCTTCCGGTTGACCAGCTCCAGTTCCCGCATGATCTCCCGCGCGCTGCGCGCCGGGGAATCGGCGAGGTGATGGTAACGATCGTGAGGGCGCCAGACCCGGGTGACCATGGAATCCTTGGCAATGGGGCGCCAGTCCTGACCGGTGTTGACGGAGTCCTCGTCCATCACGTAGAACGTCCCGTTCTGGACACGGATCTCGTCGACCGACCGGACCTGCCACCGCTCCGTCTTGCCGTCCGCCTCACCGACGAGGTACCCCTCACCCGGGATGGAAAGCTGTACGGTGAGGCGTTTCATGAGCTGTGACTGGCCTGTGGTGCCGCCTCCGAGACGCATCATCAGGTCGGCGGCCGGGCCGTCGGTGACGATGTCCGGCTCGTCCACGTCGGGCTGGAGCTTGGCAGCCCGCAGGCGGACCCGGCTGAGCATGTTGGACAGCCACCACACCCCGTAGTTGAACTCTCCAAGGTTGTCGTAGTAGCTCCAGACTTCGTTCTGCCACTTGTCCGTGTAGCGCAGGAACTGGGCTGAGGGGCCCTTCGGCGTTGCGGCTGCGGCTGTCAGCCCCCGGGGCGCAGCCTGCACCGGAGCGGCCGACGCAGCAAGAGCCTTCTGCCCCGGCCGGGCAATGGAACTGAGCAGGCCCACATCTGCCTCCGATGACCTCAGGGATCCCGGGGTCATGGTAGTCGGGATCGTGGGCCGGACCTCTCGGTCAATGCGCGAGGATCACCTGGAACAGGCTGGCCTGCTCGTGCCGGTCGATGGTCCACCCTGCTGCCCGGACCATCGCCGCATACCCTTCTAGATCCCAGGCCCATGCATGCTCGGGACTGTGTACTTGGGGGTTCTCGTTCCAGGGCGAGGAGCACACCAGCCGATCCGAGGTCTTCCGGACCCAGACCAGCGCTCCATGCGGGTCGGCAAGATGCTCCAGTACTTCAGTCATCACCGTGAGCTGCCCGAGCCGGACGCGGTCCCGGTCGGCGCCGAACACGTCGAGCGCTTCCGCCCGGACACCGCGCTCCGGCCAACCCTCGGCATTGGCCGGGGAGAAGTCATACCCCCAAGCCCGGACCCCCGGGATTTCATGGATCAGGGAAAGCAAACCGCCGTCCCCGCATCCGAGGTCACTGGCCGTGGACGCGCCTTCCGCCACGGCCTGTGCGATGAACTCCCGAGCCTTGCGGAGCCGGGGCTGGCTCCATTCTTCCTCCAGGTGCCGTGCCCGGTCACGATCTGCATGGAACTCAGCGGTCGACACGTAGGGGGTATCCCCCTCGAACAGGCGCCATTCCACGCGTCAGTCATCCATCTTCAGCCAGGTCATGCGGCCACTGTACCGACCACGGACAGCGAAGAGCCCCGGCAGGCTGGGACCCGCCGGGGCTCTTAGGGGCGTGCAGGCCCCGCAGTCAGGCTACGCCTGCCACGGCCACTTCGCGTCACTTCCGGCGAGCAGCGTGTTGACGAGCGTGAACAGCTTGTCGCTGAACCCGCCGACGGCGTACCTGTTCGGCACGCTCAGGTCGAGCATGCTCGGCGCGTAGCCTCCGAGGTTGAAGCTGAACAGCGGTACGTGTGCCGGAACGGCCGTGGTGACGTTGTCGTCACCGATGGTCTGGCCTATGTATCCGTTCCGGGCGGAGCCCCACGCCTGTTCGTCCGTGAAGACGAACACCTGATCGTGCCCGGCGTAGGTGGTCCGGAGGGCAGAGGCGATGTTCGTACCCCATCCGACCCGGCGCTGGACCCGGCTGAGTGCCTCCGCCAGACGCAGCGCACTACCGCCCCGGGGCACGGGAACGGTCTCGTGACGCGTACCGAAGGCGACCAGGGTGACGTCCTCACTCCGCAGGGAAAGGACCGACCCGAACAGGGCGCCGACCTCCATACGGCTCAGCCTGGACTTGTCGGAGACCGTGGCGTTCATGGAGCCGGAGACGTCCACCAGCACCAGGGAGCGGCCCCGGACGGCCGGAACGTTGACCGAAGCGAGATTGGCAGCGACCTCCAGCGGATGCAGCCAACGGGTACCGGGAACCTCCTTGTACGCACTGAGGAACCGGAACGGAAGCTGACGCGAGCGTTCGACTTCGCCCCGGTCCATAAGACGCTGCGCCACCTTGGCCGCCACGGCGTCCGAGACTCCGGCCTGATCGAAGTTGCGCAGGTTGCGCAGCAACGCCATGTACCCCATGGAGGGGATCATGGCCTCCCAGACGGCCCGGCTCTCCAGGCCGTACTGACCGGCGAGGGACTTGGCGTCCTCCCAGGTCATGCCTGCCTTGCGCAGCGTCTCCGGCTGAAGAAGGATGTCCGGCTGTCCCGGTACCCGGGACCGCAGAGACATGTTTTCCCGCAGAACGGCGAGACTCTCCGGAATCGCCTCGCCCCGGCCGTGGCGCCGGTCGATGGCGTGCTTGAACAGCTCCCCCTGCCACGGGCCCTTGAGATGCTGTGCGCTGCCCTTGGCGTCGCCCGGGTGTGTCAGTTCGATGACGTCCGCGAAGCGCAGGCCGTGACTCGCCGTGTCGTACTTGAGCAGGGAACGTTCGTCGTACAGCCGGATGGCTGCGTCGGCAACGCCGCGCTTGACGGCCATGGGCAGCCTGCGGCCGTAGGCCTGCATCCAGTAGCCCAGGAACTCGCCCGGTTCGTCCGCACGCCGAAGGGCTCCGTCGATCATCTTCCGGGCCCCGGGAACTCCGGCGCCGATCATGACGTGTGCGGCTTCGGCTGCGGCGACGACGGCCGCCGTGCGCATGTGTGCTTCCCCGCGCAGCCACGGAATGAAAGACCCGACCCACGCAGGATCGTCAGCCGCCACGGTGCGCACAAGGGTACGGAAGCGGTCGTCCCGGTCGGCGGCCGACTCGTAGAAGGTGTCCTGGCCGACCATGTTGGTCAGGGCGATGAACACGAGGTCCGTCTGAGCGGTGCGCACGTGAGCGGGCGCGCCCTCGTACGTGCGGGTCTTCTCGCCGGTCGTCTCGGCCGGACCCGTCACGCGGGGACGGGGCTGAGAGCGGGGGTTGAAGCGGGCCATGGAAAAGCCTCCTGGTCGGTGGTCGGCCGGGAGGCTGAGACAGTGCGCCCGAGATCGAAGTTGCGGTCCGGTCGGATTCTTTGCGAGAGAAGGAACCGGTCTGCCTCGCAACGGGCGCGAAGTCTGTGTCCTCCCGAGATCGAAGTGGCGGTCCGGTGTATCTCGGCTTCAATCGAAGTAACCGGGGTGCCTCGCAACGGGAGTTGCATTCAGTTGTGGGGGACCAGAGATCAAAGCGGCCTCGGAACATTAGGTGCTCTGCCATTGAGCTACGAAGTCCGAGGACTCCGGCGGGACTCGAACCCGCAACCACCCCATTACCAGTGGAAGTAACCGACGCCTGCGCAACTGGTCCGGCTGCCCACCCTACGGAAGGGCGGACACGGTGTCTATTTCCTTCTGTCGACTTACTTAAACCGCAGAGCGTCTGATCATGGCTGGTTGCGGTACCAGTACCAGGCCAGGCCCACATACGCTCCGGCGAGTCCGAGTCCGGCGCCGATAATCACGCCGACCGTCACTGCGGCCCATTCCGGCATCACGACCACTCCTGAGAGGCGAGCAGGGCTCCGGCGGCCCACACGGCCGGACCGGTGAGCCCCGGAACGGGAACGCCGTACGTGAGGTCCACGACGGCCGTGAGGGCTCCGGCGATCCACCCGGACGCGCACCACGGACAGCTCACCAGTTCGGCGAGCCAGAACGGCGATGCGTCCCGGCGCTTGACGTAGCGCTGGTGCAGGCCGTCGTCCGGGTCGTAGCTCCAGCGATCCCGCAGGCGCCGCTTGTCGACTTGGTTGGCCGCGCCATAGCGCTCCAGCTCGGGCAGAGTGAGGGGGCGCCAGCCCCCGGCGAGGCGGTCCCGCATCCACAGCACCGGCGGAAACGTGTCCTTCGTGACCAGGCGCGTGGCGCGGTACACGGTCAAGCTCATGAGAGTGAAGACGAACCAGTCAGTCAATGGTCTGTGCTCCTTGATCGAGGGAGTGCCCGTCCCGTACGGACGTGGAGGTGGTACATGGCCGGGCACTCTCGTGATGGAGGATGCCCGGCCGGGATGATCGGTTCCCCTTACGGAGCGGGAGTCTTGGCGACGAGAACACCGGGCGGGGACACCGAGGCGGGGACAGGCGCCGTTACCTTGTCCCGGACCCACACGCCGATGAGCAGCATGATCGCGCCGACTACCTTGGCCTGGAGTTCGGCGTCCCAGTCCAGTCCGAAGTACGAGAACAGTGAGACACCTGCGGTCACGAGGCCTGCGAGAGCTGCGAGGATCCCATCGCCGACCTGAATGGCGACGACCAGACCGAGCGCGGCTGCCACGACGGCGGTGACGATGGACTGGAGCTGTGCATCGAAGTTGAGGCCGAACGCAGACAGGATCTGCCACAGCGCACCGAGCGCCGCAAGCCAGACCGCCGGTTCTCTGCCGTAGATCTTCCCCATGGGGGTCCTCCGAGGATCACGTGAGGGAGTTGAACACTCCGCCGAGAGTATGCACCACACCGCCCAGCCAGCCGTTCGCGAGCAGTACACCGAGCATCAGCGCGGCGACGGCCGCAACCAGGACGGACCTGTGCCGGTTGATAAGGAACCCGGCGAGGAAGATCAGCAGCGCTCCGGTGAGGGTCATCTCCATGCGATTTAGGTTATCCCACTTGGCGCGCCATGGCTGCCATGCCGGTACCGCCCTGGGTGACGGTCGCGGTCAGCTTGACGATCCTGTTGTGCCACGCAGGCCACACCATCGCGTCCAGGCGGTCCGGAGACCAGTCCAGCTCCGGATACCAGGTACAGAGCTGGCTCTCCAGCTCCTGGTGTACGCCGACCATGTGCCAACGGTTCTGTGCCGTGAGCGCACTGACGGGCTGCGCCCGCACCACCTTGCCGCGCGTTGCACGCACCATGCGGATCGGGATGTTGATCCCCATCATGTCGGCTGCGGAGCGGATGGTGGAGATGGCCATGTCCCCGCCGAAGTTGACCTCCACGGCGATATCGTCGGCCTCGAACTCGACGGCTGCCTCGACCGCAGCGCGGCCCCAGCCCTCCGGCTTCAGATGGACGGTGCGATCCCCGAGCACGTAGCCGTGTGCAAGGGGGGTGCTGCGCTCCTTGCCGTTGACCGTACGCAGGTGCTCTTGCATGGCCTTGCCGACAACGACGATGCCCTGTTCTCCGGCTCCGCCGGATGGGTCCACGCCGACGGTGATGCGGGCCAGCTTGATCCGTTCCATGTCCGACACCTGGAGCCGGGACGCGTTCAGGTGCGCCCGGGTCCACAGGGCGTTGGAGTCCTCGTCGAGGATCTCCGCCATCAGCTCCTGACGGCCGAGGTCCGTACCCTCGTACTCTTCGAGCAGGGCGTTGCGGATCTCTTCCTGGAGGTGGGGATTGTCGTACATGGACGCGCGGGACATGACGACGTTGGAGTACCCACCTGTGGCGAGACGTTTGATAAGGGGGCGCGGCTTCGGAGTCGTACTCGCGACCCAGTGCGGCCGGGGACCCGTTCGCAGACCGAAACGCATCTGCGCCCAGGCATCGTCGAGATAGCGCCACGCAGCCATCTCCTCCAGCCACGCGAGGCAGTTGGATACCAAGAGACCGTCCGCAAAGAACTCGTGATCGTGTTCAACCGTCAGGTCAAACACCCGGGCGACGCGACTGGTACGCGACGACCGAAGTGCACCGGCGTGAACAGGTACGGGTCGGCGCCCGACGCTGGCACTCGAACCCCCCGCCGCACACGCAGCACACCCGTTCTTCCCGTGTCCGTGAAGGCGCCGCAGCCTCCCGGCAACCGGGGCAGTAGCGTGCTCCGGCGGTAGCGCGCGACTGGAAGCCCTCACCGCAACGGCCACAGGTGAACTCTCTGTACTCAGCCTTGGCCCAGGTGGCCCGGCCACCCTTGCTGTGCCAGTCCTCGCCGCGCTCCCCGCCATGCTCGTGCCAATGCTCACCGGGGCGCAGCAGCACGAAGTTGTCGGCCCGGTTGTTCCGCTTGTCGTGGTCCTTGTGATGCACGTGCATCCCGGCCGGGATCGGCCCGACCTCTTTGATCCAAATCCACCGGTGCAGCAGTCCGCGTCTGCTGTTGCGGTAGTACGGGTCTCGCTTGCTCGGGTACCAGCGGACCCCGTCGTACTCGATGTAGTTGGCCACGTAAACACAGTACCCGTTGACGGAACGAGAGACGCCTCCGTCCAGCCCTGATCCGTGGCCACTTTGTGGTCCGGCGTGAGCCATGTGGACCCAGCTGCGTGGTCGTACCGGCGGACATCCTTGATCCCGTTGTCCCAGACCTTGAGTACCCTGCGCAGCCCGTTGCGCGTCCAGACCCAGTCCCCGGGCCGGATGGTCTCAATGGGGCGCTCACCGTCCGCCGTACGGACCAGGGTCCCTTCTGCCGCGCACCTGTTACCGCCCGAACGCAAACGCTGGGTGTCCTCTTGGGTGTTGGCGCCGAAGAGTTTGGCTACGGAGCCGTTGGGCCACTTGACGATCGTGCCGCCCGTGGAGTTGACCATCCGGGCCCCGGGGGAGTGTGCGCTCAGGCCTGACGGCCCGCTGAAGCAGGACGTCGCCGCGTCACCCAGGGTGGGCGCGATGATCCCGATCCAGTGCGGCACGGGACCGGGCATGCAGGGGGGCCCGTAGACGTGGTCGTGCACGTACCGGGCGCAGGCATCGGTCTTGCCCGCACCTCGACCTGCGAGCAGCAACCACCCGTACCAGCCGCCGGGAGGAGGCACCTGGTGCGGCAGGGGGGTCCAGCGAGGCTCCGTGAGTGTGCGCGCGTGCGTGATGAGACGGTCGGCCGCCCTCCGTCGGCGCACTGCGCGATCACTCATGCGGAGAGTATGCCCCGGGGAACAGGGCGAGGCTCCCGGACGGCCATCCGGGAACCTCTATGAGTGGGCGAAGCGGGACCAGGTTACATGCGGGTGCCCTCGATACCGGGAATCCTCAGCACCTGACCCGGAAATATCAGATCGGGGTCGGCGACGCGGTCCCGGTTGACTGCGAAGATGCGCGGCCAGGTGGTCCCGTAACGGGGGGCGATCTTACTCAGCCAGTCCCCGGAGCGGACCGTGTACGTCTCGCCTGAGGCCGGGGCCGAACGGGGAGCGACGGACTCGCCCCGGGGAGAAGCCGTGGACGGTCCGCTCCCGGCCTCGGAGACGTCGGCCGACCCGTAGGGCCGCACAGCCCCGGCGATCGTGCCTCCGGCCCGCTGGAGCTCGCTGTAGCCCACACCGCCGTTAGGGTGATGGCTCGCAGTGTCCACGGTGCGCCCCGAGCCCACGTACAGGGCCACGTGGTCCGCATAGGAGCTGAACGAGTAGATCACGAGGTCTCCCGGCTTGAGCTGGGACAGGGAGACCCGGGGCAGGCTCGTCAACTGGGCTACGGCCGTGCGGGGGATCCTCACTCCGGCATGGAGCCATGCCTGGGACGTCAGGCCCGAGCAGTCGAACCGCGTCGGCCCGTTCCCGCCCCACAGGTACGGGGCCGCACTGATCTTGCTTATCGCGTACGCCACCGCCGTCGCTGCCCGGGACTGGGTCAGATTCCCGTTCTGGCGAGGAGCCGACTGGAACTGGGGAGCCGGACTGTCCCGGCTGAGTCCCGCCCGGGGGCCGCACACCGGCCACGCTCCCGGACCCTGCGATGCGAGCACCTTCTCCGCCACGGTGATCTGCTGTGCCTTGGTCGCCAGGTCCGCCCGAGGGGCGTACCGGGTCCCGCCGTACGCTGCCCAGGTCGACGGGCTGAACTGAAGCCCCCCGTAGTATCCATTCCCGGTGTTGATCGTCCAGTTGCCGCTGGACTCGCAGTCCGCCACCTTGTCCCAGGTCTGGACCGTCGCGGCCGATGCTGGGCTGCCACCTCCTACGGTGAGGGCGGTGGCAGCGGTGCTCACCCCCACGGCGGCTACGAGCGCGGCTCGTGCCTTGGTCTTGGGTTTCCTGTGCGCGGCCATATGACCACCTCCGGCCCAGCACCGTAATAGTCCAATCCCGGATCACCAAGTTCTGGCCAGAACTACAACAGGTAGCCTCGTCGCCTCGCCTCCTCGACGGCTGCCTTCCGGCGCTCCCCGTGAGCGTGGTGCAGGACGTCCAGCTTGCGATAGACGATCATGAGCCTGGACGACACAGACGACCCCGGGATGGGGGTGCCGTTCTTACCCAGGGTGCGGCCCGCTTCGGCCAGCGATGTGCCGTCGGCGACGGCCGCCAGCGTGCGATGTTCCAGCTCGGTGAGGTCGGTGGTCCCCCACCGCCGGGGACGCTTCGCAGGCTTGAACGGGGGTACCGGGCGCAGCAGCCCGCGTCGCCGTCCCTCCTCCACGGCCGCACGGAGTTTCGTGTTCTGATGCAAGTGGGCGACGTCGAGTTTGCGATAGAGGGACGTGCGCACGTCATCGAGGACCCGGCGCGAGCACCCCCACTTGTCCAGGGTCTGCTTGAAGGTGCGCCCCGAGTCGAACGACTTGAGCAGCCTCAGTTCGGCCTCGGTCAGCGGTTCCGGACGGGATGCCACCTTTCCGGTCCGCTCCATGAACCCGGTGTGCCACTTACGGCACGCAGCGCATGCTTCCTCGTGGCGGCCGTGGTGCGCGCGGTACCCGGCTTGCGTTCCGCACTCCAGGTACGGGCCGATCAGATCAAGCTGGCATGCGATGTAGATGGCCTGCTCCATGCGCCGGGCGCGCAGCTTCTCACACACGCGGGTATTGACCGACGGCGACGAGCCGGAGCCCATGAGCCTGAACGCTTCCCGGGGTACGTAGCCCTGACAGATGTACCAGAGGTACGCGTGCTCCCGGGGCGAGAGCGGGTCGACGTCGGCAGGGAGCCGAATGGGTTCACGGGTCATGGTCGGGGTTCCTTGGTCTCGGCAATGGAGAGGCGCCCTCCGGTCCCCGGACGGTCCGTGACCGTCGCCCCTTCCGGAGGGCGCCTGGGGCTCCTGCGTACCGGAGGGAGCCACCACCGCCGGGCCGGAGCCTCTACCTAGGGTTTACCTAAATCGGCCCGGGTCCAAACCGGCTCGTCAGACCCGGCGCAGCAGGAAGACGATCAGAAGCACCACGAGAATGATCATTAGTAGTGTCCACAGATCCACGGGGATCACCTCCGGCAGACCGGGTACCCCATCGCCGGGCCACACAGGCCGGACCGTATAACTACGCGTCCTCCGGGCCCTCGGTATCGCTGATGACTTCGCCCTCGATGACGCGCAGGTGGGCTCCGGCGGCCTCCAGCACCCGCTGACGGACGGCCGGTTCGAGTTCGGGCACGGCCGCGAACCCCGCCAGAATCGCCTCCACCACGTCCACCGACTCTTCGTCGACCCGGCGCTCCAGCGCAATGTCGATCTTCTCCCGGGCGTTGGTCCCCTCCAGCCGGGCCTGCTGTTCCTCCAGCGCGCGCAGCTGCGCCAGCGCGGCGAGTACGGGAGCCTCGTCCCGCAGGGGGTTGCCCGCCCCGTCCTGGACGATCTCACCCTGGTACAGCACGTAGTGCGTACGGGTGATCACACCATAGAGCTGACGGCGAATGTCATTGAGGCGCAGCGAAGCTGCGGTCAGCTTCTCCTCAATCGCCTGGTCCGCTCGCTTGCGGTACTCCTTGAGCGCGCGGTGGATGTCCATGCCCACCTGCGCTTCAATCTGAATGAGATTGAGGTTGGGGTTGTGGCGCCTGTACTCGTCCTGCATTTCGACGGCGATCATCTTGTGCGTGAGACCCCGGTTGGCGAGAGTGACCGCCTTCCACCGTCGGGCCTCGACCACAGCATGATCACCATTGTGATACGGGCTGCTCATGATCTTAACTCCCCTCGGTGTTAACGGATCACTCCCTTGGTCCGTTCACGGTAATCGATAGCCTTCTGGACCTCCTCCGCTTCGCTTCCGCACCTGGTCATCGCGGTGCGCACCCGGATGCTGATCATTCGCTCTGTCCTCTCCGGCTCCCCTGCGGGAACGGCGGACCGCCCGACTGGAGGTAGATCCCGGCTTCGTGGTGCGCACGGGTGCAGCACACCCGGCAGTGCCTACAGAACGGGCGGAGCCGTGAGCGCCAGCTGAGCCGAGCTCCGCACCAGGTGCACTCCTTGATCATGCCTCAGTCTCCCAGCCCCACGAGAGGGAAAGCCTCGCGGATGCGGTCCGCGATGTCGGCCGGGGTCATCTCCGTCACGTCAAGATCGAGGTACATACGGAAGCCGGGCCGGTGCTCCGAAGTCTGGGTGAGGAACCAGTCGGCAATCCGGTCGGCCCGGGTACCGGCGCCCTTGCGCCAGCTCGGGTTCTGTTTGGCTCCGCGTTCCTTCCAGCGCTGGGTCAGAAGCTCCTCATCGGCTGTCAGGCGGACGAGCGTGACCGCCGCGCCCCCTTGCGCCAGGTGCCCTAGGAACGGACGCGTAGCCAGCCGTGAGCCCTCTCCGAGAGCGAAAGGAACGGACAGGGTGCCGAGCCATGTAATGGCCCGGGGCGAGATGTCCATAGCTAGGGCATCGGTACCGGAGAAGGTCTCCCGGGGGACCCCGAGCTCCACTCCGGCCATGCGACCTGTGACCGGGTGCAGCATCCGCACGTGAGGCACGGGAACCGTGCGGTGCACCTCTTTGTCCCAGCGCGCGGTGAGCTCGCGGGTGGCGGTGGACTTGCCGACCCCAGGAGGACCGACGATGTACAGCAGGCTCCCGATCATGGTCAGCACTCCAGGGTGAGCGGGGGCCGCCAGACGTTGCCGTCTCCGGCCGTGCCCGGGGTCTCGGTGTAGGCGAGGGGAACGAGGAGTGTCTTGGCGGCCGTCTCGTTGCGGGTGCCCAGCCACAGGTCGAGAACCTGCCAGGGCTTGCCGTCCAGCACCGAGACGGTACGTACCTGACCTCCGCAGGAGTTGGGGCTGAACAGACGGCGTCCGTTCGCCGGGTAGCCCCAGCCGACGTTCGCCGGGTAGCTCCAGCCGGTGAGCATGGAGGGCGCCGTCGCGTATCCGGCGGGGGATCCGGCACAGTAGCCGCAGCCCGGATCGCTGAACGTGAGCACGTAGCGTCCGGCCTCCGCGTCCCACCAGCCGCCCGGACCCTCGACCTTCGTCAGTCCGGCGACGGCGGACACGCCGACTCCGGCGCTGCCTCCGGACCCGGACCAGTTGAGCTCCTGGAGAGCCAGCGACGCGGCTCCGGCCTTGGTGCAAACGACGGCGGGACGGCCGCCCTGCCCCGAAGAGATCATTCCGAAGTCGCCGTTGGCTCCGGCGCACAGGTCGAGGGACGGCTTGTTGTAGCTGCCCGAGGGAGCTCCGGCCGTCGGTCCGCACGGCCCGGCCGGACCGTTGCACCCCATGACGTTGTAGGCGTGAGCAGCCCCCAGGCTGTACTGACGGGGAGCGTTGAACCACAGGATCCACACTCCGTCGTCATAGCCCCATCCGGTGCGCTGGACGAACCGGGGATTGAAACATCCCTGTCCGGTCTGAGTGCCGCATATCTGCTGCCAGGTGTAGCCCGTGGACGGGTCGACCGACGATGGCGAGAACAACAGTTGAGGTGTCGTCCACGGCCCGGCGAGGCTCGCGGCGGTGCTCACTCCGAAGCCGCACCACGGTGTACCCGCGATGTACCACTCATAGCCGCATCCGTACATCGTTCCGACCATGTAGTACAGGCCGCCGGACTGGTAGAGCTGCGCGTCGTGCAGATCGAGACCGGCGATGGTCAGGGATGTACGTCCGTCGGGCAGGGCGGATGGTCCGGCCGTAACCGTGACGACGGCGGGGCGGGGCTTCCATGGTGCGGTGGCGGCCGTGGCCGACGGCGCGGCGAAACCCACCCCGATCACCATCAGCAGGGCGATCAGCCAGTAGGGGAAACGGCGGGTCATGCGAGGGGTCCTCCTACGATCCGAAAATCTGTGATGCCGTCGGCCACGGCCGGGCATGCGGTGCGGTACCTACGGGGCCGTACAGACAACCCGTCATCCGGCCACTGCGTCCAGGGGGCATGGCACCCCGTTGCGCAAGGGAATTGTGCCTGTGGCCTCCTGGAACCGCAGGGCTGCTATGTCGCAGTATCGAGGGCTGATCTCCATGGCCCGGCCCTGGCGACCCTCCCGCTCACACGCCATCAGCGTGGAACCTGATCCGCCGAACGGATCGTAGACCGTGTCCCCCGGATCGGAGTACACCCGGATGAACCACTGAGGGAGACCGACCGGGAACGCGGCCGTATGCCCGGTCGCCTGGTGATCGCCCGAGAACGTGGGCAGCATGTTTCCCGGATATGCGAGCCCCGGGGATGTCTCATTGTCGTGTCCGAACTGCACCGACCCCGGCGCCCCCTGCTGGTTCTTCCACCCCGTGTCGCCGACACCCGGGCCGCCAGGGACCGGGACATTCGCCGACACGTGGCGCACCCGGTCGGGGCGCATCTTCCACCGGCCCCGGGTGAACTGATAGACCGGTTCGAACTGGTTCTTGAACCGCATGGTCACGCTCTTCGGAACACCGATCCGACGCCAGCACAGCTCGGTGGCGTAGTGCCATCCCCACATACGGGCGTGCGCGATCACAAGATCATGGACATACAGATGGGTGTCCAGGCCGTCGGCCGACGCCTTGATATTGACGAACCATGACCCGTCCTCCGTCAGGTGATCTGCCACGCTGCGGGCCACGGGCTCGAACCATGCCACGTACTCGTCCGGTGGCACCGGGCGGAATTCCGTGGTGACGTCGTAATCCCGCTGGGATGCGTACGGCGGAGATGTGAATGCAAGGTGGATTTGATCACCCGCCAGCAGGGTGTGTACATCGTCCGGGTTACGGGCGTCCCCGCACATCATCCGGTGACTCCCCAGGATCCATACATCACCCGGCTGAGTAACCACGTCCCGGACCAGCTCCGGCACGGGTACATCACCCGGCTCGGTGTAGCCGCCATCCATGGCATCGTCAACGAGCGTCACAGGGTCATCCGCCAGACCATCGAACCCGGACTCCTCGAACCGGGCGATGATCGAATCGACTTCCTCCTCGTCGTAGCCCGTGCCGTACAACTCGCCGTCCAGCAGTGCCAGCAGCCGGGCGCGCGCCTGGTCGTCGTAGGTGGCCCTGTCGTTGGACTTGTTGTCGATCAGGTTGATGCGCAGGGCCGTCCTGTCGTCGCACTCGTGGACCTCGCACCGGGCCGTTTCGTCTCCACGGGCCTCCAGTGCCTCCAGGGTGTTGTTACCGCACAGGACGATCAGATCCCCGCTCTCCGGCTCCCGGCGCACGATCAGGCTGCGGTACTGACCATTCTCGTCCAGGGACTCCGCCAGCACCTTCGGATCGCCCCGCCGGGCGTTGCCCGGAAAGGGGGTGAGCTGTGCCAGGGGGATCATGCGTGTCTCGACGTACTCCGTGGTCACGGTTCTCTCCTCTGCTTGACGCGCCGTCCGGGCAAGGATAGATCCGGGGCACGCCGCGCCGGTCCGGTCACGGACCGTCCAGCTCCTCGACGTAACGGCTCCAGTCGGCCGTATGGGCGTTCATCTCCGGCATGTTGTCCACTTCGGCGACCACCCCGCCCGAACGGGGATTCATGATCACCCACGTGCCGTGAGGAGGACCGTAGACCGCTATGTACTCTTCGTCCGGACTGACCCGGAACTCCCATTCGTTCGGGGCCCCATCACCCATGTAGTCCCACGGCTGAGCGATGGCCGCCCGGAGGATCTTCTTGACGATCCCGCTCACGGGTGAGCCGCCTTACGCAGGCTCTCGGCGAGGTTCTCCGCGTCGCGCAGGCTCATACCGCTTGCGAGACAGACGGTCGCCCCGGCGTCGGGGTACCGGGACAGATGCGAGAAGATGATGTCTGCGGTGAACGGAGCCTTCACCATCTCCGATCCGCACAGGGGGCACGGGTCGTCGTTCATGATCACCCTTCCGTGGTCATTCAGTCTCGTTCAACCCGGGGTCGGGTTCACGGTTCTCCAGCCGGGCCAGCCTCGCCTTAAGCTCCGCGATCTCCGATTCGGACCGGTCGGTCCTCTTCGACACCAGGCCCAGCTGGGCCTCCAGGTTCTTCTGCCGGACGTCCAGGCGCCGGTTGAAGTCCATCTGAGCCGCGAACGCCTGAGCCACGACGCCGAACGCCTTGCGCGTTTCCGGATCGACGCCGGAGAGATCGACGTTCACCGTCTTGGAGTGACCCCGGGCCAGCGACCTGCCCGCCTTGCGCTGGTGCTTGCGGGCCAGCGTCAGGTGCTCCTCCGCCTGCACCACCCGGTATCCGACGTTGGGCACAGGCTCCAGGGCGTGCCGGTCCTGAACCTCGAACTCCCGGGCCGCCCGGCGGATGGCTCCCTGCACCACGTGCCGGGCCTCCTCCGGCACTTCCAGAGCCGCGCACAGCGTCTCGTACGTCACCACGTCCCCGGCCTTGAGAGGCTTGAGAACGGCGTACAGCGTCCTCCAGCGAGGGACGTCCCCAGCCGGTTCGAACGGGCTCATACCTGCTTCACCTCCATCGTGAAGCGGCCGTACTTGGGCCGCCAGTCGCCCAGCCCGATCTGATGCCCGGCGATTCCGGCGATCTGCCGCAGCTCCTCCAGGTTCAGGAGAGCGGTGTCGAGAGACCCGTCAGCCTCTGTGCTCCAGGTGCGGAAGAACGGGCGGCACCGGATGACCCGCTGAGTGCCGACCTTGACGGAAGCGAAGTGCCGGAAGTTCTCGTCCTCCCAGAGCCCAGCCGCTTCCCGGGGTCCGGGGTACTGGAGCGGGTTCACCAGCGTGCTGATCAGAAGGCCCTCCTTGATGCCGGGGCCCCGCTTGATCTTCTTGGCTGCGTCGTACAGGCAGCGCCACAGGTTGTCCGCCGGGAGGTACGGACCGATCACGTCGTCGTGGTACAGGCCCCCGAGGAACTCCGCACGGGCGACCGCCTCGTGATCCTCATCGGTCTTGGTGCGCTTGCCGGTCAGTTTCTTCAGCTCCCGTGTCATGGGATCGAGCGGGTTGGAGAGCCGGGAGTTGTGCATCAGCAGGCCCTCCGTCCCCGTCAGCGTGATCCTGAAATCCATGGTCGTCTTCTCCTTGATCCCTCGCCTTGCCGCGCCTTGCCGCGCCCTGCCATGCCGCGCCCCGCCCTGCGTAGGTGCCGGAGACTCGAACCCCGGTGTATGCCCTCCACCCGCCTTGATCCCTTGCCTCGCCCCGCCCTGCCCTGCCATGCCTCGCCCCGCCCTGCGTAGGTGCCGGGGACTTGAACCCCGGTGTATGCCGTTCACCCGCCTTGATCCCCTGCCTCGCCGGGCCACGCCTTGCCAAGCCACGCCGCGCCTCGCCTCGCCTCGCATGGGTGCCGGGGACCCGAACCCCGGTGTATGCCGTCCACCCGCCTTGATCCCCTGCCTTGCCCCGCCCCGCCTTGCCTCGCCCGGCCAGGCCAAGCCTCGCACGCTAGACCATACCCGGCATGGGCTAGATCAATCCTTGGAGTAGCACTGGGCCCAGTTGTGTCCCGGCTTGGACGCGCCGGTCGTGATCGGCACGCTCGTCAGCCGTCCACCGGTCACCTCCGCCAGGTCCATCGTCAGGGCGGCCGTCACGGTGGCGATGGCCTCCTCCACACGGTCCTCAGGCACGTTCAGGATCACCTCGTCGTGCACCACGCCCCGCAGCCACCTGACGTACTCGTCCGGCAGCCTGAGCAGCCCCTCGCACATAATGTCCCGGGCCGTGCCCTGACCCATCAGGGCCGGAGCCTGCGTGTACGCCCGGCGGGGATCGCACCGCATCAGGGCGCCGAAACCGTTGTCCAGCAACTGTCCGTCCTCCGCCCGGGAACGGACGTCGCTGCGCCATCCGCACAGCACGGGGTAGCCCTCGTTCATACCGGCGTCGAACCGTTCGGCCAGCTCCCGCTCGACGCCGGAGTTGACCAGACCGTTCACGCTCAGGCCGTAGTTCCAGCCGTGACCCGAGGCCTTGGCCCGCTCGCGCCACTCGCCGTCATGACGGCCGAACACCATGTCGGCGATCATCGAGTGGGGGTCCTCGCCACGCACGAACATGCCCACGTACGCCGGGTCGGCGCAGTGTCCGGCGAAGGCACGCATGTCGACCTGATCGAAGTCGAACGCGAGCAGTACGCAGCCGTCATCGGCGATCATGGGGGCACGCTGGGCGACCTTGCCGCCCCGCTTGCCCATGTTGGTCACGCTGGGTTTGATCATCGCCCAGCGGCGGCTCCCCTGCGTCTCGCCGACGTGCGCGTGCACCCGGTCGCCGATCAGGTGATCGTTGATCTCCGCGTACTTCTGCACGGCGGTGGTCACCAGAACGATGTGTTCGGCCAGCTCCCCAATCGCGTCCCAGTCGGCGTCGGGGGTGTGCTCCCGGCGTGCCGGGTTCAGCAGCCCCGGCAGGGACCGCCCGGCGGCCCCCTTGCCGACCATGTAGCTTCCCGGGCCCATGGCGTCCTTGTTCAGGGCCAGCACCCCCGACGCCGTACGCAGGGTGTAGGGCAGCCCCCGCTCGGCAAAGGCACGCTCCAGGGCCTCCTTGCCCGCCGCGCTGCCCAGGGGGCTCTTACGGACCTCCTCGTAATACTCCTTGGCCTTGCCCCGGCCACGGCTCTTCGTCTCCGTCAGAGGAACGCCTGCGTTGTCGTGCAGCCAGGCGAGGGACTCGGCCACCTTCTCCTTCTCCTCAGCCACGAGACGGGTCAGCAGGGGGACGTCCACCTTCCAGCCGGACAGGGTCATCCGGTTCTGGATGTACGCGACGCGCTGTTCCCGGCGCCGGTAGTCCATCTGGTCCTGGGTGGCGGTCAGCCGCCGGTGCACACCGGCCTGCGCGCTCAGGTCGCCGGACAGGTACGAGCGGTACCGCTCGTCGGTCACGGGGATGCGCCCGTAGCCGTCCTCTTCGGCCGCCTTGCCGATTAGTCCCGGCGAGGCATGCTCACGTGCCAGCTCGGGCAGCTTGTCCGTCTTGCCCTCCAGCCCCAGCCGTCCGGCCAGTTGGTCGAGCCCGTAGTACCCCTCCGTCGCCCAGGGCTTCTGCCCCTTGCTGCCCGGGGGATCGATCACGGTCGCGTCCACGTACGTGTCCCAGCACTTGCGCGCAAGGGCGTCGTAGTCGGCGCCGTGGTGCCACGCAAGGGCCATCAGGTCGAACCGGAAGCCGTTGTGCGCGGTGAACGCCTCCGCCCGGTTCAGAGCATTGATCAGCTCCTGCGGATCGGTAGTGATGATCTCCTCTCCGGTCTCGTCGCGCAGTCCGCCGAGCCGGGCGTACGGGGCCTCCGGCCGACTACGGAACGTAAACAGTTGCTTGGCGCTCGGAGTCTCAATGTCGAACGCCACGACGCCCTGGAGGGCGGGGGCCTCCAACGCCGGGCACGGCGCCTCGGGGGCGGCTGCGGACGGCCCGGCGAACGGATCCTCAGGGTACGAAATGTCCGTTTCTGAAGATCCTTCTTTCGGTGTACAACTGTTCTCCATTACACGTATTACACGTGCGCCATTAAGCCCTATGCGAGGGGCAGAATTTCCGTCATTGCCAGACGTGTAATACGTGTAATCGATCTTGTCTGGACCCCCTCTGAACGGGTCATTGTCTGTTTCGCCCGAAAGGCCTGTTCCGCCCGTTTCGCCCTTCCAGGCCACTCCGAGCCACGCGCGTACCGTGCCCTTTTTCGGCCCTGTGCCCGTCGGCGTCGACAGCCGCTTCGGATTGAACACCGGCCGGTACTCCACCGAGTGCCGTGAGCACCAGTCGTGACCGCCGAACCGGGCCAGGAACGTCTTGTCCCCCCACTCCCTCGCACCCTTCTCCTTGACCCAGGTGTTGAACACGCTCCGTAGTTCCGAACCGGCGATGCAGGCGTCCAGGTCGGCTGTCAGGTGCTCGTCGATGAACGCCAGAATCAGGTCGCTCTCCTTGCGCCACGCGAGGGTGTCCGCCTCCACCCGCTCGGGGATCGGCGGCATGATCTTCTCCATCTCGTACCAGCGCCGTGCCCCGGCCGCCATCCACGCCAGGGCCGCTTCGAGCGCCTGCGGACTCTGCTTGATGCGCTCGCGCAGCGTGGGGTCGCCGAGGCGGTCACTGTCGCCCTGGACGGCCTCCCCCGGCTTGCGGAAGGTGTACGGCCAGCGCAGCAGGGCCAGGCGCCTCCAGGTGCCGTGGTCCGTCTCGTCGACGATCGGCTTGTAGTTCGTGTTGATGAACAGGGAGTGCGACGCCTCGAAGGTCACCGGATCCTGCCGGATGCGGCGGCCGGTGATCTCCGACGTCCCCGCGAGTTTCTTCACGCGGTTGGTATCCAGGCGCCGGGCCTCGGGCGTTTCTTCGAGCACCGCGTACCGCGCCCCCATGAAGTCCATGATCTCCGTGGGGTGGTTGTCGCTCGCCGAACCGAGGATCACCCGGTCGCTCACCAGCACGTAGTAACCGCTCCGGCGGCCGGTCACGATAGCCAGGGCATCGGAGATCGTCGACTTGCCGTTGGCGCCTCCGCCCTGACAGATCACGATCAGATCGTCCGGCGTCATATGGCCCGTCAGCGCCTGTCCGGCCCGGAGCTGGAACCAGTCGACGACGTCCGGCGGAAGGGCCGTCAGCGCCTTGTCCCAGTCCTCGTGACGGGCATCCTTGACGAACTCCGCCCCGGCCATCTTCGTCATCAGCGCGTCCGGATCGTGCGGCCTCACCACCCCCGTACGCAGATCGACGATGCCGTTGGGGCAGTTGAGCAGATCCGCATCCGCATCGAAGTCGCCCGCCGAGCACTCCAGCACACCCCGGCTGAGCCGTACGAGATTGCCCAGCTTGCTCGCACTCAGCACGGAGCGCCATCCGTCGATCTGTGAACGCAGGTCGCGGTTGGCGTCCCGGCGCTGCTCCTCCAGAACGGCGTTGAACTGCTCCAGGGCCCACAGCCTCACCGCCTCGGTGATCGCCGCGTCGCTCGCCTCCTCCCAGACCTTGCCGGTCCATTGCATCCATCCCAGTCCCCGGGCCCACCGGTAGCGGCCGTCGAGTTCCTCGGAACAGACCGTGTCCGTCAGCACCGCATCGCTGAAGGCAGCGTCCCGGGCGCCGTCCGTGGGCAACTGGGCGGCGCAGGCGTCCCGCAGGCCCTCCATCGTGCCGCCTGCGCGCAGGTAGTCGTCCACGCCCTTCACCGGCACGCTGGAGCCGTCCTCGCGCTCCACGCTCGCCGGAACGATCAGGTACAGCACGCGGGCGCCCTTGCTCTCCAGCCACTTGCCGAAGCGCTGCATCGCCAGCAGTACGTTGCGCTTTTCCCGCGCGTCGGAATCGAAGCAGACGACGACGCTCCGGCCCGCGAGGGGGATGTCCTCCCAGTCGCCCAGGGTCCCGTGCTTGCTGCGCCAGTTGAACACTCCGGTCAGCGTGATGACCGGCTTGCCGAAGCTGGCCAGGCAGTCCGCCTTCTTGATGCCCTCCGTCACCCACAGGGGCGACGTCGGATCCCGCACCATGTCCGCCACCGACGGCGGCACGTCCAGGTGATTCGGCACGCCGGACTGGGAGGCGTACTTCTGGCGCTTGCCGCCCGGAGCCTCCTGCGGGATCGCAGGCTTGAACTGAACCCCGATCTCCTCGCCGGTCACCCGGTACATCGGCAGCAGCAGCGCCGGGAACGCCATCGCGTCCCGCCAGGCCCATCGCGGCACCCGTAGCGCTTTGAGCCGGGCGCGGGTCTCCTCGGTGTCGTGCAGGGTCTCGTAGCGCCGGGCGTCGCGCACGGCGTCGCTGATGCAGCTCTCCTCCAGCTCACGCTGATGGCCGGGCATCAGGTCCGGGGGCGCAGCGGTCCCCGGTTCGTCCACAGTGGTCACGGTTCGGTGCTCCTTGGTCTAGTCGTGCAGTCCGGCCTGGTGTCCGCCCGGATCGGTCATCGCAGCCCCCTCTTCCGCCTCGGTCGGCGTCCCGCCGGATCCGTGCCGTCGAACCGTGCCGAGCTCGCCGCGTCCCAGGCCGCCGCGTACTCGGGCGCCTGCCACAACCGGTGCACGTCGGCCACCGTCCCGTCCGGCATCCACACCCGTGCGTTGTGCGCTGCTGCGCAGTCGTCGCCCCGCCGGTGCATGCCCCTGACGGTGAAGAGCATGAGACCACTACTTCGCGCCAGCTCCAACCAGCGCGGGTCGTCCACCGTGTCGACCGGAGGCTTCACCTCGAGCCAGACCTGGACTCCGTTCGGACCCGTCACGCGGAAGTCGCACAGGTAGCCGCCCGTGGACGTGTGCACGCCCTCCGGCTCGTACTCCCAGCCGAACCCCGCCTCGGTCAGAAAAGTTGCCCAGCGGGCCTCAAGCCTTGAGCGGAACCGGCAGCCGTAGGCGCGCGTCTCGATGGCGGGGATGCGGCCGGTCACGTGCGGGCCTCCTGCTCGAACTGCCAGTCCGCCCGGCGCCGGTTCATGACGTCGACCCGACGGGAGTGTCCGTGCCCCAGGAGCAGGCCGCTGCCTGTACGGGTGACACATGGTTCGCCTCGCTGTGCCTTGCAGGTCGGGCATGCTCGGTCCGTCAGTTCCGGGCGGCCGGTCATGGGCGGGCCGCCCACGCCTGGCCCCAGGTCACTGTGCAGCCCGGGAACGCGATGCAGGTGTCCTCGTCCCGGGCGGGCAGCGTGAACTGGTGATTGTGGTTGTCCGTCGTCCCCCGCAGCACGGTTTCCGACCAGATGATCTGAGGTGCGTCGTCCCGGTCGAACAGGGCGTCGTCGAACCAGGTCCGAATCTGTCCGGCCATCTCCTGGTCGTCGTAGTACGGCTCGCCGCGCCCGGCTTCGTCGGGCCGGTTGTTCGTCCGGACAGTGAGCCGGACGTGGTACTCCCTCATGCCTGCGCTCCGGTCTTCTGCGGAGTGACCAGTCCCTCTACTTCGGCTTCGTCCAGTCGGACACGGTGAGAACGCTCGGTCTGGATCGTGTAGCGGGTCAGCCGTCCGTCGCGCAGCATCGCGCGGACCGTACGGTCGTGCACGCGCAGCCGGGCCGCAGCTTCCCGGACCGTGAGATAACGCAGGGGCATCGCTTCCTCCTTGTCAAGGGACGTACAAACGCTCATACCCCGATGTGTGTAGTTGTACGCCCGAGGGTACACTCCACCCCAGGACCACCGGACCACGGAAGGAGAGCTCTATGGCCTCGACCCTGGAACGCATGCTCAAGATCTTCAATGCGGTGCTGCGTGCGGAGCTGACCGGCAGCGAGGAGGACGTCCGGGCCGCGCTCGATGTACTCGACGAGTCCGAGGCGTCGCGCCTGCACAATGCCCTGTACAACATCAGCGAGCTGGCCGAGGCTCAGCGCAAGCGGCTGCACCGGGTGCGGGGGCTGTCATGAGTGACCTCGTCCGTACGACGATCAACCTCAAACCCAGGGCGGCCGTCGCTCTGGAGCACACGCAGGCCCGCATGCAGGAGAACACCACCGATGCTGTGAACTCGGCGGTCGTGCTGCGGGACTGGCTGACCGAGCAGATGGCCGAAGGCGCGGTGCTCATGATCCGCAACCCGGCCGACGGCGAGGAGATCAGGGTGGTGATCCTGTGAGCGCACGCGCATGCCCCGTCAGCACGTCCTGCGGAGCCATCGAGGGCTGGGAGCAGTTCCTGTCCCACATCTACGTCCACCACACCGAAGGATCCGCCGACGCACGCATGATGGCCGTGCAGCGGATCCTGGCCGAGGGGCCGGGCGCGCGCGAGCAGATGATCGTCCCCAAGGTCACCGCCAACACCCTCACCCATGCGCTGTGGGCTCTCGCGCACGACGACCGTGCACGGGCCCGGGAGCTGGTAGGGACCATGGGTACATCCGAGCGCCGGGCCTACCTCGCCCTGCTGACCGAGCTGATCAACATGCTGTGGAGCGAATCATGACCGGAGAGTGCAACGGCATCTGCCTGTCGGCCGCCGACATAGGCGTACCCGAAGCGGGCGACGTAATCGCCTACGCGCACCCCGACTGCCCGGAGCACGGCGATCCGCTGGAGAACGATCCGGCCGCCGACGTGTGCTCGGGTGGCGACGAGTCGCTCCGCTATGTACGTGAGGAGGACGTGACGTCATGACCTCTCACGGTGCGGACACCACACGGCACGCCGGAGACGAACTGGACTGTCCGGCGTGCCGAGTGGACCTTCTGGAGGCGTTCAGGGAGCCGGTGTCCGCACCGTCCGCCCCTCACCTGCGAGGCTGGTTCACCCCGGCATCGTCGGTGCCCGAACCCGGCGTGCACGCCGTACGGACCACGGTGGACGTCACGCTGGCGATGACCTACGGCGCCTGGTCGGTCACGTGTTCGTGCGGCTGGAGCAAGTGTGGCATCGTCTCTCGCGGCGACGTCCCCCGTGATGCCTTCCAGGGACACCTCGACCGGACAGCCCGGCTGTGGGCTGCTCGTCACCTCGACAATCCCCTGATGAACGGAACCGAAGACCAATGACCAGGTACCGCGTCAGCATCACTGCTCCGGGCATCCCGCTCGGACAGCGGCTGCGTCTGTGGGTGATCGCTCTGCGGCTCATCTGGTTCGACATGCACGCGACCCCCGCGCAGCGTGAAGCCATGTACCGCCGTCTGGAAGCAGGCGGCGCCCGAGTGATCCGAGGGAAGATCAATGACCAGTGAAGACGCCGTATACGCCGACTGGCTGAACCTGCTCGGCAGCGACGAGATCACCGACCGCACGCCGGTCATCCTGACCGATCTGCACCGCATGCATGACGCGGCCGAGGCGAGTCACGACCCCATGTGCGTCTGCACGCACCCCCTCTCGTCCCACAACCTGAACCGGCTGTGCATCGCGCTGCCCGGAGTCATTGGTTGCGGCTGCCTGGGGTTCTTGGAGGCGAGCCATGGCTGACTGGCTGATCGAGTACGGCTCGTGGTGCCTGGCGCCGTTCGGACTGCTCGGCATGTACGTGGTCGGCCTCAAGAGGCGTTGGGGCTGGGTGCTGGGCATGGCCACCCAGTCCCTGTGGGCGTTCTACGCCGTAGGCACCGGCCAGTACGGCTTCCTGATCGGGACGGCCAGTTACTTCGCGGTCTACCTGCGTAACTGGCTGCGCTGGCGCACCCCGGCCGTCCCGTGCCCCTCACGCTCACGCACCGGCCGCCCGTGCGCCTACGAGCTAGGTCATACCACCCGGCACGGAGATCCGCATGCCGGAGCATCGGGTATCAACTGGGACGACTCCGAGTCCGGGATTGTCTGCCACGACGAAGAGACCTGTCCCTGCCCCAACTGCACCCGCATCCGAGAGGGGGCCGCCGCATGAACCGCGCCGTGGAAGCCCTCCGGGCCGTGTTCGAGAACATGGACTCCACCGGCCGGGCCGGAGACGAGTGGGCGTACGAGTGGGTGCAGGAGGCATGGCCCGAGCTGGTTCCACTGGATCTGCGGGTGGCCGCCGGAGATCCCGGCGCGGCCGAGGACCCGGCGGCCACCCCCTGTCCGAACCCGGAGTGTCCGCACCTCCTCGCCCTGCACGACACCGAGGGGTGCACGGTGACCGTGCCGTGTGACGACCCGGACTTCGGTCCTACCATGACCTGCCCCTGCTGCGAGAGGTGGACGCCGTGAGCCGCGTACGGATCGTGCCCGAGTACCCCGGACTGGTGATAGCAGACGACGGCCGGATACAGGGCCCGTCAGGGAAGTGGCTCAAGATGTCCCCATCGCCCATGTACATGTCGTTCAGCATCTACCGGCCGGGCCGGACCCCGGGGCGAGGCTGGACCCACGTCGCTGTGTGCACGGCGTTCCACGGCCCGAAGCCGACCCCGGAGCACGAGGTGGCCCACTGCAATGGGAACCCCCTGGACAACCGGGCTGACAATCTCCGGTGGGCCACCCGGCAAGAGAACGCGAGGGATGCGGTACGTCACGGGACGTGGACCCGGGGTGAGAGGCAGGGGCACTCCCGGCTGACGGCCGTTGAGGTCATTCAGATCCGGGCCCGGAAGGCTCAGGGGGAGAGCCTGGATGCTCTGGCACTGGCCTACGGGGTGCACCGGGCGACCATCGCAGACGTAGTGAAGCGCCGGTCTTGGAGGCACATCTGATGGTCCATGATCTTCTGCGTCTGCGCGAGTACCAGCGCCAAGCAGTCGACGCCGTGCACAAGGCCCACGATGAGGGCATGCAGCGTCCGGCGGTCGTCATGGCTACCGGCCTGGGCAAGACCGTCATCCTGAGCCACCTCGCAGCCGAGCACATCGAACGGCGCGGCAGCCGAGTGGTCGTGCTCGTGCACCGTGACGAACTAGTGAACCAGACCCTGGACAAGCTGGCATCGGTCGCCCCGCACCTGAGCCTCGGGCGTGTCAAGGCTGCGGATAATGAGCTGACGGCCGACGTGATGGTCTGCTCGGTACAGACCCTCGCCCGGGAAAATCGGATGAACGCCCTTCTGGACGCACAGACGTATGCCGGGCCAGTCGGCCTCACCGTGTGTGATGAGGCACATCATGCGGTCGCGACGAGTTACCGGAACGTCATGGCTGCGCTCGGATGCTACGACGGAACCGCAGATCACCTTGCGGTCGGTTTCACGGCCACGCTCGCCCGGGGTGACGGCCGGGGACTCGGCGACGTCTGGGATGACGCGATTTTTACGAGGTCCGTTCTGTGGGGTGTGGCGAACGGCTACCTGGTGGACGTGCGGGCCCGGCAGGTCGAAATGGAAGACCTCGACCTGGGCTCGGTCAAGCGGTCCGGCGGGGACTACCAGGCCAAGTCTCTCGGCGAGGCGATGCAGGCGGCCGGAGCTCCGGAGCTGATCCGACAGGTGATCGACAAGCATGCAGCCGACCGCCGGTCCATTCTCGTGTTCGCACCGACGGTGTCCCTCGCCTGCGAGATACAGGGACACCTCTCGGCCGCAGGCATACCGGCGGCCGTCGTGCACGGCGGTACGCCCCGTGAGGAGCGGCTGGAGTTCTACGAATCGTTCCGTACCGGCCGTACCCGGGTGATCGTCAATTGCATGGTGCTGACCGAGGGGGCCGACTTCCCCTACGCGGACTGTGCGGTGATCGCCCGGCCGACCCGTAACGAAACGCTGTTCATTCAGATGGTCGGCCGGGTACTGCGGCCGTCGCCGTCCACGGGCAAGCGGGACGCTCTCGTCCTGCTCATGTCCGACGGTGCGGGATCCATCCGTACGCTGATCGACCTCGAACCCGAAGTCGTCGTTCCCGTGCTGGACGGGGAGTCCCTCGCCGAAGCGTTCGAGCGGCAGGAGGAGATCCGCGAGCAGCAGAACGCCGACCGGGCAGCCGGGGAGAAGGCTCGGCCGCTCAGGCTTCAGCTCAAGACACGCGACCTGGACCTGTTCCGGTCGTCTCCGGCGTACCAGTGGCTGCGCACGACGAAGGGGGTTCAGTTCATCCCTCTCGGAGGCGTGGGAGAGATCATGCTGTGGCCGTCCGAACAGGCGGGTCTGTGGGACGTCGTGCACGCCCCGGAGGATCCCGCCACCCGTCGCCGCAGCAAGTGGATGCGCCTGCACACCGGCCTGGAGCTGGGCATGGCCATGGCCTGGGGGGAGTCGGAGGCCGAAGAGCTCTCGGCCCTCAACACCGGCAAGAACGCATCATGGCGCAAGAGGCGGGCCAGCGAGGCACAGCTCAACTACGCCCGGCGTCTGGGGTTCGAGGTCGAGCCGGAGATGCGCGCGGGCGAGGTCGGAGACATGATCTCCACCGGTGTGGCGAGTCGGCATATCGACCGCTACGCACAGCACCTGTGACCGTGTACGGCCGGACCGGTTCATCGCCGGTCCGGCCGGGTAGGCTGATTTAGAAAAATCGACCAAGGAAGGAGGACCCCGATGGTCAGTTACAGCGACGCACTGCGTCCGATGACCGAAGAGCGGGTCCGGCAGATCGTCCGCGAGGAGATCGCCGCTGCGTTCCGCGTTCTCGCCCGGGGAGCAGATCATCTGGACGGCTACGACGCGGCCGAACTGGACAGCCGGGCCCTGGGCAACATCGTTGACGCGGCCAACGCGACGGTTCGTCGGCTGACGTGCTCGCACGAGTACAGCTCCACCTGGGGGCCCCGGTGCTCGCGCTGCGGCGAGCCGGAGACCGTTCCCGCCGACCCGTTTGAGGAGAAGAGCTGATGGCCCGGGGTAACTGCCGTTGCTGCACGAACGAGTACAACATCAACGCTGACGGCACGGTCCGCTACCACCTGACGGACAAGCCGGAGTGCCAGGAATCTCCAGGCAGCCGCAAGTGCAAGGGTGTTGGCGAGATGCCTGAGGGTGCGGACCGTCCGGTCGGAGAGCCGACGGGGTACGTCTGCCGTGTTCCCGCCGGACCGGCCGGTTGCGGCCGATCGGTCCAGCTCACGGCCAACGGCCGGGCCCGCAGCCACCTGGACAACCAGGGAGCCAAGTGCGACGGCGGATCGGACTGGCCGCTGGCCGTGGACGACAAGGGCAACCGTACGGACACGGCGCCCCGTGGAGAGATCCTTCAGGCCGCCGCGTCGGAAGATCTCCGCTTCGGCTCCGACGATCCGGTGGAGGACTTCCTGGGTACGGGCGGCTCGACGGACGACGAACCCGACCCCGTTCGGCAGCTCGGGCTGGCCGGAGCGTTCGATCCGCAGGACCCCGAAGGACCGGGCGAACCTGCGTCGGACGACCCGCACCAGCGTGAAGCGGATGCGGCTCTGCATCAGGCACGTGTCCAGGAGCTCCAGGACCAGGCTGCTGCGGCCCTCCCTGTCGGCAGCGCTCTGGAGGCCCTGATGGATCGGGCCGTGGGCGATCCGGGAACGGTTCTCGACCGGATGGACGTCCCCGGCCGGGTGACCAACGGACTCCCACACCCCGACGCGCCCGGCCCGGCCTTCTGCGAGCACGACTTCTCCGGCCAGCATGAGGACCTCGTGGACCGGGTGTCCGCCTGCCTCAAGTGTGGACTCGTCGAGTCGGACACGCTCCCGAACGATCCGCGTGACGACGAGGACCGGGCGGACGTCCCCGGCCGGGTGACCATGGAGCTGGCCCACGACGGCGCCGGACTGTTCGATGAGACGCACCGGATCACCGACGAGTCGGGAGTCGACTGGGTTCACCCCGGAGCAGCCGCAGATTGCCGTCTCCCGGACTGCTGTACGCACCCGGATGGCTTCGTGTACGGGGACGACAACAAGGGCCACAGCGGCTCGTTCTGTTCCGTCTGCGGGACGGAGGAGCCCAAGCCGGATCCCGCCCCCTGGCGTACCTCGGGCGACCTCCTGGCCAAGATGCCGTCGGCTGTCAAGGACATCGCAGCTCAGGACCCGTCATGCTGGGACTGCGGCCACCCGGTGATCCCCCAGGTAGCCCGGTTCAACATGTACGGCGAACCGGAGGTTGTCACATGGGGCTGCGAGACCGGCTGCGAATACGGCTCCCGCATCCCGCACTACGGAGCTCCGTGCCGTCCCCGGACGGCCGCTCAGACCACGGTCGGCGACCTGGACGAAGGCGCCTTGTTCGTCCGGCACACCAAGCCGGAGCCGGTCGGCTCCCTGGTCTACCGGGCGAGCGCACCGGTCATGGGTGCGCTGACGGTCACCGTTGTCAGTGCCGGACCGTACGGTGGCCGGACCGGCACGCTCACCAATCTCAGTGAGGAGATCACATGCACAGATCTGAACGGCCGTCCCCGCCCCCGGCGGGTCCCCCCGGAGTTTTCCGCGTCGGCCCCGGTAGCAGTCCGGCCGACCTCGAAGCCGCAGCAGCCTTCCTCTCCGGCGACCGGATCGACGACGGCCCCCGCAAAGGCCCCTGGTTCTACGCCTCCTACGACGGCGAGTGCTCCGGCTGCGATGGCGCCTTCTACGAAGACGAGCTCATCCGGGCCGACGGAGAAGGCGGATGGGAGGCACAGGAGTGCTGCGGCGATGACGACTGACGCACAGGCGGCCGGAGACTTCCTCGCGGCCGGGTCGGGCAGCTACGGCGAGGCTGAGGCCGAGTACGGCCGGTGGGGCCGCTACAAGCTGCGTCATCCCAGCACCGGCAAGACGGTCGAGTGGACCCGTGCGACGACGTTCGCGAAGTCGATCAGCGACACGTTCACCCTGTCACAGTGGGGCAAGCGCAACGTTCTGCTCGGAGCGACGAAGCGCAAGGACATCGTCGCCCTGGCGCACGGCAAGGACATCTCCAAGGACCGTGAGCAGCTCAACCAGTGGACCGAGGAACTCGAACAGGCGGCCGGAAGCAAGGTCGCGGCCAACCTCGGTACCGCCGTGCACAGCTTCACGGAGCGGGTGGACCGCAACTGGGACACCCGCTGGGATGTACTGCGCAACGACGTACCCGAGGAGTTCCGGCCGCACGTGGAGGCGTACATCCTGCTGCTGGAGGAGATGGGCCTGGAGCCCGTTCCGCACATGATCGAATTCTCCACCGGAGTGCTTCAGTACGAGGTGATGGGCACGTCGGACAATTGCTACCGGTGCACCAAGCACCTCGAACTGGACATGCCCCGGGGCAAGGTCCGTCTGTCACCCGGCGAGCATGTGATCGGGGACAAGAAAACCGGCAAGGATCTTGACTACGGCTGGCAGGAGATCTGCATTCAGCTCGCCCTGTACGCGCAGGGAGTCAACACCCTGGGTCTGTTCGACTGGGGTACGAAGACGTGGGAGCCGGATCCGCTGAGCCGGTATGCCGAGCCGGGCACCAAGGTCCGCACTGACGTCGGCGTCATCCTGCACCTGCCGGTGGATCCGCGCTCGACGAAGCACGCTGCCGTGCACGGCGTGGACCTGGAGTCGGGCTGGAACGCCACGGTGCTGTGTGAGCGCGTGCGCACCTGGCGCAAGCTGCGGACGCTGAACGGTACCGTGGCCGTCGTGGACGCCGACCCGCTGGCGGAGGACCGCCGCACGGATGCGCCTGCTTCTGCGGTGGTCCGGCCGCCCACCCTGCGCGAACGGGCCGAACAGGTCACCTCCAAGCCGGAAGCGTCCGCCGTGTACCAGGCAGCCGTCGCCGCTCGGGTGCCGGTGGCGGAAGTCAAGGATCTGATCCGGATCATGCAGGAAAAGATCGCACAAGTGGCCGAACCAGGAGGCAGCAAGGTTTAGATAAACCGCAGGTCCGGGTACGATTCAAGAGGTGCACCACCAAGGGGCGGGGACCGGGTGACCGGGCCCGGTAAACGTTCCGGGTCACGGTCTGACACCCGCCCCTCCACACAGGATCACAGGATCACAGGCACACCGGAGCAAAGGACACACAGGTGACCACAGCACAGCAGGACCCGTTCAGCGCAGAATCTGCGGCAGCAGCCCAGTTCCTCGGAGGGAACCGGTCGATCGCCGCGAAGTTCCCCCGGGACGGGTTCAAGGTGGAGGGCACGGTCCTCTCCTTCCGCATGGAGCAGCGCACTGACATCGACAGTGGGGAGCCGCTCTTCTGGGAGGCCAAGAAGCCTACCGAGCAGAGCAAGCTGAAGTTCCCCTCCAGCGCCAGCCAGAAGAACGCGGTGATGCAGCTCATCGTGGAGCTGAAGGGCGAGCCCACGTTCGTCACGTGGGAGACCAACCGCTACATCGAAAAGAAGCTGGACGAGGACGACGGCGTCCGCATGCTGTACGTCAGCTCTCCCGAGCTCCAGAAGGCCATCGGCAAGGCCCTGACGGAGAAGAACCTCCGGGCACCTGAGGTCGGCGGCTACCTTGAGGTCATCAAGACGGGTGAAAAGCGCATCGAGGGCACCTCGTTCACGAAGTACCTGTACGCCGCGCGGTACACCCCGGCCGACCAGAACGACAAGGCGGCCGGTGACTTCCTGAGCCAGGAGGACGCCGCTCCGGCGGCCGACCCGTTCGCGTAGGACCCCACAGAGAAGGGCCCCGCCGGATCGCTGTCCCGGCGGGGCCCTTCTCTGTTCAGCCGCAGACGGCCCGGCCCTGTGCGGCACACGCACCGCACAGCACGGCGACACCCGGTGCGTGCTGCACCATCGCTCCCCTCATCACGATTCCGCACCCGGGCTGGTAACCTCCGACCTCGGGCCAGACGATCTCGTGCCGCTTCTTTCCGGTGCCTGCCCAGCGCAGGGCCTGGAGCTGGTCCTTGGGCATACGCAGGCCTTCCGGCCGGTCCGCGTCCCACCGGGGCACGTACTCCCCGAGCCCGTACGCGAACCGGCCCGCGATGCGCAGCCAGTCGGCGTCGCACTCGTCGTCCGTGGGGTATTCGCGACCGAGCCTCTTGAACGCGGCGAGCGCCATGGCTGTCTTGTCGGCTCCCCCGTTGCCCGTGGCGAACTTCTTCAGCGTGCTCGGACTGAGGATCATGTACGGGATCTTGCTGCGTTGCAGCTCCAGCCGGAGCGCGCCCTGGAGGTGGAGCAGGATTCGGCCCGCGTCGCCGAGCAGGCGCGTCGGCGCGTCCTCCATCACCACCAGGTCCGCTCCGCAGGTCCGGGCCGCGAGCCCGATGTGGTCGGCGTAGTACTCCAGCCGGTTGTCGCCGATGACATGCTTCGGGGACGAGACGGTGAACGTCGTTTGGTCCGGCAGGCCGATGCCGGTGCGTGTGATGCTCGGGTCCACTCCCATGATCCGCATTCCGTGTTCCTCCCTGGTCGGTTTAGATAAATCACTGATCCGGGTATACCCCGGTTGAGCACTGCCCATCCGACCAAGGAGGCATGGACCATGAGCATTCCCGGAGAGGTGCAGGGACGACGGTTCGAGGTGACCGAACTCCCGGCCAGCCTGCTGGAGATCGACCCCGGCGTGCAGCGGATGCTGAACACGAACCGCGTCCGCAAGCTGGCCGACAGTTTCGACGAGTCCGCGCTGGGGGTCTTCACCGTGAGCGCGCGGACCAGCTCCACCGCCGACCCCGGCCAGAAGACCCGTTACGTCGTGCTCGACGGCCAGACCCGGCTCGCAGCCCTGCGCCGGTTCACCGGTACGGATGACACCACTCTGCCGGTGGTGTGCCAGGTCTATCACGGCCTGACACGTCAGGAGGAGGCGGAGATCTTCCTCAGCCACAACGACCGTGCGGCGGTCCGGACCCTGGACAAGTTCCGCCTGGCCGTCGTCGCGCAGGAGCCGTGGGCCCTGACCTTGAACGATCTGATCACTCAGCACGGCTTCGAGATCGGACGGGGAGCCCGGCCTGATCGCCGGTTCACCGCTGTGTCGTCCGCACGCAGGATCATGAACCTGTCCGACGGCCAGGACGCCCTCAACCGTGCGATGGACCTATTGGTCCGTGCCTGGGGGCACCGCCGGAACGTTCTGTCGGCCGAGGCGGTCGAGGGCGTGGGCCTGCTCTACCAGCGTCACGGTGACGCCGTGGACACGGTGAACTTCGCGCGCAAGCTGGCCGGAGCGGACACTCCGCAGACGTTCAAGGCGGGAGTCCTGGCGCTGTACAGCGCGGACAGCGTCGCCCGGACCGAGGCCGCGTACCGCTACACGATCCGGCTGTACAACCATGGCCGCAAGTCCGCGAAGTACAAGCTGCCGGTCCGTGGAACCCGGTCATGAACGGCACTCTGGGTAACATCCCTTGCAGGGAGCATACGACCAAGGGAGTGCTGACCATGACCGACGTATACGACGATCTGCCCTTCGAAGAGGACGCCGGAACCGTCGCCATCTGGAACATCGTGGACCGCAACGGCCGTCTGAACGTGCTGGACGCCATGTTCCTGGGCATGGGCTCCAGCTACCGGCCCGAACACAAGGGGCACCCCGAAACGGCCTTCGCTCCCCGGGGCGTGCACTGCTCGACCTGCCGCTGGACAGAGATCCGGCTCTTTCAGGACGTGGAGTCCAGCCGTCTCTACGTGGTCAAGTGCGGAGTGTCGAACGTTCCGGAAGAGCGTGACCTGATCGAGGTCAGCTCCGTGGCGACTGCGTTCGAACTCGTGGAGTCCCTCACCACGACGGACCGGCGCTCGGGCCGTCCGATCCTGCCCATGCCGTCTCGCATGGCTCTGGCCCAGTCCGTGTCGTACAGCGACTCCCTGCGGGACGCGTACATCAATTCCCCGGTGACCCGGTCATGAGCAGCCAGCAGCCTTCGTTCCTGTGGGGACGGCTGCTTCTCCTCACGGTGCTCGTGCTGATCATCGTGGCGGAAGTGAAGGGCCGTGGCTGAGACATCCATCCGTCCCGCATGGCTGCCCGCGCACTTCGGCGGGCAGTCCGTGTGCCGGTGCCAGCAGTGCGGATCGGGCCCGGGTATCGACTACGAGTCGACCCGCATGGTTCTCGTCGCGGAGCGCCGGATCAGGCTGAAGTATCTGCTGACATGCAACGAGGACGATCTCAGCAGCGAAGAGCAGGATGAGCTGGACAACCTGTTGCACCTCTATCTGCACCGGGAAGCCTAGAAAGGATCAATGAACATGGTCAACATGATCAAAACGCCCATGGTTGATCTTCAGAAGACCGCGAAACTCAGCCTGGCCAAACACGGTCTTGAGGCCGACGGACAGGGCGGCATCAAGGTGCGGCTGGTGCTGGACCACAGTGTCTCCATGCAGCGCTGGTACGACGCCGGAGCCGTACAGAGGCTGACGGAACAGGTGCTGGGTCTCGCATCCGCCCTGGACGACGACGGCATGATCGAGGTCTGGTACTTCGGCTCGAACGTGAGCGACGTACAGACGCTGAGCCTGCGCCCGACCGACCCCAGAGCGGCACAGGCCGGGACCCGGCGCCGGGGACTGTTCGGCCGACGCGCCGGAGCACTCCCCCCGGCCGTGGACCCGTACTACGTCGGCTGGGTCGACAGGACGCACCCGGAGCAACCGTGGGGCTCGACGAACTACGTCGCCGCGATCAGCGAAGTGGTCGACTACCGCAAGGACCAGGGTGAGACGGAGCCCAGTCTGGTGATCTTCCAGACGGACGGCGGACCCAACAGCCGTCTGGCCGCGTCCCAGACCCTGAGGCGTGTCTCCGGAGATGACGTGTTCTTCGCGTTCGTGGGATTCGGTCCGAAGGGGTCCGGCGGCATGGACTACCTGGACCATCTCAACAACATTGGCGGCCGGGTCCGGGACAACGCCTCCGCGTTCATCTGCGGCGACCTGAACACATTCGCCTCCCTGCCGGACTCCGCCGTGTACGACGGTGTACTCAAGGAGTTCGTCGGCCAGTGGCTCCCGCAGGTGCTGTGATGGAACGCTGGCTGCTGCCCCTCGCCGCTTTGTTCCTGTCCGTCCTGCTCGTGGTCGCGTTCGTCCGGGGCTGGTGAGCTACCCTCCTCATCGGGACATCCCGACGATCGAGGACCACGGATGAAGATCACATTTCGGACCCTCGCAGCTTCCATGGCTGCGGGGGTCCTTGCCATGCTGGGCGCGGCATCACCCGTCCCGGCGGCCGACACGTTCCCCTCGCAGGACGCCTGCCACGTTACGAACAACAATCTGCCGCAGGGCAACTGCGGAGCGTTCACGCAGGTGTACGCCGAGAACTTCAATGCGGTACAGGTTCCGGTGGGCGCGTTCAGTTCCTGCGCCGGGGACGGCGACCACAAGTGCGAAGGCCTGCGCACGAAGTACCCCCGCTACTACACAACGCTCGGTGCGTACCCCAATGGATGGCCCGACACGGCCGCCTCGGGCGCCGACGGCAACAACGGACCCGTACCCGGCTACTACCGGCCGCAGGACACCATGAGCGTGATCAAGCAGTCCAACGGCGACGGGCAGATGCGGGTGCGCATGTGGCGGCCGTCGACCGGCGGCGCCAACCACTCCTCCGCACCCGTCCCGCTGAAGTGCATGAACCTGCGGTACGGCAAGTTCACCGAACGTCTTGTCGTACGGACGCGGACTCCCGGATACAAGATGGCGCACCTGCGCTACACACCGGACGAGGTCGACTACCCCGAGGCGGGCAGCGCGTTCGCGTCCGATCCGGTGATGGAGTTCACGCACGGATTCGCCGAATCGTCGGCCGTGGCGGCACCCTCAAGTGCGTGGACGTCGTGGCACACCTACTCCACGGAGATCACGCCGGGCCGCGTGCGTTTCTACTTCGACGGCCGCCTGTTCAAGACCGTCAACGCCGACTTCCCCGACCGGGCCGACTGGATCCTTCAGAACGAGAGCGCGCTGGGGAGCGTCACCGGAGCGGCCCGGGGCTCCTCGGTCACGATCGATACAACGTGGCTCACGTGCTACCGCTGGAACGGGTGAGGGTCGTGCCCCGTCACCGTCGGCGCCGGATCGGCATGTGGGTCGGCCGGGAGACCTACCTCGATCTGTGGCGCCGGTACACCGAGCTGCTGGCCGCGTACCGCGCCCTGGAGGCCGATCATCAGGCGGTCCTGGAAGACCACGAAGGTCTGCTGTACGACATGGAGCAAACGCTTCAGGTTCCCGTCTCCCGGCCTGCGAGCCGGGCCGTACCCAGTTGGGCCAGGACCGAGGAGATGCCCGTCGTGGAGGCGCCTCAGTCCGGTCTGGACCCCTCGCAGACCGATGCCCTGATCCGCCGGGGTGACATGCTGCGATCCCCGAGCGGCCGTTGGAGGGTGGGAACCGATCAAAACGGGTAAGAGCGATTAAGGTAAACCAGATACCGGACCAAGGAGGGAGGGCACTCATGGATGCCCAGGAGATCAAGAGGCCGCGCGGCCGACCGCGTCCGGCGGAGACCGTCGAGAGAGACAGGCGCATCCTGGCGTACCTGGCCGACGGCGGCCCGAAGCGTCGCAATCAGATCGTGGACGATATGGGGCTGGACAAGTCGATCGTCTACCTTTCCCTCGCTCGTCTGCGCCGGAGGGACCTGGTGTGCACATGCTCCGGTACGGCCGGACCGAGAACCCTCTGGAGTGTGAAGGAGACGTGAACCAATGTCCCTGACTCCCCGAGGCGAGCAGCACCTGACGCTGCGGGACATGGAGGGAAACGTCGTCTATCAGGGACCGGGCCGGATCGAGTTCGAATCCGTTCCGGTCCCTGAAGCTCACCGGCGGGTGGTCAACGGGCCGCTCTCCAGGGCCGCACAGTTCCGGCAGTACGTGAACGCGGCGTGTGGGGACCTGGGTGCTGTCCAGGCCCTTCTGTGTGAAGGCCCCCGGCCGGAGCACGACGAACTGATCACGTCCACCCGGGCCGAGTTCCCCTACGACCCGTACGGCTATGGAGAGGCCTGTCCGGAAGGTCCTTCACGGTGGACTCCGCCGGAGGACCCCGACGAGAGGATCCCCTCGTGCCCCGCCTGAGGACGACCGTGGACAAGGCTCTGCATCAGGTGTGGAGGGGCCGCCGCAAGGTGACGGCCCGGCAGTTCAACCAGGCTGTACGGGACACGGTTCTGTGCCGGTGCTGCTACATGGTGGAGGTGCCCCGGTGACCCGCATGACCGTCGCGGTCTGCATCCCCACGATCCCCGGGCGGGAGGAGCTGCTGCAACGGGCCCTCCTCTCCGTGCACGCACAGCGCCGGAAGGCCGATCAGATCGTCATCGAGCGGGACAGCGAGCGCACGGGAGCGTGGGCCACGCGGAACCGTGCCCTTGAGCGTGTCACCACAGACGTGATTGCCTGGCTCGACGACGACGACACCCTCCGCCCCAACCATCTGATTGCCTGCATGCGGGTGATGGAGAACAGTCCGTCCCGGCCGGACCTGGTCTACCCCCGTCCCCGGATGATCGGCGGTCCGGATCCGACGGCCGTTACCCATCAGGGCCGGTTCCCGGTCAGTCCGTGGGGGATGCGGTTCATTCCGGAGTTCGCGGCGCACATCAGAGCGGTGGGGTCGTTCATTCCCATGACGCACCTCGTACGCACGGACGCGGTACGCCGGATCGGAGGCTTTAGGCCCGGCTACACCGTGAACGGAGGCCGCTACCGGGGCGAGGACGAGGACTATCTGATCCGTCTGCTGGACGACGGCGCGGCCCGGCGCCGTGCACCTCAGGACACGTTCGAGCACCTCGACGCCGTGACCTGGAACTGGCGGGTCCACTCCAGCCACACCGCAGGGAGGGGCGTATAGGCATACGGCCCTGGACATAGACCGACAGAACCCCGGACAGAGCATGTCCGGGGTTCTTCTGTGTCCCGATGAGACGCTGCAACGCAACGGCCCCGAGACGCTGCAACGCAACGGCCCCGAGACGCTGCAACGCAACAGCCCTGGGACGCTGCAACGCAACGGCCCCGAGACGCTGCAACGCAACGGCCCCGGACAGCTTGTGTCCCAGGGACTGTTTGACGGGTGTCCCAGCAGGACATACCTTTGAGACACACTGATTTAGGAAAACCGACCAACGATCAAGGAAAGGCGGGGCAGGTATCATGATCTCCAAGAAGATCGCGGCTACGTCGGGTCTCGCTGTCCCGGCCGCGATGGCTCTGGGAATGTCGGCCGACACTTCCTACCGCTTCCTCGGAACCGCGCTGGGAATCACCCACCCCCTGGAACGGGGCCTGCTCACCGGCACGGCTGAAGCAGCCGTCGTCGCTCTTGCCCTGTATACCTGGGCGACCGGGATGAAGGGTGCCGCCCGTCTGGCGTACGCGTGTGTTCTGGTCCAGTCCGTACCCGCGTTCAGGGTGTCGGGAGGAACCGGCGGCATGGTCCGTACGGCTCTCGGCCCGGTTCTCCTGGTGGTCCTTCTGCACCTCCTGCTCGGCCTTGAGCTGCGCTTGTCCAGGTCGGGCCCTGTGAGCCTGACAGGGGCCGCTCTGCGGGAGCTGAAGGAGCGTCTGACTGCGTACCTGGGCATCGGGCGCAGGGGGCAGGATTCGGCTGCTATAGCCCGTTCCAGGGCTGCGGACAGGGCCGTCCGGCTGACGGCCAAGGTGGACCGTGCGAAGAACGGCGCCCGTAAGGACCGCCTGACCGCACGTCTGGCGGATGCCCTGGACAGGGCTCAGCACGGGCTCGATACAGCCGAAGCGATGACTGCGGAAGCCGTCATCGTGTCCCGGGTGGTCCGCCGCAAGTCTGCATCGGGTCTCGCCGGGATCGGGAACAGGCGCAACTGGGACGAACTGTACCGGGACGCGGATCCCGTCTCTGGGACGCGTCCCGTTGCACCGGTCGTCCCTGAGACGCGTCCCGTTGCACCGGTCGTCCCTGAGACGCGTCCCGTTGCACCTGTGCGCAACGCCCCGGCCGTCCCGAAGGAGCGTCCCGTTGCACCGGCCGTCTCTGAAACGCCGGTCAGTGAGACGCAGACGCTGCTCACCGTTGCGGAGGCGGCCGTCGTTGCGTCCCAGGTGCGCGGTGAGACGGTGACCCCCTCCACGATCCGCACCTGGAAGCACCGGGGGCGTCTCAGCCCCGCACTCGACGGAGACACGCTCTTCGAGCGGGACGCCGTCGTCTCAGCCGCAACGCGCAAGTGAGACATCCAACCGAGAGGAACAACGACCATGACCACACCCACCCGTCCCACGGCGGCCAAGAAGACCGCAACCCCCAAGGCGGCCCCCGCCGGACCGGCCCCCACGGCTGCTCCGGCATCCACCTCGAAGTCCCTGGAGCACCACCTCACCACCGTGGCCGAAGGCGACGTGATGGGGCCGACGGCCCTGTACGAGTGGCTGGAGTCCCTGCGCGCACTCACCTCGGGTCTGTCGTTCATGGTGCACGCGGCAGCCTCCCAGCTTGAGGCTGCGGCCCGTCAGGGTGCCCGGCAGTCCACCGACGGCCGCCTCACCCTGCGTCAGAAGGTGGATATGGCCCGGGTACTGCGGCAGATGGGCCGCCGTCTCGACAACGGCGCGGCGGAGGATCTCCTGACCTGCGCTTCCAATGCGGTCAAGACGTACAGCCTGATGCAGGACTTCCTGGAGAGCCTGGAGTCCGACACCGTTTCCCGTCCTCACCGCAGCTCTCGCGGTGGCTTCGACCTGGGGAAGTGACATGAGCGGCTACCGGCGGCCCCGCCTGAGCGCGGGCCTCTACCTCGGGGAGAAAACGGCTCCGTACGTGGCTCCGTGGCTGCTCGCGCTGGGTGCCATGCCGGTAGCCGTCGGAGTTCATTTCTTCATCGGCGACGACGCGAAATGGATGGTCATCCTGGGGGCTGTCTTCACCCTGATGACCCTGGGCACGTGGCGGACCTGGAAGCACCGCAAGCACGAGACCCGGCTGACCGCCACCGTGTTCACGGGCGCGATGCTCGGATGGATCGCCCTGGCCGGGGCAGGAACGCCCTGGTCGGGCGACCTGTTGAAGGCATGGGTGGTCGGCGGGTTCTCGTGCTCGGCGTTCTGGTGCATCCGGCATGCGGGTGTCGCCGCTGGACACGACCGTGACCGGACGGACAAGGAGGACCAGTCCTGGCTGGCCGGAAAGATCTCGGCCTTCAAGGGCAGCAAGGTGACCTCCGTAAAGGAGACGCCGGACGAGATCCGTGTCCGTCACGATCTTGAGACCCCTGTCACCGCCGGAGATGCGCAGCGGACCGTGGATCAGATTGCCGCCGTCGCCAAGGTCGGAAAAGACCAGGTCAAGGTGCTCAAGGTGAAGGGCGACGAGTCCAAGGTGGACGTCGTGCTCAACCGGGCGACGGACACGTCCAAGCCGGTGAAGTACCGGGGTCCTTCCGCACCGGGGCAGTCCTGCGCGGCGGCCCCGTTGTGGCTGGGACGGCGCACCGACGGCTCGGACATCGAATGGTGGATGCCGGGGGATGCGCACCTGGAGCAGCCCCGCAACGTCGTCCACACCAAGTGCACCGGCACCACCGGCGCCGGGAAGACGGAGACGATCTGCACGGCCGTTCTCGACATGCGCTGGAGGACGGACATCGTGCCCGTGGTGGGGGACCCGGCCAAGTTCCAGCAGGGATTCGGGGACATTGAGGAGTGCCTCGGACTCGCTGCCAAGACGAAGCCCGAAGTTCTCCAGCTCCTGGAGAACCTGGCTGGTCCGGTCATCGAATACCGCTCTGAGCTGCTGGGATCCCTTCGGCGCTCGGACGGGGGCATGGGCTACAAGCAGTGGGAGCCGGAGTGCTACACGCTGCACGGCGTGCCGTTCCTCTTCGTCGACATTGAGGAGGCGGCCGACGTCATCATGGACCGTGACCAGGAGGTCTACGAGGCCGCGCGCAAGCTGCGCTCCCTGGGGATCAAGCTGTGCCTGAGCACCCAGACCATGCCGCACGACGATATCCCCCGTAAGGCCCGGGGCCTGTTCGGGGAGTCCCTGGCCCATGGTCAGAAGGAGTACCAGGACGCCAAGTACGCCCTGTCCGAGGAGACGCTGAACGCCAACGCGGACCCCACCAAGTGGGGCGCCGATGCTCCCGGAAGCGTGTACGCGGAGTTGACCGGGACGGACAAGGTGCACTGGCCGGTGGACGGCCGGGCCGTCTACATGACGGCCGCCGAGAAGTCGTTCTCCATCGAGGGTTCCCGGCAGTACTGGGCAGCGGTGGACGACGGGACGTACGAACGGCTCGCGTTCGGGATCGACCCGGCTCTGGCTCCGGTCGAGGAAGACGACTCTGACCTGGACGAATACGAGGACGAGGAGGACGAGGTGATCGGACGCGACGCGTACGCCGGAGTGGAGGGTGCGGACCCGAACATTCCCCTGACTCCGCCTCCGGCCGCGCTGGACATCAGCTTCAGTGACGGTCCGGGGCCGGAGATGTCCAGCGCGGACGCACGGGCCCGTCTGATGAACCGGCTTGAGGTACTGGCCCGCTCGGGACAGTCGGAGATCACGTTCCAGGACTTGGCCGACCTGCCCGGAGAGGTCGGCTTCACCCCTCAGTGGCTCTACAAGCAGCTCGGGCTGCTGGTGGACGCCGGAGTGCTGAAGGAGTTCCGGCCGCCGAAGGGTTCAGTGGTCAACGGCCGGAAGGTCAAGGTCATTTACACCATCATCCGGAAGTTCGAGGCCTCGTGATCACACCCGTGATCACACCCTTCTCACGCCGTGATCACACCCGTGATCACACCCGTGATCACGGCGTGAGTGGGGTCCTGACCTAGGGATGTTCTCCCGGGCGGGGCGCCGGGCAGTCACGGGGACTGCCGACGAGACGGATACGAGGGAAACGGAATCATGGAAAAGATCGTCGCGGAGGCCAAGCTGGGAGCTGCGATAGCTGCGGAGCTGACGCTGGGGTTCATCATCGGACTGCTGCTGCTGGGTCTCGTCCCGGGCGACCGGATGAACTTCAACGTCATCGGATCGGTCGTGATGGCGGCCGTCCTCGCCGGGCCGTACTACCTCGCGCACCGGTACGTGAAGGCACGGCAGAACCACTGAGTAAGGAGATCGTGACCATGGAAGAGCATGAGGACCGCCTGCCCGCCATCATCGAGTACCTGCGGATGAACCCGACGGAGAAGCTGCCGGGTTCATCCGTCACGGGGCAGGGGGCTCCGCAGGTGATCCACGTGCACGAGCACCACCACTACGCACCGCATCCGCCTCCGGCTCCACCCCCTCCGCCGACCCTGGCGGAGAAGGTGATCCCGTGGATATGGCTCGCTCTCGGAGCACTGATCATCGGCACGATCTGTGCCATGATCCTGGCCGTGGTGATGGTCGCTCTGCTGATCGGCCTGGTGGGAGTTGCCGTTGCGGCAGCCGCCGTCGCGTACCTGATCAAAACGACCAGGGAATCTCAGATCAACATGGAGCTGACGCGCGAGCGTCCGGCTCCGAGGAGGAACCAACGATGACACCCCCGCTCGCAGTGATCGTCCCCACCCGGGGACGGCCCGCCAGCGCGGCCCGGCTGACAAAGGCGTTCAGGGACACAGATGCCCTGAACGCCGTGCCGGTGTTCGTGGCGGACGCAGACGACCCGGAGCTGCCCGCGTACCGGCGGCTGCTCGACGACGGCACGATCCCCCGTCTGATGATCTATCCATCGGTCACCGGCGTACGGGGACTGTGCTTCCCGCTCAACTACGCGGCCCGGCGGTACGCCGATGTGTACGGGGCCGTGGGATTCATGGGGGACGATCATCTGCCCCGCACCACGGGCTGGGACGACAGGATCATCGACGCCCTGGACTCCCTGGAGCCCCGCATCGTCTACGGCAACGATCTGTTCCAGGGACCGAACCTGCCGACCGCCGTGTTCATGCAGAGCAGGATGATCAAAGCTATGGGGGTCATGGCTCCGCAGGTGATGCGGCACCTCTACCTCGACAACTTCTGGAAGGAACTCGGAGAACGGCTCGGCGGACTCGTCTATCTGGACGACGTGATCATCGAGCATCTGCATCCGGCCGCCGGAAAGGCCGCGATGGACGACGGCTACCGGCGCGTCAACGCCTCCGAGGCGGACCGGGCCGACCGGGAAGCATGGATCCGCTACCGAGACGGTGACCTCTTCGAGTCGGCCCTCCGGGCCGTCAGGCAGGAGTACGGACATGCGCGTCCGACTGCGTGAGTGCCGCTCGCCGGAGGAGGAGCGCGCGTACTACGAGCGCGTCTACCCGGCTGGGTACCGGCACATGGTCTGGCCCGACCACGTCGAGCGCGTGGCTGCCTCGGTCGAGATGATCCGCCGGTACGGCAACAACATCAAGACGGCGGCCGACCTGTCCTGCGGGGACGCGGCCATTCTGCGGGGCATCGACGACTTGCTGGAGCAGGCATACGTCGGGGACCTGATCGGGGCCCGGGGCGACTACCCTCTCCGGACGCACGTCCGGGTCGTGCAGGCCGGTCCGTTGCCGGACAGCTTGTGGTCCCTGCCCGAGGCACCGCTGCCGGTGGATCTGTTCGTGCTCAGCGAGACGCTGGAGCACATGCCGGACCCTGACGGACTTCTGCGGCAGCTCACCATGTTCAGCCAGTATCTGTTCCTGTCCACGCCGGTTGCGGAGTCACCCGACTCCGGGAATCTGGAGCATTACTGGAGCTGGGACACGGCCGACGTCGGGGACATGCTGCGGCAGGCAGGGTGGACCCCGTTGGAAATGTCGCTGCTCGTTCCGGTGAGCACCCGGCACATGGAGAACGCCTACACCTACCAGATGTGGATGGCGGTGACGCGGTGAGGCCCGGCGTGACGGCGGTGATTGCGTCGATTCCTCCCCGCGTCGGTACCCATCTGCACCGGGCCGTCGACAGCGTGCTTCAGCAGACCCGGACTGTGGATGCGATTAGTATCAGCGTCGATCACGGTCGTCTGGGCTCGGCGAAGAACCGCAGCCGGGCCCTGTCAGGTGTCGGAACGGAGTGGGTCGCCCTGCTCGACGACGACGACGAATGGTGTCCGGACCACGTCGAGTTGCTCATGCGGCACGCCGAAGAGACGGGTGCCGACCTGGTCTACCCATGGTTCACGGTGCCGGAGGGCTGGGATCCGTGGCCGTACCGGGAGGGACAGCCGTTCGACGAAGCGCTGCTCCGGACGGTGAACTACATCCCGATCACGGTTCTGGTGCGGACCGAGCTCCTGTGGTCGGCCGGAGGCTTCACGGTCAAGGATCCGGCGAACACGGACAGCCTCTGCGATGACTGGGGCACCTGGGAGAAGCTGCTCGCCTCGGGTGCGAAGTTCTCCCACCTCAACCGCCGGACGTGGATTTGGCACTGGCACGGAGGCAACACGAGCGGAAGGCCGAAGGCATGGTGATCCGGTTCTTCATCCGGGTCTGGTGGGCTCTCGTCCCGCACCCCATCGTCCCGACACCGTTCGCATCGGCCGTTTGCCGACGCTGCAAGCAACAGCACATGAGGACGTGGTTTTGATGAGAGCACTGATCACGGGAGACAGAGGCTTCTTGGGCCGTCACTTCAAGACTGAGGCAATCCGCCGGGGGTGGGATGTCATAGGAGCCGATATCCAGGCCACATCTACCCAGGACTGCCGGAACCTGTTCCGCAGGGAACTTCAGCATCCGTCCCTACGGGATGCCGTCGGCCCGTATGACATTGTGATCCACTGCGCGGCTGTTGTCGGCGGCCGGGAGACGATCGAGCGCGACCCCCTGGCCACGGCCGAGTCGCTGTCCATCGACGCGGAGATGTTCCGGTGGGCGGCCGTCGCGAAGCCGGGCCGGGTGCTGTACTTCAGCAGCAGTGCCGCATACTCGACCTGGCTCCAGTCAGCCAAGGGACCGCACCGGGCCCTGACCGAGGACAGCTTGCACACCACACCCCTCCAGCCGGACGAGGTCTACGGCTGGAGCAAGGTCACCGGGGAACTTCTCGCCGACCGGCTCCGGCGCGTCGGGGTTCCGGTGACCGTCGTACGGCCGTTCTCCGGCTACGGCGCCGACCAGGATCCGAGCTACCCGTTCCGGGCGGTCCTGGAACGGGTCAAGCGCCGGGAGGATCCGCTGGTGGTCTGGTCCGACGCGGTACGCGACTGGATTCACGTGGACGATCTTGTGGCGGGTGCGCTGGCCGTGGCCGACTCGGGGACGGAGGATCCGGTCAACCTGTGCACCGGCCGCCCGACGTCGTTCCCCCAGTTGGCCCGGCGGATGGCCGACGCGGCCGGGTACGAGCCGGACATCGAAGTTCTGGACGACAAGCCGAAGGGGGTCGCCTACCGGGTGGGCGATCCGGCCCGGATGCTGACGTACTACACCCCCCTGATCAACCTGGAAGAGGGCATCCGCCGGGCCCTGGAGACTTGATCATTTGCCCCGTGCCTGACGGGTGCGGGCCGCCTTGCGGGCCATGACGCTGCGCTGTGCATGCGTCTGGCCCGCATTGCTGATCCGGGCCGCCTTGCTCTTGATCATCCCCTGCTTGCGCAGAGCGCGGTAGGCCGCCTGCCTTGATCGATAAACGAAGCCGAATCTTCCTCCGCGTGAGCTGACCATGGTATTCTCCGATGGGGGTAAGTACCCGCTATGTAGGAGGCGCCTTGAAGTCGGTGGAGTGGAACGCCCGTCTCGTGGACCGGTTCTTCAGCAAGGCTGAGGAGGACCCGTCAACGGGCTGCTGGGTCTGGACCCGGCACCTGGACCGGAAGGGCTACGGACGGTTCCAGTATGCGACCCGTGACAACCGGCTCGCGTACAACGTCAGCTATGGGCTGATGATCGGGGACGTCGCAGACGGCTTGGAGCTGGATCACCTCTGCCGGAACGTGGCCTGCGTCAATCCGTACCACCTGGACCCCGTGACCCCGGCGGTCAATCAGGCGCGAGCTGCTGAGGCTCGGACGCATTGCCCGTCGAATCACCCGTACGACGAGGCCAACACCTACCGGTCCCCGAGCGGAGCCAAGGTCTGCCGCACTTGCCGGAGAAGGACTCAGAGGGCCGTGAAGGAGCGGGAGAAGGCGGAGCGCCGGGCCCGTGGGCCGTTGCCCCCAAAGCGTCTGGAGGGGTGCCAGTACGGCCACCCTTTCGACGAGGCCAACACGTACGAACACGACGGAATCCGCAGGTGCAGGAAGTGCCACGCACGTCGGGAAAGGGAACGTCGTCAATCACTGAAGTCGTAAAGACCCAGGTCAGAGGGGCTGTACGTCCCTCCGGCATTATGGTTTACTTAAATCAGTACAACAGACCAGCGACCAAGGAGACCAGGATGAACGCCACCGCCACCACCGCCCGGATCACCGTTCTCAACGGTCGGCGCACCCTCGCTTTCAACGGCGAGACCGATGAGCAGGCACAGGCCCGGTACGACCGGATCGCGGCCGAGCAGGCCGAGGAGAATCTCTTCCTGTACGGCGCGGAGACGGTGAACGGGTTCGAGGTCGAGACGGTGACGGTGGAAGACCTGACCACGGACGACATGGTGGTGTTCGAGGGCCGGACCGAATCCTGGTTCGTGCACGTGACCACGGCCCCCTTCCGCGCGACGTACTACAACGGCCGGACCGGAGAGACCACGCAGGCCGACTACGTGATGATCAGCATCTCCGGTACCCGCAAGAATGTCCGCCCCGGCACCGCTTACCGCCGGGCACTCGACCCGAAGGCGGTCCGTCAGGCTCAGTGGACGGGGCAGGCCAGCCTGTTCCGCTGAAAAGACCCAGGCCGGAGGGGATGTACGTCCCTCCGGTCTTATGGTTTACTTAAATCAGTACGACAGACCAGCGACCAAGGAGCCGATCATGCAGAAGAACACCGCAACCCGGACCGCCACCACCTTCACCCTTGCCGACCGGCACCCCAACTTCCGGAACCTGAGCGCCGAAGACCTTGAGATCATCGGCGGGGCGTACGTCTGGAAGAACGAGGGCGGGGCCCGGGACGCGGTCCGGATGATGATCGATGTCAACGGATACGAGTACACGCACCACACCGCTCCCGGCGTCGAGGTGTACGCGTTCTACGTGAACGGCGAGATGCTGACAGTGATCATCTTCGAGGACGACACGGCCGTCCGGCTGCACAAGACGGTCCGGCGCGAGCAGCCCGTTACGATCACCTACGTCAAGGCGGACGGTGAGGAGACGGTCCGGACCATCGAGCCCACCGGCCTGAGCCTGACCAAGGCGGGCGACGTGATCGTGAAGGCGCTCGACCGCAAGTCCGGCGAGACGCGTTCCTTCCGCCTCGACCGTATCCGCACCTACACCGTGCACCGCACCCGCCGGACTGTTCGCACCGAGGCTCCGGCGCCGACCAAGGCGCAGCTCTGGGAGCAGTGGACCGAGCGCCAGCAAGAGACGGTCACCTGCGAGTGGGACGTGTACGACACCACCCCGGGCACCGCGACCGCCCTGGAGGCCCCGGAGGCCGTCCAGGACCGGCTCGCCGAAGCGTACGCCTCCGGCCACCGGTACGCGTTCGTCACCGTCTGACCCGACCCGCAGGCCCGGCCGCATCTCGCGGTCGGGCCGGACCCGAAGAACTGACCGTGCGCCGACAGACCACCATGTACCAGGGCCCGTACGACGACGAACCCCAGTGGAGGAAGACCATGGGACGCAAGATCTACTTCGTAATCAGCGAGGGTGCAGGCATCCTCAACCCGGGCGAACGAGGCTTCCGCAGTCTGGAAAAGGCGCAGGCGTTCGCCGCTAAAGCGGCCGAGGAGTGCTCCTGGGAGTGCCGGACACCCCCGGCGCCGGACAACGAAGTACACATCGGCCGGGGCAACTTCCGGTGCGGCGTGATGGCTGCCCACGGCATCATCATCCGCGAGAGCGAGAACGGCCACTGGGGCCAGGAGCACGACGTGCCCGAAGAGAAGTTCACCCGGCGCAAGGGCGCCGGGAAGGACGTCGACTGGACGCTGGAGGTGATCATCGACCGTGGCACGGACCACCTGGCCGATGGGCACGACGTGTTCTACTTCGCAGGGCCGGAGATGACGGACGGCCACTGGGACAAGGTTGTGGAGGACATCGCCGACGGCGACGAGATCCTGGAGGCCACCGTCCGGCCGACCCCCTTCGGCCGGTACGCCGACGAGTCAGGCAACAACGGCAACAGCTACCCGATGGAGTGGCGGAAGGGGTACGGATTCTGATGACTGAGCCTTTCGACGTCA
>Ga0114129_10000122_pt1 | contig 78726 bp, 69 predicted proteins | sample RhiMetdeltSRZDD1_FD_80071 | JGI IMG/M metagenome (GOLD analysis project Ga0114129, IMG submission 80071) | Populus rhizosphere microbial communities from Tennessee, USA - Rhizosphere MetaG P. deltoides SRZDD1 (version 2) (version 2) | ecosystem: Host-associated > Plants > Roots > Rhizosphere >...
ACCCCGAGAGGTCGGCCACCACGATCGCCGCGATCGCCCCGCAGCACAGCAACGCCGCCGGGCCGCTTCGGGAAACCAGAGCACGGCGGGCGGCGACGAACCCGGCCGGCCCGGCGCTCGCCGCGAGCGCGCCGAAGTTCGCCCACACCCAGTACCAATACGGGCGTTGGGACGCGATGCCTTGGTAGTAGCGGATACGGATCGCGGTGTAGCCGTCGTACCACCAGAATCCGGCCACCGCGAACCCGGCCGCGACCCCGGCCGCGCCCATCGCCGCCCACACGAGCGGCCGGAACCGTCGCGCGGAGATCGCCACAGCGAACGCCAGTAGAGCCATGAGAATCAGGCCGTAGGAGAGGAAGCACGCGAATCCGAAGAGGATTCCCGACATCGCCGCGAGCCATGGCCGGCGCAGGCCGGCGGCGAGCAGGGCGACCGCCGCCGCGGTGACGCCGAGGAAGAGCCCGTCAGCCGAGACACCCACCCACACCGCCCCAGGGAACAAGACGACGAACGGTACCGAGGCGCGAGCGGCGTCCTCGTCGCCGAGCGAGCGCAGCGCCGACGGGACCGCCACGGCGGCAACGCATCCGGTGGCGATGCACAGCAACGCCGCCGGAACGCCGCCACCGAGCCCGATGCGGTCGAGCACCGCGAAGACGAGCAAGGCACCCGGTGGATGCCCGGCGGCCTGGGTATTCCACGAATCGGGCTGGAAGTCGACGATGCGCGCGGCGTAGGTCCGGATCATCGTCGGGATGTCTGCGGCGACCGGCAGCGCGGACAGATATTCGGCATCGGAGGTCAGCTGCGTCGCCACGCCTTCGCGCCAGCCGTCGATCAGCGTCAGGCTCAGCGTCCATCCCAGGGACGCCGCGTAGGCCGACAGGAGCAGCCGGCGCCACGGCAGCGACGACGCCAGCCGGATGCCGGAGACGACCACGAGGACCGCGATGGCGACGGCTGGAAGCGTTCCGAGGCCGACGTGCGGGCTCCACAAGGCGTACAGGGGTGGAGTCGCGGCTTGGACACCGACCGCCACGCCGACCGCGGCGGCCACAACGACAAGCACCGCCGCGACTGCGAGCGTTGCGATGTCGGCGCGGGATACGCCTTTCACGCCGGGACCGCCGCGAACTCGGCCATGCCCTCCTCGAACGCGATAGCGGCGGTGAAGCCGAGTTCCCGGACGGCACGGTCGGGCGAGGCGAGGATGTGCCGGACGTCGCCGGCCCGGAACCGTCCGGTCACGACCGGCCTCGGCGCGTCCATCACGTCCGCGAGCGTCGAAGCCAGATCGAGCACCGTACGCGGCCGGCCGGTGGCCACGTTGAACGCCCGGAACGGCACCGCCGCCGGACTGTCCAGCCACGACAATGCGGCCAGGTTGGCCGCCGCGATGTCGCGTACATGGATGAAATCGCGTAGCTGACCGCCGTCCTCGAAGACCTGCGGTGCCCGCCCTTGCGCCAGATCCGATCGGAAGATGGCGGCGACGCCGGCGTACGGCGTGTCGCGCGGCATGCCCGGTCCGTAGACGTTGTGGTAACGCAGTGCGGCGCATCGGCTGCCGGACGCGTGTGCCCACGCCGATGCCAGGCACTCCTGCGCCAGCTTGGTTGCGGCGTACACACTGCGGGGGTCGAGGCGCTCGTCTTCGTCGATGACGGCGTAGGTGAGCGGGTTTCCGCAGCGCGGGCAGCCCGGCTCGAACCGGCCGGCGGCCAGGTCGGTCTCGGTCCGGATCCGCGCCCGTACCGGTCCGTGTTCGGCACACGTGTAGGCGCCGTCGCCGTAGACCACCATCGAGCTGGCCAGGATGAGCCGGGACACGCCGTGCCGGGCCATCGCCGCCAGCAGCACGGCCGTGCCGAGGTCGTTGCAGCCGGCGTACTCGGGCATGTCCTGTAGGTCCACGCCCATCCCGACCATCGCGGCTTGGTGCACGACGGCGTCCACACCGTCCAGTGCCCGATCGACCGCGCCGGCGTCGCGGATGTCGGCCACGACACCCTCGCACGGCACGCGATCCAGCCCGGCCACCTCGTGTCCGGCTTCGCGGGCCAGCGCGGCCACCTCGCTGCCGATGAACCCCGCTGCGCCGGTGACGAGCACTCTCATGACCCGAACATATGGGTACGCCCAGCGCAGCGCGGCCCGTTGTCACCGGTTCGTAAGGATTTCGCCGGAGTCGGTAAGATTTTCCGGCCCCGATCGGCGGTACGTTGACGTCCATGGTGGATGTGATCTTGCCGTGCCTCAACGAGGCGGCGGCATTACCGCAGGTACTCAGCGGTCTGCCGGCCGGCTACCGGGCGATCGTCGCCGACAACGGCTCCGCCGACGGCAGTGCCGACGTCGCCCGATCTCACGGCGCTCGCGTCGTCCACATTCCCGTACGCGGCTTCGGCGCGGCCGTACACGCCGGGCTGGAGGCGGCCACTGCCGATGTCGTGTGCATCGTGGACGCCGACGGCTCGTTCGACCTGCGCGAGCTGCCGAAGGTCGCCGATCCGGTCACGGCCGGGCAAGCCGATCTGGTGCTCGGCCGGCGCATCCCCGGCACCGGCGCCTGGCCCTGGCACGCCCGGCAGGCCAACCGGCTGCTCGCTTGGCGGCTGCGGCGCCACATCGGCGTACGGCTGCACGATCTCGGGCCGATGCGGGCCGCTCGGCGTACCGCCCTGCTGGAACTGGGGCTGCGGGACCGCAGGTTCGGCTATCCGCTGGAGATGGTGGTGGCCGCTGCCCGACAGGGTTGGCGCATCCACGAGGTGCCCGTCACGTACGCTCCCCGCGCCGAAGGAACCCGCTCAAAGGTGACCGGAACCGTCTCCGGCACCGCCCGAGCGGTCCGCGACATGGCGAGGGTGCTGGCGCGATGAGGATTCAGGTTCTGGTGCTGGCCAAGCAGCCCGTGACTGGCCGGGTCAAGACCCGCCTGTGCCCGCCGTGCACATTGGATCAGGCGGCAACCGTCGCCGCGGCGGCGATCGAGGATACGCTCGACGCGGTCGACGCCTGCACCGCCGATGCCCGCGTCCTCGTCGTGGACGGCACCGTGGCGATCCGCCCGGCGTGGACCGCCATCCGTCAGACCACCGGCGGTCTCGACGTCCGCGTGGCGCATGCCTTCCGGGCCACCGGCCGGCCCGGTTGGGCGAGCCTGCTCATCGGCATGGACACCCCGCAGGTGACCCCGGATCTGCTCGACTCCGCGGGCCGGGCCCTGTCGGATGCGGACGCGGCCTTCGGGCTCGCCACCGATGGCGGCTGGTGGGCGCTGGCGCTGCGCGATCCGGCGTACGCCGATGCCCTCCTCGGCATACCCACCTCGCGCGACGACACTGGCGTACGCACGCTGATTGCGTTGCAGCACCGAGGATTGAAGGTGGCTACGCTGCCGGTACTACGCGACGTGGACACCGCAGCGGACGCCTGGGCGGTCGCCGGCGCCCACCCGCGCGGCCGGTTCGCCGCCGCGGTTCAGGCCAGCGTTCCGGCGGCCGTACGATGACCAGCGCCCTCGCTGTTTACGGCGGAGCACTGCGGCGCGACTCCGGCCGCCTGCGGCTGCTCGACACCGCCGGAAGATCCCTGCGGCACCTCGACACAGCCATGTGGCACCGGCTGCGGCCCGGCGACCACACGATCCTGGAGCGATGCTGCGGCCCGACGCTGGACGTCGGATGCGGACCCGGCCGCTTCGTCAGCGCGCTCGCCGCCGCCGGCGTACCCGCACTCGGCATCGACATCAGCCCGACCGCCGTACGCCTGGCCCGCCGCCGCGGAGCCCGAGCGGTCAGCGCCGACGTCTTCGGTGCCGTCCGCGGGGCCGGGCTGTGGTCGCACGCTTTGCTCGTCGACGGCAACATCGGCATCGGCGGCGACCCGGTCCGGCTGCTGCGCCGCTGCGCCACCCTGGTACGCCACGACGGCCAGCTGCTCGTGGAAGCCGAGCCGCCCGGCAGCGGCGGATGGGCGGGCGCGGCCGTCCTGCACGACGGGGACCGCACCAGTACGCCGTTTCCGTGGGCCCTCGTCGGCGCCGATCAGCTGCATCACCACGCGTACGCGGCCGGGCTGCGGATCGTCGAGTCATGGAACGAGGACGGGCGATGGTTCGCCTGCCTGGCCGGCTAGGTCCGCGTACGCTGTCGCGGTCGTTCACGTCGCGGCTACGCTCGCCCCGGCTGACCAGCCAGCTCGGCCTGATGCTCGGCACCGCGTTCGCCATCTGCCTCCTCACCGGGTACATCAGCCACGCTATCCAGCACCCGCCCGGCTGGTTCTTCTGGCCGTCCCGCCCGGTCAACTTCTACCGCGTCACTCAGGGCCTGCACGTCGCCACCGGCATCGCGATCGTCCCGCTGCTCGGCGCGAAGATCTGGTCGGTCTACCCCAAGCTGTTCCGCTGGCCGCCCGCCCGCGACGTGGCCCACGGCTTGGAACGGCTGAGCATCGCCGTGCTGGTCGCCGCGGCCGGCTTCCAGGTCCTCACCGGATTGCTCAACATCGCCCGGTGGTACGCCCCGATGGGGTTCTTCTTCACCGTCGCGCATTTCTGGACGGCCTGGGTCGCGACCGGCGCCATCCTTATCCACGTCGGCGTCAAACTCCCGGTCATCCGCCGCGCCCTGACCGCCAAGGTACGCCCGGCGCCAGCCGGTGACGGCTGGACCCGGCGCGGCTTCCTCCTCACCGTCGGTGCAGCGATCGGCGTCGTCACCGTCGCAACGGCTGGCCAGACAATCCGGCCGCTGGGCGCGGTGTCCGTCCTGGCTCCCCGCGATCCCCGGGTCGGCGTCCAGGGCGTACCCGTCAACGGATCGGCGCAGGACGCGGGCGTACGGCAGAAGGCTCTGGACCCGGCGTACCACCTGGAAGTAACCGGGCCGAGCGGTACGCAGCGGCTGTCGCTCGCGGACCTGGCGGCCCTGCCGCAGCACACGGCGGCACTGCCCATCACGTGCGTGGAAGGCTGGAGTGCAGACGCCGTGTGGACGGGCGTACGCCTGCGCGACCTCGTCGCGATGGCGGGCGGCGGTCCGGACGACGCCGTGACCGTGGAGTCGTTGCAGGACGACGGGCCCTACCGTATCTCCACTGTGGAGCCACCGCATGCCCGCGACGAGCTGACCCTGATCGCGCTGCGCCTCAACGGCGAGCCGCTGCACCTCGACCACGGGTATCCATGCCGGCTCATCGCGCCGAACCGGCCGGGCGTGCTGCAGACCAAATGGCTGGCCCGCATCGCGGTAGGCCGGCCATGAAATGGATCCGCCGGATTCTCGTCGCGGGCGGCATCGCGCTGATCCTCACCGGGCTGGCCGGCGTCCTGCGCGCCGCCTCCGTGGGAACCGTTGCGTACCTTCGATTCCTCCTCGCCAGCCTGCTGCTCGGCGACTTCCTCGTCATGCCGATCGTTGCGATCTTCGGTGCGGTCGCGGCTCGGGCGCTGCCCAGGTGGGCGAGGGTTCCGGTGCAGGCCGCGCTGTACATCACGGCGGCCGTCACCCTCGTCTCACTGCCGCTGCTGCTGGGATTCGGGCGGGCTGCGTCGTTGCCGTCGGCGCTGCCCCGCGACTATCCGGGTGGACTGCTGATCGTGCTGGCGGTCGTCTGGACGGGCGCCTTCGCGGTGGCGTTCGCCCGGCGGGTCAGGCGGGCAGGCGGACCTCGAAACGGCACCCGCCCATGACGTTGCGTACGCCCACCGCACCGCCGTGCGCCTCGACGAGGCCGCGTACGATGGCCAAACCGAGCCCGCCGCCGCTGCCGCACGCATCGGGCGTACGCGCTTTCGAGCCGCGGAACGCGACGTCGAAGACCTTGCCCAGATCCGCCTCCGGGATACCACCGCAGGTGTCGCTGACGGACAGCCAGGCGCCGGACGCGTCCCGGCCGCCGTCGATGGTGACCCGGCCGTCCGGCGGCGTGTAGCGGATCGCGTTGAGGACGAGGTTGGCCACGACGCGGCTCAGTTCCTTCTCGCTGGCTCGGACGGTCGGCCAGACGGCGTCGGCCGGGGTCGTCAGCCGGATCCCGCGGTTCGCCGCGATCGGCGAGGCCGCCGCGATCGCGTCGGAGACGACGTCGTGCAGGCCGACCTCGCCGATGGTCAGGTTCAGCGCGCCGGCGTTGATGCGCGACAGCTCGAACAGGTCATCGACCAGCCGGGCCATCCGGTCCGCCTCGACGCGCAGCCGGTGGTGGTAGTCACGCATGGATTCGGCGTCGTCGACCACGCCGTCTTCGAGCGCTTCGGCCATCGCCCGCAGGCCCGCCAGCGGCGTACGCAAATCGTGGCTGACCCAGGCGATGAGCTGGCGCCGGCCGGCCTCCAGCTCCCGTTCGCGGCGGCGGGCGTCGGCCGCCCAGATCGCGGCGCGGGCCATGCGGCGGCCCATCCAGAGCCCGATCGCCAGCGACAGGGCACCGGCGATGGGCACGACGATCAGGACGACCTGCAGGTCGTGCCCCGAGATGAACATCTCCTCGGCGACGGCGAGGACGCCCGCCGCGACGGCGAGAACGACCACGAGCACGAGGACGGCGACGTTGGCGGTGATGGACTTGCGCTGCATCAGCCGCAGCGCGACGAACCCCGGTACGCACACCACCAGCGCGCCGAGCAGGGCGGCGAGGGCGATCAGCAGGACGTCATGCACCGGCGGCCGCCCGTTCGTAGCGGTAGCCGATGCCCCACACGGTCTGAATCCGCTGAGGATCGGCCGGGTCCTTCTCGATCTTCTCCCGCAGCCGTCTGATGTGGACAGTTACGGTCGACTGGTCGCCGAATGTCCAGCCCCAGACCTGTTCGAGCAGCTGCGGCCGCTTGAGCGCCAGGCCGGGCTGGGACATTAGCGCCGTCAGGAGGTCGAATTCGCGTACGGTCAGCGACAGCGGCTGCCCCGCGAGAGTCGCCGTCCGGCGCGCTGGATCCACGACGAGGTCGCCGTCGATGAGCACGTCCCGCTGAATCGGCTGCGCGATGGTACGCCGCAACACCGACTGCACCCGCAGCACGAGTTCGCGCGGCGAGAACGGCTTGGTCACATAGTCGTCCGCGCCGAGCTGCAGCCCGACGATCCGGTCGACCTCCTCACCCATGGCGGTCAACATGATGATCGGCAGCTCAGCGGCGGTCTGGCGCATCCGGCGGCAGACCTCCAACCCGTCCACGCCCGGCAGCATCAGATCCAGCACCACCAGATCCGGCGTACGCGCGGCGAACGACGCCAGCGCGGCGTCGCCGTCGGCCGCCAGTTCCACGGCCATGCCGGCCCGTTCCAGATAGCGGCGTACGACGTCGGCGACGGTCGGGTCGTCGTCGACGACCAGGATGGCCGGTGCTCCTCGGTTCACCTTCCCAGCCTAGGTTCGGGCCGGGGCGGCGCAGCGCCCGGAGGCGGCTTCGTCATCGGTTCGTAAGCCCGGCCGCCGCCCGCCGGGCATGGGAAGGCCCCGGTCCGGGTGCGCGGGCCGGGGCCGTCTGCGATGCAACGCCGCTATGCCGGCGTCGGTTCGGACTCCTTCCGCAACTGCCCCGGCGAGCCGACCAGTTGCGGCGTTGGCATCTCCCCCGAAGGCCCGTACGCGAAGCCGGCCCTCCACGCGCTGCGCTCGAAAATCCGGTGGATCGGCACGGCCACGAAGGTCGTGATGATCGTCATGATGGCGAGGATCGTGTACAGCGACGGCGACACCAGGCCGGCGGTGAGGCCGATGTTGAGCAGGATCAGCTCCATCAAACCCCGCGCGTTGGCCAGCGCGCCCATCGACCCGGCCTCCCGCCACGTCATGCCCTGGTACCGCGCGGCCACTCCGATGGCGCCGAACTTGCCCACGAAGGAGATCACCAGGACGAGCGCGGCCATGAGAAGGACCGCCGGCTCGAAGATGAGGCTGAGCTTGGTGTTGAGGCCGGAATAGATGAAGAAGGCCGGCAGCAGCAGGTAAGCCACCAAGGGTTCCATGCGCTCCCGCAAGACGGTGAGCAGGTTGCCGCGGGGCATGACCGCACCGGCGACGAACGCGCCGAAGACCGAGTAGATGCCCACGTAGTCGGTGAACCACGCGCCGACGAGGACGACGAGCAGCGTCACGGCGAACGGCCCGATCGGCAGCGTGTCCCCTTCGGGGCCGGACTGCTTCTCATGCCACGTCTCCAGCCGCCGCAGCAGCGGCTTGCCGAGGAACATCATGATCAGCAGGTACAGCAGGCCACCGCCGACGGCGAGGACCGCGCCGAACATGGAGCCCTTGGTCGTCGCGACGACCGTGGCCAGCAGGATCCAGGCGCAGGCGTCATCGCCCGCGGCACAGGCCAGCGCCATGGTGCCGACTCGCGTGTTCAGCAGGCCGGAGTCGTAGACGATCCAGGCGAGCATCGGGAACGCCGTGATGGCCACGGCCGCCGCTAGGAACAGCGCGCCCTGCCAGGCCGAGACCTTGCCGGTGAAGTAGCCGCCCTGCTGCACCATGATCCAGCCGAGCGTCCCGCCGAGGAGCATCGGTGCGGTGATGCCGGCGAACGACGTCGCACCCGCCTGGCGCAGATGCCGCGTGAAGATGTCGAGCTTGAACGACGCCCCGACCAGGAACATATACAGCACGAGGCCCAGCTGGCCGACGACGTAGATGATGATGAGCGACGGATGGGTGATCTTCGCGCCGCCCACGGTCAGCGTGCTGGGGAACAGGAATTGCTGCGCTTGCGGCCAGACCAGTCCGAGCAGCGACGGCCCGAGCACGAAGCCGGCCACCATGATCGCCACGACCTGGACCTGGCCGAGCCGCTTGAACAGCGGCCACAGCAGCCGGTAGACCGCGAGGATCACCGCCATGTCCAGGAAGAAGTGCAGCGCTAGTTCGAGCAGTGTTGGCATGGGTTGCATACCTTTCCACAGTGGACGCGCCCGGCCGGCGGGGGCGCTGATCGGTGTACGTGAATAGATACCGAGGTCGGAGAGGATGAGGCAGTGCCGGAGGTCCTTGGTTGACTAAGGCACAACGTCCCGTCAAACGGTGCTGTGGGAACTCTTTGCCATAAGCATGATTCGGCCACCGGAGTGGACGTACGGCAATATATGGACATGGCTGATCAGCGGGACGAGATGGTGGACGCACTTCTAGCCGTGAGCCGGGTGATCATCGGTATCGCCGTGCGAGCGCTGTCCGTCTCCGGCGTCGACGTCACCCTGCCGCAGTTCCGAACCCTCATCGTGCTCGCCACCCGCGGACCGCAGCGGGTCGTCGACATCGCATCGGAGCTGGCGGTCAACCCCTCCACCGGTACGCGCATGTGCGACCGCCTGGTACGCAAGGGCCTGGTCGACCGCCAGCGGATCGGCTCGGACCGGCGTGAGGTCCAGCTGTCGCTGACGGATGAGGGCAAGCGCGTCGTCGCCGAGGTGACCGCCCTGCGCCGGACCGAACTGGCGAAACTCGTCGACACCCTCCCCGCCGACACGCTGATACCGGCCATGGCGTTGCTGCAAGAACTGGCCGCGGCGGCCGGCGAGCCGGCGGAGCGCGGTTCCTGGCTCGGATGGCACCCGCAGCGGGTGAATACTCCCTAATCAGCGGGTTCGCGCGGTATAGTCAAATACTGCGGAGGAGTCATCATGAGCACACCGAGTTACGCGACGTTCGTCCGCCGCCACCACGCCGCCCATCCGAACCTGCACGCGGACGCCCAGCAGATCGCCGAAGCCGCAGCGGACTGGATCGACCTGATGGCTCGCGGCATGACCGAAGCCGTCGCCGCGCCACTACACCTGAAGGTTCCGGCCCTCACCGCGACCACCGACACGATTCCGGCCCGGCCAGGTGCCGCCGGGGCGCCGGCCGACACCCGGCAAAGCATCCGGCCGAGACACGGCAAACATCGCGCGCGGTGATCGTCAGGCGGTCCGGGGACGCCGCCCCGCCGGGCCGTCGATCGGCAGGATCACCTGCGTGCAGCGGCCGGCCGCGGTGACCGTACCGGCCTCGTCCAGCAGCTCCGCCGAGCAGAACACCACCCGGCGCGTACGCCGGACCACGACACCGTTGGCCGTCAGCTTCCCGGGCCGCGTCGTCCGCAGGAACTCCACTCGCAGGTCGGCGGTCAGGAACGTCTCGTCCGGATCGAGCACGGTCCAGCAGGCGCCGCCCATGGCCGAGTCCAGCACGGCGGTCACCAGGCCGCCCTGGACCACCGGGCCGTTCTTCGTCGGAAAGCTGTAGTCCTCCGACGCGTCCCACTCCACCGTGGACTGTCCGGGCGTACCGCGGCGGCGGAAGCCGAGCGTACGCCAGACGTGCGGCCCGGTCGCCGGTGGGCCGATCCACTGCGCGTCGTCGTCGGTCACGGCGGACTCCCTTCGATGCCGGTGATGTCCGCGGTGAACCGCCCGATCAGGCGCGCCACGGATGCGCATATGTTACTGATCGGTGGCGACGGCCGAGCCCGCTCGGTGCCGAGGAATGTGCCGCTGCACCGTGAGTCCGGACATGAGTTCGCGATACTGCGACGACCGGTGCGTCAGCGTGTCGTGACTGCCCAGCATCGCGACCGCTCCGTCGAGGAGCAGGATCTGCTTGGCCCGCAGCGCCGACGCCGTCCGGTGCGCGATCACGATGAGGCCGCCCGGCCGCTGCGCGAAGGCGTTCTCGGCAACCGCCTCGGCGGCCGGATCGAGGTGGCAGGTCGCCTCGTCGAGGATGGCGATGGGCGCCGGCGACAGGTAAGCCCGCGCGAGCGCGATCAGCTGCCGTTGACCGGCCGACAGCCGACCCGGATCGGCCACCGCATGCAGGCCGCCGAGTTCCTCGATCAGCGGTAGTGCGCCGACAGCGCTGGCGGCGGCGATGACGCCGGACTCATCGGCGGCCGGGTAGTGGTAGACGAGGTTGTCCCACACCGTCGCGGAGAAGACGTACGCCTCCTGCGGAATGAGAACCCGGTCGGCCACGTGCACTTCGCCGGCGGTGGGCGTACGCAGTCCACACAGGATGGAAGCCAGCGTCGACTTGCCGATCCCGCTGGCGCCGATGACGGCGAGGTGATCTCCGCTGCCGACGGTCAGCGTCAGATCGCGAAACAGCGGCTGGCTGTGGCGGCCGTACGCGAAGCTGATCCCCCGGGCCGCGACGCGGTTACCGGATCCGGCCGGGATCGGCGGCTCCTCGACGGGCAAGTCCAGCAGACGCCGCAACGTGACGGAGTACCGCAGGCCCGCACCGCTGATGCCGCCGATGAGCTTGTTGAGCGCCGGCTGGAGTCCGAACAGGACATAGAAGCATGCCCCCAGTACCGCGCCGGTGCTCATTCCCTGAGCGGTCAACCACGGAACGGCGGCCAGCACCGCCACCAGAGGAATCCAGCCACCGACCGCGAAGCACGCCGCACGCAACACGGCGGTACGGGCCAGTCCGCGCTCCGCCTCCGCGTGCTCGTCGATCGACTCGCCCACCAACGCCACCGCGTGGTCGCCGGCGCCACAGGCCATCACATCCCGTGCGGCGGAAACGATCGACACCGCGGCCGCCGCCAGCCGTTCATCGGCCACAATGGACGCCCGTTGCCGCCGGACGGCCAGGCCCAGCGAGGCGGCGAAACCGGCCAGCCCCACCAGGAACGGCGGTACCACGAGCAACGCGACCGGCAGCGAGAGCGCGAGCAGTCCGGTGAACGCACCGGCGACGCTGGCCGCGAATCCGCGTACGACCAGCAGCAAGCCGGCGAAGCTGTCGCGGACCACCTCGACCTGGCGGGTCAGCCGGGCCACCGCGCCGTCATCGGGCCGCCCGCCGACCGCCCGGACCAGCGCCGCCGACACGACCCGGCGGACGAGATCGTCACGCATCGGCTCGACGATCTCCGCCAGTGCCCGCAGAACCTGCCGGGATCCGGCCGCGCTCACCACTCCGGCCGGCAGGATCGCGGCCACCCAGGCCAGCCCGAGCCACGTCCGTCCACTCAGGAATCCGTCGTCGACCGCGTGCGCGATGGCAAGGCCGAACAACGCTGCGGGCACCGCCTCCGGCACCGACCACAGCAGCAGGCGCAGCAGCGGACCGCGCCGCACCCTGGACAGGCCGTAAGCCAGCTCGCGTTTCACGCGAACACCGCCCGGTAGGCCGGATCCGCCCACAGCTGCTCGTGCGAACCCACGGCCCACACACCACCACCGGCCAGCCAGACCACCATGTCCGCCCGCGTCGCCGTGGTCACGCGATGCGTCACGATCATACGGGTACGCCCAACGGCGAGCAGGGCATCGCTGAGGCGCTTCTCCGTGACCATGTCCAAACTGGACGTCGCATCGTCGAGCACCAGAACCTTCGTGGCAGCTAGCGCTCGCGCCAATCCGAGCCGCTGAGCCTCCCCGCCGGACATCGGCGCATCCGCCAGCGGTGTGTTGTAGCCCATCGGCAAACGGATGACGAAGTCGTGCGCCTGAGCCGCCGTGGCCATCGATGAAGCCGCCATCGGCGTACGTCCACAAACGATCGCGTCGGTGACCGTACGGCCCCACAGGACCGGACGCTCGAACGCGCATCCGACCGCTGACCGCAGATCGTCGTGCCGGAGCGCGGACAGCGGTACGCCGTCGAGGCGTACCTCGCCGCGATCCGGATCGCGTAAGCGGGCAGCGAGAGCCGCGAGCACGGACTTGCCCGCTCCCGAACGGCCCACGACCGCGGCGCACGCACCGCCCGGAATCGAGAAGCTGACGTCCCGCAGGACGCCGTCGACTGTCACACCGGCGAAGTCGAGGCCGCCTGATCCATCCGATGTGGACCGGTGGCCGTACGGCATGGGCTCGATCGACAGCACTTCGCCGAGGCGGTCCGCGGCCACCCGGGCTCGGGCCAGCCCGCTGAGGACGCCGGTCAGCGAGCCCAGGCCGGCACCGACAACGGCGTACCGGCCGGCGGCGAACAGCTCGCCGGGGCTGAGGGCGCCCTGGCCGAGCAGCAGTCCACCGGCGGCGAGGACCCCGATCAGCGCGAGCGGCCCGGTCACGGCGCCTTGAGCGGTCGATCGGGCCAGTACGTGCCACATCTGCCGCCCGTGAGCGCTCAGCTCGCGCAGCGGATGCAGGATGCGGCGGCGTTCGAGGTCGAGAGTCCCGGCGGCGGCGATGGTACGCGCACCGTCCAGCGCTTCGGTGAGGTGGCCGGCGATGGCGCTCTGCGCCCGTTGATAGCCGGCCGAAGCATCCGTGGTACGCCGGCTGTACGACCGAAGCACCAGCGCCACCAGTCCGGCACCGGCGAGGAACACCGCGGCGAGCCGCAGGTCGAGGACGGCCAGCATGATCAGGCTTCCGATCGGCGGCAGGACGCTCAGCCCGAGGGTGACCCGGCTGAATCCGCGTTGGGCGGCCTGCGGGGCCAGCCCGGAGATCCGGCTGACCAGATCGCCGGTGGACAGCGCCAGGAGGCGATGGGGCCCGACACCGACCACGTGCCGGACGAGGCCATGTCGCAGGCGCGCGGTCTCCGTTGCCGCGTAGGCAGTCGCGGCGAAGGAGTCGAACAGGTCGCAGGCGACGGCGACAGCGATGAGGACGGCGGCGAGCCTGAGCCCGCCGCCGTCGATCGCCATGCCGATGGTGACCGGAAGGGCCAGCGATACCGCCGTACTGACCAATCCGGCGAAGGCGATGAAGAAGATACGCTGATGGTGGGACCGGGCGGCTAGCGAACGTCCGGTCCCCGTACGCATCTCAGTGGCCGCCGCAGAGCAGAGCGCTCAGCTCGCTGCCGTGCCCGCCGCACAGGGTGATGCTGACGTCGCTGCCACAGCTGGCGCCGCTGTTGCTGCTTCCCGTCGCCATGTCGACGATCGGAGAGTCCAGGGCCTGCAGGTCGAGAAGTGTCATCGGACACTCCTTTCTATGGGTTTACCTGACCCGCACCGATCGGTGCGGGAATCCGGGGACGCGCCGGCTCCACGAGCGGCACGTAAAGGGGTTCGTCCAGCCACGCGGCGCCCAGCGCCAGGAGCACGCCGGCCGTGCCGGTCGCGAGATCCATCGACAGGCGCAGCAGTCCCGAGCCGGGGAAGGCGATCCCGCCGCCATAAGGGACGGCGTGCCAGTCCATCGTGCGCAGCTGCTGGGCGATGGCGGGGTCGTCGCGCCGGTCCACGCTGCGGCCGGCGAGGTACAGCAGGATTCCGGCTCGGCCGGTGAACAGTCCGGGCAGGACGTACAACGTGGACCGGGCGGCCAGGCTGATCTGCTCCGAGGCGATGCGGAAACGCTCGTCCTCGCGCCGGGCGAGATAGGTGTCGAGGGCCAGTCCGATGCCGACACTGCCGGTCTCCAGGTACGGCATCGTCCGCCAGCGCTCGTTGACCTCCATCATCCCGTCGGAGCGGACGATGCAGCGCTTGAGATCCATCCGCAGCGCCGTGGCGGCCCGATCCAGCAGGCTCTCGTCGCCGGTGAGGTCGTACGCCCGCATCAGCAGCAGCGCCGGACCGGACGCGCCCCGGACGAGACCGGCCAGCGGATGCTCGCCACCGCTGATCTCGCCGACGGAGTCCTCGTCGCCGAGCCGCTGTGCCACCAGTTGGGCGGCGGCCAACCCCGCCTCGCGCAGGGCCGGTTCACCCGTGCGGTCGGCCAGGTGCAGCAGGTTGAGACCGACCCCGGCCAGTCCGGTGTGGAGGTCTTGGCCCAGCGTGGTCCACTGCTCGCTCAGGCACATGTCCACCACGTCGAGGGCGGCTTGACGGTGTCCGAGGTGTTCCAAGGCGTACGCCGCGCCGTGCAGGCCGTCGTAGAAGCCCAGCGGTGTTCCGCTGCCCGGCTGGCGTACGCGCTCGATCAGCCAGTCCTCGAAGTCGGGGAAGCGGCCGGCACCGGTAGCGGACAACGCGTAGAGCACACCGGCCGCGCCGTAGCCGAAGCTGATGCCGCCACCGGCGTTGAACTGGCGCGGGTCGCCGGGGAAGAGCCGGTCGCTGCGCTCCGGCGTGGCGCTGGCGATGATCGCCTTGGTCAGGTCGGTGCGGGCCTGGTCCCAATCCTCGACCCGGGGCGAAGGACCCGGTGCCGGTGCGATGGTCTGGATCGCGGGAGCCAGGAAGTCCGGGGGTACGGGGAAATGCTCGGCGATGATCTGGGCGAAGTGGCGGACCTTCGGCCGGTAGAGCCAGACGATGTTCATCAGCGGCAGGAACAGCGCCAGGCGCAGGCAGGCCAGGGCGTAGCGGTCGATGGCGAATCCGGTGGTGCCCGGTGGGGCCGAGAATCCCTGGTTGGCCAGGCCCGGCCGGGTCACCTGGTCGGCCGGCGCGGCGACCTCGAAGTCCAGCAGGCCGATCGTGTCGTCGTCGCGCACGAGCACGTTCCACAGATGCAGGTCGCCGTAGACGTAGCCACGCTGGTTGATCGCTTGGATCGCGGTCTCCACCTGTCGGTAGATCTTCAGCGCCCACGCGGTGTACTCGGCGAGGTCCTCGGGGCCGGTGTCGAGCTTGATGAGCGGGAAGCGCATGGCGATCTCACGGCTCAGCGGCCGGCCGTCGACGTACTCCATGGCCAGGAACCGGTGCTCGCCGATGTCGAACAGCTCATAGACCTCCGGTACGCCGTCGATACCGGCGAAGGTCCGCAGCATCAGATACTCGCGCTCCAGTCGGCGTACCGCGTCGTCGCGGCGCGCGTCCAGGCCGGCGTACGGCCGGGCCTCCTTGAGCACGACCTGCTGGCCGTCCTTGCGAGCGACGTAGATCCCGCCGCCGTTGGAGAAGTGCAGCGCGCTCTCGACCTTGTACGGGATGTCCGCCAGGGTCTGGGAGTTGCGCGCGGCCAGGTGAGGTTCCAGGAAGTCCGGCAGGGTCACCCAGGGCGGCACGTAGAACACCGGCCCGCGCTTGTCGGGCACGAGGGTCCCCGACTCGTCGGCGATAGCGCCGACGATCTGGCCGTTGGGCGCCACGCAGAATCGGCTGGCAAAGGCGCCGTAGCGGACGTAGAGAGGGCCGCTGCCCCAGCGCAGATCGCTGAGGATATAGGGGCCGGCTTCGCCGTCGAGGAGCGTACCGAGTTCGTTCAGAATGCGCTCGCAGGCTTCGTCGTCGGTCGGATAGATGGTGACGAGTTTGCCGCTGTAGCCACGGGGAGCGTACTTCGACACTCGGGCCATCAGAGCCGCATGCGAGCGCAGGAACTTGAATTTCGTTCCGGTCCGCTCGCAATAGGACCACACCTTGTCCAGAACTTGCTCGGCGTTGTCCAGACCCGACGACGCGTGAATCTTCCATCCCTGGGTGGGCAGCTCGACGTCGCCCGGCGGCACCATCACGAGCCAGTCGTCCTGCTCCACTCGGCCCCACCCAGCCGGCAACTCGCAGGTCGCCAGCCGGAACGGCCGCGGATCTCCCTGGGCTGCGTGCAGCACGTCGAAGAAGATCGGATCGGCGTTGATGAACGCTCCATACCCCTCATCCACGCCAGTATCGTGGCCGCAGCGGCGGGCCCCCCTCTAGTGTTGACCGTCACGAAAAATTCGTGACAAGTGATTGGTTTAAACCTTGTGATACACGTGTTTACCCTCGTCAGACGCCGTAGTGGGGTCAAATCCAGCCGGACTGCTGGGCGATCCGAATGGCCTCGATACGCGTTCGGCCACCGGTCTTGGCGAGTATCCGCGACAGGTGATTACGGACTGTGCCATGACTCAGAAACAGCTTCATGGCGATGTCTCGCGTGGTGAGTCCGGCTCCGGCCAGAAGCAGGACTTCGCGTTCCCGAAAGGTCAGCGGATTGTTCCCGGCGACCAGGGCCGCCCGGGCCAGCTCGGCGTCGAGGACCAGTTCGCCGGCGATCGCCCGGCGCACGCCGTCGATCAGTACGCCGGGCGGAGACTCCTTGGCGATCAGGCCGACGCGGGGGGCGAACCGCGCCACGTCGACCTTCCCGCATACATTCGAGCGCCGGTCCGCCATGATCAGGACGATGCACAACCGGCACAGCTGCTCACAGAGCTGCGTGATGGTGGCGGTCATGGGGAGGTCGAAGTCGAGCACGGCGATGTGCGGTTGGACCCGCCGGACAAGATCCAGAAGATCGTCTCCGTGGGACGACTCTGCGACCACCTCGATGTCTTGCTCCTGGGCAAGTACTGCCGCAAGCGCACCTCTAACCAACCCGCCTTGGTGCGCCAGCAGAACCTTTGTCGTCATCCCCTACCTCGGTCTGGGGGGCCGATGTCGCTCACCGCGTGCCGCACACACGCGAGTGGCACTTTCCTTACCCCGTGCTGGCATCGACAGAGTATCCATTGACGATGGATGATGTCACCCGTTCGGGATACTCATCATCTGCTACGTCCGTACGCCTTCGACATTCACGCCGGGCGTGAATGCTCTGTTCATTGGGTATCGCGTCGCTCGTTCGATTCGTGCATTCGGTCGGATCGGTGCGGCGGAAGAGGCGGCATGCAACACCCACAGTGGAGCTACCAGCCGGCGCTGGACGGCGTACGCGCGCTGGCCGTCACCGCGGTTGTCCTGTTCCACAGCGGGCTGCCCGGGTTCAGCGGCGGCTACCTCGGCGTGGACACGTTCTTCGTGCTGTCCGGCTTCCTGATCACCTCCTTGCTGCTGGCCGAGCTGGCGGCGAACGGGCGGATCTCGTTCGGCGCCTTCTGGCTGCGGCGAGCCCGGCGGCTACTCCCCGCGCTACTGCTGATGCTGGTCGTCGTCGTCCTGATCGGACAGTTCAGCCTGGACCCGGACGGCTTCCACCGGCTGCGCGTGGACGCCTTGGCCGCCCTCGGCTACGTCGCCAACTGGCGCATGATCTGGCGCGGCAGCGACTACTTCGCGGCGACCGCGGATCCGTCCCTGGTGCAGCACACCTGGTCGCTCGGCATCGAGGAGCAGTTCTACGGCCTGTGGCCGCTGCTCGTAGCCGGCGTCGCGCTCATCTGGTCGGCGGCCCGCTGGCGGCGGGCGCTCCTGATCGGCTGCGTGGCGGGGGCGGCCGTCTCCGCGATCGTCACGGCGATCCTGTTTCGTCCCGAAGACCCCGATCGGGCGTACTATGGCACTGATTCGCGAGCCCAGGCGCTGCTGATCGGGGCCGCCCTCGCGGTCGCATTCGACCGCCAGCCGGTTCGGCCCCGCCGGATCCTCGCCGTGGCGGCGGGAGCCGGTGCTGTCGTCACCGCCGTGCTCTGGTCAGCCGCCGGTACGCCGTCCGCCCCGATGTTCCGCGGTGGACTGACGGTCGCCGCCCTCTCGACCGCCGCCGTCCTGGCGCACATCACCACCGACCCGGCGAGCCGGTTCGCCCGCGTACTGGGCTTCGCACCGATCGCCTGGCTGGGCCGGGTCTCCTACGGCGTATACCTATGGCACTGGCCCGTATTCGAACTGCTCACCGCCGATCGGACCGGATGGGCGGGTCCCGGGCTGCTGGCCGCCCGCCTCCTGGCCACCATGGCCCTGACCGTGGTCTCCTACTACGCCGTCGAGATGCCGATCCGGCGCCTGCGGCTGCGTCCCCGGCCCCGGCTGCTGCCCACCGCAGGCGCCGTCGGCGCGTACGCCGCCGCCGCATCGCTGGTACTCCTCGTGGCGCCGCCGATCACACCGCCGCCGTCGGCACCTCCGGTCGTCATCAGCCTGCCGGCCGCACCCACGGCCAGCCACGAACCGGCGCCCATGGATCGAGCCGGACGCAAACCAGGGCCGGAGCCGCGAGTCACCTTCCTCGGCGACTCGGTCGCCTGGACCGTGGGCGCGTACCTGCCGGCCCACCCCGGCCTGTGGACCAGCAACCGCGCGATGCAGGGATGCGGGATCGCCACCCTCCCGGACATCATCCTGCAGGGCGGAGGGCATACGAACTATCCGGGCTGCACCACCTGGTACGAGCGCTGGCAGCGCGGCATCACCGCCGACGATCCGGATGTGGCCGTGATACTGCTCAACCGGTGGGAGCTGATGGATCGCCGGCTCGACGGCGTCTACCAGCACGTCGGCCAGCCCGCGTACGACGCCTACCTGATGACACAGCTGGATCGGGCCGTCACCATCGCCCACTCCAAGGGCGCCGCCGTCGTGCTGCTCACGGCGGCGTACACGCACCGGCACGAACGGCCCGGCGGCGGGCTCTACGACGAAGACCTTCCCGAACGGGTGGACGCCTGGAACCGCCTGCTCGCCGCCGAACAAGCGGCCCGGCCGGACGTGGTCACGGTGCTCGACCTCAATGCCGCCGTCTGTCCCGAGGGCGAGTTCACCTGGTCGATCGACGGGATGCGCGTACGCAGCGACGGCCTGCATTTCACGCCGAGCGGCGTACAACGGATCATTGCACCGTGGCTGCTGCCGCACCTGGCTGCGCTCGCTCGCGGCGCGCGATGACGACCTGCTCCCGTTAGTCCGCGGAGACCAAGGAGCAAGATATCCGTGGTGGACGAACTCAGGGCCCGGATCAGGGCCCGGATGCGCGCCGACCGAGCCGCGCATACTCGGACGCCGTGCGCGACCTCGGCTGGTACCGCCCGGCGCGACGGCCCGGCCTACGTCGAGCACCTGGGTGGCGCCAGCGGCTTCTTCAACGTCCTGCGCCCGTACACGGACGCCGGACTCGGCGTTGCCCCCTCATGGGTAACACCACCCGGTACGACCACGACGCAATGATTACGGCGATCCTCGCGCAGAACGCCAGTGCGAGCTGATCCGGGTCACAGCCGCCATCGCGGGTGCTTACGAGCGCGTCCAGCTGACGACGCCCAGGCACATCTCGTCGCTGGTTCCGTCGCCCCACAGCACATATCTGGCCGGCTGCGACTGTAACGCCGGTAGCAACCGGCGCAACGCCACGTCGTGCGTACACGTCACCCGAAGCGTGTCGCCGGAGCGGACGTCGACCGGCTCGGACAGGAACCGGCTGCCCTGGTCGTCGAAGTTGTAGACCGGGATGTCCAGCAGAACCTTGGCCGCCGGCGTACCCGGATTCAGCTCGACCTTGATCGAGCGGCCCAGCAGGTGCATGTGGCCGGCGACCGCGAAGATGCGGCCGGGCTCGACGATCGGCGAAGAACACGACTGGGTCGGACCGGGCTGCGGCACACCACCGTTGCACAACAGGGTCAGGCCGGAGACCGTCCGCGCGGCCGGCGTACCGAAACGCTCTTTGAGGTCGGCGATGGATTGCGGTCGCTGGCACAGGCGGCCGGACTCACCGGCGGCACACGGCAGCTCGACGGGCGCCGGCAGCAGCTTGGTCTGGACCGGCCGCAGCTTCGCGCGGCCGTCCTTGAGCCGCAGCCGGATACCGCTGCGGTCGGCGCCCTGGGTGCTGAGCAGGTTGTAATGGACTTGGAGCACGACCTGGCTACCGGCCGGCATCTCGTAGCCGACCGCGTCGGGCAGGACGACCTCGCCGCCGCCCGGCGCCCAGGCCCCGACCCAGCCCAGACCGCCGCTCAGCTGCCGCTGCGGCTGGTCGGAGCGGATGCCGGTGCTGCCGAAACACGTCCAGCCATCGCCGGGACTCTTCGTGTCGAGCGCCCGCGCCGCCGCGACATCCTGCGCCGGTACGCGGAAGACGATCGCGTGATGCACGATCGGTGCGTTGCCGGGCAGAAACTGCGATCCGGTGATGAAGGCCCGCTCGGTCAGCCGCGGATCGATGAGGAAGCAGCGATACTCGTCGGTACCGCGGGCCGGCTTGGCCGTGAACGACCGCGCCATCTTCAGGTCGAGGAAGCGCTCGCCCGTACGCAAAGCCTGCGGCGAAGCGCTGGGACGCGCAGCGTGCCCGGAGTGGGTCGGCAGCGCTGGCGAGGCGGCCGGCGGCTGAGCAGGCGAGCCGCAAGCCGCCAGCGCGACGGCGATGATCGGCGCAAGAACGCGACCCAGCCTCATGTCAGCCGTCGTCCCGGCAGAGACAGAAGGGGTGGCCGGACGGGTCGAACAGCACCCGGACGTTCTCCTGCGGCTGGGTCGCAGCCACCGAAGCGCCCAGCGCGACCGCCTCGGCAACGGCGCTCTCAAGGTCGCCGACCTGGAAGTCGAGGTGCATCATCGGGCGCTGATCGCCGGGACCAGGTGGCCAAGCCGGCGGCTGGTAGCCGGTCGCTTGCTGAAACACGAGAAAGCTGGATCCGCCGGGCGCGGCCAGCACGGCCGTCCCCGGCTCCTCATGCCCGATGGGCCAGCCGAGCAGATTCGAGTAGAACCTCGCCAGCACGGCGGGATCCGGCGCCTCGATTGCTGCTCCCCACCACATACCGGGCATTCGCGATTGCATGCCCGCCAGCATGCTGCAACGCTCCAGCCCTGTCCACCGGCACAGCGGCTAGCTCACGTCACAGCCGTTGCACTATGTGGGGAAACGTGCCGTGTGGACCGAGGCGTCCGAGGACGGGACTTCCGCTCAGACGCCCCGTGAACCGGCTGACGTCGACTATCGGAATGTCGGTCGCCGAACGTTCCAGTACGCCGAGCGTCACGTGCGGCCGGAAGTACTCCCCCACTCGACCGATCGCCTCCAACCCGAGCACAGCGGCGCCGGAGAGGACGGCGTCGTGCGCATCGGCCAACGCCTGAGTTCGGAAGACTTCCAGGCCGAAATACGTGCCACCGTCCGGAACGTAGAAGTCGCCCGGTGGAAGAACCGCCGTCATCAGCCCGATGGGCTCAACGTGCATCGGCCCGAGGTGATCTCGAACGCCATGCCACCACGACCCGGCTTCCAAGTCGTCGCACCTCGCATGGAGCAGTGTCACATGGGGTGGGGCGGCCGGGCCGACAACCATGACGGCCGGCCGGCCAGAGATGATCCGCTGAGCCTCAGCCACAAGGTCCTGCGCCGCCGGCTCGTCGATGACAAGCACGATCCCGTACGCCATCCGGCCTCCTCGGTCGTCTCCGCCTTGCCTGATCAGGATGTCAGAGCGACACCGGTGATATCCGCGATTGACCGCGGGCCGCTTCGGTGCTGTAGTCGCCTTCATGGACGGGCGTAATCTCGGGCGCCTTGCCGCGGCGACGATGGACCGGCTCGGCGACTACCCTTCGCTGTACTTCGAGGGCACCTGGTACGCCTCCGGCGACCAGCACGTGCGGGCCGACCGGGTCAGCGCCGGTCTGCGTACCTTGGGGGTCACACCGGGATCGCGGGTGGTGGTGATGATGGCCAACTGCCCGGAGGTCTTTGTCGCCTATCACGCCATCTGGCGCGCCGGAGCCGTGGTCACACCGGCGATCTTTCTGATCACCGAGCCCGAGCTGCGGCACATCGTCACCGACTCGGGCGCCGTCGCCGTGATCGCGAGTGCCGAGCTGCTGCCGAAGATTCTGCCCGCCGTCGCCGGTTTGCAGGTCACGGTGGTCAGTACCGGCCTGCGGGAGCCGGTCCCCGGTGTCGTGGACTTCGCCGACGTGGAGTCGGCCGCTGCGGCCGAACTCGTCGACGTCCCGCCCGGCGATCTCGCGGCGCTGCTCTACACCGGTGGTACGACTGGCCGCAGTAAAGGCGTACCACTGAGTCATGAGGCGCTGAGCGCCGGTGGTGCCGCCGCGCGGGAGGTCACGTACGTGCCCGGCGTGACCCGCGGTGTGCTCGCGCTGCCGCTCGCGCACTCCTACGGAATGCTGGTGACGGTCGGCGGGCTGCACGCCGTCGAGCGGCCCGTGACTGCGCTGCAGCGCTGGTTCCAGCCGGCCGGCTGGCTGGCATTGGCTCAGGAGCATCGCGTGCAGATGGCGGCGGTGGTGCCGTCGATGCTGGCGATGCTGCTCGCGCAGCCGTTGGAGGAGTTCGACCTGAGCGAGCTGCGGTACGTGTCGTCGGGCGCGGCACCGCTGCCGGCCGCCCTGCGGATGGAGTTCGAGCGGCGCGTCCCGTCGGTGTCCATGATGGAGGGTTACGGCTGTACGGAGACCGCCGGCATCATCAGCGCCACCCCGCCGGGGCGGTACAAGCCCGGTGCGGTCGGGATTCCGGTGCCCGGAGTGGAAGTCCGCATCGTGTCGCCGGCCGGCGAGCCGGTGCCGGCCGGGGAGGACGGCGAGATCGTCGTCCGGGGGCCGAACGTGATGCGCGGCTACTGGTCGCAGACCGCCGGCTCGGTGACGGACGGCTGGTTCGCGACCGGCGACATCGGCCGCCTGGACACCGACGGGTACCTGTCCATCGTGGACCGCAAGAAGGATCTCATCATCCGCGGCGGCTACAACGTCTACCCACGCGACGTCGAGGACGTCATGCTGTCCCATCCCGCCGTCGTGGCGGCCGCCGTCGTCGGGCGCGGCGACGACCGCCTCGGCGAGGAGGTCGTCGCCTTCGTCGCGGTGAGACCCGATGCCACCGTCGCCGTCGAGGATCTGATGGCGTACGCCAAGGCCAACCTGTCTGCCATCAAGTACCCACGGGACATCCGCATCGTCGATGCGATACCGCTGACGTCCGTCGGCAAGGTGGACCGCAAACGCGTACGCGCCCTAGCCGCCGATCCGGCTACTTCTCCGTCAGATTCCAGCTGACGTAGCCGTTGTTGAACTTCATGGTGTCGCCGAACGACACCGTGATCGCTGCCCGTCCACGGCCCATTCACAGCGCCAGAGGGGCCTTGAGAGTCATGGCCGCAATGGTGCCGACCCGGCCGGATCGCGGTCAAGATCGCAAACGACGGGCTTTGGACAGTCGCGTGGAACCAGCCACTACGTCGCCCACAGCCGGAAAGATCTACCTTGAACATCTCGGTTCGATAACGTTATATTTCTCGATGTTTCGAATCGGCGCCGGACGGAAACGCGGCCCGCGGTCATCCCGGATCGCGCCTCGTTCCATGCCGCAGGCCCGGCCGGCACGCGACGAAGCGGTTGACCCGGAGGTGTCCTGCTGTGCTGCTTTCCCGTGCCATCCAGGTGGCGGTATGCCTGCGTGGCCGATTATTCCGCGATGCTCTGATCGCCTGCCTGGCCGCGCAGCCCGAGTTCACCATCGTCGGGCACGTCGCCACGTACGACGAGCTTCTCGCGCTGCTCGGCCTGCGCCATCCGGACATCGTCGTCCTGGACGTCGATGAGATCGCTCGCAGCAGCCCGACCGGCCTGACCGGGCTGCGGGCGTGCGCCGCGCATACGCGCGTCATCGGCGTCTACGAGGCGCTCACACCGCAGGCGTTCGCCGCCGCGCAAGCGGCCGACGTCAACGCCCTCGTACCGGCCTCGCACGGCCTGCAGGCGCTGCTGGTGATCCTGCGCCAGCAGGTCCAGGTGTTGCGCAGCGAGGCGGTCGTGACCCACCGGCCCGACGTCATCTCCGACCAGGAACGCCAGATCATCGCGCTGCTGGGCGCCGGTCACACCGTACGGCGCATCGGCGAGATGCTGGACCTGCTGCCTTGGTCGGTGGAGAACATCAAGCGGCGCATCTATCACAAACTCGGGGCCAACAGCCAGAGCCAGGCCGTCGCCAAGGCCACGACGCTCGGCATCATCGGCGAGCGCGCGGCGGAGTGGGACTCGCCGGCTCCGGTTCTCAAGGGCGCCATGCTGGCTCTGTTACGCGGCCCCGAAACCGAGACGCGCCATTCGATCGTGGTCACCCTGCTCGCCAACGGGCTGCCGTTCGTCATCGACGAGACCGGCGGCGACGGTGAGGCCGGCGGCTGGCAGGGCTGGCACCGCGGACCGATGCTATGGCTCCTGGTCGATCCGGACCCCGCCGACTGGCCCGGCGCCGACAACCGCCTGCCGATCGTCCTGGTGCGATCACAGGTACTGGGGCGTACGGAGGCACTGGACGCCCTCAGCCGCGGTGTCGGCTCGGTCGTGGCGGCCGACCGCGCCCACGACATCCTCCTGCCCGCCCTGGTGCTCGCGGTCGCGGGCCACCTCTGCATGGACCCGGCCGCCGTGCCCGCGCTGGTCCGCATCCTGCGCCTGGCGCCTCACCACCCCGACGCGCGCCTGCCCTCGCTGACCGCCCGCGAGGCGGACATCCTGCGCTCCATCGCGCTCGGCCACACGGTCCGCCAGACCGCCCGCCATCTGGCGATATCGGAGAAGACCGTGCAGAACATCCAGGCCCGCCTCTTCCTCAAATTGGGTACGCGCAACCGCGCGAGCGCGTTGACCGCGGCTCATTCGCTCGGGCTCCTCGACGAGGTCGCCGCGGCACCGGCCGAGCCGGCCGGAGCTGACGTGACGGGTGCGCCGGCCGCGAGCAGGCGGGGCCGCCCTTGACCGTGGTCAGCCGGTCGAGAGCCGCAGGCGCGGCCGGCGCGGACAGTCGGAGTGTACGGAGACCGGCAACCGGACGGCCAATATGAAAAACCCTTGGGAGTCCACCGAATAGCGCACCACGTCTAGCGAATGAAGACCTCTCGATGGAAGTAGTCGGCGCGGCCGCTGTCATCGTGGAACTCGGTGAACATCGCCACGACCAGCACACCGAGATTGATGCGGGCCTGCAGGTGTACGCGCATGAAGCCGGGGTCGTACACGGCCCAGAAGGCCGGGCCCGCATCGGTCGCGGAGACGTCGGCATAGTGCGGCGTACCGGGCTCGGCCGCCGCTCGGCCGCCACCGGTCGCGCTGATGTCGGTGTGCAACGTTCCCATCGTCCGGCCCCAGTCGATCGGGCCGTCCGATCCGATGCCCAAGACCCGGACAACGAGCCGGCCGCCGCTTCGCGAGCAGTGGATCTCCGCAACGCCGTCCGAGAACTCGTCCGCGTTGCGCCACTTGTGCAGCAGCGGCGACGGATCGATACCGGGCGCTTGCAGCATGGGCAGCCGGTCGTCGGCGCGGGCCGCGGCCAGACCGTCCCCGCCGTCCAGGCGGCCGTTCCAGGAAGGCGACGCCGCCGGGTCGGCACGGTAGAAGAACTCGCGTGACAGGTAGCTCAGCCGGCCGCTGTGATCGGTGAACTCCGTGAAAGCGGCGACGACCGTCAAGCCGTGGTTCATATTCGCCTGCAAGGTCGTGCGCGCGTGGCCGAGGTCGAAGGTGGCGGTATACCCGCACACGCGATCGGATGCGGGCCCGTCGGTGAAGGTTCGCTCGACCGGTGCCGAGCCCCAGTCCCGCTCGCTCTCGCGGGAGTCGGCGGCCCAGACCTGCGCCGTGACGGCGTCGCCGGTGCGGCTGATCTCGACGCGCCGCAGGCCGGTGGTACGCGGATTCGTGTTCCACCAGGTGCCCAGAATCGGGCTCACATCCAGCGGATCGGTCGACGGCCCGGATACGAGTTCCATCCGGCGCAGAAATGACTTGGTCAGGCTCGTCACTCCGGCAGTCTATGAAATGAGGCGAGCGCCGCCGGATAACGAATAGCTCCCGGGAATCACGTCACCCGGGGGTTTTCCGACAGCGCAAATCCCCCAGGAGTCAGCCGATCCGCCGCTGCGCGCTGTCCGTTGCGTGGCAAGCGTTTTGGGGCCGTGCTATCAACACGGAGATGGGGATTTCACGCATTCGTCTATCTGCATTGGATAGGCCGAACTCGATGATGCAACAGCTGACTGCGGCCCGCGCTGTGCGTACCGGCATCGGCCGGAGCGCCACGGTCATAGCGCCCTGGGCGAATCGCCGGGACGCCGACGATCTCGCCCGCCTGTCCCCCGCACTCGGTACGGCATTGGGCGCGGAAGTACGCGCCGATCTCATCGGGGATATCGATCTGGCGGCAGCGCGAACCCGCGTCGCCGGTCCGGTCATATTCAGCCTGCGCAGCACGGCATACCAAGGTGCGGCTACCGATGGGCCACAGGCCCGGTCGCAGCGGCTCACCAGCGCCGCCGCCCGCGGCTTCGACCTGGTGGACCTGGAGTTCGACCACGACCTGGTACCGGACGTGCTCGCCGAGATCCCCGCGCCGAGGCGGCTGGTGTCGTGGCACGGAACCGTAAGCGAGCTGCGTACGCACATCGCGAAGATGACCGCCGTGCCGGCCGCGATGTACCGCCTGACCGTGGCGGCACAATCCTTTGTGGATGCGCTGCAGCCGTTGCAGCTACTGGCGACGCTGCACCGCGACGACGTGACCGCGTTCGGCACCGGTCCGGCCGCCGCGTTCGGGCGAGTACTGGCACCCTGGTTCGGTGCGCCCGTCGTGTTCGGCGGCTCGGACGGCCCGGCCACCCGCGAGTTGCTGACCGACTATCCGTTCCCGCGCCTGCCGAGCCTCGACGGTCTCTACGGCATCGTGAACCGTTCGCTGGGAACGTCGAAGTTTCTCAGCCGCGTCAACCGCGCGTTCGCCACCCTCGGGCTGCCCTATCTGTATCTGCCGTTCGTTGTGGCGGACGCCGCCGAACTGCGCGACCGCTTCTGGCCGGCCATCACCTCCGACGGGCTGGGCGTACCGGTGCGCGGGCTGACCGTTGCCGCGCCGTATAAGCCCGCCGCCCTCGCCGCTGCGGATGCGGCCGACCGGTCGGCTCAAGACGCCCAGGCGGCGAATCTGGTCCTGCGGCGCGGCCGGCGCTGGCATGCCGCGACCACCGACGGTGCCGCGATGCTGTCGGCTCTGCTCGCAAAGCGTCCGGTGACGGGCTGCTATGCGGCCGTCGTCGGATGCGGTGCGGCCGGGCGGTCGGCGGCGTACGCGCTGACCACCGCCGGAGCCCACGTCACTCTGGTCAACCGCGATCCGCACCGCGGCCGGTTCGCCGCCCGCCTGCTCGGACTGCCGCTCGTCGAGCTCACCGCGTTCAGCCCCGATCAGTACGACGTGATCGTGCATGCGACGCCGGCTCCCGCGCCGTTCGACGTCGACCGCGTTGCCGCCGGCTCGACCGTCGTCGATTTCGTCTGCGCCGCCGAGCCCACCGCCCTGATCACTGCGGCCCGACGACGAGGTTTGGCCGCCATCGACGGCCACGAGGTCCTCGCCCGCGAAGTCGGACACCAGTTCCACCTGATGACCGGCCGGCCGATGCCCGACCTCCACGATCCGGTGACGCCAGACCCCCCACGGTGACACCGGATCCCAACGGTAGAGGAAGTGATTCAACGCATGACCGCTCCGGACCAGCTTCGACAGTTCTATCTGGACCCCGCCGACCACGGCGAGAGCCTGTTCGCCACCTGGGAGCGCGGTGACGCCCGCGGCGACTCGGTGACCCCGTCCACCTACAGCACCGAGTACCGCCAATGGATGACCGAGCTGCTGCGCGGCTACCTTGAGGACAGCGGCGGCGCGATGATCAGCATCGGCAGCGGCAACGCGGTCATCGAGGCCGAACTCGTCCAGGAGGGTTACACCGTCCTGGCCGTCGACCTGTTCCCCGAGGCGGTGGAGTTCGCCCGCAGCAAGGGTGTAGCGGCGGTGTGCGCGGACGTACGCCGCTGGACGCCACCCGCACGCCAACCCTGGGCTCTGGTCTACGCCGACGGGCTGATGGGGCACCTGTACGACCCCGAGGAAGGTCTGCTGCCGGCGTTGTCCGACATGTACGACTGGCTGGCGCCGCAGGCGGGCGTACTCGTGATCTCCAACGACCGGCCGCCGGATGTGTCCGATGTGGAAAAGGCTCCGAACGTTCCGGGGTTCTACTGGCTGTCCGAGGAGTTCCTGCGCAAGCAGGCGGCCGCCGCCGGATTCCATGAGCTGTCGTGCACCACCTTCCTCTACCGGCGCCCGCTGTCCGGCGAGCGTACGCGCGCGGTTCTGACCGTTAGGACGTGACGACCGATGTCTGAAGGCACGCTGGAGTACCCGCTGCATGAGGAGCCGCTGGCGGTTCTGCGCCGGCTGCGCTGCGATGCGCCGATCACGAAGGTGACGCTCTGGAACGGCTCCCAGGTGTGGCTGATCACCAGGCACGCCGACGCCCGCCGAGCGCTGACCGAGCCCCAGCTGAGTGCGGACGCCACCGATCCCGGCTTCCCGTCCATCAACCCCAGCCAGATGGTCCCCAATCAGCGGGGTGGGCCGGCCCGCGTGGACGACAGCCGGCATGCGGTGATGCGAGCCGTGATCGCCCGCTGGTTCACCGCTCGTGCGGTCGAACGGTGGCAGCCGCTGTCCCAGCAAATCGTTGAGGAGCAACTTCACGTGCTGCTGGACGGCGGTCCGCCGGCCGACCTCGTGACCCGCTTCGCCCTGCCGGTGCCGCTGCGGCTGATCTGCGCGATGCTCGGCGTACCGCCGGAGGATTTGGGCTTCGTGGAGCAGCGCGGCCAGCTTGCCGTCACCCGGGCCTACGAGTCCGCCCGACCGGCGCAGCGCGAATTGCGCGACTTCGTCGGCGAGCTGATCCGCCGGGCGGAGAAAGAGCCCGGCGACGATCTCATCAGCAGTGTCGTCGCCCAGCGCGCCGCCATAGACCCCGACGACCTCGTCGATCTGCTTCTGATCATCCTGGTCGCCGGCCACACCACCACCGCGGGAACCATCTCGTTCGGTGTCCACCACCTCGTCCAGGAGCCCGGTGCGCTGCGAGCCCTGCGGGACAACCCCGCTCGGGTCGCCACCACCGTGGAGGAATTCCTGCGCCTGCAAACGATCGTCAGCGACGGCGCGCCCCGCGTGGCCAAGCAGGACGTCGAGCTGGGCAGCACGATGATCCGGGCCGGCGAGGGCGTCATCATCTCACTCACGTCGGCCAATCACGACGAGGACGCCTTCGCCGGCCCCGACCGCCTCGACCCCCACCGGCCCGACGCCCGGCGGCATCTCGCGTTCGGCTGGGGCGTCCATCGGTGCCTCGGCCAGCATCTGGCGCGGCTGGAGCTGCGCAACGCCTTTGCCGGTCTGGCCCGAGCCGTGCCGGACCTCCGGCTGGCCGTGCCGGCCGAGCAGGTCCAGTCCGCGCTGCGCGAGAAGCATCAGAACACGGTGTACGAGCTGCCGGTGACGTGGTGAGGTGCCGATGCTGTACGACAACCCCGGACCGCATTATCAGTGGCCACACGTGGACGAAGGACTGGAACAGGCAGTGCTGCGGCAATTGCATCGTTCACTGTCCGATCAGGATGCCGACGGCGTGATCGGCGAATTCGAGCGAGCGTTCGCGGACTTCATCGGTACGCCCTTTGCGGTGTCGTTCTCGTCGGGTACGGCCGCCCTGCATGCGATGACGCGGGCGGCCGGACTGCGTCCGGGCGATGCCGTTCTGGCGCCCGCGTACACGTTCCTCGCCACCGCGACGCCGTTTGCGTACGAGGGCATCGACGTGATCTTCTGCGACGCCGACGCGTACGGCAACGTGACCGCCGACGACATGGCGACCCGGCTGACCCCGGCGGTCCGCGCCGTTCTCGTCACGCACATGTGGGGCAACCCCTGTGCGATGGATGACATCGCCGCGTTCTGCCGCGACCACGGTTTGCTGCTGCTCGAAGACTGCTCACACGCGCACTTCGGCTGGTGGAACGGCCGGCGGCTGGGGACGTTCGGCGACATGGCGGCGTTCTCGACCGGCCAGAAGGCCATCTCCACCGGCGAGGGCGGCGTCCTCATCGGACGGCACGACCGCCACCGGGAGCTGGCGCTGCTATTCGCTCACTACAACCGGCGCTCGACGGCCGAGATCAGTCCCGACGCTGAGTACTATCCGTTCGCGTACACCGGCATGGGGATCAAGTACCGCATGACGACTCTGGGCGCTGCGGTGGGCGTACACCAATTGAGAAAGGCCGGGGAGATCGAGGCGCGACGGCGGGCGGTGTTGGCCCGCTTCATGGGCCGGCTCGCCGGCAACCCGGTGGTGCAACCGATAGTCGTGCCGGCCGAGCTGGGCCGGCATGGCCTGTACGTGGTCGGCCTGCGGTACGCGCCACAGGCCGCCACCGTTTCGCGCGACCAGTTCGTGGCGCTGTGCCGCGCGGAGGGCGCTTCGGCGCTCGACGTGGCGCCCGGGACGCGGGATCTGAGCCGGGAACCGCTGTTCGCCCGGCGCGACCGTAATGCTCCTTGGCGCCTATCGCACTCGACGCCGTCCGGCGGCGGCCAGCTGGCCGGGGTGCGGAACTTCCTCGACGCTTTCATCCGTGCGCCGATCTGGGGGTACCGCGGCGACGACGAGGTGGTGGACGGCTACCTCGCTGTCCTGGACAAGGTGAGCGAATCCGTGGCCCGCTAAGCGATGTCGGCCGCGTAGGTCACACCGCGGGTCTCGATAGCGAAGCCGTTGCGCAGCCCTACCGTGACTGCACCCGAGGGGTTGGCCGCATCCGTGATGAGACCCGCGGTGGTGTACCTGCCCTCCGTGCGTGCGCGGGCCAGGACCCAGCTCACCAGCGTGCCGGCCAATCCCCGGCGCCGCCAGTCACGGCGTACGCCGCACTGGCCCAGGAAGAGCCGCCCGGGTTCGGCGCCTACATAGGACAGTACATATCCGGCCAGCCCGCCGGCGTCGGAAGCCAGCAGCGACAGGTTCGGCAGGAAGGTCGGGGCGCGTACGGTGATCGCCGTCCACTCGTCGCGATCGCGGGTCTGGTAGCGCCAGTGGTCGTCGAACGCCTCCATATGCAACGCGTGAAGGTCGGCCTCGTACGCCGTCGTGTACTCGCCGACCCGCAGGCCGCCGGGCAGCGGCCACGGATCCGGCGAGCCGATCGCAGTGGTCATGGAGTACCAGTACCGGACCGGTTTGAGCCCGAACCGCTCGTACAGCCGGATTGCAGCGGGGGCATCGGCCACCGTCTTGAACCGGATCTGCCACGGTTCATCCATATTGGACGCTCGATGCGCGGCTCGGGCCTGGCGTAACTGCCAGTCGAGCAGGTCCCGGCCGATGCCCAGGCCGCACCAGTCCGGGTGAACGCCGCCCATCGCGTCGAACCGGAAGCCGCCGGGCGGCGGGGCGATGTTCAGCGCCGCCGCCACCAGCCGATCGGGCGAGAACACCAATCTGGTCTGCTCGGCCGGGTCGCGAACGAGGGCACCGACCATCGCGGTCAGCTCGGCCGGCGTCGCGGTAGGGTGCCCTCCGGCCCGCTCCTCGACGGCGTTGAGCAACGCTGCCACCGCCGGTGCATCGGCCGGCGCGTAGGAGCGCCGGGTCAACCGCACATCGCTGCGCCCCACGATATCCATGTCGCTGCTCCCGGCTATGCCCATGCGAGTCACTGCTCCCCCACGACGCCCATCGACCACAACGACCAGTACGAGCGGTCGAAGCAGACCAGCGGATGGCGCTGCGACGAGCGGTACCACCACATCGGCTCGGCCACTACCAGGACGTGGTCGGCGACCGGCACCAACCGTGCGGTCTCGCAGACCGCCGCGGTCACCACTTCTTCCAGCACGGGTACGTTCTCGACCCAGGCGTACGCCACGTTGGCGAAGCGGGCGGCCTGGTCGCCTCGGGAGAACCGCGTTGCGATGTCGACACATCGCGCCGGCAGCAGATTCACGCCGAGCCGGCCGGACTGCTCGATGGCGGCGAGCGTACGCCCACCGGCGGCGAGGCTGACCAGAAGCGACGGTGGTTCCAGCGAGACCGAGGTGATCGCGCTGACCGTGCATCCGACCGGCTCGCAGCCGGCCGCACTGGTCACCACCGCGACGCCCGTGGACCAGCAGGACATGAGCTGGCGGAAATCGGCCTGAGTGAGACGGCGCCGGTTACGCGCCGAAGCAGTAGCGGTCATCGTGTCCTCACGGCTTGTAGAACGATGCGTCGTGGTCGACGTCCAGCACCGCCCGGCCGATCGTGGCCAGGATGTGGTCGTCGTTGTCGTGCCGCACGTAGAACGACAGGTCGCGCAGGATCCGCTCGACCGGGCTCGGCCGGACCAGGCTGCGTGCGCCGCACGCTCGTACGCAGTTGTCCACGGTGGCCAGAGCGAGATGCTCGATGAGATGCCGGGCGCGGCTGCCGGCCGTACGCGCGTCGTCCAGCCGGCCCGTGTCCCAGAGCTGGGCGATGTGGGCCAGCCACAGGTGTGCGGTGTCGACGTCGACCGCCATCTGCCCCATTCGTTGCTGAACATACGGATCGCCCTGCTTACCCTGGCGCTCCACATAGGTCAGCGCGTACGCGTACGCCGCCTCGGCCGCGCCGAGGAAGCTGGCCGCGTAGTGCGGGATGAACGCGGTCTGCCAGCCCTCTTTCAGGTAGGCGCCGGGCGGCCCGATGAGCCACGAGTCCGGGATGGGCGTACGGTCGAACCGCACCACATGGCTGGCCGTGGCGCGCATGCCGATGGGATTCCACCACGAGGTGTCGACGCTCACCGACGGGTGCCTCAGATCGCAGGCGAGCAGCAGCAGGCTGTCATCGGCGCCCGAAAGATGCCGAGCGCCACCCGGACCGCTCGTGTTGACCAGCAGGATCGCCCAGTCGGCACCGGTCGAGCTGGTCGCGAACGCCTTGGTGCCCTCGATGATCCAGCCGCCGTCGGCCCGGGTCACGGTCGTGCCGAACCGGCGCGCCTCGCCGGGCTTGGGCGCCTGCGGCTCGCCGCTCCACGCGACCCAGATCTGCCCCTCCTCCACCACGCCGGAGAACCACTGATCCCGTTGCGCATCGTCGCCGAGCGCGTCGATCAGCGTGAGGGCGTTGGCGTGCCCTTCCCAGCACCGGGCCATCGACAGGTCCGCCTTGGCCACGGCCGCCGTCATCATCCACAGTGGATGCGTACGCCGCCGCAGCGGGCCGAGCCCCAGACCGCCGTACTCGACCGGAATCGTCGGTGCGTGCAGGCCGGCGGCGCGAAGGTCGTCGAAGTCGGCCGCCGGGAAGTCCGCGGTCCGGTCGTATTCGTCGGCGCGGTCGGCGAATGCCACCGCCACCTGCGCCGTCCGGGCAACGACATCCTCTGCTGCCAGGGCGTCCTTGGTTGCGGCGCGATTGTTCGCTGCCAGTACCGAGGTCATGCTGAACTCTCCTTAATATTGACGTCTATCGATCTATGTGATACGACCGGCGGATGGACAACGGCTGGAAGCAGTTCGCCGCCGTGGCTGCCGCCCGGCACTGCAAGCGCGCCTTTCTCGACAAGACGGTGCCGACCGAGGTGCTGGCGGAAGTGCTGACCGTGGCCGGCCATGCCCCGTCGACCCGCAACGGCCAGCCGTGGCGCGTCTGCGTGGTACGCGGTACCGCGCTTTCGGCGTTGACCCGGCGCCTGTCCGAGGAATTCGAACGCGGCGTACCCGCGGCCGCGGACTACCCGAACCGACTGCCCACATCGGACCCCGCGACCGAGGAACGGGCTCGGCTGGCCGGGGCCGGCGTCATGGCCGCCTTGGGCATCGAGCGCACCGACGCCCCGGGACGGCGCGAGCACCTGCGGCGGAATCTCCAGTTCTACGGCGCACCGGTCGCGATGGTGTTTCACCTTCCGCCGGACGCCGTGCCGGGAACCTTCCTGGAGATGGGCTTCTTCGTGCAGAACGTGATGCTGGGACTGGTCGCGGCCGGGCTGGGCAGCTGCCCGCAGTACAGCGTCGCGGGCTACCCGCAGGTCCTGCGTGACGAACTGGACCTGCCCGAGCGGCTCATCGTGTGCACTCTGGCGGTCGGCTATCCGGACCCGGCCGCCCGGGTCAACGACTTCGCACCGGCTCGGGCGGCCCTGCCCGACTACGCGCGCTGGCATGATCACCCACTCCGCTGAACGGATGCGATCATCCGCGCCGGGCGCGCGTTCGCCACGACGAGCTCCCAGAGCCGGGAACGCACCATCTGGCGCAGCCGCCGAGCACAGTCCAGATAGGAGTCCACGGTCGCGCCGGCGGGCTCCGGGATGTCGGCGTACGGGTCGAGCCGGAAGGTCCGATTCACCGCATCGGGATCGACCGCCACCACCGCCCGGCGCTGCTCCTCGGTCATGCAGTAGACCGCGGTGCTGGCCCGCAACAGTTCCGGCGTGACCGGTCGCGACCGGTGCTCCCCCGTCGCCACGTCGAGGCGGTCCAGCGCTTCGGCGGCCGGCCGGGCCAGGCGGGAGCCGTCGGCCCAGAGCCCGGCGCTGAGAACCTCCCACCGGCGGGCCCGGCTCGCCGGCAGCGCGGCCAGCTCGGCTCGGGCGATCGCTTCCGCCATCGGCGAGCGGGCCACGTTGCCGCCGCACACGAACAGCAGCCGCCGGATCTGCCGTCGCGCCGCCAGCTGGCTCCGGATCGCCGGATAGCTCAGCGTGAACGCGGCGGCGATGACGCAGGCGGCGGCGACCATCTGGGCCCCGCTGGGCGGCGCTGTGCCGAACAACGCCCGCAGGCCCACACTCGCGGCGACGCCGGCCAGCAGGCTGGAGCAGACGTGTACGGGCATGCAGAAGGCGTACTCGCGGCGGTCGAGGAAGATGAGCGTCGTGAAGATGAACAGACCTTCGTAGCAGACGCCGATCGCGAGGGTGTACAGGCCCGCCGGCCCGGCGAACAGGCTCGCGAAGCCCTCGCGTAACGCGCCCATGAACGGTCCCTGGCCGATGAGGGCCGGGATCGCCAGCATGATCAACAGAAAGATCGGTGTCGTCATGTGCTCCTCGACGAAGTACCGCCGATCGCCCACCTCACCGGTCTTCGCGTGGCGGCTCATGATGTCGAACCGCCCGGCGTACGCGCCGACGTAGATCGCCAGGCTGGCGAACGCGGCCGCGGTCAGCCGGTAACTCGTCACATCGGCCAGCGCGATCAGCGCCGACATCAGGCTGAGGCCGATGGCGATCCAGGAGTAGCGGCTGATTCTGCGCCGGTGCAGCAGATCCATCGCCGGGGCCAGAACGATCGTCTCGATGCGCATCATGACCAGCATGAACAGCACCGAGAACCCGGCGAACGTGAAGTTGAGCGTCGTCGTCGCGACGATCAGCGCCATCCACGCCGCCGAGGCCGCGGTCGCCGGGCGCGGTACGGGGACGGCGTACCGGCCGACCTGGGCGCTGCCGGCATGGCGCCACCAGCCGCTGGCGGCCAGGAACACGAGCATCGCCACGGTCATGCCCACGGCGACTCCTGGCAGCAGCACCAGGCCGCCGACCCGCCCGCTGCCCGGCAACAGCCCGCCGGACAGCGCCTTGGCCAATCCACTGTACGGCGTGTACCAGAGGAAGTAGCCGATGCCCAGACCCAGCATTCCCGGGCTTATGTAGCGGCTAATGACCACACTCGATTCGCGGCTTTGGCTCATCACGCATTCCTCGCCCATAGTCGATTGAATTCCACCAGTCGATGGGATTCCACGCGGCGTCACGCGAGGTGACGCGCGGCATCAGGCGGCGGTTACAGCATCTTCCCGCCGCTGACAGTTGTAGGAGTCGATGAATCGACCGTATGGGGGACTGCGTTATCGGGCAAGCCGAGAAGACAATATAGAGCCCGCGTATTTCCCCCAGGTGGTTTCGTGTATGAGATAACCCCCAGGGGTGGGAATCGACTGGCCGCCGGCCGCCGTTATTCGATGCGATTCACCGCGTCCGATGAGTCCGGACGCAGCAGCCCCAACGAGTACGCGGCCGACAGTGCCTCGACGCGATTGTGGACGCCGAGCTTGCGGAAGAGGTGGCTCTGCGTGTTCTCCACGGTCTTGACGGCGATGCCGAGCGACCGCGCGGTCTGGCGTACGCTCAGGCTGCGGCCGATCGAGTTCAGGATGTCGTACTCCCGGGCGGTCAGCGCCGGCTTCTCCAGCCCGCGTTCGCCCGGCCGCAGGCCGATGGTCCGCACGACCGGCCGAGCCAGATCACCGTCCATGACGACATAGCCGTGCGTGACCAGAGCCAGCAAAGGCACCAGCTGATCCTCGATGTGATCCGGCTGCAGTACGGCCGCCGCACCGCTGGCGAACGTTTCACCGGCCGTGGACGCCGCCGGCTCCTGCCCGAAGACGACGACCGTACGCCGCCAGGGCGCCGCCGCCACCCGCCAGTGATCGGCCTGCGGATCGACGAGTACTCGGACCACCGGGCCACGATGCCAGCGCAGTCCGGGCTCCAGATCGGCCCAGCTCGGCTCGGCGTCGCGGACCACTGCGATACCGGCCGCTATCAACGTTGCGACCACCCGGTCGAGCGTCTCGCCGGGCGTACCGGTGGCCACGGCCACCAGAACCCGGCCGGCATCCGTCGGCGGCGGCTGGCTGGCCTCCTCCGGCGCCGGGGTCGGCACCGGCCGCGGATGGTTGTTCGTGGCCCGCCCGTCGATGATGCCGAAGCTCGCGGCCCGGGCGACGGCCTGCACGGCGCTGGCCGCGCTCAGCTTCGCGTACACGCGGCGCTTGTGGTTCTCGACCGTTCCCGGACTGATCCGCAGCAAGTCGCCGATCTCCGTGGCGCTGTGCCCGGATGCCAGCAGCAGCAGGATCTCGCGCTGGCGCCGGCTCAACCCGGCTGCCGAAGTGGCGTACGCGGCCGGAGTTCCGGTGGCCAGCTGCCGCAACACCGTGACGACCGCGTCGAGGCCGTGGGCGTAGGGTACGAGCGCGCCGAGCCCGCCGGCCTGGAGATCGCCGATCTCGTCGGGCGAGAGGCGGTCGTAGATCAGCGCCAGGGCCACCTCGGGACAGCGGTCCCGCAGCCGGCGGCAGCCGGCAATCGCGTCACCGGCGTCCCGGCCGGCGTCGAGCAGGATGATGGCGGGCTGCTCCAGTGCGCACAGCGATACCGCATCTTCGTAGCGCGCCACCCGGCCGATGACCTGGAACTCGGCGAGAGTCTCCAAATAGGCGGCCAGCGACTCCCGCCGGAGCCGGTCGATGGACTGTACGCCGACTCGCGTTCGGCTGGCGGCCGCAGGCAACCCGGCCGGCAGCGGTATGCGCTGACGGGTCATCGTATGGCCCTTCGGCCCGTGAGGGCTCCATGACGAATCGGTCGCGGGTGGCGTCCCTGACCGATGCCAGCCCCGACAGCGACTCTCCGGCGCGACTCAGCGTTCTGCCCAGCGCGCGGCGTTCACCGCCGGCGCCCCGCCCTGGTCGCCAACCGCTGGGAAGAACCGTGTCACAAGGGGGTCCCCCTGAGGGTAACGCGAGACAATCGTAAAAATCGATACATTGACGTAGGTTAATGCCATCGGGGGCCTCGGGAGAACCGGCCCCTGCTCACCGCCGCGCCACCGCATACACTGGCTTCGATCCGTCGTGGCGTGGACGGCGAGGCGCTGGTGAGGAGGTCATGTCCGAGGACCGGGCTCCGGGATGGCGGCGGCTACAACCGTTGCTGGTGTGGCTGAGCGGGATCCTGGCCGCGGTGCTGGCCGCTGTCGTGCTGGCGTGGCTGGGGATATGGGGCATCGTGCCGCACACCGACCCGCCCGCCACCGGCGGACCCGGCGGCCTGCCGTTCACGGTCACCGTCGAGGACCTGACGAGCGACTGCACCGGCTGGGTGGTTCCGGCATCCCGGGGAGCCTTCTCCGACCCGCCCGACGAGAACGCCGACGGATGGATCCGGTGGGCCGTCCAGAACCAGGCCGTCACCGCCCAGTACGCCCCGGTACGGATCACGGTGCAGGGGCGCTCAGCGGCGCAGGTGACGCTGACCGACATGCGGGTCACGGTCATGGACCGGCTCCCCAACCTCGTTGGTACGCGCGTCGGCTCGGCCTGTGGCGGTCCGGCGGTGTACCGCTATCTGCGAGCGGTCCTCGACAGCGACCCGCCGGAGATGTTCCCGGAGATCGACGACGCCGCCGCCGTACCCACCTCGGGGCCGATGAGCCTCATCCAATTCCCGTATCGAGTGTCCCTTTCGGACGCTGAGATATTCATCGTCGAGGCGGAGAGCACCACCTGCCACTGCCAGTGGGTGGTGGAGCTGAGCTGGGCCACCGAAGGGCGTACGGGCAAGCTCGTCATCGACAACCACGGGCGGCCGTTCGAGACCACCGGCGTCACCGCGATAACGGGAAGCTGCTTCCGAAGCGGCTCCGAGCCACTCGTATGCAGCGAGGCCGAACCCGGCTGATCGGAGGGGTTCAGCGTTCGGCCGCTTGCGACCGTTTGATCTCGTACAGCGCCCGGTCGGCGTTCTGCAGCGTATCCGCGAGCCGGGCATCGGGCGCGTGCTCGGCCCAGCCGATGCTCGCCGAGACCGGCGTACCGGGCACCAGGGCCTGCCAGTTCTCGTCGCCGATGGCCCGGGTGATGCGCCGCCCGATGGCGTACGCCTCGTCGACCGTGGTGACGGGCAGGATGAGGACGAACTCGTCACCGCCGTAGCGGGCCAGCAAGTCGCGCGTACGCACAGCGCGGGCGAGGATACCGGCGATGCGCTGCAAGACGAGATCGCCGCTGTGGTGGCCGTGCGTGTCGTTGACCGCCTTGAAGCCGTTGAGGTCCAGTACGCCGACCACAGCGCCGGCCTGCTCCCGGCGTAAAGCCGCCATGAAGGCATCGATGCGGCGGCGGTTGGGCAGCCCGGTCAGCGGATCGGTACTCGCGGCGTCGGCGTGCCGGGCCGCCACGCGCCGCAGCCGTTCCTGGTCCAGCCGGGCGCCGACGCTCTCGGTGAAGCGGTCGCGCAGTTGCAGCTCCTCAACGGTCACCGCACGCAGCACCGCGCGTTCGGCTTCCCGGGCGCTCGCGTGGTCGCCGGTCGCCGCCAGTGCGATCGATCGCAGCCGCAGCGGCTCGGCCGCGCCGAAGACTCCGATCCAGGGCCCGGCGTCCAGCAGCTCGACCGCCTTGACCGGGTTGCCGCCGGCCAGCGACTGGCAGACCTCGGTCAGCCGGTTGACCTCGGCCAGCCCGGTGTCGCCGACGTCGTCGAGGGGAACGTCGAGATCCGTCGGTTTCTGCAGTACGGCGAGGCGATGGGTGGCGTACCGCAGGAACACCCGTTCCATCGGCACCAGGTCGGCCACCATCTCCCGTCCGATGTGGACCACCGCCTGCAGCTCGCGTACGCAGGAGTCGGTGAAGCCGCGCTGGTCTTGAGTCACGGCGGAGCGCACGAGCGTTTCCATGCAGGCCGAGATCGACGGCGGCAGGCCGGCCGCCCCGGCGATCATCCGCGCCCGGCGCATCGCCTCCACCGCTTCGCGGTGGAAACCGAGCACCGAGTGCGTCACCGAGAGGTCGTGCCATGCGTCGCTGGCGGCCAGGTTGATCTCGGTCATCACGCGCAGGGACCGTTCGGCGCGGACCAGGTGCGTGACCGCGACGCTCAGCGATCCGTGCTCGTAGCCGACCACCGCCGCCATCACATGGAACTCGCCGACGAGGCGGGGCGACGGAGCCTGGCGCAGCCGGGTGACGATCTCGTCCAGCAGCGGTCCGACGCCCTCGATGCGGCCCAGGTTGATCAGCGAGACGAGCTTCTCGATCAGGGCCTGGGCCACCCGGGCGGGGTCGTCGGACTCGGCCGCGATGCGGTCGGCGAGCGCGATGGCCTCGACCGAGCGCCCTGCGGCGGTCAGATCCCGAAACACCACCCACTCGGCCGCCACCGGATCGGCTTGCCGCGTCATGCCGCCCACTCTACGAACCACGCCCGGTTCGCTCATCGTTCGTTCAGCTCACTACTATTGATCGAAATGGGTTATCGGTCCCCGGAGGGATTCCAGATTCCCTCCGGCACCGGCTCGACCAGCCGCGACGCGTACGCGATGCTCATACAGTCTTCGCCGCGCTCCGGCGATACGGCTTTCGGCCGATGTACGAAGCCGGCGTCACGCGAGCACAATCCATGCCACTTCGAGAGTGATCGAGTTCGCCAGGGAGTCGGCCGTGGATTCAGTCGTGACGCAGGTGTTCCTCCCCATCGCCCTGGGCGTGGTCATGCTGGGTCTCGGCCTGAGCCTGACCGTGGGCGACTTCGCCCGCGTGGTGCGCTACCCCAGGGCAGTGGCGATCGCGCTCGGCTGCCAGGTGCTGCTGCTGCCCGCGATCTGCTTCGGTCTGGTGGTCGCCTTCGGCCTGCGGCCCGAGCTGGCCGTCGGCATGATGCTGCTGGCCGCCTCGCCCGGCGGGACCACCGCCAACCTCTACAGCCACCTCTTCGGCGGGCATGTAGCGCTGAACGTCACGCTGACCGCCGTCAACTCGGTGCTCGCGGTCTTCACCCTGCCGATCGTCGTCAACCTCTCGCTGAGCCACTTCATGACCGGCTCCGGCGACGTCGGCCTGCGCTTCGACGAGGTGCTCAAGGTCTTCGCCATCGTGCTGGTCCCGGTCGCGATCGGCATGCTCGTCCGGGCCAAGGCCGCCGACCTGGCCGCCCGCCTCACCAAGCCGGTACGCATCCTGTCGGTGGTGGTGCTGGTCCTGGTCATCGCCGGAGCGGTCGCCCGCGAGCTGGACAACGTCGTCGACTATTTCGTCGCGGTGGGTCTGGTGGCGTTGCTGTTCAACCTGATCAGCCTGGCCGTCGGCTACGGCCTGCCGAAGCTCGCGACCGTCGGCGAGCGGGAGTCGGTCGCCAGCGCCATGGAGATCGGCATCCACAACGGCACGCTGGCCATCGCCATCGCGGTCGGCCTGCTCGACAGCACCGAGATGGCGATCCCGGCCGCGGTCTACAGCCTGATCATGTTCTTCACCGCGGCCGGCTTCGGCTGGCTCATCACCCGCAACCGCGTCCCCGAGCCGGTCGTGGCCGCGCCGGAGGCTTAGCCCACGCCTGGCGTTCTCGGCGCGGCCAAGCGGTGTCAGGTGTTGGGAGCCACGAGGTGGCCGATGTTCAGCGGTCCGGGGCAGGGCTTGTTGGCGCTGGGCGTGTGCTGGTGACCGCACCAGCCGGAGAAGCGCAGCCAGGCGGTCTTGCTGAGGGAGTTGAGCGCACCGCCCGCGTTGACGTCCAGGAACCGCAGTCCGGATCGGCGCGGGATCGGCACCTCGGCCTCGATGCGCATCATCACGTCGCGGATGAAGTCGTTCTCCGCCGCACCGAAGGCCCGCACCTGGGCCAGCGTCGCGCAGATCTCGATCTGAATGGCCCGCGTCTGGTTCGTCAGCACGCCGGCCTTGGCCGACCCGATCAGGCTTCGCGATCCGTGGTGCAGCGAGTAGTGCTGGATGATGCGCCCCTCCTGCGGGGAGATGGTGAAGTGCGGCCAGAAGTTGCTGGCCCGGAACCCGTTGACCACGACATCGATGCCGGGATTGGGATCGGTGATGTGCAGGACGCCGCGCCACGGCGTACCCACGGTTAGGGGTGGCTGCTTGCCGTCGTCGCCGCGCCACTGCACGTTGAGGAACGGCGGACGCTCCACTGTGGGCGCCGGGAGAACGGTCTCCACCCCCGCCAGGAACGTGTCCTGCCCGGTGAAGAGGCCGACGGCACCGCGTACGCGGCGGTGGAAGCCGGCGCCCGTCATGCCGGTCCAGTTTTCGACGCCGGTGACATGGTCGGCCCCGATCAGCTTGGGCCAGCCATGGTCCACCCGGTCGTTGAAAATGTCGTAGCGCAGATAGTGACTGCCGCGGAAGAAGTAGGCCTTTCCGCTGCCCCAGTTGACCGCGGCGTCGACACCGTCGGCGAACGTGGAGCCGTCGGCGCACCTGGCCTCGGTGAAGCCGTTCCACTCCCGCCCGATCGGCGTGGCCTGCACGTCGACCGCGTCGGTGGCGAGGTCGTAGCGCACGTAGCGGTTGCGGCGGAAGAAGTAGACCTTCCCGTTGCCCCAGTTGACCGCCGCGTCCACGCGATCGGCGAACGATGAGCCATCGGGCAGCCGCGCGTCGGCCAGCCCGTTCCACTCCCGCCCGATCGGTACGCGCAGCAGATCGAACTTGTCGCGGGCGAGGTCGAACCGCATGTAGTCGGAGCCCTTGAAGAGATACAGGAATCCGTTCTCGATGTTGAGGGCGGCGTCGATGTTGTGATGGAAGTCCTGGCCCTGCGATCCCGGGAACCGGGTGGCGATGTCCTGGCGGGTGACGACCTGGTCGACGCCGTGATCGTAGGTGACGACCTCGCCGCCGTTGAAGAACAGGAATGATGCCATTTTCCAAACCCCCTTCCGCGCGCAGTATCCGTGCGGACCGGGTGACTGGCTGTATCGAAACCGATGCCAGCGGATACCCGACACCGGGCCGAACAGCCGGCCGGCCGGCCGCCCCAGCGCGTACGGGGCGGCCGGGTGTCTGCCCGGGTGCTAGTGATCCAGCTGGGCCCGGATCTCACCGCCGGGGTACTTCGTCGAGTGAACGTTGACGTAGGCGGTCTTCGCCTGGATCGCCGCAACGAACTCGGCGAACTCGCCAGCCGCCACGCCCTGTCCCGCCGGGCCGATGATGTCGGCGGGGCGGATGGTGCCGGTGACCTCGCCCGGAGCGGCCGGGCAGGCCTGCGTCCCGGCGGGGCCGTTGCCGAGGTTCGTGCACAGGAACACCATGATCCCGCCGCTTTGCGACCGGCCACCGATGTGGATGTGCGCCTGCGCGACCGAGCCTTCCAGATCGGCGTAGGACAGCCGGTAGTCGACCTCCTGGTTGTGCCAGTCGATGTGAATCCGGAAGTTTCCGTTGCCGGTCGTGGACAGTGCCTGCGGGTCTTCCTGATAGCCGGATAGCCGTACGCGTATGGTTTCTGAGTCGTTGTCGGCCACCGCGCTGCTGGCGGTGGTGGCCACGACCGTGGTCGCCGCCAGGACAAGGATGGCCGCGAGACGAGCGTGCTTGACTATCATCGATATCTCCCTCCGGGGGAATTGACTCCTATCGAAAGCAAGCACGCGAAGCGGGCCGCGTCAAGCGGAGGACCCAGAAACGTCCGAAGTGGATCTACCCGGCGCCGCTGAGCGATCTTCGCATATCTTTCCATCGCCCGGGAAAGGTGCCCGCATGGAGTGGCGTCGCGTTTCTCGACCGCTTCGCGGGATCACGGCGATCGCGACGGTCAGCGCTCTGGCGATCATCACGGCGATCATACTGATCTATGCATGGTTATTAGGTCTCAGTGAAACGGCCTTCACCGTGGCGATGTACATCGCCGTGGGAGCGATCTTCACCAGCGTGTGGGCCTGGCGCCGCTGGTCCTACGGAGTATTCCTCGACGCCGCCTCGATAAAGATCACTTATGGCTCAGGCACCGAGTTCTTCGCGCTGCGCGACGTCGCCGGGTTCGAAGTGCGGCCGAGCATGACGAGCCGGCGCCGCTGGCCCTGCCTGTGGATCGTCGCGAGGGACGGCATCGCCGTGCAGACACCGGTCGTACGCGGCCGACCGCGCCGCGGCCTGTCCGTCAGCGAGCGCCTGGCCGGGCTCTATCTGCGCGAGCCCGTATTCGATGCGGTCGTGGTCGAGCTGACCGACGAAATCCGGCGAGGCGGGCGCAGCAGCGGCGAGACCGCCCGGTAGTGGGCGATCGTCCGGCCGGACAGCTCCTTGGTCGCCGCCGAGTTCGCCCACGTACCCAGGATGATCGAAGCGAACGGCAGAACCTTGGCGGCCAGGCGCTTCACGGCGCGTACGCCGGCCATCTGGGCCAGCTTCAGGGCCAGCTGCCCGAACGCGCGCCGGCGTGAAGCGTTGCGGCTGAGGGTGGCCACCGCGGTGCCCAGCCGCTCGCGGCCGGTGGCGACACCCAGTGCGAGCCGGGCGCCCTCGGCCGCCTTGTGCACCTTCTGCAGGACCAGCAGCTCGGTGGCGCGGTCGGGATCGGCGGCGTCGACACCGTACGCCGCCGCGACGTGCAGGACCAACCGGCATTGCGTCCAGGCCAGAACACCCATGTCGAGCACTGCACCGGGCAGGCCGGCCGCTCCGGAGATCGCACCGGACAGCCGTGCATGCCGGGTGAAGCGGGCGACGACCCGCTGCGCCAGGGCGTCCGGATGCAGCTGAGGCTCCCGTGAACGCTGCACGGCGGCCCAGGCGTTGGCGCCCGGCCCGATGCGTCGCACCGCCTCCAAAGCCAGGTGCTCCGGCGCGTACTGCGGATCGGCTCGCATTCGCTCCCACAGCCCGGCCGGAAGGGTCTCGGCTTCCTCCGCCGGGACCGGGACACGCTGCTGAGGCACGCGCAGCTGCGGCGGCGCCTCATCCGGCTGGTTCATGTCAGTCTCCTGGGGGACAGGGGCAGAAGCGATCTAGCTCTACCCCCAGCGAGAGACCATTACACGGACTAGCGCCACGTAGCGATAGGTGTGCCTGCGTCTCTGCCGATCGCAAGCTCCTCTAGCATGTGGGGCCGGTGCTCCGGGTGCGGCGGCGATGGGAGGGGCGATGCGCGAGGGCGTGGCTGTGGCTGGGCGCTACCGCCTGGTGGAGCGGGTCGGCGCCGGCGGCATGGGTGAAGTGTGGCGGGCGTACGACGAGCTGCTCGGGCGTACGGTCGCCGTCAAAGTCGTATTGCCCTACCTGTACGCCGACCCCGACTTCGTACGCCGATTCCTCGCCGAGGCACGCGCCATGGCCAGCGTCCACCATTCCGGCGTGGTCGCCATTCACGACTTCGGTGAAGCCGAGATCACCGACGGGTGGCGGCCGCCCGGCGCCGAGCGCGTGGCGTACATCGTGATGGAGTACGTGGACGGTGAGCCGCTGTCGCAGCTGCTGCGAAGGGTCGGCCGGATGAGCCCGGCGTCCACCATGGACCTGGTCAGCCAGACCGCGCAGGCGTTGCAGGCGGTCCACAACCGCGGCGTTGTCCACCGCGACATCAAGCCGGCGAATTTGATGATCCGGCCCGGCGGTGCCGTGGCGCTGGCCGATTTCGGCATCGCGGTCGCCCTCGGCAGCACGGCCATGACCCGCCCCGGGGAGATTCTGGGCACACCGTCGTACCTGGCTCCGGAGCAGGTACTCGGCCAGCCCGCATCGGCCCTCAGCGATGTGTACGCCCTCGGCCTGGTCGCGTACGAGTGCCTGGCGGGCGGCAAGCCGTTCGGCGGCGAGGAGCCGCTGGCCATTGCCATGCAGCGGGTACACAACGTCCCGGCCCCGCTACCGCCGGACGTCCCGCCCCACGTGGCGGGAGTGGTCATGCGGGCGCTCGCGACCGAGCCTTCGCAGCGCTGGCCCACTGCGGCCGAGTTCGCGCTCGCGGCCGAGCACGCCGTGCGTGATCCCGCCCGCCGCGGCGTCATCCAGGGCCGGTCTTCGGTCCCGGCTGGTGTTCCGGCCAGCCCGAGTCGTAGCAGCGCCGCTCGGCACGGCGCGGCATCGCGCCGGCGGAGCAGGTGGCCGGTCGCGGTGGCCGCCGCGGTGGTGGCTGTACTCGTCGGCGTCGCGGCAACGCTGTGGGCCACCGGAGCGATGAAGCCCGCGGCCGGCGGCAGCGCACCGACCGCGTCCGGATCGCCGACGTCCCCCGGTGCCACGACAGCAACCGGCACTACGCAGCCGCCGACGCCTACCGGGTTCGTGGCCTGCGGTGCGATGTTGTGCCCGGTCGGGCCCATGTGCTGGCGCGGCCTTGTCCAGCAGGGCGATCGGCCGTTCCCACCCGGGGCAGAAGACTGCACGACTCCGCACTACTGGGAGACGTTCGCGGCGATCTACGTGCCGGACGACGTCACCACCGACCGCGAGCTGACGACTCTCATGGAACGCCCCGATGTCGCGGCGGCCTGCTCGGCCAAGACCATGGCCGAGCACAGCCGCAACCCGGCGCTGACCCGCCAGTGGCGCCGCGACGCCTGGCCGATCCCGGCGGACGCGTACACGTTGCTCGTCCACTGCCTCGCCGGGTCACCCGACGGTGAGAGCCCGGGCGCCGCCTTCCGCTCCGGGTAGCCGAACCGGCCCGGTGGTACGCCGGGCCGGCTCGAAGGATCGATCAGTGGACAGGCAGCGGATTCTGGGTCTGCACGTTGAGCATCGGCATGTGGTTGAGCGCGCCGCCCAGCAGCAGCGCAGGGTCGGTCACCAAGAACACGTCGAACCCCTTCTGGATGTCCGACGAGTAGATCCGCCCGTTGTAGGCGTACGCCGACCACGAGCCGCCGAGGATGAGCCGTTCCTCGGACAGCGGGCCGCGGTCGAACCACGCGATCTCGCGCGGGTTGGCCGGGTCGGTGAACTCCCAGACCGAGATGCCGCCCTGGTACCAGGCCTGCACCATGATGTCGCGGCCGATCACCGGAACGAGCGAACCGTTGTGCGCCACGCAGTTCTCGGTGTTCTGCTGCACCCGGGGGATCTTGTAGTAGCTGGCGAAGACCAGGTGGTTGTCGACGATGCGGTAGACCGCGTCGGCCCCGCGCTGCGGACCGACCGTCGGGTTGCAGGTCGGGCCGCCACCGCCGCTGAGTTCATCGGTGAACACGACCGACGTCGCGTCGTCGTTGAACGTGGCCGAGTGCCAGAACGCGAAGTTCGGGTCGGTGACGGAGTCGATGACGACCGGGTTGACGGGGTCGTGAATGTCCAGGAGTACGCCCTGCCCCATGCACGCGCCGGCGGCCAGCCCCTTAGCCGGGTACGCCGTGATGTCGTGGCAGCCGGACGTCGCCGACGTCCGCCCGGGGATGCCGGGGAATCCGCCGTCGGGGAAGAGCACCGGCGTGGCGATGACGTGCGCGTCCTGCGGATGCCCGTCCGGAACCTCGATGATCGAGATCTTGTCATGCGGCGGCAGGCAGTCGGGGAACGTCGACCGCGGGCTGTAGGACTGCACGTAGATGAGGGTGCGGTCGTTGGCCGGGTCGGGGATCGTGGTGTGGGTGTGCGAACCGCAGTTGGTCTCGACCGCGGTCACATACTGCGGATGCTCCGGATCGGAGATGTCGAAGATCCGGATGCCTTCCCACGAGTTCTTGATCGTGGCCGACTGCGGCACGTTGCCGGCGCATTCGGCCTTGTTGCGCGACGAGTCGGTCGAGGTGAACAGCAGGTGGCCGGCCACCGAGACGTCGTTCTGCGATCCGGGACAGATCGTCGTGGACACCAGGCGCGGCGCGGCCGGGCCGCGGATGTCGTAGATCGAGATGCCGTCGTAGTTGCCCTGGATGGCGAAGTGCCCGGTGAAGGCCAGGTCGCTGTTGTCCTGGCTCTCCAGGGCGAACTCCGGCTGCTTGGGCCGGTTGGCCATGTGCAGCACGTTGTGGCTCTTGGCCTCCTCCCCGACGCCCAGCTCGGCGCCGGAGTCGTCCATGTTCTCGATCTCCTCCTCGGTGAAGCAGATCTCGTCGTGCTCGTGCTCGTCGCCCTCCTCGTGGGCCTCGCAGACCTCCGGGTGGGCGGCTGCGGGTACGGCGTTCAGGCCGGTGAGGCCCGCGCCGACCAGGACGAATGCGGCGAAGATACGGATGAGACGGGCACGGAACAGATTGTGATCCATTGGCCCTCCTAGGGGTAGTTGTCTCATTCGCACCCTAAAATCGATACATCTGCCTGTAAACATTTCACGCGGCGGAATCGCGGCTCGAAGTCTGCCAACCCTCAGGTGCTGGGCACCGTGAACCGGCCGCCGACCGGCAGGGCGTACGCCGTGACACCGGTGCCGGTGAGGTGATCGGCGAACTGCCGGCCCGGCATGGCCAGGCGCGATTTCATCAGCGACCGCAGCCCGACCGGGTACAACGTGCCCCAATGCACGGCAATGGCATGGGCGGCCCCGGACAGCAGGACGGCTTGGGCCGCGGCCATCGGATCGAGGTGGCCGGGCCCGAGGCTGGGACCCCAGCCCCACACGGGAACCACGGCAACGTCGACCCGGCCGTTGTGTGTCCACTGTGGAAGATCACGGAAGGACGGGTGCAGGCCGGTATCGCCGGCCAGCCAGACGGCCAGATCGGCGGTCTCCACGAGGTGGCCGACCGCCATCGCCCGCGGTCCACGGGGCTCGCGGCGGCCGTTGTGCTCGGCATGAACCTTGGTCACACGCAGCCCCGCACCGAGATCGACCCGCTCGCCCACGGCCGCCTCGACGACGCCGCCGACGCGTACGCGACGCAGCCACGCACCCGCGCCGACCGGAACGACGACTGTGGGTGCGCCCAGAGTCCGCAAGGACGGGACATCACAGTGGTCGTGATGCAGATGCGAGATGAGTACGGCATCGACGGTCAGCTCACCGCGGGCGAGACTGCGTACCGCGGCCGGTAACGGCACTGCCCAGCGCAGCCCGGCGAACCGCGACCGCAACAGCGGATCGGTCACCACGCGCACGCCGCCGGCCTCGATCAGCACACCCGAGTGACCCAGCCAGGTGATTCTCATGACCCGGGCGATGGTTTGCGGATGCCGCACCGCTCCATCCAGCGTACGAGCTGGCGGTGGACCGTGTCGGCGCCGTACAGCACCGCCTCGCCGTCGACGCTGCGGTCCAGCAGGTCCTCGTCGATCGGCCAGTCGGCCGGGTGCACCAGCGCGGCCTCGTTCTGCCAGCCGCCCAGCCCGCCGTGGCAGCCGACCAGCTCCTCGAACGCGTGCACCTCGCCCGTGCGGGGGTCGAGCGAGGAGTGCACGTATATATCCGGGGCCGTCGCCATGGCGGATACCCGGGCCAGATCCGCCGCGGCCCGAGGGCCGAACGGCAGCAGCGGATCCGCTCCCTCCGCGATCCCCTCGTCCAGGACATGCACGCCGGCCGGCCCGATCGCCAGCGGTCCCCGGCGGCTGTCGACGACCACGAACCCGATCCCCGGCTCGGTGAGCAGTCCCGGCACCAGCCCGGGAAACTCCCGCTCGATGATCTCCCACCGGGCCCGGCCAGGCAGCCGGGGAAACCACACCAGCCCGACGTTGCCCGACCCCGCGACCACCAGCTCCGCCCGCCCGCCGGCCTCATCGCGCCGCGGTCCGGCCACCATTCCCGCCCGCTCCCGCCGGGCCCTCCACTGCGAAGTGGTACGCGTAACGCTCAGCAGTTCGGTGAGCATGGCATTGACGGGGCCCCACGCCTCGACCGCGGCCGTCTCGTCCACCGACTCCGACGGTGCCGTCCCGATCCGCCGGCGTACGGCCTCCTCCAGCGTACGCCCGGTGAGCTGGCGAAACGTGGCTCCCTGACTCTGGCCGTGGTCGGACAGGACGACGAACCGGTATCGCCGGGATGCTGCCGCGGCGACCTGTTCCAGCGTGTTCAGCACCCCGTCGACGCCTCGCAGGGCGGCGAGCGATTCGGCCCGCGCCACCCCGGCGTGGTGTGCGATCTCGTCGTAGTCCACGAAGTCCACATAAACGACGGGTGCACCGGCCATCATGTGCTCGGCCACGAGGGCGACGTTGAGATCGCGGATCACGGCGTTGGTCGCCCCGCGCAGCGCGACGTAGGAGCCGTGGCGGCGTACGCGCGGCTCGATTCCCCGCAGGCGTTGCTGGCGTCCTTGATACAGCTCTTTGATCATCTCTGTCGCGGTCAGCGCCAGCGCCCGTGCGAAGACGAACGGGCTCGCGAAGAACCGCAGGTACGCCCGCCCCGGGCCGAGGCCCTGCTGGCCGGCGAGGCGGCTCATGACCATCAGCGATGTCGGCGCGTCCCCGCTGAACATGTTGGAAACGCTCACACCGCCGTCGGCCAGCAGACCGCGCCCGTCCGACAGGCCGGCCTCCACCGATGCCGCGTCGGCGGGGCGGTTCGTGACGACGAGGCGCCCCAGATCCTTGTCGTACCAGCGGAATGCGCAGATGCCGTCGTTGGTGCCGTGCAGCAGGGCGGCCTGGCTGGCCGGGGTCGTCGACGGCACCCGGGCCCACCACCGGGCCAGCCCATGACCGCCGGTACGCACCCACCGGGCCAGCGTCGGCAGGTCGCCGGAGACGACACCGAAATGCAGGACCGGGAACGGCAGCCCGTCGATCTGAACGATCACCAAGCCTTCGGCGCCCTCCCCAGGGTCAGCCGTACGCCGGCGTGCACCCCGGCGTATCAAATCGGATACCAGATACGAGCTGTCGTTGACGCCGAGCAGCCACCGGGTCGCCGCAAGCACCACCGCGACCACGAGCAACGTGGCGACGGTGGCAGCGAAGCTGGACAGCGTCGCACCCGGGACGATCAGCACGGCGACCCAGACCACGCCGAGCTGAACCACGATCCCGACCACCAACGCGACGACGGCGCCCAGCCGGTCCGCCAGCAACCGCAGCAGCGGGCGCGCAAAGGCGTCAACCACCGCTGTAGCCACGGCGAGAACGATCGCCACCCACCACGGCTCCAGGGTGAAGCCGTCCACGAGCCAGGACGCCACCAGCAGAGCCGCCGCCGTGGGAATCAGGCCGAGCAGCGCGTCGCGGACGTCCCGAGTCCCGGCGGCGAGGGCGCGGCGGCGGTCGATCATCCGCCCATTTTCTCAGCCTATGCGGGTGTATCGGGGCTATCCACCGGAATACCCGATCCGGCCCCGCCGTCGCCGGGGATGCCGCGAGTACGCTCGGATGATGAGCGACCTCGGCCTGTTCGGCCCGGATTCGGTCACCTGGCGGGTGCACGCCGAGCCGATCCTGTTCGTCTCCGCACCCCGCGCCCTGTTGCTGCAAGCGCTGCATCCGCGAGCGATCGCCGGGGTCATGCAGAACTCCGACTTCCAGCACGACCCGTGGGGTCGGCTGCAGCGAACCGTCACCTACGTAGCGACCGCTGTCTATGGCACGACGGCTCAGGCCGAGGCCGCCGGGCGCCACATCCGCGAGGTCCATGCGGCGATGACCGCGATCGACACCGAGACCGGCGAACGGTTCCGCATCGACTCGCCCGAACTGCTGCGGTGGGTGCACGTGACCGAGGTCGACTCGTTCATCACGACCGCGCAGCGAGCCGGCCTGGCCCTGTCCCCCGCCGACGTCGACCAGTACCACGACGAGCAGCGCCGCGCTGCGGCACTGGTGGGACTCGATCCCCTGTCGGTGCCGGGCAGCGCCGCGGACATCGCCGATTACTACGCCGCCGAGCGGCCGAACCTGCGTACCACGCCGGATGCGCTGAAAGTGCTGCGGTTCCTGGTCTCGCCGCCGATGCCGTACGGGCTGGGTTTCACGCCGGTCCGCGTGGCGTTCTGGGGGTTCAGCGCCCTCGGTGTCGGGCTGCTACCGCGCTGGGCCCGCCGCATGTATCGGCTTCCCGGCCTGCCCACCACCGACATCTCGGCCACGGCGTCGGCGTACACGCTGCGGCGCATCATGCAGACGTTGCCGCGCCGCGCCTTCGAGGGCCCGATCTTCCGGTCCGCCATGGCCCGCGCCGCGAAGGCCGCCGCCCCGGCCGTTCGCTCATGACGCCGCTGATCCCCCGATCGGTGCTGTTCGCCGATCCTCGGTACACCCGCCCGCGGATCTCCCCGGATGCCACCCGGCTGGGTTACCTCGCCGACGACGACGGCGACGAGAACTGGCGGCTATACCTGGTCGACCTGGACAGCGGCGAGCAGCGGTGCGCCAACCCTTCGAGCAGGTGTCGGTGCAGATGCTCGCGCACAACCGGTGGCATCCGACCCAGATGCTGCTGGGCGAGATCGGGCTGATCCGTACCGACCGCGCCGACCGGATCTGGCTGGTGGCGCTGGTGCCGAGCGACGGCCCGATCGGCTACTACCGGTACGACAAGGAAATGCTCCGGGCAGTATTCGCCGCTGTCGGCCGCCGACCGGATAACGGTTCCGATCCTGGTCGCCCAGGGCGCCAACGATCCCCGCATCAAACAAGCCGAGGCCGAGCAGATCGTCGCCGCGTTGCGGTCCAACGGCGTTCCGCATGAATACCTGCTGTTTCACGACGAAGGGCACGGCCTCGCCAAACCGGAGAACCGCGAGCGCTACTACGCGGCCGCCGAACGGTTCCTGGCCGGACAGCTCGCCGGCCGGATGCAGCCCTGAACCGTGGCTCTTGCGGAGTTCCATCGACCGTGGTTACTTGACAGTTATGTCTCGCTTACGCTGGCGTACCGCCGTATTGGCCCTGACCGTGGTCACGGCGATGGTTCCGGCGGCACCGGCCACCGCCGCGCCGCTCGGCTGGCACACCGCCGGTACGCGGGTTCTCGCGCCGGACGGTGCCGAGTTCGTCATCGGCGGCATCAACTGGTACGGCTTCGAAACGCGCGACAAGGTGATACACGGGTTGTGGGCGCGTAACTACACCGACGTCGTCGACCAGATCCGCCAGTACGGGTTCAACACGATCCGCATCCCGTTCTCCACCGAGATGTGGGAGAACAGCCCGATCGTCGGCAACAGCAAGGTGAGCGCCTGCCCGGCGTGCAAGGGCAAGTCGGCCCGGGACGTCCTCGCCATGATCATCAACTACGCGGGCAGCCGCGGGCTGCACGTCATCCTCGACAACCACCGGTCGGCGGCCGGCAACTCGGCCGAGGGCAACGGATTGTGGTACACCTCCGGCTTTCCCGAGTCGAAGTGGCTCAACGACTGGCTTTCCGTGCAGCGGTGGGTCCACGGCGTACGCCAGACGCTCGGCACGACCGACACGGTGACGGTGACCAACACCGCCAGCGACGGCTTCCCCACGGTCATCGGGTACGACCTGCGCAACGAGCCACACACACCGTCGCGGACGGCGTACACGGCCGCCGCGACCTGGGGATCCGGCGACGGCATCAATCCGAGCACCAACCCCAATCCCAACCCGTACGCGCCCGCCTGTGTCGCCGCTTCGACGTGCAAGGACTGGCGGCTCGCCGCCGAACGCGCCGGAACCGCCCTGCTCGGCGAGGCCGCCGCCAACTCGTGGGACTACCCGCTGATCTTCGTCGAGGGCATCTCGACCTACCCGCAGCCCGGTGGTACGCAGGCCGCCGGACCGTACGCCGGCACGTGGTGGGGTGGCGAACTGCGCGGCGTCAACGGCAACAGCACCAACGCGGGCGCGCCGATCGTGCTGAACGCGGGCGGCTCAGCGGCCGGTCTCGGCGCCCCGGTCGACAACCAGCTCGTCTACTCCGCGCATGACTACGGGCCGGTCGAGTTCGTGCAAAGCTGGGAGAACGCGTCAACCTGCTACCGCAGCGGCTGCGGATCGTCGAGCCTGTCCGACGTCTGGTTCTCGCACTGGGGTCACCTCAGCTCCGCCGGCGGGGTCGCACCGGTCTGGCCCGGTCATGCGGCGTACCCGTGGGGCACGACCGGCCACAGTGGATACACGTCAGCGCCGGTCTACATCGGCGAACTCGGTACGCGCAACGCCGCAACCGACCTCACGTCGACCGTACGCGGATCGCAGGGCCAGTGGTTCACCGACCTGGTGAACTTCCTCGAATCCAGCCGCAACCGGACGGCGGCCAACGACTCGGGCACCGCCGTAGCCGACTTGCAGTGGAGCTACTGGGCGCTCAACGACGAAGACGGCTACGCGCTGCTCGGCTCGGGCTACACCGGGCTGGAGAACCCCGTGAAGGAGTACTCATACCTGTGCGTACTCCAGCGTGGACCGCTGGCGGTGACCGGCTGCGGTTCGACCGGACCCCTGCCGAACCCGTTCTAGGTGGAACGTGGCGGAACGGCGGCCGGCCCAGTCGTGCGGGTTCTCAGCGTGTGCCGGAGACGACCAGCATTTCGCAGGGTCCGACGAAGCCGTCCGGCCCTTCGAATGCGGCCAGCGCCGAGGCGATTTCGGTCCACGCTTCCTCCCGTTCGGCGGCTGGCAGTCCGGAGAGCATCTGGTGTAACGCCCCGAACGATTCGCGCTCGAATCTGACGCACTCGGCCGCCGACGCGAGCCGAACCGGTGACGGTACCGGCTCCACTGTGACGTCCCGGAAGCCGGCGCGGGCCAGGGTCTCCTCCGCGACTCCAGGACCGCCCAGGCTGAACGGGCCGGGCTGCCCCGGCGCGGGTGGCGGCAGCTCGGCCCGCCTTCGGATGATGCCGACGGGTATGGAGAAGAAGCCGTTGCGATCGGCGGTGGAGTAGACCACCGCCGACAGCCTCCCGCCCGGTCGTAGTGCGTTACGCATGCCGGCCAGGGCGGCTTGCTGGTCGGGGAAGTAGATCAGGCCCACGCGTGAGATCACCGCGTCGAAACTCTCCTCGGGTACCTGAAGGTGCTCGCCGTCGCCCTCCTGCACCGCGATGGTGCGCAGGCCCGCTGCCGAGGCGGCCGCGATCGCGTACTGCAAGATGGCGGGGGCGATGTCGATGGCCAGGACATGCCCGTCCGGTCCGGCCATACGCGCGGCCGCGATCGACTGCCCGCCGGCGCCGGCCGCGACGTCGAGTACGCGGCTTCCCATCGTGATCTTGGCGGCGTCGAGCATCTGGAGCGTGGCCTCGCCCAGCCAATCCTCGATCGTGGGTCCCCACCGGTGCCACGCCTCGGCGGCGTCCTGCCACTGTTGCCGGGTCGTGCTCTTGTAGACCTGAGGGTCGAAGGTCGTCATAACCATCCACGCGCCAGAAACAGCGCGGTTGCCGCCAGATCGGGCCTAGCAATAATGGACGGGTGCCATTCGTGGGCCGCGCCGATGTGCTGGCCACCCTGCATGACGCGGCCGGACCGGGCCGAAGTCTCGCCCTGGTGACCGGCCCCGCGGGCATGGGCAAAACCGCCCTGCTGGCGAAGTTCGCCGAACAGCATGACGTGTTCTGGGGCACCTGCTGGGCGGTTGACGCGCCGGCGTTGTGGCCGTGGACGCAGGCGATACCGGAGATCAAGCAGCTGGCGCGGATCGAGGACCGGCTGGAGCTGTTCGACGCGATCAGCCGCCGGATCACCAAGCCGGTGGTCATCCTCGACGATCTACAGTGGAGTGACCCGTCCAGCCTGGCCCTCATCCGGTACCTGATGGGTGCCTCGCACCTCAGCCGGCTGCTCATCGTCGGCGCGTACCGCGACGACGAGTCCAATCCCGACCTGGCCGCCTTGAGCACGGCGGCGCGGCGCCTGCCGCTGCGCGGGCTCGCCCGCACCGAGGTGGACGCGCTGATCGATACCGTCGCGAAACCGTGGACCGATTCGATTTACGAGCGCAGCGGTGGCAACCCGTTCTTCATTCGGGAACTGAGCCAGGTCGTGGCCACCGGCGGAACCGTCGCCGAGGTGCCGTCGGCCATCCGGGAGGTCGTGTCGCGGCGGCTGGCCCGCCTCTCGGAGGGGTGTGTCCGGATGCTGGAGGCGGCGGCCGTGGCCGGACCGCGGCCGCAGCCCGACGTGCTGGCCGAAGTGCTGGGCGTATCGCCGACCCAGGTGGCCGAGCACATCGAGGAGGCGGCCGGCGTACTGAGCGCGGCCGGCTTCGCGCACGACCTCTACCGCGAATCGATCTACGGCTCACTGCCGGCGATCCAGCGCGTCGAACTGCACCACCAGACCGCGCTGGCGCTGTCGCGGCGGCACGAGCGCGCAGCGCCGGTCCACCCGGCGGAGCTGGCCCGTCATTTCACGCTCGCCGTCGCCGTCTGTGGTCCCGAGCCGGTGGTGCGCTGGTCGCTGGCCGCGGCCGACGCCGACCGTACCCGGTTCGCCTTCGCCCAAGCGGCCGGGCACCTGGCCAAAGCCCGCGACGCCGTCACGACCGCGGGGATGGCGCTGTCCAAACCGGACGCCGTCGACGTGCTCAGCGCCGAGGCCGCGGACCGGTTGCGGGCCGGTGACCCGGCAGCAGCGCGAGACCTGCTCACGCGGGCCTGGGCGATAGCGGCCGGAATGGACGATCCGCAGCGGCTCGGCACGGTGGCGCTTGGCATCGAGCGGATCGGAGCGCGCTTCGCCATGCCGCGCCACGACACGATCCGGGTGCTCGATCAGGCTCGGGTCGCGTTGGAAGGCACCGACACCGCCGCCGAGGCGCAGGTCACCGCCGGCCTGGCGCGCCAGCTCCAGCACTCCGTTCCCGACGAGCGTTCCCGTGCCCGACCGCTGGCGCAGCGCGCAGTGGCCATCGCCCGTACCCTCGGCGATCCGGCCACGCTCGCCGATTGCCTGCTGGCCGAGCACGACTGCCTATGGGAGCCGGGCACGGCGGACCAACGCCTCCCGATCGCACGGGAGATCGCCGTACTGGCCCAGCGGGCGGCCGACCCGGACCGCCAAGCACAAGCGTTGCTGCTCACCGCGAACGCCTTGCTGGCGATCGGCTCGCCGGCGTTCCGGCCGGCGCTGGCCGAGTACCTCCACCACGGCGGGCAGCTGCGCCAACCCCGCCAGCAGTACGTGGTGCGTACGCGAGAAGCAGCATTGGCCATTCTGGACGGTGACATCGAGCTGGGCGAGCGGCTCAGCCGGGAAGCGCTCGCGATGGGCGAGTCGATCGGCGATCCCGACGCCGGAAACGTCCGGATGTCCCAGCGGCTCGAACTCGTCCGGCTCAGCGGGGATCCGGCGGCGCTGCGGGACTTCGCGGCCGAGGCGGTCCGCTGGTGGGTCGGCGTTCCGGCGCACGCCCACGCGGTCGCCGCGGGGTTCCTCGCCCGGGCCGGCGATCTGGATGGGGCGCGACGGGAACTGGATCTGGTGCGCACCTTCGCCGATTGGCGGCTGGACCGCTCGTATCTGTGGTCGGTGTTCATCGGGGAGATGACGGAGGCGGCCGTACGGCTCGGCGACCGCCCGTTCTGCACCGAGCTGCTGGCCGAGCTGCTGCCCGTGGCCGACGCCTGCGCCGTCAACGGAGCCTTCGTCTGCTTCATGGGCGCCCATGCGTACCGGATAGGGCAGCTGTACGCCGCCCTCGGCCAGCCCGCGGAAGCGGCGAAGTGGTGGCAGAAGGCGCTGTCGGTGCATCGTGCACTGCACGCCCGGGGCTGGATCACCGATGACCGCCCGAGATTCGTCCCGGACGGACAGATCTGGCGGCTGCACTACCAGGGCTGCTCGGCGATCCTGCGTGACGCCAAGGGCCTGCGCGATCTCGCCGTCCTCGTCGGCCGCCCCGGCCTGGACATCCCCGCACTCGACCTCGCCGGAGCCGGTGTGGTCGACTCCGCCGAGCCCATTCTCGACCGAGCCGCACTCGCCTCCTACCGGCAACGGTTGCGCGACATCGACGACGAACTCGACGACGCGGCCACCGACATCGGACGCCGTCCGCAGCTGGCCGACGAACGGGCGGCGCTGCTGGCCGAGTTGCGCCGGGCCACCCGTCCGTCGGGCACGCCCAGGGATCTGGGCATGACGGTCGCGGAACGCTCCCGCAAAGCCGTCACCGCCCGGATCCGAGACGCCATCAGCCGGATCAAGCCCGTGCTGCCGGAGCTCGCCCAGCATCTGGACCGCAGTGTCCACACCGGCTTGCTCTGCCGCTACGACCCCGAACCTGGCATCCCCGGCGAAGGCCGGCCCGCCGCACGCTGACCAGCCGGCCACGGTGGTCCGGGTCTTGCGGCGTGACCGCATGTCGGCGTATGAACGTCAGACGACTCCCACCCGTCAAAGGAGATGCGTGTGACTCCCGCCCGTGGCGCGCGTACCGCGCTTGCCCTGGCCGCCGCGATCGGCCTCGTCGTCGCCGGTCCCGCGGCCGCCGGGCCGCCGCCCGTACCGCCCCAGCACTCCCCGTACGCCGCCTGCGACGCGCTCGATCCGACCGCCTGCTTGCTGCCGTTCCCCAACGACCTGTTCACCGTGCCCGACGCGGGCAGCGCAACCGGCCGCCGTGTCCACTTTGAACTGTCGTCGATGCCCGCCACGGCCGGCGGTACGCCCATCGACCCGGCCGAGTGGAACCGGCAGGACGGCTACAGTCCCGGTACGCCGATCCTGGTGCGCGTACCGGGATTGGACGTGTCGGCGAGCGGCATCGCACCGGTGACCGACATCGGCCGTTCGCTGGCCCCGGACGCACCGATCGTGCTGCTGAACACGCGCACCGGCGAGCGTACGCCTTACTGGGCCGAACTCGACGCCCACGCCGTGGCGCAGCCGAACCGGCAACTGCTCATCATCCGCCCCGCCGTCGCGCTGGACGAGGCCACCCGGTACATCGTGGCCCTCCGCAGCGTACGCAACTCCACGGGTGAAGTGATCGCAGCGCCGGAGGCGTTCACGGCGTACGTGACCGGGCACGGGCTGGATCCGCACGATCCCCGGGCGCAGCAGATGAAACGCATCCTGGCCGAGTTGACCACCGCTGGCGTCAAGCGCAACGACCTGTACTTGGCGTGGGACTTCACGGTAGCCAGCCGGGAGAGCCTGACCGGACGCCTGCTGGCGATGCGTGACGGTGCCTTCGGTGCCCTCGGCGACACGGCACCGGCGTTCACGGTCACCACCGTCACCGACTTCACACCGGCTCAGGATGCCCGCATCGCCCGCCAGGTACGCGGCACGGTCGGCGTACCCAGTTACCTCACCGGCTCCGGCGGGCCCGGTTCGCGCCTGCACTACTCGTCGACGGAAGCCGACGCCCCACCGACGCCCAGCGGCGGCACGATCGCCGCGGATTTCGTCTGCAACATTCCGCGTAGTGCGTCCGTGGCCTCCCCTGCGCACTTGTCGTTGTACGGCCACGGGCTCCTCGGCGCGCCCACCGAAATCAACGCGGGCAACGTCAAGGACATGTCATTCGGCCAGCGCTTCATGTTCTGCGGTACGAGCTGGATCGGCATGGCCGCGGCGGACGTGCCGTTCGTGGCCGGCACCTTCACCGACCTCAGCCGCTTCCCGGCCGTCGCCGACCGGCTCCAGCAGAGTTACCTGGACTTCCTGTTCCTCGGGCGGGCGATGGGCCACCCCGCCGGTTTCGCCGCCCATCCGGCGTTCCGGGACACGGCCGGCCAGTCGCTGCTCGACGTCGCCGGTGGCCTGCATTACGACGGCAACAGCCAGGGCGGCATCAACGGCGGCGCGCTCACCGCGGTCGCGCAGGATTGGACCCGCTCGGTTCTGGGCGTACCCGCGATGAACTACAGCACGCTGTTGCAGCGCAGTGTCGACTTCACGCCGTTCCAGCAGATCATGGACGGCACCTACCCCGACAAGGCGGACCAGCAGATCATCTTCGCGCTGCTCCAGATGCTGTGGGACCGCTCGGAGGCCAACGGCTACGCCCAGCACATGACCGCCGATCCGCTGCCCGGTACGCCGGCCCACCAGGTGCTGATGCACGTGGCGTTCGGCGACCACCAGGTGTCCCCGGCCGCGGCCGAGGTGCAGGCCCGCACCATCGGCGCCCGGCTGCACGTGCCCGCACTGGCCTCGGGCTGGTCGACGGATGTGGAGCCGTTCTGGGGCATCGAACCGATCCCGGCCTACCCGTACGCCGGCTCGGCGATGATCGTGTGGAACAGCGGTCAGGCGTTCGCGCCCCCGCCGACGAACCTCGCACCGGCCGGCCCGCAGTACGGCCTGGATCCGCACGCGTTCCCGCGCTCCCAGCCGGAAGCCCAGCAGCAGAAGGCCGTCTTCCTCCTCACCGGCCAGGTCATCGACGCCTGTGACGGCGGTCCCTGCGACTGACCGCGCCGCGCGGGTGGCGTACTCATATGGGGGTTCGCCACCCGCGCACCTCAGCCGGAGCGCCTCTGGCCGTAGTGGAGCAGCACGTAGCGCATGGAACCCATCCGGTAGCGGTCCACGTCGCTGGACCTGGCGGCGACCTCGTCCAGGATCGCCGGAACCGCCGACCTGGGACTGTCCGGCGTGATCGGTATCTGCCCGTACGTGGGGCCGATGGGCGCTTCCCCGGCGCTTCCCGAGGACTTCGGTTCGCGGATCCAGGGAGGCGTGGACGCGGATCACCGAGTACCTGCGGTAGTGAACAGATCTGCGGTCAGGGTTCACGCCGTCCGATCGCGACATCGATCTCGCCGAACAATTCGCGCGGAACCGGTACGCCCACCCGATCGGCCAACGTGAGCCAGCAGCGGCGGCCACACTCCCAGGCCGCGGCGATCGCTTCGCCGATGGCGCCGGCTTCGGCTGGAGCCGCCGTGGCATGCAGTGCCGCGACCACCTCACGGTCGAGGTCGACCTCGGCCTGACGCGACGGCGTCAGCCAGTGCGCGGTCTGGCCTTCGGCGATCCGGACGATCCACAGCAGATGTCTCTGGGCGTGCGACAGTGCGTCGATGGCGCGCAGCAGTTCTCCTCGCTGCGAGACGTGGTGGGCTAGGACAAGCCAGTTGGCGAATCGCCCGCAGAGCCCCTCGATCTCCTTGACACTGCTCGGCACCGGTGGCCGATCCGGCAGCGACTCCAGTACGCGACGTAGCTCACCGGTGCGATCGAGCACGATCATGCGGTCGACGGGCGCTCCGCGGGACGGCCACGTGGCGACCGAGGCGATGTCGCCGGCCGTCGCGAAGTGGAACTCACCACGGATCAGATCCGGGAAGAACACCACGTAAGTGCCGAATTCGTTCATGACCGCGTACCGGTTCGGCGCGATCCGGCCCAGCCAGGCTCGGCGGTCGATTCCGTCGCCGGGGTCGGTCCGGAAGAACAGCCAGAACTCGATGTCGCTGTGAGCGTCCGCCTGGCCCTGAGGGAACGAGCCGTACGTCAGCGCCGCGACGAGCTTCTCGTCGGCCTGGCACAGCTCACGGACGCGGGCTATCAGTTCCTCTTGTGGCAGCACACCTTACTCTAATCCGACAGTTACGCCGGGCCACATCGACGGCGTGTGGATGGCTACACCTCGACCGTACGGGGCATAACGTTTGCGTCACTGTTCGTTCACCTTTGGTCAGAGGCGCGTAACGTCCAGCGCCTATTGGGAGGAGAGCTTCATGGTTGAAGTGAGCCGCCGCAGGCTGCTACGCGGCGCAGCAGCGGTCGGGGCCGGCCTGGCCGCGGGCCCGTCCACGGGATTCCTCGCGCGTGCCAGTGCCGACCCGGTCGAGCAGCGGCGGGAACTGAAGGCCGTACAGGACCTGCGCGACGGTAAGGTACGCCTGCACCTGCCCGAGGGCTTTTCGTATCGCTCGTTTCACGACACCGAATTCACCGTCACTCTCGATGACGGAACGGTGCTGCCCGGCCGGCACGACGGCATGGGTGCGTTCGCCCGCCCCGGCGGCCGTTCGCTGCTGGTCCGCAATCACGAGATCAACGGGCCGGGGCCGGCGTTCGGTCCCGCGGCGACGGTCTACGACCCGGCCGCGCGCGGCGGGACGACGACGACCGAGGTGACCGCGGACGGCCAGGTCCTGAACTCGTACACCAGCATCTCGGGTACGCAGAACAACTGCTCCGGCGGCATCATGCCGTGGGGATCATGGGTCACGTGCGAGGAGACGGTCAACGGCCCCGACGTCGGGCCGGACTTCACCGGCGTGTCCAATGCGCCGCTGACCAAGCCGCACGGTTTCATCTTCGAGGTGCCGGCCGGCGGGATCGCCGAACCGGTGCCGATCCGGTCGGCCGGGCGGTTCGCCCACGAGGCGGTCGCCTACGACCCCCGCGAGGGCACCCTCTACCTGACCGAGGACGACTTCGGCTTCGCCAGCGGGTTCTACCGCTACCGGCCGCCGCACCACCCCGAGCACGGCCCCGGCCAGGGCGGGCCACGCCATCAGCGGATCGCCGACGGGGGCCGGCTGCAGATGCTGAAGGTGAAGGGCATGCCGAACGCCAACCTGGCGGCCGCGCAGCCGCCGGAGGCGGTGTACGAGGTCGAATGGGTCGACATCGACGACCCCGCGCCGACCTTCTCCGGCCCGGCGACCACGTCCAACAACGACGCTCTCAAGTACGTGGCGAGCCAGGGCTGGGTGCAGGGCGCGGCGTACTTCTCGCGGCTGGAGGGCGCCGTCTACGACCGCGGCGTCGTCTACTTCACCGCGACCCAGGGCGGCGGACCGGCGGAGACGAGCACCGGCCCCATCGCCGACGGCTTCGGCAACGGCAGCGGGCAGATCTGGGCGTACCACACCAAGGAGCAGGTCCTGCGGCTCGCGTTCGAGTCGCCCGGCCCGCAGACGCTGGACTTCCCGGACAACGTGACGGTGAGCCCGCGCGGCACGCTCGTCGTCTGTGAGGACAATGTGGACAACAACTACCTGCGCGGGCTGACCCGCGGCGGCGAGCTGTTCGACATCGCCCTCAACCGGCTGTTCAGCAAGGACGACGTCAAGCGGTGGGACGACGAGTTCGCCGGCTCGACCTTCAGCCACGACGGCCGGACGTTGTTCGTCAACATCCAGGCCAGCCGGGGCATGACCTTCGCCATCTGGGGCCCGTGGGGCCGCATCGGCGTCTGACCGCAAACCCGAGCGGGGTGGCCATCTCCCGGCCGCCCCGCTCCACCCTGCCAGACCGCCCCGCTCAGCCGAGCGCTGCGACCAGCCGCTCACCTTCGGGCCACGGGCCGTAGCCGCTGGCCGTCTCGATATGGCCGGCGTCACCCGCATCGTAGAGTTCCGCGCCCCAGTCCTCGGCGTACTGCTCGAACTGTGCGAACGTGGCGTAGGGATCGGTACGGCTGGCCACCACGATCGCACGGAACGGCAGCCTGCCGCGGGGCACGATGATGGGCTCGTCATCGGCGGAGTCATCCGGACCAGGTGTCCAGTGTGGATCCAAGTACGGCGGCGTGACCAGCAGGGCTGCTTGCACCGGGCCGGCATGGCGGTGTGCCCACATCGCGGTGGTGATGCACCCGGCGCTGTGGGCGATCAGCACCGCCGGCTCGTCGTCGGCGGTGATGGCCTCATGGAGCGCGGCAACGCGGTCCTTCAGGACGAACGGCGGGCCGGGTGGGTACGGAGCCCACCGATAGTCCGGATGGGCGTCGGCCCAGCGTCGCTGCCAATGCTCCGGCCGGGGAGCGCCACGTCCGGGCACGAGCAGATGGCGAGGCATCCGCCGATCGTAGAGCCACTCCCCGTCAGGGCGATACCAGGCCACACTCGTACCCGAAAATCACCGCCTGCACGCGGTCCCTCAGGTCGAGCTTGGCGAGGATGCGGCCGATGTGCGTACTCACCGTGCTGGCCGACAGGTACAGGTCCTGCGCGATCTCGGCGTTCGAGCGGCCGCGGGCGATCAGGGTCAGCACTTCACGCTCGCGGTCGGTCAGCACCGCCAGCCGCTCGGCCGGCTGCGATCGGTCCGGGGCGCTGTGCAGGAAGTGGGCGATCAGCCGCCGGGTGACGCTCGGCGCCGTCACCGCCTCCCCCGACGCCACGGTACGCACCGCCGCCAACAAGTCGGCGGCGAGCGCGTCCTTGAGAAGGAAGCCGCTGGCGCCGGCCCGCAGGGCGGCGTACACGTACTCGTCGAGGTCGAATGTGGTCAGGATGAGCACGCGCGGGTGACTGCCGCCGGAGCAGATCCGGCGCGTTGCCTCGATGCCCTCCATCCCCGGCATTCACGTCCATGAGGACGACGTCCGGCCGGGCCCGGCTCACCAAGTCGATTGCCGGCCCGCCGTCGGCCGCCTCACCGACCACCTCGATGTCCTCGGTTTCGTCGAAGATGACCCGGAACGCCGTACGCATCAATGCCTGGTCGTCGACGAGCACGACGCGGATCATTCCGCCCCTCCCGTCACGGCCAGCGGCAGCCGCGCCCGCACCACGAATCCCTGCACCGGATCCGGTCCCACGCTCAGCTCCCCGCCCAGCAGGCCCACGCGCTCGGCGATGCCGCGCAACCCGTTGCCCGGCATTCCGTTGTACGCCCCCACGCCGTCGTCGCGTACCTCGATGTCCAAGGAATCCGGCCGGTACGCCAAGGACACCGCCGCCTGTGCACCAGTGCCGGCGTGTTTGAGCACGTTGGTCAGCGCCTCTTGCACGATCCGGTGGGCCGAAAGCTCCACAGTGGCCGGAAGTTCGGCCGGTTCGCCCTCGATGTCCAGGCGCACCGGCATTCCCGTTGCGCGTACGCGATCGACCAATGCCGGCAGCGCATCGAGACCGGGCTGCGGAGCCAGGCCGCCATCCGATCCGGATGCGTCGCCGAGGGCACCGAGCAGCCGCCGCATCTCCCCCAGCGAGGCCCGGCCGACGGTCACGACCTCTTCCAGCGCCCGGGTGGTGCGGTCCGGATGCCGTTGCCGGGCGGCCTGCGCGGCCTGCGCCTGAGCCACCATGACGGCCAGGCTGTGCGCCACGACATCGTGGATCTCCCGCGTGATCCGCGCCCGTTCCGCCGCGACCGCCAGGGCTGCGCGCTGCCTTTCGCGCTGAAGATCGGCGGCGGCCGGCCCGCTCTGGTGCTCGCCGATGAACCGACCGGCAACCTCGACAGCGTTACCGGCGCCGCAATCCTGGCCCTGCTGCGCGAACTGAACGAGGACGGCACCACCGTCGCCGTCATCACCCACGACGCGGACGTGGCCGCGGCCATGCACCGCCGCATCGAACTGCGCGACGGCCGCGTCGTCAACGACACCGGGAGTATCTCGTGAAACAGGCTGTTTCCGATCCCGCCGCCCGGCTACGGGCCGGCGATCTGTTCCACGTCGGCACCGTAGGTCCGCGTACGCGCCCCGGCCGGGCGGCGCTTTCCGCCCTCGGGGTCGCGATCGGCATCGCCGCTGTGGTGGCGGTGCTCGGCATCACCCGGTCCAGCCAAGCGGATCTGCTGGCCCGGGTCGACGCCCTCGGCACCAATCTGCTGACCGTCGCGAACGGGGTCGGCGTACGCGGCGTCGAATCGCAGCTGCCGGTCACCGCTACCGCCGCGATCGCGCGTACCGACGGGGTCCTCGCGGCCGCGGCGACCAGCGTACTGCCCGATCTGCACGTATACCGGTCGGACCGGATCGAGCCGCACCGCCACGGCGGCCTGGCCGTGCGAGCCGGCGACGTCCGGCTGCTGTCCACTCTGGATGGACAAGTGGCTCGCGGTGCCTTCCTCAACGAGGCGACCAGCCGCTATCCGGCCGCGGTACTGGGCCACTCTGCCGCACAGAGCCTGGGCATCGCTGACCTCACCGGCGGCAAGCGAGTCTGGCTCGGCGAGCGCTGGTACGCCGTCATCGGCGTCCTCCGGCCGCTCCCCCTCGCACCCGAGATCGACCACTCGGCGCTGATCGGCGTACCCGTCGCGGTTCAGGACTTCGGCTTCGACGGTCATCCGACGCGAATCTACGTACGGACCCAGACCGACCGCACCGCCGAGATTCGCAATCTGCTGCCCCGGGCCGCCAACCCTCAGCGCCCGACCGAGGTGACCGTCAGCCGGCCCTCCGACGCCCTCACCGCTCGCCTGGCGATCGCCTCGTCCACCACCACCTTGTTTCTCGGCCTCGGCGCCGTCGCACTGCTGGTCGGCGGCATCGGCATCGTCAACCTGATGGTCATCTCCGTCCTCGAACGACGGGCCGAGATCGGCCTGCGCCGCGCGCTCGGCGCCACTCGGTCCCACATCGCTGCGCAATTCCTCGTCGAGTCGGCTCTCCTGGGCAGCGCCGGTGGTGTGGCCGGGGTGGTACTCGGCACCGCCATCACCGCGATCCTGGCCGGCCGCAACGGCTGGCAGTTACTCGTTCCACCGGTGGCCGTCGGCGCCGGGTTCGCCGCCGCGACCGTCGTCGGCACCCTCGCCGGCCTCTACCCCGCCGTACGCGCGGCGCACCTCTCGCCCGCGGTCGCACTGCGTACAGCGTGAACAGGAGACGGGGATCGATGGGCTTGACGCATCGGGGACGATCCTCGTGTGAGCAACGCTTCGGGGAAGACGCCCGGCCTCATCCTGGGCCTGCCGCTGCCCGTACCGCTGCGAGTGGCGATGGCGGCGGGCCGGTGGGTCGCGCCCGCCGATCATCGGCTCATCTCGGATGTCTTCGCGGACGACGTCGGGCGGCCGTGCTTCTACGGGCCTGCCGGCATCGAACACGAGACGCTGAACCTGATCAAGATGCACCGCGACTACCAGCCGTACTACGTCGGCATCCCACCCGACGATATCGACCTGAACCTGTGCCTGCTGATCGGCGATCTCGGACCCGATCAGCCGTTCGCCCTGGACTACCGCCGCAGTGCCGTGTCTCCGCCGGTTCTCTACCTCCGGGGACACGGCTGGACCGAGGTGGCTGCCAACGTCGAGACCCTGATGGCGCGGCTGCGCATGAGTTCGACCGCATAGTCAACACATTGATAAATCCGTGCAGTTCTATGTAACCTCGGCCATGCCATCCACGCGTACCCTCCTCGCGGTGGCCGTCAGCACGCTCGCTGCAACAGCTGCCACCCTAGCTCTCCCGTCACCGGCCCACGGCGCCGGTGGCCCCTTCCGCGCTACCCCTGTGGCCGTCACCGCACCGGCGGCCTCCCCCGACGTCACCCTGATCCCCGACACCTACATCGTGTCGGTGAAGCCCGGCGTCCGGATCGGCGCCTCGCTCAAGGCCCTCGGGGTCAGCCCGCAGCGCACGTTCGAGGCGGCCGTGACCGGGTACACGGTGAAGCTGACCAAGGCTCAGGTCAACGCCTTGTCGCACAACGCCGATGTGCTCGCGATCGAGCAGGACGCCTGGCACACCAACGTCATGGACACCACCCAGACCAACCCGCCGGCCTGGGGCATCGACCGCATCGACCAGGTGAACCGGCCGCTGTCGTTGAGCTACACGTATACCGCGACCGGAGCGGGCGTACATGCGTACATCATCGACAGTGGCGTGGACCCGACGCACCCCAACTTCGGTGGCCGGGCGACGTTCGACTTCAACGCCATCGACACCACCAACACCGATTGCAACAACCACGGCACCCACGTCGCCGGCACCATCGGCTCGACGTCGTACGGCGTGGCGAAGGGCGTACGCCTGCACGGTGTGAAGTGGCTCAACTGCGCCGGAAGCGGCACGACGTCCGGCGCGATCAGCGCGGTCAACTGGGTGACGGCCAACCGGATCGCCCCGGCGGTGGCCAACACCTCGTGGAACATCTCGTTCAGCTCGACCCTGGCCACCGCGCTGACCAACATGATGAACTCGGGCGTCTTCCTGGCCACGTCGGCCGGTAACACCGGCGGCGACTCCTGCGACCGCCTGCCGCGTAACCTCACCGCGGCCCTGGTCGTGGCGGCCACCACGTCCACCGACGCGCGGGCGAGCTACTCGTCCATCGGTTCGTGTGTGGACGTCTACGGCCCCGGATCCGCCATCGTCTCCACGATTCCCGGCAACCGGACGGCGTCCTTCAGCGGAACCTCGATGGCGACCCCGCACGCCGCCGGCATCGCCGCGCTCTACAAGCAGGCCATCGGCAACGGCAGCCAGGCGACCATCCACAACTGGATCACCACGAACGCCAGTGCCGGTGTGGTGACCGGAAGCCTGTCCGGAACCCCCAACCGTCTGCTCAACAAACGCGCCCTGTGAAACAGGCTCGCCCCCGCCCTGTACACCGGGCGGGGGCGAGCGCCGGCCGGGCTTTGGGGCCAGAATGTCGGCCGTGAACAGTGCCCAAGCCCTCCTGCGCTCGGTCGACCGGCCGGGCGGGTCCAGAGCTTGCGCCGCCACCCGGTCCCCGATGTACGCGGTGCTGCTCAGGGACCGGCGACGATCCCGGGTGGCGGCGCTCGGCTGGAAGCGGGGCTGACAGCGCGGGCATCGGTGTGCCACGATGTCCACAAGCCAACCACGGGGAGTTTGAAATGGCCGTCATGAAGACAGCTGTCGACACAGCTGCGCAGGCCCCTCAGGGGCAGCCGGAGCCCGTTACCTCGCTCAAGCGGACCGCGATCCGCGGGCAGTACCTCACGGTGAAGAAATTCTTCTTCGCTGAGGCGATGGAGACGAAGCCCAAGACCGACGCTTCGCCGTAGACCATGCGGCTCTGCCTGGTCTCCATGCCGTGGCTCGCCACGGACACACCCTCGCTCGCGATGGGCCTTCTGCGGCGGCGGGTCGCCACGGAATGCCCATCGGTCGAGGTGTTCGACTATCACGGGACGCTGCGCTGGTCCGAGTACCTGCTGATCCAGTCTGGCGGCGAAGTGATCCCGACGCACTGTGCGGTGATCGGCGACCACGGGCTCGCCCACGGCCTGGGCGACTGGGTCTTCGCTGGTGACCTCTACGACCAGCCGGACTGGCGCCGGACCGAGCTTCGCGCCCGGTCGCGCCGCTTCGAGTTTCCGCTGGCGCTGGCCGAAGTGATGCGAACCATGGCCGGTGGTTTCGTCGCTGCGGCGGTGGACGAGATCCTCGCGGACCAGCCGGACGTGGTGGCATTCACGACGACCTTCATGCAGACCGTCGCGAGCCTCGCCGTCGCGCGCCGGATCAAACAGGCCCGCCCGCAAACCCGCATCGTCTTCGGCGGAGCCAACTGCGACAGCGCGATGGGGCCGGCCATCCACCGCAACCATCCCTTCGTCGACTTCGTGGTCCGCGGCGAAGGCGAAGCGGCGTTCCCCGCTTTGCTCGACCGCATCGCGGCGGGCGTACCACCGCGGGACATCGCCGGTGTGTGCTGGTGGGACGGCGAACTACCGGTGGCGAACCCGGAGGCGCAGCACATGCTGCCGCCCAGCGCGTACGCCGTCCCCGACTACGACGACTGGTTCGAGACGCTGGAGACCTCGCCCGTCCGGGAATACCTGTCGCCCTTCCTGTTCGTGGAGGGATCGCGGGGCTGCTGGTGGGGCGAGCGCCATCACTGCACCTTCTGCGGCCTGAACGACTTGTCGATCGGGTTCCGGGCCAAGCCGGCCGAGCGGTTCTGGACGGAGTTGCAGCATCTCGTGCGACGCCACCAGGTCCTTGACATCATGACCACCGACAACATCATGGACGTGGCGTACTACCGGGATCTCTTGCCCCGCCTGAAATCCTCCGGCTGGGATCTGCGCCTGCAATTCGAAGCGAAGGCGAACGTGACCGCCGAGCAGATCGCGGCGTTGTCGGCGGCGGGCGTCTGCTCGGTGCAGTACGGCATCGAAAGCCTGGGCAGCACGACGTTGAAGCTGATGGACAAGGGCGTCACCGGCACCACCAACGTACGCGTCCTGCGCGACAGCGAAGCCCAGCACATCACCGTCGGATGGAACTACCTCTACGGCTTCCCAGGCGAGACGGAGTCCGACTACCGGCCGGTCATCGCGCAACTGCCCGCACTGGTGCACCTGCAACCGCCGGTGTCGGCGACCCGGATCGCGTTGCAGCGCTTCAGCCCCTACTTCGAGCGACCGGAGCTGGGCTTCCCGCGGCGTACGCCGGCCGACTTCTACTTCCACGTCTACGACCTGCCCGAGGCCGAACTCGCGGATCTGGCGTACTTCTTCGACACCGATGACCGCGGCATCGGCGGCGAGGTCGAGCACGACCTCATCGCCGCGGTCACCGCCTGGCGACGCGACTATCCGGTGTCGTCGCTGTTCTGGACCGTGAACGGCGAAGACTTGACCGTTCACGACCGCCGAGCCGGCTGGCCCGTCCGCGATCATGTCCTCAGTGGATGGCAGCGGGCGGCGTACGAAGGGCTGGACCGCGGGCGTACGCCCGAATCGCTGCGCCGCCACCTCGGCGGCATCGGCTGGGAGGTCAGCGCCGACGCGGTCGAGCAGTGGCTGACGGCCGCCCTGGCGAACGGACTGCTCTACACCGACGCCGGCTCCTATGTGGCCCTGGCGACCAGCGACGTCGCGGTGCACTTCGACGCGACCGCACGCGAGTCGGTGGCGGCATGACCGCGCCGGTCCGGCCCCACACCGCCGTCGTGGACGGCGTGGTGGTCCTCGACCCGGAGCAGCCCGGCCGGCTCGTCCAATTCATCGCCTGGCTGCGGGACCGGCAGTCGGAGACGCGGGACGTGCAGTGGCACGGCGACGTCGATCCCCGCCTCGAACTGTCACTGCTGTGGCACCTGCCGCCACCGGAGGACGAGAAGACCTGGCGGGCGGCGTACCGGCCGGCGATGTGCACATATCGGCACGGACCCGGCTTTCTCCAGGTCAAGGATCTGCGGCGGGCCGAGGAGTCGGCGCGGTTCCTCCTCGACGACGCCGCCGTGATCGAGGCGTTCCTGCGCTGCCTGGATCCGTGCCGGTGGGAGGACTTGGTCCCAGCCCATTCCCAGCCGGTACGGGAACTGGTCGCCGCCGGGCTGATCCTGGACGTCGGCGGCCATCTGACCACCCTGCCGTCGCGGCTGCGCAAGTGGCCGGTGCCCAGCCACATCGCCTGAGACCGCACCGGGCCGCCGGCCGAAGACAGTTGTCGATCAGTGGGCGATCTGGTTGGCTCTTGCGATGGAGTATCGCGCGGCGCGGCGCTTCGGCGGCCCCTTGCCGTACCCCACCAGGATCGCCCGCGCGTGGCGCAGCTTCGGCGCGGCGTTCGTGGTGCTGGCCTTCGCGCCGCCGCTGCTGCTCCTGGTGGGCAATTCGCTGCGGCGGCCCGGCATACCGCCGCCACAGACGCCCGAACTCATCCCGGCACAGATCTCGACCGAGGGGTACGCCGCTGCCGTAGAGATCGGCGGCTTGCTGCGGGCGTCGGTCAACTCGCTCGTCGTCGCCGCCGTGGCGGTGCCGGTCAGCGTCCTGGTCGCGGCGCTGGCCGGGTTCGCGCTGACCCGGGTGTCTCCGCGGATCGCCGGCGTCGTCGTGGCCGCTTCGGTGTGCGCGCTGATGATTCCGGCCACCGCGCTGCTCGTGCCGAAGTTCGCGGTGTTCCGCGCGATCGGCTGGAACGACACGCTGCTGCCGCTCATCGCACCGGCGCTGATCGGCACCTCACCGCTGTATCCCCTCGTGTATTACCTGGCCTTCCGGGCCGTGCCCAGCGACCTGTTCGACGTGTGCCGGATGGAAGATCTCTCCCCGTTACGGATCTGGTGGCGCGTGGCGATGCCGCTGGTACGCCCGGTCACCGCCGCCATAGCCGCCGTCACGTTCGTGGTCACGTGGTCGAACTTCCTGGATCCGCTCGTGTTCGTCTACGACCGGGACCTGTTCACGCTGCCCCTAGCACTGCGTTCTCTGGCCACATTGGATTCGACCAACGTGCCGGTGTTCCTCGCCGGGGCCGTTCTCGCCACGGCTCCCGCCCTGGTGGTCTTCGCCCTGGCTCAGCGTACGCTCCTGCGACCTCACGAGAGGACCCGACGATGAAGATGCGTGGTTTGCTGGCGGGATTGTTCAGTGTCGCGCTGCTCACCGCCGGCTGTGCCGAGGACGCTCCCGCGACCCAGGCCAGCAACACTCGGCTGCTGGTCTTCGGAGCGCCCGAGGAACTGGCCGCCTACCGCACGCTGGCCGACGCGTACGAGAAGGCTCGGCCGGGCGCCAAGGTGCAGCTGGTCGAGGCCAGCGACCGCAACGATCTCATCACGCGGCTGTCGACGTCGATCGCCGGCGGCGAGCCACCCGACGTCTTCTTGATGAACTATCGCTTCTACGGCCAGTTCGCGGCGAAGGACGCCATCGAACCGGTGGACGCCCGGCTGCAGAAGTCAACCATTGTCAAGGCCGCCGACCTCTACCCGACCGCCTTGCAGGCGTTCCAGTGGGGCGGCAAGCAACTGTGCATGCCCCAGAACGTGTCCAGCCTGGTCGTCTACTACAACAAGGCGCTGTTCGCCAAGTACGGCGTACCGGAGCCGAAGCCGGGCTGGTCGTGGAGCGACATGGTCGGCGCGGCCCTGCAGCTGACCCGCGACTCCCAGGACCGGATGGCCGGCGGCGGCGAGCCCGAGCGGGCCTCGTCCCGGGTCGCCGTCTACGGGCTGGGCGTGGAGGCGTCGATCATCCGGCTGGCCCCGCTGGTCTGGTCCAACGGCGGGGACATCGTCGACGATCCCCAGCAGCCGACACGGTTCACATTGGACACTCCGGCGGCGCGCGAAGCGCTGCAGAAGTTCGTCGACCTCCGGCAGTCCTACGGCGTGGTGCCGACCGACGAAGAGGTGGAAGCCGAGAACGACGAGACCCGCTTCGCCAACGGACGCCTGGCGATGCTGCTGTCCTCGCGCCGGGTCAGCACGACCTTCCGCACGGTCAGCGGCCTTTCCTGGGACGTGGCGTCGATGCCGGTCATGAGCCGGCCGGTGGGGATCCTGCACTCCGACGCGTACTGCATCCCGCGTGGCTCGAAGAGCAAGGACGCCGCCTGGCGGTTCGTCGAGTACGCCATCGGCGCGGAGGGCCAGCGCCTCATCGCCGCCACCGGCCGGACGGTGCCGTCCAACATCGCCGTCTCCCAGTCGGACGTGTTCCTCGATCCGGCCAAGCCGCCGGCCAACGCCAAGGTGTTCCTCGACGCCGTGCCGACGATCCGGGCCCTGCCGACCATCTCCACCTGGCCGGAGATCGAGGACGTGGTCGGTGGCATCCTCGAGAACGCAATGTACCGCGGTGATCGTCTCACCGACGTGATCGGTCAGATCGACACTCAGACCCGGCCGCTGTTCGCCCGCGGCGAGCACCCGTGAGCGCAGCGACCGTCGACGGTGGGCGTACCACTATGGAGGGCCTGCAGCTGCGGCAGGTCTGTGCGTCCCGGGGTCACCGCGAGGTCCTGCATGGACTGGATCTCGCGGTGGCCCGCGGCGAGCTGCTGGTCGTGCTCGGGCCGTCCGGGGCGGGAAAGTCGACGCTGCTGCGGGTGGTCGCCGGCCTGGAACCGGCCACCGCCGGAGCAGTGGTGATCGCCGGCCGGGACGTCACACGGCTGCGCCCCGGCCGGCGCAACGTGTCGATGGTGTTCCAGTCGCACGCATTGTTTCCGCACATGACGGTGGCCGAGAACATCGGCTTCGGCCCGTTCGTGCGCGGCGAGTCCCGGCATGAGGTTCGCGAGCGGGTGGCCCGCGCTGCGATCGCCGTCGGTTGTGGACTGCTGCTCGACCGGCGCCCCGACCAGCTCTCGGGCGGGGAACGGCAGCGCGTCGCCCTCGCCCGGGCCCTGGTACGCGAGCCGGACGTGTTCCTCCTCGACGAGCCATTGTCCAATCTGGACGCCGAGCTGCGGGCCGAAACCAGAGGTGAGTTGAAGGCGCTGCACGAGCGGGTCGGTACGACGATGGTACACGTCACCCACGATCAGGTCGAGGCGCTGATCCTGGGCGACCGGATCGCGGTGATGCGCGCGGGCCGGCTGGAGCAGACCGGTACGCCGCAAGAGATCTGGCAGTCTCCGGCGACCACCTTCGTCGCCCGGTTCGTCGGTTCCCCGGCGATGAACCTGCTCCCCGGCGAGGGTCCGCTCCGCCCGCCGGGAATGGCGGCCGACCCGGAGCGCGTCGTCGGCTTCCGGCCCGACGCCGTACGCCTCAGCGATCCGGCCGGCGCCGACTGCACCGGCACGGTCTACCGCGTGGACGTCATCGGCGAAGACGCGCATGCGTACCTGCGGATCGGCGGTGACACCGTCGTCGCGCGGATGCCGACCACCACCCGTCCGGCCGTCGGTGACACGGTCGCCGTCGCCGTGCGATGGGACGACGCGCACTTCTTCGATGCCCGGACCGAACGCCGGATAGCGGCCTGATGCGCATCGACCGCGCGCCCGGAGAGCGCCGCCAGCTCGCGCTCATGCTGGCTCCCTACCTGATCGGGCTGGGCGGCCTCGTCCTGGTGCCCGCCGTCATCACGCTGGTCCTCGCGTTCACCGACTACGACCTGATCCGCCCGCCGCAGTGGATCGGGCTCGGCAATCTGGCCGGCCTCGCCGAAGATCCGATCTTCCGGACCGCGCTGACGAACTCGCTCGTCTTCGCGGCAGTGGCCGTACCGGCCCGGCTGGTCATCGCGCTTCTCCTGGCCGTGTTGCTGCATCGGCGTACCACCTTCGTCGGGACCGCCCGGACGGTGGCGGCCGCACCGTACGCCATGCCCGAGATCGCGTACGGCCTGCTGTGGCTGTGGCTGTTCAACCCGATCTACGGGCCGATCAACCAGCTGCTCCAGATCGGCGGGAAGGATGGCCTGACGGCGCTGCGCCGCATCCCTCCACAGTGGCTCACGGATCCCACCCACGCTCGAATGGCGATCATCGTGATGAGCCTGTTCACGATCGGCGAGACCTTCCTCATCCTGCTGGCCGTACGCCGGGCCCTGCCACCGCAGGTCTATGAGCTGGCGGCGATCGAGGACGCCATGAGCTGGGACGTGTTCCGGCGGATCACGCTGCCGCTGATGGCGCCGGTGCTGGGACTGCTGCTCCTGCGCGACACCATCGCCAGCTTCCAGACGTCGTTCGTCCCCGCCCTCGTCGTGACCGAGGGCGGCCCGCCGCCTTACGCCACTACCTACCTGTCCCTGTTCGTGTACCGCAACGCTTTCGAATACCTACGCTACGGGTACGCCGCCGCAGCGACCCTGGTGATGCTGGCGCTGACCCTGGTCGCCGTGGCCGTACAGTGGCGCCTGATCCGCCGGGCGCAGCGGCTGTACGGCCTGTGACCCGATCATTCGTCGCCGATGGTGGCTCGCAGGATGCTGCGCCCGAACGTCGCGGCGTACAACGTCTTGGACGCGGCGTGGAAGTGGATGTCGTTGACCGGGACCACCGGGAAGCTCTCGCCGACCTTGAGCCACGTACGCCCGAGGTTCGGCGTGAAGAACACGCCCATGTCCGTGCCGATGTACAGCCACTTGCTGTGCTTGGGGTGCCGGATCACGTCGTTGACCGGCGCCTGCGGCAGGTTGCCGGAGATGTCGGTCCAGTTCGCACCGCCGTCGGTGGTCATCAGTACGTGCGGCTGCGTCTCGCTCTCCCACTTGAACCCGGAGTAGGTGACCCATGCGGTGTTCGCGTTCTGCTGGTCGACGGTGACGCGGGTGACCCACCGGTCGGGCAGGTCAGGGTCGGTCAGCTGGGTCCAGGTGCCGCCGCCGTTGCGGGTCACCCACAGCCGGCCGTCGTCGGTGCCGACGTACACGATCTCCTTGTCCGTCGGTGCGATGCCGATCGTGGTGATCGTCCCGTACGAGGTGGCGTTGCGCGGCGTCGGACCGCCGGTGAGGTCCGGGCTCACCGCCCGCCAGGTGACGCCCCGGTCGTCGGAGCGGTTGAGGATGTTCGATCCGAAGTAGACGGTGTCCGGCGCGCCGGGCGCGATCTCCAGCGGTGACACCCAGTTGAACCGGGTTCCGGCGAACCGGGCGCGGATGGACGTCATCGTGGTGCCGCCGTCGTCGGAGCGGGCGCATCCGCCGTTCTGCGAGCAGGCGAAGACGTTGTTCTGGTCGACGGGATTGATGCGGTTCATCATGCCGTCGCCGCCGCGGTAGTTGTTCCAGTCCGCACCGCCCCACGACCGCAGCGAGCCGTTGTCCTGCGTACCGCCGGAGACGCGGGTCGCGTCCTGGACGCTGGCGTCCATCGCATAGAACTGCATGTACGGCTGCACCGTCGATCGGGACCAGGATCCGGTGACGTCACCGTTCTGATCCGACCAGTACAGGCCGCCGTCGTTTCCAATGTAGACCCGGCCGGGGTGGAGCGGATCCCACGCCACCGCATGCTGGTCGACATGGAACCGGTTACCCGGGCTCGGCAACCAGCTGAGCCCGCCGTCACGCGACTCCACCATGGGTACGCCCGCGGAGAACAGGTGGTCGGCGTTGGCCGGATCGACCCACAGCCGGCCGAACCACCAGGCGAAGCCGCCGTCCGCCGAGTCCAGCAGCGCCTCACCGGTCATCGGACGCGTCCACGTAGCACCGGCGTCATTGGACACGAAGAACCCGGTGAGGTTGCCGATGCGGTCGTTGGTGATGGCGTACGCCCGGTTCGGGTTGCTCGGCGCGAACGCGACCCCGATCCGGCCCGGCTCGGTCTGCGGTGCCGGCAGCGGTGCGCCGATGCGTGTCCAGGTCTGGCCGCCGTCGGTGGACCGGTACACACCCGACCCCGGGCCGCCGTACTCGCGCCCGTCGGGGAACCGAAGCTTGTCCCACATCGCCGCGAGGATGACATTCGGGTCGGCGGGGTTGATGGCCAGATCGATGGCGCCGGTCGAGTCGTTGAGGCCGTCGAGCACCTGGCGCCAGCTCGCCCCGCCGTTCTCGGACAGGTACACGCCGCGATCGCCGCCGGTGTCGAACAGGCGGCCCTGAGCCGCGGCGAAGATGCGCTGCGGGTTGGTCGGGTCGATGCGGATGCGCCCGATCGCGCCGGTGTCGGCCAGGCCCAAGCTGGACCAGCTCGCGCCGCCGTCGGTCGAGCGGTAGACACCGGTGCCGTAGTACGAACCGCCGCCACCGTGGTCGGGCTCGCCGGTTCCGACATAGAGCGTGCCGTCGGGCGCGATCGCCAGCGCACCCAGCGACTGTGGCAAAGCATCCGACCACGCGCTGGCGAATGTGGCTCCGCCGTCGGTGCTCTTCCACACGCCGCCGGTGCCGGCCGCGGCGTACACGATGCCGGCAGTGGTGGGGTCGAGCGCGAGATCGATGAGGCGGCCGCCGATGTTGCTGGGCCCCAGCAGCTGCCACTTCACGTCGGACAGCGTGGGTGCGCCGCGGCGGGTGTCGCCCTCGATCTGCCGCGTCCGCGCGATCGCATCGCGGTACGCCGTCGGCGGTATCGACCCGTCGGGGTTGGCCCGCTGCAACCACATCCACTCGTAGGGCTCGGCCGGGTTCTCGCCTTCTTCGCTCTCGCCCGCGCGCTCGCGGGGCACGCCCGAACCCCGGGCCAGCGAGAGGCCCGCCACCAGAACCACAGCAATGACGCCCGCGAAGACGCCCGCAAACCGCAATCGCCTCGATCGCATGAGTCACGCTCCGACAGCCATCGGCAGCATCGTCGCCACTCGATGCACCAGCCTAACGCAGCATCGACTGTCCTGAAAGTTTCGGCATCACCAGCCGGTCATGAAGACCTCGGCGGGCCGGCGGCGTCCGGCTCGACTTGTCCCGCGCCCGCGTTCGGGTTACGAAGGGACGAGTTCCGATCGGAAGGAGCATCCGAATGCGTGCGACCCTGACCGCGTTCGCCGCCGCCAGCCTGTTCGCCGCCGTCCTCAGCGGCCCGGCCGCGGCCCAGGCCGACCCGGCACACCAACCGGGCGGCCCCTGCCTACAGCCAGACCAGAACGTCAGCCTGTCCAGCGTCGCCGGCTACGCCGACGTTGTCAGCACCCTCGACCGCATCGAACGGACCAGCAACGGCCGGGTCGCCGTCGGCTCGGCGGGCCAGTCCGGCGAGGGCCGCGAGCTGCTCTACGCCACCGTCGGCAGCGGCCCGACGACCTTCTGGCTGCAGGCCCGCATTCACGGCAACGAGCTGCACAGCACCGAGGCGGCCCTGCAGATCCTCGACCACCTGGCCGGCGGATCCCCCGCCGCCCGGCTCATCCGCGAGAACCTGACCGTCGTGGTGATCCCGATGTACAACCCCGACGGTGCCGAGGCCAACATCCGGCAGAGCACCACCCCGAACCGGATCGACCTCAACCGCGACTGGGAGAACTTCGCCCAGCCGGAATCGGTCGCCTTCTGGCGGCTGTGGCGCGATGTCGCCCCGCGGCTCGCCCTGGACCTGCACCACATGGGCCAGGCTCCGATCGTCGACGGCACCGACGACCTCAACCAGTTCCAGATCGGGGCACGCTCGATCGACCCCGCCCGGATGACCGCCCAGCAGTGGCTCACCAACCGCCAGATGGCCATGGTCAGCGTTGACGCGCTGGCGCAGTACGGCCTGGCCAACGTGGCCCACTACCCCATCATCGACATCACCAACGCCGCGCTCAGCCGCATGCTGATGGGCGCGACCGCGCCCGCCGGGGAGCAGCCGGTCGCGCCGACCCCGACGACCGGCGCCATCTTCTACGAGGTGCGTTCGGTCGGCCAGAAGAGCAACGGCCAGCTTGAGAATCTCTTCCGCATCCCGACGATGGCGGTGCTGACGGCCGCCGCCAACGGATCACTGACGTCCTACGACGTTTCCGCCTACCCGAGCCTGCCCTTCGCCACCCAGGGTCCCTGCGGCGTCTGACCACCGGCGACGACCACCTCAACCAAGGACAGATCACGGATATGCGCCGGATCTTGGCCGCCGCGTCCCCGAGATGTGGTGCGTATCCGTGATCATTTTCGGCACCGCGGCGGCCCGGACGAGCGACTCCGCGCTGACCAAGGTCTGGCGGCCGTACGCATCGCTCGCCGCGGCGGCGTACACGCGGGCGCTCCTGGCCGAGTGCGGGCCGCTGTACCCGCGTGGCG
>Ga0114129_10000123_pt1 | contig 78131 bp, 82 predicted proteins | sample RhiMetdeltSRZDD1_FD_80071 | JGI IMG/M metagenome (GOLD analysis project Ga0114129, IMG submission 80071) | Populus rhizosphere microbial communities from Tennessee, USA - Rhizosphere MetaG P. deltoides SRZDD1 (version 2) (version 2) | ecosystem: Host-associated > Plants > Roots > Rhizosphere >...
CAGCGCCTGGTCAGCGCATGGAGCGCCGACGACGCCTGCGACATGTAATCGTGTGGTATAAGTATCCGTCTTTCCTCGGCACGGCGGCGTACCCAAGTGGTTAAGGGAGCGGACTGCAAATCCGTTATGCGCCGGTTCGAATCCGGCCGCCGCCTCCAATTTTTCATCTACTTGCGACGCGCCTTCACGACCGACGCTCAGCGGCAATACTGGCTCGACCGGTAGGCCCCAACGTGCGCGATTGGCGTTGCGCGCCGAGGTCTTGCTGAGGCCTGGGTAATGTTTCTGTTGCGCCTGCTGCCCGAGGTGCCGTCTGCGATAAGAGTCCACCGGCGCGGCCCATATCAACGCGCGCCCCAACGCGAGAGAAACCATTCACTGAAGCGGTCCTCGTGAAGATCATCATGACCGCCCGTGCGCTGCGCAGCGTTTTTTGCATACGCGCGAAGCCTGGGACGCGCTAACGTCGATGATAGAGGCGAGGCGATCGGCCGTCACCAGCGTCGTGTCGACGCTCTAAAGTCTTGCGACTTACGAGGGGGCGGAGATGCCAGTGATTCTGTTCGAAGCAGGTGGGAGGGCCCGGAAGCTCGATCTCAAGCCGCTGGCCGACGAGAAGCTCCTGCAAAAATACGTCGCCGAAAGCCCGAGCGGCCTGCCTTTCGAAGACATCGAAGAAGATGTGAGGCTTGCCGTCATCGGCAAGGAGTTTCCGGCCGGAAATGGTTTCATCGACGCGCTTGGCGTGGACCAGGCCGGGGCGCTGTATTTGATTGAAACGAAGCTCTACCGCGGAACAGACAACCGGCGAGTTTTAGCCCAGGTGCTCGACTACGGCGCGGGTCTCTGGAATGACCACCGCAACCGCTCCGATTTCCTCGCGAGTCTCGATGAGAACGCCGTCCGAACGCTTAAGCGGAGCGCGCGGCAGGAGATCGCGAACCAGTTCGAGCTGACTCCGGAGGAGGCAGATTCCTTACTCGAGAACGCGGCGCAGAATATCATCAATGGTCGCTTCAACTTCATCGTCCTGATGGACCACATCGACGAGAACTTGAAGAACCTCATCACGTTTGTGAATGCCAACACCGTGTTCACCATCTATGGCGTCGAGTTCGAGTTTTATGGAATTGATGAAGAGTCGACGCTCGCGATCCCGCGACTCCATGGCGCAGAGACGCCGAAGAGCACGGCTCGCCCCGGCGGCGGACCGATCGCGGATGAGACCTTTTTCGAACAGGCGGCTAACGCTGTCTCACCCGAGATCGTCTCAGGGCTCCGAGCCTTGTATCGATTTTCGGTCATCGAAGCGGATGTCGTGACGTGGGGCCGCGGGCCCATAGGCTCGTTCAATCCGAAGTTCACTGCGGTCAGTCCCAAATCGCTCTACACCGTCTACTCGGACGGGCGACTCTATGTCAATTTCGACTGGCTTGGGCGCACCGAAGCTGGACGGATGGCCGTTGACATTCTCGCGCACGGGCTGCGGGCAATGGGCTGTGAGCTTCCCGGCGACTTCCGCGAACGCTTTATACGACTCGGCGCTGCGTGGTGGGTGCCACGGATCGAAGAGTTAAAAAGGGTCCTTCAGTCCGCGGGCGCCATAGTCCCGAAATGAGTTAGAGAGTCCAGCTGCGTTTGCTGCGTCCTCCGTCCGTCAGGTGTCGGAGCGGACGATCGCCTGACGCGGACGCTCAGTCGGCGGGCATCCCTGGCATCGGATACCGTATTCCTTGCGGCGCCGTTTCGACGTCGGCTCGTCCGTCGAGCGATTACTCACGGCGTCAAGTTTGTGCAAAATTTTTCCCGGCCGTACGCGTGACAGCCGGTCACAATGTCGACTTAATGGCGCGACGCCTGCACACCCCGGTCGGCGTATGGGGTACAGAGAGTCTTGTCACAATACCCTCTTCATAAAAGGCGCCGTCTTGGCGCGACGTGACCAAGCGCTGGGAGAGGGCCAGCTGCGGGCTCGAGCCGCAACGGTAGAGAAGCGCTCAAAAGCCCGGGTCACACCAATGGCCGCCCATCGGGCCCGTTCACAACGGCTGGGCTGATGATTCCGCGCCGGGGGGCATTGGGCGCCTCGCGAACTTTTGAACTGTCCGGTATGACCTGCGTCGTGGTCGACGACGACGACGATATCGTCGATATGCTCGCCACGCTCCTCGGAAGATATGGCGTCCACGTCGTGCGCACCCGGACGGTCGCTGACGCCGTGGCCTACGTCGACACTGCGCCGCATCAATCACCACAGCTTTCGCCGACGCCGAGCCGTCATCTCTACATGAACATGGCCGCTCGAACGCCAGGTCGGTGGTCCTGGCGAAGGTTTGGCGTCGCTGATCACAGTGGAGAACACCCAGCGTAGTCCCCGTATTGCGCTCGTCCGCCCCTGGCAGGCTGCTCGTATGGCGCCCGAGCGCGATCGGGCGTGGTGCTGTCGCGGAATTGCTGCGCACCTCGAGCGCTCGCGACATCTTCTCCAGCGGGTATGGCCGCGCAGTGAGCTGCTGCGGCGGTGTAAGCAGCTCCTGACCTGGACTCTCCTTGGCAGTCGCCTTGCACCTGTCTGCGCACTGAACGACGGGCCGCGTCGGACGCGCCGACCGCGCCCTAACGGCACTCCGTCGCCGCGCCGGCTCGGACCCGTCGTTCAATTGCCTGTCGATCCACGCGACCTCGGCGTTGAATCGATCATTGACGGCAATGGCGTTGACCTCGATTCGGTAGCCCGGTAGATCGGCTCGACGATCACGCGCCTACCTCGATCTCTATCGTCCGACTCCTGACGGTGACACGGCGGCTCCCGGCCATTCTGAGACACGCGAGGAACGCGAGGTCCTGCAGGGCGGGCACGATCTCGGCTTCGGCGTGATCGTCTAAAAACGCACGGGAGACGGATACATGGTGCTGGATCTTCCCCGTGGTGTCGTTGACGATTCGGTACGATCGCGCGACACGTTCCTGATCTTCGTAATCGTAGAGGACGGAGCAGCCCACGAAGGACTCCTCCAGGAATTCCGCAATGAGCCAGACTTTACGCTGATCCTCTGCCATCAGGCCCGCTCGTTCTGGACGACTGCCGAGCGTGCATGGAGAGCGGTCACTCGATCACCTGATCCGGGCGCAGCAGTGACGGCGGGATCGTGAGGCCGAGAGCCTTGGCGGTCTTGAGATTGATCACCAGCTCGAATCTCGTCGGATATTCGATGGGAAGGTCGCCAGGCTTGGCGCCATTCAGAATCTTTCTCAACACCGCCATCTACCGATCCTCCGCCCCGTGCTACCGCGGCGTTTGGCCGTCGCCTTGCGATTGAGATAGTGCCGGCACGCATCCAGAACCGCTCGAGCTCAGCAGGCTCAACGCGCACCCGGCGGCCGAAGCGCAGCGGGCGCAGCTTGCCGCTAGCGGGTCTGAACCGGATTCGGCGGCACGGCCTCCGAGGATCCGCGCTCGGCGTGGACACGGGCGCCGGCGTCGGTCGGCGTGAGCTTCGGCCGGGCATAGTCGAGAGGCGACCAGCCCTGTTTGTCGACCACGTTCGGCCTGGCGCCGTGGCTCAGCAGTGCGCGCACGACAGCCGCGTCGCCCTTCCAGGCCGCGAACGTGAGCGCGGTCCAGCCGGCTCCACTCTGCGTGTTCACGTCCGCCCCACGGTCGAGGAGGAGCGTCACCGCGGCGGGCCGGTCGTTGATGATCGCAAGCATCAGCGCGGTGAGGCCTCCGCGAGCGCGCGCATTGATCTCGGCGCCGCGATCGAGAAGGATGCGTGCGGCCGAGATGCGATCGTTCACGACGGCGGCCATGAGTGGAGTGAATCCGTCGACGTCGCGCACATTCGGCGACACACCGCTGGAGAGCAATCGCGTAAGCGCGTCGACCTCGCCGTCGCGCGCACGCGCCATCAGGGCAGCGACGTGCTCGGGCGACGGCTCCACGGCCAGGGGGCGTTGCGTTTGTTCTGCGGACCGGGGCTCGCGGTCCTGCCGGCTCGACGGCGCGGTGGGGACGACCACTTCGCGGACGCGCCCGGTAGCGACGACCGGCTCGCGGCGAGCGTTCTCGCGTCGTGAACGCGCGATGTCGGAGCTCGACCGGTCGACCGCCAACCCGGACAGGCCCAGCCATGCCGCGGACCTCTCGATCAGCCTGGGGCCCACACGGATCATCGCCGGACCGAACTGCACGAGGAGAGCCGCGATCGTGGCCGTGCCGATCACGAGCACCGCCCAGCCGACAACGTGGCGTCGCGATCCGCGCTCGACGTCGGTCTCGGGTTCGGTCGAGGCGGCGGCCGCGCGGTCGAGGCCAAGCCGCTCCGCCATCTCCACAACGGAAAAGGCGGACACACGGTTCGTGAGACGCGTACCGGGAAGCGTGACGGCGCGGGCGCACAGCTCCCCGATCAGCCCCGGCCTGCCTTTGGAGTACCGTTCGATTCTCTGGATCGCGGCGTCGGAGAACTTCACCGCCTCATCGGAGCTGGTGCCGATCCACTGCTCGACGAATTGGTGGACCTCGGCCGACGCCATCGGTCTGAGCACGGTGCGCACGAAAGCGCGCCCGGACCCGGCTCTGGCCCACGCGCGGCGGGCGAATTTCTCGAGCGCAGGTGCGCCGGCGAGCACGACGTACCGCGCGTGGTCCGTGGGTGAAGCGCTCGCCGCGAGGCCGGCGAGCCATTTGAGGCTCGCCGCGGACAACGCGTCCGCGTCGTCCACGACCACCACCAGGGGCGTCCGCCGCGCGGAATGGTTGGCGACGATGTCGGCAACGGAACGGTCGTTGCGGAAGAGCTTCCGCTTGCGCGGAAGGCCGAGCTGCTCGCGGAGTCCGCCCGCGAGCTGGTCCACGTCTGCGGTGTTCCGTCCATCGAGCACCGCGACGGTGGCCGCGGCGAGGCGGAGCTCGTCGAGGAGGGCGCCGATCACGGCGCTCTTCCCGCTGCCTTCCGCGCCGAGGAGCAGCACCCATCGCGCGTCGGCATCCATGCCGGTCATCAGCTCGGCCAGTACCGCCTGCTGAGTCGCGAAAAGGTGAGTGGTGGGCGATGCGACGGCCGTGGCTGCCGAACCCTGTTCCGTGGCCTCGTCCATGTGCCATCCCCCGCCGTACCCTCTGCGCCGAATCTACGCAGAGGCAGGGATGGTGCGGCCATCGGTGGGGACTGTCAAGGCTCTTGGCGGGAGATTGACACCCCATGCACGAATGGGGGATGCTACTTGTTGCCCTTCCAATCCTCTCGGATCGCGGCCTCTGGCGGACGGATCTCGCGGCACAACGCCGCGGCGCTCGCACGTTGCAGGAGGCTTCGATGTTCGGATCCAAGCAAGAAATTCAGAAGACGACTCCCCCCAAAGCACCGACCCCCCCGCCGGTCCCCCTGCTGGCGATCGTCGGCGACACCGCGAAAATGGAAGGCAAATTTCTGATCGCCGACTCGATCCAGATCGAGTGCGAGGTCGGCGGCGAGCTGCGGGTGGGCGGCAAGCTGGTCATAGGCGAGAAGGGGGTCGTGAACGCGAACGTGGAGACGGTCGATGCCGTCATCCTGGGGCACTATGACGGCAACATGACCGCTACCGGCAACGTGGAGATCGCGGCGACCGGCCGGGTCAGCGGCAACATCAAGACCGATTCGCTCGTCATCACCAAGGGCGGTTGTTTCAGGGGTAACGTCGCCAAGATCAACGAGGAGCCCGGATCCAACCACCGGCCGCGCTATGGCGTCGAGGACAAGTTCGCCGGACAGCTGGCCCGCGATAACGGTCAGATGCTGGACGCGGACCGTCTACCGGAAGTCGGCCGAAAGGTTTGAGGGCAGGGTCCGAATCGAGCGCCATTCCGGCTGTGGCCGCCCCGTGTGAAGCAGCACCTGGCATCCGGGCTGGGCGAGAACGTAGCCGAGTGGATCGTCGCCGAGACTCGGCCCACCGGTCGGCGCGTCGGATGGGCTTGGTTGCGCGGGTTTCGGCTGGCGGTCGGTCATCCGGGGTTCCTCCTGGGTTGGTATCCCGGACCGCAAGGGCGATGCCGAAATAGCCGCGAGCAATGTCAGTGAGTTACGACTCACGCCGGGCTCGAGTGGCGTCCTCTGAGCCACGCACGGTGGTCGCAAACTAACCGAGCTATTGTCCGGGCGAGCCGGTATCCGGCCGATCTTCCGCGCCTGCGTCGGCGGGACCGGCCTCGAGTTCATCGTCCACTCTCGCGACGGCCCAGCCGCGCGTTCTCAGGTCAGCGTCGACGTGCGACGGCGTGCGCCGATCTCCAACCTCCACCAATGGTCCCCGTGACCAGATCGAGGCTGAGCGGCCTGGCTTTTTCTGTTTGAGGTCTCGGCCGTCGTATTCCCGGCGGTCGTAGATGACATCGACGTCCGGTTCGCCGATGAGGGCCCGTCGAAGCTGCTCGTACGTCTCCGTGTAGCCGCGCGCCACGATAAAGACCTTGCGCACCATCGCGTGCACTCCTCGGGTGGGGTTACCCGCATGGATCCTGAAGTTCCACGGATGACGGCCGTAGCCTAATCCGATTCTTCGAGAATCGTCGATATATCAAACGATAAGGCGTCGGCGGGTCTAGCGGAGCTTGCTCCACAACAGGACCAGGAGCATCACGAACGAGAAGACGTCCCAGCCGATCAGCTTGGTCTCGCTCACGAGGTCACCGAGGTGCGAGCCAACGGTCGGTAACTCGACGACGAAGCGAACGACCTGCGCGGCCAACGCCGCGGGACCGCCGAGGACCGCAATTGCGACGGCCACAACCACGAGTCCGATTGCCCAGGCGATCGGCCTGGAAGCATCCATCGGTCAGTTCTCCTTTCCAATGAAGGCGTCGGGCCCACGTCGGCGTGCTCTGGTCCATCCAGGCATGCTGCGGCTTGCCACCTCGAGCCGGATGTGCGTATGCAGTGCCAAGCGATCTGCCCGCGGAATGTCTCGAAAACCAACGAAATCGGAGAAAGCGACGGCGCGCTGTGCCCCGTCGCCGGGGCAGAGTGACACGAGTGTTCGCCTGTGAACACTCGCTCGTGATGCTATGGCTTCACGTCGTCGTGGCCTCACTGGGCGCCTCGATCAGGCGCTCTCTCGACAAGTCTGCGAGCAGGTCCAGAACGTCCGCTTCGATCGTGGTCGCGTCGGCAGCATATTCGTCGCAGATCGCCGAGACCGTATCGGCGACGCTTCGGGTGCCGTCGCAGAGTTCCCAGACCCTGGCGCCGACGTCATCGAGGCTGTAATACGCTCCGCTTCGAGCGTCGAGGAGCACCACTTTCTCGGCGACGCGCTGACTCAGCACGTGAGTGACGCGGCATGGACGAATGTGCGGACGCATATCAATGTCCTCCATAGGCAATTGCGGCGGCCTCACGCCGCCTCGAGCAGCTCCCGAAGCCGAACAGCGACGGCATCGAAGTCGCGGCCGGTGGCCAGACGATAGCAGCGCACCTGAGCGAGCATCGCGGCGATGGCATCGAGATGGCTCTGGGCCACCCGCGGATGCGTCAGCAAGACATTCGCGACGAGCTCGACGAACACGTCCTCCGGACGGACTTCGGTCAGCACGCTGGTTGGTGAATTCGCGATGGCCGGGACCACGATGACCCGCGGCATGCAGTGGTCGATGAACTCGATGCGGCACATGTCGTCGATGAAGACACCGTGTTTGTGGCGGCCGGGCGGCGGCGCTGTGTGCGCGAGAGGATCGAACTCGGGAAAGAACGCCGCGGTTCGAGGTGAGATGTCGAGCTCGTCGTGGAACGCAAACGCTCGCACACGGCCGCCGTCGACGGAAAGGAAGACCGTGTCGTCTCCGAGAAATCCCAGCCCGGCGCGAGCCAGCGCAAGAGCGAGCGTCGACTTCCCCGCGCCGGAGACACCGGCGACGAGCAGGCCTGCTCCCCCCACGCTCACCGCGGCCGCGTGCAGACTGTACAGCCCGTTTCGCCTCAGTCCCTCGATCAGGGCGACGCTGAGAACCGGGTGGGAGAGGAGCCAGATCCGAGTCGCATGCTCGCGCGTCACCGACACGGTGGCCGCGCCGTGCCGACCGTCGACCCGGCCGCGGATGGCGTCGCCGCATGTCACATAGAGCACGTCATCAGTGTCGCTGTAGGTCACATCGAACGGCAGGCCATCGACCACAGCGGTCATGAGCAGCCGACTCGATTCTTCCGCAGGGGCGACGACGTGGCTGTCGCGGTCCGGGACGACGCGGTAGTCGAATCGAAGGCGCGGCGGATCGCTGGATGCGGCGCTGAAGCGCCGCAGACGACGGTGGATCGCCTCGAGGGTGTCGTGGTGGCTCGCCGTGACCTCGGCCCGGAGGCCGTGAATCGTGTACTGCCCGCACGAGATGTCTGCCGCCCGTCGCGGAGTCTGTTTCACACGCTCACCATCGGGAATGCCACCATCCGCGTGAAATGAGGTTCCGGATCGTGCGCCTCGAGGAACGGCCGGCCGTCCTTGACCAGCCAACAGTGGCCCTCGAGTCGGCCGTTGACCGTTCCCATGCCAAACACCAGACCGATGGAGAGGCCGGCACGGCGCAAAAAGTAGTAGCGCGTCACGCCGCGAACCAGACATTCGGCCCTGACGAAACGGCTCGCGCACACCGCGTCGGCATACCGCTGGATCTTCTCGACCGTGGCCGGCGGCGCCTGCGGTCGGCACCGTCGCGGCTCGAGAAACGCCGCGAGCGAGGCGACGTCACGGCGCAAGGCCAGCGGCAGAAACATCGCAAAGACAAACATGTGACCGAACAGCAGGGCGTCGCGAACACTACCGGTGGTCACGAGCTCCCGGAGAATCCGCCTCACGCCTTTGCCTCGGCACGCGGCGGCGTGCGCTTCAGCATCGCCGCCATACAATGCCCGGTATAGTCGATGCGCGTGTAGACGCCGGACGTATCTGCGAGGAATGCCCCGGCGAACTCGGCCAGATGGGGCGACATGAGGTACGCACCGCCGCCGAGGACGACACCGTTGACGTTCGCCGGGATCTGAAAGCGCCGATTCTTGGTCATCTCCATGTCCACTTTGTGCGCCAGCCGCCTCGAGAGTCCCGCATACTGTGAGTGAGTCGAGAGCAGTCCGGTCGCCGTGGCCAGCCCCTCGACCATCGAGCACGTGTTTCGGTCTCGCGTCTCGCTCCACGGCGCCTCGTCCAGCGCCTTCTCCGCCTGTCGAGCGATGAAGCCGAAGAAGCGTGGATCGGATGTCGTCTGGAAGCGCAACGCCGCCGCCATGGTGCCCCACTGATAGAAGCCGGTCCCGAGATCGTTCTCGTACCGATGCATGAGGTATGCATCGAGGTCGGTGAGAAGTCCCGCGACGACGGCGTCTTGCGGGTAGCGCCGATGGTAGTGCGCCAGCGTCAGCCACGCCTCACCGTTATAGAACGCCGATTCATCGAGGTTGATCGGAGTGGATCTGAAGCCGCGGCCCGGGATGTGCCCGGCGACGAGACCGTTCCGCCACGCCATTCGGTCCGTCCGATAGCGATCGTCGCCGCTCGCTTCGAAATAGAGAAGCTCTGCCAGCAGCGCCATGGCGGTGGCTCCAGTGTCGGCCGCCTCGTAACGACCGTCGATCGTGAGCACGCGCCCGTCGCCATGCGGGCGATACATCACCCCCCAGCGATCCAGCGCCTGCCACACCCTCTGTCGCCCGACCGGAACCGACGACAGACCATTCATGAGCAAGGGGTGCCACCATCCGTTGCTCACGGGCACGGAGAGCCTCCCGAACGTCGCGAGCGCGGTCTCGACCGCGACTCGCATCCGCGGGTCACCGGTGTGCGCGTAGTAGGCCGCCATGAACGAGACGACGCCGGCCTGACGAACCATGTCGTCCTTCGAGGACGGTGCCCCGCCGACGAAGTCGAAGTCGTAGCGCAAGAGGCCGGAGGGAAGCTGCGAGCGAATGAGCTGGTGCGCGGCGCTCTGCAGGGCATCTCCAGCGGCGTGCGCCGGCGAAGCGCCTGTGACGACCGCCAGGGCGAGTCCAGCGACGACGCGATACCACGTCGCGGCGACGGACGTCGGCCGCGCGGATGGGCGGGTGACATTGCGCATTGGTTCCTGAAATCTAGAAGCGCGAAACGCCGCCGCACAATAGACCGACCGGCACGTCGCCTCGGCAGACATCCGCACCGCGACCTGGCGGTTCGATATATCTCTGGCCATCTATTGTGGGCGTGACGTCGGCGATGCTACCCACAACCTCGTAGCTCGCGCGCTGTGTTGCGTATGCAGTGACCTGTCAAACGGAGGAGGTGGATTGTGATGCAGAAGCCCTATGTCAGGCCGGAGCTGAAGAAGGTCGGTTTGCTGCGCGATGTGACGAAGACCGTCTATAGCTGTGATCTGAAGCCGGCCTAAAGCCCGACGGCTGGGGTCTCGGTCGAACCCGGGACCCCAGCCCCGGTCTACGGCTTATCGAGAGCGGACAGCCACCGCAGCAGCGACACCAACGTGCGATCGTTCGAGGGACATGGTCCGCGAGAACGATTCTCATGGCTCACGCCCGAATCCACGTTCTTGTCGTGTCGGCCGCGCGATACAATCACGTCCGCGGGGGCGTGGCGTAACGGCAGCCGCCGAAGACTTAAAATCTTCTGTCCGAAAGGACGTGCAGGTTCGAGTCCTGCCGCCCCCACCATCTTCGAGTAGCGGCCGAATCGTTTGCGTGGAGTAGGATTGAGCCGATGCCTACAGTCCTCGAGTTGCTCGATGAGGGCCGAGCGACCCTCGCCGACAGTCGCCGCGCGATCGATACCGTCGAGCGCCTCCAGAGGCAGAGCCGCGAGCTCGCGCTGAAGCCTCGCTGAGCATGTTCGCCTCGCCCGGCGCCATTGCCTTCCAGATCCCGCAGATCCTCGGCTTCGGCCCGTTTCCCGTGCGGTGGTACGGCATCCTCATGGCCACGTCCATCGTGCTGGGGCTGTGGTGGGGCCACCGCCAGGCGCGTCGTGACGGCCTGCCCGCCGACGACATCATCAGCGTGGGCCAGTGGGCGATCCTCGCCGGGATCCTCGGCGCCCGCGTGTACGAAGTGATCTTCAACTGGGACTACTACGGCCAGCACCCGTGGAAGATTCCCGCGGTCTGGGAGGGCGGGCTGGCGATGCACGGCGGCCTGATCGTGGGGCCGCTGGTCGGCGTCCTCCTCGCGTGGAGATGGCGCATCCCGATCCTGCGCGGACTCGACGTCACCGGTCCGGCGATCGTCCTGGGCCAGGCGATCGGCCGCTGGGGGAACTTCTTCAACGAGGAGGCGTTCGGCCGTCCGACCAACGTGCCGTGGAAGCTCTACATCTCGCCACCCCACCGCCCACCCGGTTTCAGCCAGTTCGAATATTTCCATCCCACGTTCCTCTACGAGTCGCTCTGGGACTTCGGCGTCTTCATCGTCCTCGTGACGTGGCTGCGACCGCGGCTGCGCGAGCATCCCGGTGCGCTCTTTTTCTGCTACATCGGTCTCTACTCGGTCGGTCGCTTCGCGATCGAGGCGTTGCGGCTGGACAGCTTCTGGGTCGGCGGTTTCCGCGTGCCGCAGCTCGCGAGCGTGGTCGGCGTGATTGTCGCCGTGATCGGGCTCGCGTGGACGCGGCGCCGCTCGACGCCCGTCACCGCCAGCTGAGGCCGGCGCCCTGGTGAGCGATGCACGTCGAGCAGGTCGCGTCGTACCTGTGGCGCATTCCACCTGACGCGGCGCCCGGTATGCGCGTGCCGGGGCTCGTCGTGGCCGACGAGCCGCTCATGCGCCAGATTCGCAACGACCTCGCCCTGGCGCAGCTCGCCAACGGCGCCACGCTGCCCGGCATCGTTCGCGCCGCGCTCGCGATGCCCGACATCCATCAAGGTTACGGGCTGCCGGTCGGCGGTGTCGTCGCCACCGACGTGCGGAGCGGCGTCGTGAGCCCCGGAGCGATCGGCTTCGACATCAACTGCGGCGTACGGCTCATGCGCACGGGGCTCGAGGCCGCGGCCATCGCTGCGCAGCTGCCGGCGCTCATCGAGGCGCTCTACGCTGCGGTGCCGACCGGTGTGGGCGGCCGCGGCTCGGTCGACCTGGACGCGCGCGAGCTCGGCCGCGTGATGGCGGACGGCGCTGCGTGGGCCGTCCGGCGCGGCCACGGAACGCGGCAGGATCTCGATGCGATCGAATCGTCCGGCGCGATTCCCGGCGCCGATCCCGACGCCGTCTCGCGCCACGCCACCGAGCGCGGCGTGCGTCAGCTCGGCTCGCTGGGCTCGGGTAACCACTTCGTCGAGGTCCAGACGGTCGACGAGGTCTACGACGAGCCCGTCGCCGGGCGTCTCGGCCTGCGCGCCGGCGCCGTGACGCTGATGATCCACACGGGCTCGCGCGGCATCGGCCATCAAGTGTGCACGGACTTCATCAAGACTGCGGGGGGCGCCATGGTGCGGTACGGGATCAGCGTCCCCGACCGCCAGCTCGCGTGCGCGCCGATCGATTCGCCCGAGGCCCGCGCCTATCTGGGCGCGATGCGCGCGGCGGCCAACTTCGCGTTCGCGAACCGGCAGGTGCTCGGCGAAGCGGCGCGTCGGGTCTTCGAGCGCGTGCTCGGCGTGGCGCCGAATGTCCTGGACATGCGCGTGGTCTACGACGTCGCCCACAACATCGCGAAGGAAGAAGAGCATCACGTGGATGGCGCCGCGCGCCGGGTGCTCGTGCACCGCAAGGGCGCGACGCGTGCGTTCCCCGGCCAGCCGGTCATCGTGCCCGGCGACATGGGCCGGTACTCGTTCGTGCTGGTCGGCACGCCGACGGCGATGAAGGAAACGTTCGGCTCGACGTGCCATGGCGCGGGCCGCGTGATGAGCCGCACGGCCGCCGTCAAAACCGCGCGAGGTCGGCGTCTCGTCGACGAACTGGCGCAGCGTGGCGTCGTCGCGCGCGCCGCGGGCCACCAGTCGCTCGCAGAGGAGATGCCCGAGGCATACAAGGACGTGCGCGAGGTCGTCGACGTCGTCCACGGCTTCGGCATCTCCACGCGGGTGGCGCGGCTGCGGCCGTTGGGCGTGATCAAAGGCTGAGCCGCGCGCGTGGTAGACTGATGCGGATGTCGTGGAAACTTAAGCAGAAAGCACAATCGCTGCTGGCCGCCGAGCAGGGCACCGTCTATCGCGACTGGGGCGGCCGCGTCTCGATCGCGCTCGTCTATCCCAACACCTACGCCGTCGGGATGTCGAATCTCGGCTTCCAGACGATTTACGGCCATCTGAACGCGCTGCTCGGCGTCGTCTGCGAGCGCGTGTTCATGCCGGAATCGGCCGACCTCGAAGAGATGCGACGGACGTCGACGCCTCCGCTGTCGCTGGAGTCGCAGCGCCCTCTGACGGACTTCCAGATGATCGGCTTCTCGGTCACGTACGAAGGCGACTACGTCAACGTCCTGCGTCTGCTCGAGCTCGGCAAGATCCCACTGCGCGCCGCCGATCGCCGCCCGCACGACCCGCTGGTCCTCATGGGCGGCGTCTGCGCATTTTCGAATCCCGAGCCGATCGCGCCGTTCATGGACTTCATCGTCGTCGGCGAGGGGGAGGAGCTCGTCGGGGAGCTGATGCAGGCCTACCGCGAGGGATATCGAGAGCGTGAGACGTTTCTCGACGGCCTGGTCCGCCTGGAAGGGATCTACGTCCCGGAGCGCCATGACGTCGCCTACGCCGCGGACGGCACCATCGAGGACGTGCGCCCCGAACGGGGCGCACCGGCGATCGTGGTGAAGCGCCGGCTCAAGCAGGTCGATGCGTTTCGCACCATCGCCGCCGTGAAGACGCCGAAGGCGGAGTACGGCCACATGGCGCTGCTCGAGGTCGGCAAGGGGTGCGGCCGCGGCTGCCGCTTCTGTCTCGAAGGCCAGGTCTATCGTCCGGTGCGCCACCGCAGCGTCGCGGCCTTGCGTGACACGATCGCCGAGCTCGCGGCGCAGGGCGAGACGCGCATCGGTCTCGTCGGCGCTTGCGTATCGGACTATCCGTGGATCGGTGAGCTGCTGAAGGTCGTCGAGGACAACGGCATGGAGCTGTCGATCTCGTCGCTGCGCGCCGACAGCCTCACCGACGATCTGGTGGCGTCGCTCGCGCGCGGCGGTCATCGCACGCTCACGATGGCGCCGGAAGCGGGAACGGAGCGGCTGCGTCGGGCGATTCGCAAGGCGATCACCGACGAGCAGCTCATGGCGGCCTGCGATCTCGTCCGCGCGCGAGGCATTCCGAACCTCAAGTGCTACTTCATGATCGGCCAGCCGACGGAGACGCCGGAGGACGTCGCCGCGATCCCCGAGCTGGCGCGTCGGATGCTGGAGCGGCTGCGGGTGCTCGACCCCGCCGGCAAGCCGTTCGGCAAGCTCACGCTGTCGATCTCCTCGTTCGTTCCAAAGCCGTGGACGCCGTTTCAGTGGGCGCGCTTCGACGGCGCCGAAGCGCTGGCCGCCAAGCTCGAGACCATCAAGCGCGGCGTCCGGACCTTCCCCAACGTCCGGGTCCTTCACGAAAACCCACGCGAGGCCGCGCTGCAGGCGCTCCTGGCGCGCGGCGACCGGCGCGTGGGCGATTTCCTCGAGTTGGCCGCCCGTCTGGACGGCGACTGGCGGCGGGCGCTCCGCGAATGGAAAGGCGACCCCGACTTCTACACCACGCGCGAGCGTGCCGTGAGCGAGCGGCTGCCCTGGGAGCACTTCGACGTCGGCGTCAAGCGCGCCGGCCTCGAGCGGGAATGGCAGCGCGCGCTCGTCGTCGAGCCGTCACTGGTGGGCACCGCGTGAGCCCGTCGGCGCGCGTCCTGCTCGACACCCGTGGCCGCCCGCTGCGCAACCTGCGCGTGTCCGTGACAGATCGCTGCAATCTCCGCTGCGGCTACTGCATGCCCGAAGAGGAATACGTGTGGCTCCCGCGTGAGGAAATATTAATGTTCGAGGAGGTCAGCCGGCTGGTCGACGTGTTCATCGCGGTCGGCGTCGACAAGGTCCGCCTCACGGGTGGCGAGCCGCTGCTCCGCCGCGATCTGCCGGCGCTGATCCGCCTGCTCGCGGCGAAGCCGGCGCTGAGAGATCTCGCGATGACGACCAACGGCGTGCTGCTCGCGGCCGAAGCGACGGCGCTGCGCGCAGCCGGGTTGCACCGCGTCACCGTCAGCCTGGACACGCTGCGTCCCGAGCGCTTTGCCGCGCTCACCCGGCGCAACACCCACGCGCAGGTGCTCGAGGGAATCGCCGCCGTGCCGCGCGCCGGGTTCACCGGCACGAAGCTCGACACCGTCGTGATTCGCGGCGTCAACGACGACGAGCTGGCCGACCTCATCGAGTTCGGCCGGCGCGTGCCGGCCGAGGTGCGGTTCATCGAATACATGGACGTCGGCGGCGCCACACGCTGGTCACTCGACCAGGTCGTCAGCCGCAAGGAGATGCTCGAGCGCCTCGAGCAGCGCTATGGCCGGATCGAGGCCGTCGTCGAGAACTCCACGGCGCCGGCGGATCGCTTCCGCCTCACCGACGGCACCGTGTTCGGCATCATCTCGTCGACGACGGCACCGTTCTGCGCCGACTGCGATCGCAGTCGGCTCACGGCCGACGGCCTCTGGTACCTCTGCCTCTACGCGATGCGCGGCATCGATTTGCGCGGGCCACTGCGCGGCGGCGCCTCCAACGCTCAGCTCGAGGCGCTGATCACCGGCGGCTGGGGCGCGCGCACCGATCGCGGGGCGGAGGACCGGCTGTCGCTGGGGCAGCGCACTCCGCTCGTGCAGATCAGCGGCCTCAAGCGCGATCCGCATCTGGAAATGCACACGCGGGGTGGGTGAGTGAGCTCCCACGCCGGCGGCGACGAGCCCAAGGCCGACGTCCGCGAGCGCGGCGCGGGTGGCCAGGCGATCGACCGTCGCCTCTTCATGCTGCTTCACGTCTTCGGCGGCTGCGCCGATCCCAAGCCGCTGGTGAGCGCGCTGGAGGCCAGCCGCCTCGAGGCCGTTCTCTACGACGATGTCAACGATCCGCGCGGCGTCGGTCTGCTCGCCTTGAGCGACAATCCGACGGCATTCGTCGGCGGCTATCGCGAGCTGCTCAACAGCGAGCCGTTCGCCGGCCTGCCGCTGCGCTCGGAGCTCACGATGCTCGGTCGCACCTATTCCTCCGGGTTCGAGCAGGATCTCGAGGAATGGCTCTTCCGACGGCCGCGGCGCACCGTGCTGAATCCGGCGTGGCCGTGGGCCATCTGGTATCCCCTGCGCCGCACCGGCGGCTTCGCGCGGCTGTCGCCGAAGGAGCAGGGGGAGATCATCCGCGAGCACTCCATCCTGGGCCGCGCGTACGGCGATGCGGACTTCGCCCACGACGTCCGGCTCGCGTGCCACGGCCTCGACGTGCACGACAACGACTTTGTCATCGGGCTGATCGGGCGGGAGCTGCACCCCCTGTCGCATCTCGTGCAGACGATGCGCAAGACGACCCAGACCTCGCAGTACCTCCAGACGCTCGGTCCGTTCTTCGTCGGACACGTGCGCTGGCAGAGCGCCGGCGCGCCGTAATGCGACCTTCGGAAAGTTCGCGGGGCCGGGGCCCCGCCGCCCGAGGCGAGCTTGGAGAGCTCACGATGGCGACACGCGGGCCCGCCCTCCTGATCGTTATCCTGCTCGCGACGATGCTCTTGCCGGCCGCCGCCGCGGAGCCGGTGAAGGTCGTCTATCACCTCAACGAGGGCGTCGAGCAGGCCTCGCGCGCGATGACGAATATTCGGAACCATCTGTCGGCGGACCCGACGGCCCGGATCGTCGTGGTGGCTCACGGTCGCGGCATCGATTTCCTTCTCAAGGACGCGAAGACGCCGAACGGGAGCGCTTTCGTCACTGACGTGGACGAGCTGGCGCTGCGTGGCGTCCAGTTTCGCGTGTGCCGCTTCACGCTCGAGCGTCGCGGCATCGAGCCGTCGAAGGTTGTGCCTGATGCGAAGCTCGTTCCGTCGGGCGTGGCGGAGGTCGCGCGCCTGCAATCGGTCGAGCATTACGCGTACTTGAGGCCCTGACCGGGGGGCGTGCCGGCGGAACGCGGCCGGCCGCGGGCGCTACGGCAGCGGCGCGGGCAGCTCGGAGCGGCCCATCAGGTAGGCGTCCACACCACGCGCGCACGAGCGGCCCTCGGCGATCGCCCACACGATCAGGGACTGGCCGCGCTGCATGTCGCCGCACGTGAAGACACCCGGCACGCTCGTCATCCAGTTCGCATCCCGCGCGACGTTGCCGCGATCGGTGAAGGCGACGCCGAGCTTGGTGAGCATGCCGGGTTTCTCGGGCCCGACGAAACCCATGGCGAGCAGCACGAGCTCGACGTCCAGCGTGAACTCGCTGCCGGCGATCGGTCGGAAGTCGAGCCGGCCGCCCTCGCGGACCATGTCGACCTTGACCGCCTCCAGCTTCGTCACGCGCCCGCCCTCGCCCAGGAACCGCAGCGTCGAGACCGAATAGACGCGCTCGCCGCCCTCCTCGTGGGCCGAGGAGACGCGGAAGATGTTCGGCCACTGCGGCCACGGGTTGTCGGCCGCGCGCGTGTCCGGCGGTCGCGGGAGCAGCTCGAACTGATGGACCGAGGCCGCACCCTGGCGATGCACGGTGCCCAGGCAGTCCGCGCCGGTGTCGCCGCCGCCGATGATGACCACCCGCGTGCCGCGCGCGCTGATGAACACGTCATCGGCGACGGCATCGCCCTCGCAGCGCTTGTTCGAGAGCGTCAGGTAGTCCATCGCGAAGTGAATGCCGCCCAGCTCACGCCCGGGAATCGGCAAATCCCGCGGTGCGCACGCTCCGCCCGCGAGGACGATGGCGTCGAAGTCGCGCTGCAGATCGGCGATGGGCACGTCGACGCCGACGTGGGCGTTCGTCTGGAATACGACGCCTTCCTTCTCCATCAGCGCCAGCCGGCGGTCCAGGTGCCGCTTCTCCATCTTGAATTCGGGGATGCCGTAACGCAGCAGCCCGCCGATGCGATCGGCGCGCTCGAACACGATGACGGAGTGGCCCGCGCGATTGAGCTGCTGGGCGACGGCGAGACCGGCGGGACCCGAGCCGACGACCGCCACTCTCTTGCCCGTGCGCACGCTCGGCGGCTCGGGCCGTACCCAGCCGTGCTCGAACGCGTGATCGATGATCGCGACCTCGATCGCCTTGATCATGACCGGATCGTCGTTGATCCCGAGCACGCACGAGCCCTCGCACGGCGCAGGACACAGCCGCCCGGTGAACTCCGGGAAGTTGTTGGTCGCGTGCAGCCGCTCGATGGCGTCGCGCCAGCGATCCCTGTAGACGAGATCGTTCCAGTCGGGGATCAGGTTGCCGAGCGGGCAGCCCTGATGACAGAACGGGACGCCGCAGTCCATGCAGCGCGCGCCCTGCTTTCGCAGATCCTCGTCCGGAAAGGGAAGGTAGACCTCCTTCCAGTCGCGCAGGCGCTCGGCGATCGGCCGCGTCGGCCACTTCTTGCGCTGGATCTCCAGAAAGCCGGTGGCCTTACCCACTCGTGGCCCCGACCAGCTCGGCGAAGGTCGGCTCGCGTCCCTCGGCGCGGGCTTTGGCCTCGGCCGCCCGGACGCGCTTTTCGTCCTTCGGCATCACCTTCACGAAGCGCGGCCGCACGGCGCGCCAGGCGGCGAGAATCTTCGCGGCGTGCGCCGAATGCGTGTAGGTGACGTGGCGATCGATCAAATCGCCGACGAGGGAGACGTCGGCGGGCTGGTCGAGCGCCTCGAGGCTCACCATCTCGCGGTTGCAGCGCCGGTGGAAGTCGCCGTCGAGATCGAGCACGAAAGCGAGCCCACCCGACATGCCGGCCGCGAAATTGCGCCCGGTCTTGCCGATGACGACCACGCGGCCGCCCGTCATGTACTCGCACCCGTGATCGCCGACGCCTTCGACGACGGCATGGACACCGCTGTTACGCACGCAGAAGCGCTCGCCCGCGACGCCGCGCACGTACGCCTCGCCGCCGGTGGCGCCATAGAGGGCCACGTTGCCGATGATGATGTTGTCCTCGGGCACGAACGTGGACCGGCCGGGTGGATGCACGATCAACCGGCCGCCGGAGAGTCCCTTGCCCCAGTAGTCGTTGGCGTCGCCTTCGAGCGTGAACGTGATGCCACGTGGCAGGAACGCCCCGAAGGACTGTCCGGCCGAGCCCGTGAAGTGCACGCGGATCGTGTCGTCGGGGAGTCCCGCGGCGCCATGCCTGAGGGTGACCTCGTAGCCGAGCGTGGTGCCCACCGTACGGTGCACGTTGCGGATCGGCAACGCGAGGTCGACGCGGGCGCCGTGCTCCACGGCATCGCGGCACGCGGGAATCAGCGTCGTGTGATCCAGGGACTTCTCGAGCCCGTGATCCTGCGCCACCACACAACGCCGCGCCACCTCCGGCGGCATCGCCGGGGAGTACAGGATGGACGACAGGTCCAGACCGCGCGCCTTCCAGTGATCGACGGCCGCGCTCACGTCGAGACAGTCGGCGCGCCCGATCATGTCCTCCATCTTCCGGAAGCCGAGCTGCGCCATCAGCTCTCGCACCTCCCACGCGACGAAGTGGAAGAAGTTCACGACGTGCTCGGGCCTGCCGGCGAACCGCTTGCGGAGCTCGGGATCCTGCGTCGCCACGCCGACGGGGCAGGTGTTGAGATGGCACACGCGCATCATGATGCAGCCCAGCACGACCAGCGGCGCGGTCGAGAACCCGTACTCCTCGGCGCCGAGCAGCGCGGCGATGACGACGTCGCGCCCGCTCTTCATCTGGCCGTCGGTCTGCACGACGATCCGGTCGCGGAGCTTGTTGAGCACGAGGACTTGCTGCGTCTCGGCCAGGCCGAGCTCCCACGGCACGCCGCCGTGCTTGATCGACGTGAGCGGTGAGGCGCCGGTGCCGCCGTCGTGACCGGAGATCAGCACCACGTCGGCGTGGGCCTTCGCCACGCCGGCGGCGACGGTGCCGACGCCGACCTCGGCCACCAGCTTCACGTGAATCCGCGCGGTCGGGTTCGCGTTCTTGAGATCGTGGATGAGCTGGGCCAGATCCTCGATCGAGTAGATGTCGTGATGCGGAGGTGGCGAGATCAGCCCCACGCCGGGCGTCGCATAGCGGACCTTGGCGATCCACGGATAGACCTTGTGGCCCGGCAGCTGACCGCCCTCGCCGGGCTTGGCGCCCTGCGCCATCTTGATCTGCAGATCGGTGGCGTTGACGAGATACTCGCTCGTCACGCCGAAGCGGCCCGACGCGACCTGCTTGACCGCGCTGCGACGCCAGTCGCCGTTGGGATCGCGCACGTAGCGCGCGGAATCCTCGCCGCCCTCGCCGGTGTTCGAGCGCCCGCCGATGCGATTCATCGCGATCGCGAGCGTCTCGTGCGCTTCCTGGCTGATCGAGCCATACGACATCGCCCCGGTGGCGAAGCGCGTCAGAATCGACTCGAGCGGCTCGACCTCGTCGAGCGGGACGGGCGGACCGGCCGGCTTCAGCGTGAACAGCCCGCGCAGTGTCGCGCGGTGGCGGCTCTGGTCGTCGACGATCTTCGAGTATTCCTTGAAGGTCGCGTAGCTGCCCGCGCGCGTCGACGCCTGCAGCTTGGCGATCATGTCGGGATTGACTTGGTGATACTCGCCGTCACGCCGCCACTGGTACTCGCCGCCCCAGTCCAGGTCGGCTTTTTCCACGGGCCGCTCGGGATACGCGACTGCGTGGCGCCGCCGGATCTCCTCGGCGATCACGTCGATGCCGATGCCGCCGACGCGCGAGGCCGTCCCGGTGAAATAGCGGTCGACCACCGAGCGGTTCAGGCCGATGGCCTCGAAGATCTGCGCGCCGCAGTAGGACTGCAGCGTGGAGATTCCCATCTTGGCCATGACCTTCAGGATCCCCTTGTTCAGCGCCTTGATGTAATTCTTGAAGGCCTTGGCGCGATCGAGTCCCGCGAGCACGCCCTCGTGGATCAGATCGTCGAGCGTCTCGAAGGCCACCCATGGATTCACGGCGCCGGCGCCGTAGCCGATCAGCAGGCACATGTGGTGGACTTCACGCGCGTCACCCGTCTCGATCACCAGCCCACAGCGCGTGCGCTCGCCGTGGCGCACGAGATGGTGGTGCACGGCGGCCGTGGCGAGCAGGCTGGGGATCGGCGCCAGCTCGGCCGTGACGCCGCGATCGGAGAGGACGACGACGTTGTGGCCATCGGCGATGGCGCGGCTGGCCCGCTCCTGCAGTGTCTCGATCGCGCGCTCGAGGCCGGCGGCGCCCTCGGCGACGGGGTAGAGCATCGGCAGCGTGATCGCTTTGAAGCCGAGCTCGGAGACGTGCGCGAGCTTCGCCAGATCCTCGTTGGACAGGACGGGATCCGTGAGCACGATCTGGCGGCACGAGGCGGGCTCCGCGCGCAACAGATTGCCCTCGGGCCCGATCGTGGACTCCATCGCGGTCACCAGCTCCTCGCGGATCTGGTCCAGCGGCGGGTTGGTCACCTGCGCGAAGAGCTGCTTGAAGTAATCGTAGAGCGGCCGCGGACGATCCGAGAGCACGGCCAGCGCCGTGTCGGTGCCCATCGAGCCGATCGGCTCTTCGCCGTTCTTGGCCATCGGCGCCAGGAGCAGGCGCAGGTCTTCGTGCGTGTAGCCGAAGGCCATCTGCCGCGTCAGGACCGTGGCGTGATCGGACTCGCCGACGGGAGCCGCCGCGACGTCCTCGAGGCGCACGAGATTCTGCTGCAGCCAGTCGCCGTATGGATGCTCGGCCGCCAGCTGCGCCTTGATCTCGTCGTCGTCGATGATGCGGCCCTGCGCCGTATCGACGAGGAAGATCTTGCCCGGATGCAGTCGCTCCTTCACCAGCACGTTCTCGGCGGGAATGTCGAGGACGCCGACCTCGGAGGCCATGACGACGAGATCGTCCTTGGTGACGTAGTAGCGCGACGGCCGCAGGCCGTTGCGATCGAGCACGGCGCCGATGACCGTGCCGTCCGTGAACGCGATGGAGGCCGGGCCGTCCCACGGCTCAATCAGCGAGGAGTGGTACTCGTAGAACGCCCGCCGCTCGGGGCTCATCGACTCGTGGTGTTGCCACGGCTCCGGGATCATCATGAGGATCGCGTGCGGCAGCGAGCGGCCGTTCATGACGAGGAACTCGAGCACGTTATCGAACGTCGCCGAGTCCGAGAGGCCTTCGCGCGTGACCGGCAGCACCTTGGCCAGATCGTCGCCGAGCACGTCGGAGCGGCAGAGCGCCTCGCGGGCGCGCATCCAGTTGATGTTGCCGCGCAGCGTGTTGATCTCGCCGTTGTGCGCCACGTACCGGTACGGGTGCGCGAGCGGCCACGAGGGGAACGTGTTGGTGCTGAACCGCTGGTGCACCAGCGCCAGCGCCGACTCCATGTCGGGATCGCGCAGGTCCGGATACATCGACGCGATCTGGTCGGCCGACAGCATGCCCTTGTAGATGAGCGTGTTGCCGCTGAGGCTCGGGATATACGTCAGCCGCTTCTCCGCGAAGTCCATCGCGTCCACGGCGTGCTCGAACCGCTTGCGAATGACGTAGAGCTTGCGCTCGAAGTGCGCGGCGTCGCGGGCGTCGCCGCGGCCGACGAAGACCTGCTCGATCCACGGCTCGACGTTGACGGCGCTCGCGCCAAGCAGTCGGTCGTCCGTCGGCACCGCGCGCCAGCCGAGCAGACGCTGGCGCTCATCCGCCACGATGGTGGCGATCAGGCTGCGCACTTTCTCCCGCTGCACCGGGTCGCGCGGCAGAAACACGCAGCCGACGCCGTAGTCCTTGGGACCGGGCAGTGGAATGCCGAGGCGGCCGCACTGCTTGCGAAGGAACTTGTCGGGGACCTGCAGCAGGATTCCGGCGCCGTCGCCGGTGTTGGGCTCGCAGCCACACGCGCCGCGGTGCAGGAGGTTGATCAGTACGAGCAGACCCTGGCGGACGATCGCGTGCGACTTCCGGCCCTTGATGTCGACGACGAAGCCGACGCCGCACGCGTCGTGCTCGTGCGCGGGATCGTACAGGCCTCGAGGTTCGTTCATCGTCCTACCCCTTTGTGAACAGTTGCACGATACTACCCAAGGAAGCAGTATTAGTCAGCAGCGAAAAGACGGATGATATGTATCAGCAGAGCTGATGATGTAGAGTGAAGCGGTGCACCTCGAAACCCTGCGACTCTACTGCGACGTCGTCCGGCTGCGATCCTTCTCCAAGGGCGCCGAGCAGAACTTCGTCTCCCAGTCGGCCGCGAGCCAGGCCGTCCAGCAGCTCGAGAGCCAGGTCGGCGCGACGCTCATCGATCGGACCAAGCGGCCATTCGCGGTGACGCCGCAGGGGCAGACGCTCTACGACGCCTGCCGTGCGATGCTCGAAGACTGGGAAAAGGCGAAGATCGCCGTGGCCGCGGTGAAGGCGCGTCTGGACGGGACGGTGCGCGTGGCCGCGATCTACTCGGTGGGGCTGCACGACGTCAGTCGGCCGATGCAGCAGTTTGCCGCCCTCTATCCGGCTGCTCGCGTGCAGCTCGAATGCCTGCATCCGCACAAGGTCGTCGACGCGGTGATGAACGACGACGCCGACCTCGGCATCATGTCCTACCCGCCGTCGGATCGAGCGCTCACGGTGGTGCCGCTGCGCGTGGAGCCCATGGCGGTCGTCTGCCATCCCAACCATCGTTTCGCCCGTCGGCGTCTCGTCATGCCGGCGGACCTCAACGGCGAGCGGTTCATCGCGTTCGATCGCGCCCTGCCGATCCGCAGGGCGATCGACCGTGCGCTGCGCCAGCACGGCGCGCGGGCCAACATCGTGATGGAGTTCGACAACATCGAGACGATCAAACAGGCCATCATCATCGCCGCCGGGGTCAGCATCCTGCCGCGTCACACGGTGCAGAAGGAGGCGGGCATCCGGACGCTGGCGGCAGTGGCCCTCGGCGTCCCCGACCTGGCGCGGCCGGTCGGGATCATCTACCGTCGGCAGAAGCGGCTGACCCCGACCGCGAGCCGGTTCGTCGAGATGCTGAAGGAGGCGAGCGCGGTGCCCGCCCAGGTTGCGGCGGGTGACCGGTAAGAGTAACCGGGAGCGGTGGTGCGAGCCGCAGGACGTCGCGGGGCCGCGGTGCGAGCCGCGGCCGGAGGCGAGGCGAGCCTGTAATCTCTAGGCCCCGCCGTCCGAGGCGAGCCTGTGAACGGTCTGAAGTGTGGAGGACGTCCCATGGTGGACTTCGACGATCACGATCGGGACATCGAAGACGAGCTGCAGGAGGTGCGCGGCGCGCTGCTCGACGACACCATCGCCACGCTGGGGCCGGCGGAGCCGATCTGCCTGGCGCCCACCGCGACGGTGGAGGAGGCCATCGCGCGCATGCTCGCGCGGCGGCAGGCGTGCGTGCTCATCGTGGACGACGCAGGCCGGCTCACGGGGATCTTGACCGAGCGCGACATCCTCACGCGCGTGGCGGGGGCCGGACGCGAGCCCCGGCGTACCGCGCTGCGCGAGGTCATGACGGCGAATCCGCAGGCGCTCGCCGCGCGCGATCGTGTCGCGTACGCGGTCCACTGCATGAGCGTAGCGGGGTACCGGACCGTGCCGCTGGTCGACGCCGACCGCCGGCCGATCGGCGTGGTGACGGTCAGCGACGTGATCCGGTGGTTGGCGCAACTCTTCCCGGAGGCCGTCCTGAATCTCCCGCCCGGGGATGTGCTCAAGCGACCGCAAGAAATGGACGCCGGATAGCCATTAACCTTGCCGGATGACAGAGGGTCCTTTAAGATGAAGCACGCCCTGTCGAAGCCGTTGGAGGGCCGGGCGGCCTCAGAGCAAATCCCGCGGACCACGACGACGCATAGCGGCCGTGCGTGCGAGGCCTGCATGACCCCGAAGCAGGGGAGAGGAGATCGATGAGCGAGACCGCAGCGCCCGTCGGGGCGGCCAAGGCACGGCGCGAGCTGCAGCGCGCGGTGATCCGCTTCGCCGGCGATTCCGGCGACGGCATGCAGCTCACGGGAGAGCAGTTCACCACCGAGTCGGCGTGGGCGGGCAACGACATCGCCACCCTGCCGAACTTCCCCGCGGAGATCCGTGCCCCGGCCGGTACGCTCTTCGGTGTCTCGTCGTTCCAGCTGCAGTTCGGCAGCCAACGGGTCTACACGCCCGGCGACCGCCTGGACTGCCTGGTGGCGATGAACCCTGCGGCCCTCAAGGTGCACCTTCGTGACCTGAAGCCCGGCGGGCTGCTGATCGTCAACACCGCGGCCTTCGAGAAGCGAAATCTCGACAAGGCCGGCTACGCGCAGAATCCGCTCGACGATGCCGCGCTGGCCGAGCGCTACCGTCTGCACAAGGTCGATATGACGGGCCTGACGCACAAGGCCATCGCCGACCTCAAGCTGGACACCAAGGAGAAGGACCGCACGAAGAACTTCTTCGCGCTGGGCCTCGTGTCGTGGATCTACACGCGGCCGCTCGAGCCGACGCTCGAGTGGATCACCAAGCGATTCGCGAAGAAGCCCGACATCGCCGAAGCGAACACGCGCGTGCTCAAGGCCGGCCACGCCTTCGGCGAGACCGCGGAGTTCTTCGAGGAAGCGTACACGGTCGAGCCGGCGGAGATGGCGCCCGGGCTGTATCGGGCGATGACCGGCAACCGCGCGCTCGCGTGGGGCCTGCTCGCCGCCGCCGAGCGCTCGAAGGTCCCGATCGTGTACGGCGCCTATCCGATCACGCCGGCGTCGAGCGTGCTCGAAGAGCTCGCCATGCACAAGCGCTTCCGCATCCGGACGATCCAGGCCGAGGATGAGATCGCCGCGGTGACCGCGGCCATCGGCGCGGCGTTCGGCGGGGCCATCGGTGTCACCTGTTCCAGCGGACCCGGTATTGCGCTGAAGGGCGAGGGGATCGGTCTCGCGGTCACGGCGGAGCTGCCGCTCGTCGTCCTGAACATCCAGCGCGCCGGTCCGTCGACGGGCATGCCGACCAAGACCGAGCAGGCGGATCTCATGCAGGCGCTCTACGGCCGCAACAGCGAGTCGCCGGTGGTCGTGCTGGCACCCGCGACGCCGGGCGACTGCTTCTACGTCGCGTACGACGCGGTGCGGATCGCCGCCAAGTACATGGTGCCGGTGATCGTGCTGTCCGACGGCTTTCTCGCCAACGGCTCGGAGCCGTGGCCGATCCCCGATCCCACGACCCTGCCGCCGATCGACATCCAGTTCCGGACGGAGAAGGAAGGCTTCTTCGCATACCTGCGCGACCCGGCAACGCTGTCGCGGCCGTGGGTCCGTCCCGGCACGCCCGGACTCGAGCATCGCATCGGCGGCATCGAGAAGCAGGACGTCACCGACAATATTTCCTACGATCCCGACAACCACGATCACATGGTGCGCACGCGCGCGGAGAAGGTGCGGCGCGTGGCGCAGGAAATTCCGCCGACGACGATCAACGGGCCGGCCACGGGCGACCTCCTCGTCGTCGGCTGGGGCGGTACGTACGGATCGATCACCGCGGCCGTCGAGCGTGCGCAGGCCGACGGCAAGGCGGTCGCCTCCATCCACCTGCGACATCTGAACCCGCTGCCGCCGGATCTCGGCCACATCCTGCGCGAGTACCGCAAAGTGCTCGTGCCCGAGATCAACAGTGGTCAGCTCGTGCGCGTGCTGCGCGCCGAGTACCTCGTGGACGCGGTGGGCTTCAACCGCGTGCGCGGGCTGCCGCTCGCCAGCGAAGAGATTCTGGAAGCCATTCATCAATTGCTCGGGAGTCATCCATGACGCAGGGGGCCGCGGCCGCGCCGACGCCGAAGTACACGAAGAAGGATTTCGAGTCGGACCAAGACGTCCGCTGGTGTCCCGGATGCGGTGACTACGCCATCCTCAGCGCGATCCAGAAGTCGATGCCGGACCTCGGGATCCCGCGAGAGCAGATTGTGTTCATCTCGGGAATCGGCTGCTCGAGCCGCTTCCCGTACTACATGAACACCTACGGCTTCCACACGATTCACGGCCGCGCGCCCGCCATCGCCACCGGCCTGCGCGTCGCGCGCCCCGACCTCAAGGTCTTCGTCGTGACGGGCGACGGCGACGGGCTGTCGATCGGGGGCAACCACATGCTGCACGTGCTTCGGCGTAACGTGAATCTCACCGTGCTGCTCTTCAACAACCGGATCTACGGGCTGACGAAGGGCCAGTATTCGCCCACGAGCGAGCTCGGAAAGGTCACGAAGTCCACGCCGGTGGGCTCGGCCGATCGCCCGGTCAACCCGCTGTCGTTCGCCCTCGGCTGCGGCGCCACGTTCGTGGCGCGCACCGTCGACCGCAACATCCAGCACATGGAAGAGACGCTCAAGCGCGCGGCGGCTCACAAGGGCACCGGCTTCGTGGAGATTCTCCAGAACTGCAACGTGTACAACGACCTCGCGTGGAATGTCGTGTACGACAAGAGCTCCAAGCTCGCCTACGAGCTGCGTCTCGAGCACGGCAAGCCGCTCGTCTACGGTCCGCCCGACGCGCGCCGTGCCGTCATCATGGAGGGTGTCACGCCGAAGGTCGTGAGCCTGACGGACGTGGCCGAGAGCGCGCTCTGGATCCACGACGAAACGAACGTCAACGCCGCCAAGATCCTCGCCGACCTGTTCGCGCCGAGCTTCCCGGTGCCTATCGGCGTGCTGGAGGCGATCGAGGCGCCCATCTACGAGGAGATCATGCTCGAGCAGGAGCAGCGCGCCATCTCCGACCGCGGGCCGGGGAGCATCGCGAAGCTTCTGACGTCGGGCGACACCTGGAAGATCGGCTAAGCGACATCCCGCCGTGGCGCTTTCCGCCAGCGTAATCTCCGGGCTCGAGCGTCTGCTTGGCCCGGCTGCCGTCGTGCTCACACCCGAGGGCCGCCTCACCTACGAGAGCGACATGCTCACGCTGTACAAGGCGGCTCCCGACGCCGTCGTCCTGCCCACGAGCACCGACGAGGTGCAGGCGATCGTGCGGCTCTGCCGCGAGGCCCGCGTGCCGATCGTGCCGCGCGGCTCGGGCACCGGACTCATCGGCGGCACGACGGCGCCGCGCGGCGGCGTCATGGTGTCGATGACGCGAATGACACAGATCCTCGAGCTCGATCTTCCCAATCGATGCGCGACGGTCCAGCCCGGTCTCATCAACCTGTGGCTCACCAACGCCGTGCGCGAGCGCGGCTGGTTCTTCGCGCCCGATCCGTCCAGCCAGATGGTGTCCTCGATCGGGGGCAACGTGGCCACCAACGCTGGCGGACCACACTGTCTCAAGTACGGGATCACCACCAACCACGTGCTCGGCCTGGAAATCGTCACCGGCACCGGCGACGTCGTGCGCGTGGGCGGCAAAGCCGCGGAGCGCGCCGGCTACGACCTGACCGGCGTGACGGTCGGCAACGAGGGCACGTTCGGACTCGTGACCGCGGTCACCGTGCGGGTGTTGCACCTGCCCGAGGCGGTGAAGACGGCGCTGGCGTCGTTCGCCAGCCTCGTGGAGGCGTCCGAAGCGGTCTCGGCGATCATCGCCGCGGGAATCATCCCAGCCGCCCTGGAGATGCTCGACGACGCGATGATCGGCGCCGTCAACGCCGCAGTCGGTAAGGTCTATCCGGACGGGGCGGGCGCCGTGTTGCTGATCGAGCTGGACGGTCCGCGCGCCGAGGTCGAGGCCCAGGCCGAGCGCGTGGCCGCCATTTGTCGCGAGCGCCAGGCGCTCGTCGTCACGGTCGCGCGCGACGAGGCCGAGCGAGCACTGCTCTGGAAGGGACGCAAGGAGGCCGCGGGCGCCGTCGGACGGATCACGGCCGCCTACCTGCTGCAGGACGCCGTGGTGCCGCGCAGTCGACTGCCGCAGATCATGCGCGAGATGGTCGCCATCAGCAAACGCCACAATCTGCTCTTCGCCAACGTCTTCCACGCGGGCGACGGCAACCTGCATCCGCTCATCTGCTACGACGATCGCAAGCCGGGCGAGCTCGAGCGCGCCCAGCAGGCGAACGAAGAGCTGCTGCACGCCTGCATCGCGCTGGGCGGCACCGTGAGCGGCGAGCACGGCATCGGCATGGACAAGGCGAAGAACCTGCCGCTGCAGTACGCCGACGCCGATCTGAATTTCATGTTCCGGCTGCGCCGCGTCTTCGATCCCGACGGCCTCATGAATCCCGCGAAGCTGCTGCCGTCGCATCCCGCGTGCGGCGAGGGTTTTCGTCCGTCGCGCCCGACGCTGCCGGCGGGCACGTGGGTGTAGCGCCGTGGCGGTGACGGCGGCCGCCGCGCTCGCCGACGGGCTGCGCGCGATCGTCGGCGCCGAGCACGTCCACGAGGGGGGCTCGCCTGTCGATGGCGTCATTCCGCGGTGGAGCACGGCACCGGCGACCATCGAGCAGACGGCCGCGCTCGTGGCGCTCGCTCACGACGCTCATCTCTCCGTGGTGCCGCGCGGCGGCGGGAGCGCTCTGGAGCTCGGCCATCCGCCGGCGCGTGTAGACCTCGTGATCGAGATGCGCCGGCTCGATGCGGTGCTCGAATACAATCCCGACGACCTCACCGTCACCGTGCAGGCCGGCTGCAGCGCGGGAGCGCTGGCGGCACGCCTGGCGAGCCGGCGGCAGATCCTTCCGCTCGACCCACCCGGCTGGGCCGCACGCTCGCTCGGCGGGATCGCCGCGACGCAGGCCAGCGGGCCGCTGCGCCAACGCTATGGCACGATGCGCGACCTTCTGCTCGGCGTGCGCTTCGCGCAGGCGGACGGTGTGCTGACCTGGGGCGGCGCCAAGGTCGTGAAGTCGGTGAGCGGCTACGACGTGCCGAAGCTCATGGTCGGCGCGCTCGGCACGCTCGGCGTTCTGCTCGAGCTGACCCTGCGTCTGCATCCCGTTCCGGACCACGAATCGACGTGGCTCGCGAGCTTCCGTACGCCCGCCCACGCCCAGGAGTGTGTCGCCGCGCTTCTCGATTCGACGGTGCAGCCGAATCGCATCGAGCTGCTCGATTCCCGCGGGCTCGCCTTGTGCGCGCTGCCCGTGAGCGCGGCAGCGGTCGTCATCTCGATCGGCACCGTCGAGCCGGCGGTTCGGGCGGAGGAGGCGGTCGTGAAGGCGCTCGTCCAGCGGGCACACGGAACGACGGAAACGATGGGCACCTCGTTCTGGCGGACGTACGATCGCGCGCTCGCCGGCTTCGAGGGTGTGACGCTGCGGATCGGCACCGTTCCGACGCGGCTCGTGGAAATACTCGGCGTGGTGCAGGCGGTGTTGCCCGGTGCCGCGGTGGCCGGCAGCGCGGGTCTCGGAGCATTGCGCGCGCTGATCACGCACGCCGACGGCACCGCGCTGGTCGGCGCGCTCGCCCGACTCCGAGCGACGGTGGGCGAAGTCGACGGCGCCGTGATCGTCGAGCGGGCGCCGCGGGCCGTCCGTGAGCGGCTCGACCCGTGGGGGCCGGTCCCGGCGCCGGCGATGGCCATGATGCGCGCGATCAAAGCCGAGTTCGATCCGCGCGGCGTGCTCAACCCCGGCCGCTTCGTCGGCGGACTATGAAACTCACGGACCCCGCTACAATCAATTCGATTCGTTCGTGCGTGCACTGCGGGATCTGTCTCCCCGCCTGTCCGACCTATCGCGTGCTCGGCGAAGAAATGGACTCACCGCGTGGCCGCATCTATCTCATGCGCGCCGTGGCCGAGGGCCGCCTCGACGTCACCGACACATACGTGCGTCATCTCGATCTCTGTCTTGGCTGCCGCGCCTGCGAAACGGCGTGCCCGGCCGGAGTGCCGTTCGGCTCATTGTTGGAGACCGCCCGGGCCGATATCGAGCGCAAGGGCCGCCCGCCGCGACGGCGCCTGGTGGACGCGCTGCTCTTCGGAGTGTTTCCGCATCCAGCGCGGCTGGCCATCGCGCTCGGTCTGCTGCGACGCTACCGCCGCTGGGGCCTGCAGACGCTCGTGCGCCGTACGGGATTGCTGCGCCGCTTCCCGCGCCTCGCGGCCATGGATGCGCTGCTGCCTGAGGTGCCGCGGACGGACCACGAGCTTCCGGAGTTCCTCGCCGCCCGCGGCCGCGCGCGTGGCCGCGTCGCGCTGCTGACGGGCTGCGTGCAGCGCTACCTCTTCGCCGACGTGAATCGGGACACGATGCGCCTGCTCTCGGCCGCCGGCTGGGAGGTCGTCGCGCCGCATACCCAGGAGTGTTGCGGAGCGCTCGAGCTGCACGGCGGACGGCTCGACGCGTTCCGCGCGCGTGCCCACGCGCTGACCGCCGCGCTGCCTCCTGACGTCGACTGGGTCGTGACCAACTCGGCCGGCTGCGGGTCGGCGCTCCGCGATTACGCGCACTGGCTCGATGACGACGCGGTTCGGCGCGTCGCCGCGCGAGCGCGCGACGTCAGCGAGCTCCTGGCCGAGGCCGAGCTACCGCTGGGTCCGCTGGCGGCGACGGTGACCTATCACGATCCTTGTCATCTGGCGCACGGACAGCGCGTCCGCACGGCGCCGCGCGCGCTGCTCGCCCGCATCCCACAGCTGCGCCTGGTGCCGCTGGCAGACAGCGAGCTGTGCTGCGGCAGCGCCGGGGTATACAACCTGCTCGAGCCCGAGATGGCCGACCGGCTGCTGGCCCTGAAGATCGCGCGGATCGCCGAGACGGGCGCGCGCATCGTGGCCACCGGCAACCCCGGCTGCCTGCTGCAGATCGCGCGTGGCGCGCGCGAGCGTGGCCTCGACCTCGAGGTCGTGCACCCGGTGACGCTGCTGGCGCGCGCCATGCGATGGGAGGAGCGATGAAGATCCGGCTCGCCGACCGCGCGAAATATCAGGCCGACAAGATGGCGAAGATCGCGCTCGCTTCCACGCCGCGCGCCCAGGTCGACCTCTACTGTCTCGAGCCCGGCCAGAGCCAGAAGGTCCACGTGCACGACGGTCAGGACAAGGTCTATGTGGTGCTCGAGGGGCGCGGCCGCTTCACGCTCGACGGCGCGGACCACGCGCTGGAGAGCGGCGAGGCGCTGGTCGCCGCCGCGGGCAGCCAGCACGGCGTCAGCAACGATTCGGCCAAGCGATTGCTTCTGCTCGTGTTCATGGCGCCGCCGCCGCCTCACGCATGACGGGAGCCGAGCCCCCGGACCGCGCGCCGTCGGCACCGCAGCGCGTGGCGCTGATGATCACGTGCCTCGCCGACGTGTTCTATCCAGAAGTCGGCGAACGCATCGTTCGACTCCTGCGCCGGCTGGGCATCGAGGTCACGTTCCCGGCGGGGCAAACCTGCTGCGGCCTGCCGCTGTTCAACTCCGGCTACCACGACGAGGCGGCGGCCGTGGCGCGGCGCACGGTCGGCATCTTTCGCGACGCCGAAGCGGTGATCGTCCCGTCGGGCTCGTGCGCGTGGATGGTGAAGCACGAGTATCCGGGACTCCTGCGCGCCAGTGCGGAGGCGGCCGCAGCCGATCGCCTGGCCGAGCGGACCTGGGAGTTCTCCCAGTTCCTGGTGCGGCGGCTCGGACGTACCTCATTCGAGACCGACGTCGAGGGCCCGCTCGCGTACCACGACTCGTGTCATCTCCTGCGCGGGCTGCACGAGGGCGTCGCGCCCCGCACGCTGCTGTCACACCTCAAGGGCGCGCAGGTCGTGCCGCTGCCGGGCAGCGACGAGTGCTGCGGCTTCGGCGGCTCGTTCTCGGTGCGGCTCCCTGAGGTCTCGACGTCCATCCTCGAGCGCAAGCTCGCCAACCTCGAGGCGTCCGGGGCGCGCTGCCTCGTGGCATGCGACGCCGGGTGCTTGATGCAGATCCGCGGCGGCCTCGCGCGCCGCAACTCGCCGCTGCGCGCGCTGCACCTGGCCGAGGTGCTGCGATGACCGAGCCCATCGTCAGCACGCCGCTGCGCGAGCGCGCGTCCCAGGCGCTCGGCGACCGCTTCCTGCACGAGGCACTGGACATCGCGACGACGAAGTTCATCACGCTGCGTCGCGAGGCCTTCGGCAGCTTCCCCGAAGGCGAGCGGCTGCGTGACCGCGCGCGCGCCATCAAGGAGGCGACGCTGCAGCGGCTGGACGCCCATCTCGAGATGCTCGTGGCCAACGTCGAGCGGCTGGGCGGCCGCGCCCACTTCGCCGCGACGGCGGAGGAGGCACGCGACATCATTCTCGACATCGCGCGGCGCACCGGCGCGCGCATGGCCGTGAAGTCCAAGTCGATGGCGACCGAGGAGATCCACCTCAACGACGCCCTGCAGGCGATCGGCGTCACCCCGGTGGAGACCGACCTGGGCGAGTACATCATCCAGCTGGCTCACGAGCGGCCCTCGCACATCATCGCGCCCGCGATCCACAAGACGAAGGGGCAGGTGGCGGAGCTGTTCTCGCGTGAGCTGAACCGGCCCGGCCTGCCCGCCGACCCGGAGGTGCTGACGAAGATCGCGCGTGAGGAGCTGCGGGAGAAGTTTCTGCAGGCCGATCTTGGAATCACCGGCGCCAATTTCGCGATAGCCGATACGGGAACCGTCGTCCTCGTGACCAACGAAGGCAACGGACGCATGGCGACCTCGCTGCCGCGCGTGCACGTGGCCGTGATGGGCGTCGAGAAGATCATCCCGTCGATGACGGACCTCGCCGTGTTCCTCGCCATCCTCGCCAAGAGCGCGACGGGACAGAAGCTGTCCGTGTACACGACGCTGGTGCAGGGGCCGCGGCGGCCGGGAGAGCTCGAGGGGCCCGACGAATTCCACCTGGTGTTGCTCGACAACGGGCGGATCGCGCAGATCGCCGGCACGCTGCGGGAGTCACTCTACTGCCTGCGCTGCGGCGCATGCCTCAACGTGTGCCCCGTCTACCGTCAAATCGGCGGCCACGCCTACGGCTACACCTATCCGGGCCCGATCGGCATCTTGTTGACCGCCATGCTGAACGGCCCGCGCTCGGTCAAAGAGCTCGCGCACGCCTCGTCGCTCTGCGGCGCGTGCGCCGACGCGTGCCCCGTCCGCATCGACATCCCGCGGATGTTGATCGAGCTGCGCAAGGAGCTCGACACGCGCCGGATCGCGCCGTGGACCGAGCGCGTCGTGTTCCAGACGTTCGCGCGCATCCTGACATCGCCGCGGCTGTATCGGTTGTCGGCGCGGATCGCCCGCGCGGCGCAGCGGCTGTTCGTCCTCGACGGGCGCATCCGCGTCCTGCCGTCCTTCTTGGGCGCGTGGACCAACACCCGCGACCTGCCGCCGGTGGCTCCGCGCACATTCCAGGAGCGCTGGCGTGAGCTCTAAATCGGAATTCCTCGCGCGCATTCGGACCGAGATGGCGAAGACGCCCGGACTGTTCACCGCGTCCCCGGCCGAGCGACCGCCGCAGCCGGGCCGACGCCTGGACGTGCTGCGACGCGAGCTGAGCGAGCGCTGGCCCCAGACGCTCGACCGATTTCGAGCAGAGTTCGAGCGGGTCGCCGGTGTATTTCACCGAGTGGCGACGGCGGCCGACGTCGCCACGACGCTGGAGCGCATCTGCGCCGAGCGAGCCGCGCGACGGCTGGTCGCCTGGCCCGCCGAGGAGCTCGGCGTGGCGATCGCTCCCGCGCTGGCCGCCGTCGGCATCGCCGTGGAGTCGATGCCGCGAGCGGTCGTTCCGGAGGCGGAGCGAACGCGCCTGCGGCGCGTCATCGCCGATGCCGACCTCGGCGTGACCGGCGCCGATCTCGCCGTGGCCGAGACCGGCACGCTCGTGCTCGTCTCGGCCGCCGGGCGGCCGCGCTCGACCTCGCTGTTACCACCATGTCACGTTGCCGTCTTCGATCGCGAGGTGCTCGTGGAATCGCTGGAGCAGGTCGGGCTCGCGCTCGAGGCGTGGCACGAGGGCACGCCGCCGGCGGAGCGCGGCGCGGTGATCAACTTCATCACCGGACCGAGTCGTACCGCCGACATCGAGCTGACGCTCACACGCGGCGTGCACGGTCCGAAGGAGATCCATGCGATCTTCGTCGACGGCGGCCTGTCGCGACATGGCTGAGCGTTACTTCGAGCCGGCGGAGGTCGACACGCTGATCCCGGCGCTCACGCGCCTGATGGCGAGCATCATGCGCGCGAACGAGCAGGCGACGGCGATCGCGGGACGCCTCGAATCGGAGCGCGAGCGGATCGGCCAGGCGGGCGGCGGCGTCATCGATCGCGCCGCCTGGAAGGCGGACATGGACCAGGTGACGAGGCTCACGGAGACGGTCAAGGGCGGGGTCGCCGAGATCATGGAGATGGGCGGCACCATGAAGGATCTGGCGCTGGGCCTCGTCGATTTCCCGCACCGGCGGCGGGGCCGCGTGGTGAACCTCTGCTGGAAATACGGCGAGACGAGCGTCTCTCACTGGCATGGCCTCGATGAAGGCTTCGCCAACAGAAAGCCGCTGTGACCGCGATTGCGCCCACGCCGCGCGTGCCCCGTTACGACGCGATCTTCTTCGACCTCTTCGACACGCTGGTGCACTTCGACCGTGAGCGCTTGCCACAGATCGACGTCGGTGGGCGCACGATTCATTCCACGGCGGGCTGTCTGTACGCGCTCCTGCAGCCGCATGCGCCGTCGGTGAGCCTCGATCAATGTTACGAGGCGCTTGCCGCGTCGTGGAAAGAGGCCGAACGGTTGCGCGCGATCGACCATCGCGAGGTCGGCGCACCGGAGCGGTTCCGGGACTTCTTCGGACGCCTGGCGCTCGAGCACGCGACGCTGTCGCCGGATCTCGCGACGGTGCTCATTGAGGCGCACAGGGCCGAGCTGTCGAAGGCCGCGTCGTTTCCGGCGCACTACGGCGCGCTGCTGCGACGTCTGGCACGGCACTACCGGCTGGCCGTCGTCTCCAACTTCGACTACACGCCGACGGCGACCGGCATCCTCGAGGCGGCCGGCGTCCTGAACCTGTTCGGGGCGGTGATCGTGTCCGACGCGGTCGGCTGGCGCAAGCCGCGCCCGGACATTTTCCGGCGCGCGCTCGCCGTGACGGGCGCCGACCCGGCCCGGACACTGTTCGTCGGCGATCGGGCCGACATCGACGTGGAGGGCGCGCACCGCGTCGGCATGGCGGCCGCCTGGGTCAATCCTTCCGGCGACCCGCTGCCCGAAGGCATCGCGCCGCCCGAGTACGAGATCCGCGACCTCGCTGACCTCGAGCCCATTCTCGGCGTCGGCTGACGACGCATCTCCCGGCATGTCGTCTGCATCTCAAGGCGCGAGGAGACGCAACGACATGGCAGGAATCCGCAAGGTCGTCATCATCGGCTCCGGTCCAGCCGGGTACACGGCCGCGATCTACGCGGCGCGCGCGAATCTCGCGCCGCTCATGATCAGCGGCGTCCAGGCCGGCGGCCAGCTGATGCTCACGACGCACATCGAGAACTATCCCGGCTTCGTGGACCCTGTGCTCGGTCCCGAGCTCATGGAGACGATGCGCAAGCAGGCGGAGCGGTTCGGCACGGACATGGTGGCCGAAGACGTCGTGGCGGTCGACTTCGCGCGCCGACCGTTCGCGGTGCGGACCGCGGACGCCACGTTCGAGGCGCAGACCGTGATCATCGCCACAGGCGCGTCGGCCAAGCTGCTCGGGCTGCCCTCCGAAAACCTTCTCATCGGCCACGGTGTGTCGACGTGCGCGACGTGCGACGGCTTCTTCTTCAAGGACCAGGACGTCATGGTCGTCGGCGGCGGCGACTCGGCGCTGGAGGAGGCGCTCTATCTCGCGCGCCTTGCGCGCAAGGTCGAGGTGGTGCACCGGCGCGACGCGCTGCGCGCCTCGAAGATCATGCAGGACCGCGCGTTCGCGCATCCCAAGATCGGGTTCATCTGGAACAGCGTGATGCGCGACATCCTGGATCCCGCCGCCGGCAAGGTCACCGGCGTCGTCCTCGAGGACGTGCTGACTGGCGCGCGCACCGAGCGCAAGGTCGACGGCCTGTTCGTCGCGATCGGCCATCAACCGAATACCGCGCTGTTCGCCGGCCAGCTCGATCTGCTGCCGAGCGGCTACGTCCGCGTGGAGCCGGGCACGACGCGGACCTCGGTGCCGGGAGTGTTCGCGGCCGGAGACGTGCAGGACGCCGTGTTCCGTCAGGCCGTGACCGCGGCCGGCAGCGGGTGCATGGCCGCGCTCGAGGCGGAGCGCTGGCTCGAAGCCCAGCGCCTGGGTTAGCTCAGCGTCGGCACCGGCGCGTCACGCGCGCGCGGCGACGTACAGACGCTCGGTCGCGTGCTCGAAGGCGTACGGCGGTCGCGTCTCGATCGATTCCACGACGAAGCCGGCGCGCCGCACCTGCGTGGCGAACGCCGCGGGCTGCCGGTGATAAAGCTCCACGTCGACCGGCGCGCCCTTGTAGTCGGTGAATCGCCGGCTCCCGACGCCCGCGTGGACGGCGAGCAGCAGCCGCCCGCCGTCGCGCAGCACGCGGCGCAGCTCGGCCAGCGCCGCGGCGACCCCCGCGTCGTCGCCGTAGATCAACGCGTAGAAGGCCACGATGCCCGCGCATGCACCGTCCGCCACCGGAAGCTCGCGCACGTCGCCCACGACGAAGCGCAGCGCGGGATTCAGGCGGCTCGCATACACAACCGAGCGCTCGGAGAAGTCGACGCCGATGACGGGAACCACGCCGAGGTCCGCAATGAAGCGGCCGACGTGCCCGGCCGCGCCGCAGCCGACATCGAGGACGGGGCCCGGCTTGCAGCTCGCGACGAAGCGGCGCAGGCGCTCGACGTCCCACGGCTTGCGAGAAAGCTCGTCGGCAAAGTCGGCGGCGTACTGCTCGGCGATGCGATCGAACGACGCGCGAACCGGATCGATCACGGTCTCAAAGCGTCCACGGGCTGTCGGCGCGGCGGGCCCGGTGCTCTCTAGCTCCCGACGCGCAGCGTGGCGCCGAGATCGCGCAGGAGCGCGATCGTCGACAGGTAGGAGAGCCGACCGGTTCGCGGGTTCTCGGACGGAACGTTCTCGACCTCGATGGCGAGAGCTCCGAATTCCCCCTCGACGCGGATGCGATGCGTGTTCCTCGTCAGCCCGGGCACCGCATAGATTTTCGTCCGCGTCCGCTCCGGCCCGATGCCCGCGAGGGACAGGGCCGCGAGCACGTTGACGTTGGCGGGGAAGGCGCGGCACGCCTCGGTGGCCGGCCCCTCGAAGATCAGCGTCTCCTCGCGCAGGGCCTCGAGATCGATCTTCCTCTCGACGATCCACGGCGCGCCGGCGAGTCCTCTGGGCGGCTTGCGCGATTCCATCGTCACCGCGCGGATCCCGCCGACGGCGGCGCCCTTGACGCCGTCGAGCCCGGCGATCGCGCCGGAGGGAACGTGGATGCGCGCGCCGTTGGCCTCCGCGAGCGCGATCCAATCCTCGCGGCCGAGCAGCCCACCACACGAGAGCACGACGAGATCGCGACCGGCGCCGAGGGCCTTGGGCGCGATCTCTTGCAGGTGCGCCTGCGTGGACGCCTCCACGACGAGATCCGACGCGGCGACGAGCGTGTCGAGATCGAGAAAGGGCGGCTTGCCCTTCAGGGTTGCCAGAAATGCCTCGGCGGGCTCGCGCGTGCGCGCCATCGCGCCGGCCAGCGTCAGCCCGGGCAGCCCCGCGTCGACGGCACGGCACACCTGACGGCCGATCGCGCCGAGGCCGACGACGCCTATTGTGATCGTACCGTTCGCGGCCCGCATCGCGGCGCATGGTATCATGCGACACGTTGACGTCACCCGCCGCGCTGCAAGAACCCCTCGAACGGCTCTATCGCGATTTCGACTATGATGCGCGGCTCGCGCGCGACGCCATCCAGTATCCGCTCCGCTATCCCGACGCCGCCGACCGGGAGCTCGTGGCGTTGCTGACCGCGTGCCTGGCCTATGGCCGTGTCGATCTCTTCGGGCGTGCGCTGCACGGCGCGCTGGCCGCGATGGGCCCGTCTCCCGCGGCGTTCGTTCGTGACTTCGACTCGCGACGTGACGGCACGCGCTTCGCCGGGTTCATCTATCGCTTCAACCGACCGCGCGATCTGATCGGCTTCTGCGTGGCGGCGCGCGACGTGCTCGCCCGCCACGGCACGCTGGAGAAGTGCTTCCTCGCCGGCGACACGGAGCCGCGTGGACCGATCGGTCCGGCGCTCGAGCGCTTCGCGCGCGCGTTCCTCGACGCCGACCTCGCCGAGGTCTTCCCGCGCGGCCGCCGCTCGCGCGGCTATCGCCATCTCTTTCCGCTGCCCTCGGCGGGTGGGCCGTGCAAGCGGCTGCTGCTCTTCCTGCGGTGGATGGTGCGACGCGAGCCACCCGACTTCGGGCTGTGGACCGGCGTGTCGCCGTCGCGGCTGCTGATGCCGATCGACACCCACGTGGAGAACATGAGCCGCGCCATCGGCCTCACGCGTCGCCGCTCGCGGAACTGGAAGATGGTCGAGGAGATCACAGCGCGTCTGGCCGCGCTCGATCCGGCCGATCCCGTGAAGTACGACTTCGCGCTGTGTCACACCCGTATGGCCGGCGATTGCCTCGACCGGCGCGATCCCGTCGTGTGCCCGCCGTGCGGGCTGCGCGACGTGTGCCGCCACTGGAAGCGGGGTGAAGCGCGGCGGAGGCGTCGATGACCCCATGACCGAGATCGCAGGCATCCTGCTCGGAGCGCTGCTGGTCGTGCTGGCCGTCGTCGCTTGGACGCTGTTCGGCACGCGCCGCGAGCTCGCCGAGCTGCGGACGCGTCCACCCACGACCGACCCCGCGCTGCCGCTGCTCAAGCAGGAGATCGAGACGGTTCGGCGCGAAGGCCGCGAAGACCAGGAGCGGCTGCGCCGCGAGGTCGGCGCGCTCACCAGCGAGGTGACGCGGCAGCTCGAGCAGGGGATGAAGCTGATCCAGGCGGGCCAGAGCACGATCGGGGCGCGTCTGGACGCGGCCACGAAAGTCGTCGGGGACGTGCAGGGAAGCCTCGGCACGCTCCAGGAAGCCACGCGGCGCGTGGCCGAGATCGGCCGCGAGATCCAGGGGCTGGAGCAGGTGCTCAAATCGCCAAAGATGCGTGGCGGGCTCGGCGAGACGCTCCTCGAGCGGCTGCTCGACGAGATGCTGCCGCGGGAGCACTGGATCACCCAGCACGGCTTTCGCTCGGGTGATAAGGTCGACGCCGCCATTCGGATCGGCGAGCGCATCGTCCCGGTGGACGCGAAGTTCCCGCTCGAGAATTTCCGCCGCATGCTCGCGGAGACCGACGACGCGCAGCGTCGCCAGTATCGCCGCGTCTTCGCCCGCGACGTGAAGGCGCGCGTGGACGAGATCGCCAAGAAGTACATCCTGCCCGACGAGGGGACGTACGACTTCGCGCTCATGTACGTGCCGGCGGAGAACGTCTATTACGAGATCGCGGTGCGGCCCGAGGACACGGGCGAGGAGCCCATCGGCACCTACGCGCTCTCGAGGCGCGTGGTGCCGGTCTCGCCCAACAGCATCTTCGCGTACCTGCAAGTGATCGTGCTGGGCCTCAAGGGCCTGCGCATCGAGGCCAACGCGCGGCGCATCCAGGAGGACCTGGCACGCCTGGGCGGCGACGTCGGCAAGCTGCGCCAGCCGCTCGCCACCCTGGGCCGCCATCTCGGCAACGCGCAGAAGCAGTACGAGGATGCGCAGCGCGAGCTGGACCGGCTCGAGACGAAGCTGGACGAGATCGGCCGCAAGGGCGCAGACGGCGCGCTCGCCGCGCGGGAGCCCGAGCCGCCGACCCTTCCCGGGGTGGTATAGTTTTGGCTATGACGAACATCCCCATCCAGGTCTACGGCATCAATCTGCTCGTCAAGATGATGGCCGAACCGCCTGCCGACATCCGCGTGAACTGCCCGAAGGGCTCGCCGATCCGGTACGGGGAAGTGATCGCTCGCGGCGACGGCTTCGACGAGGGGGCCAACGCCTTTCGAGAGATGCCCGAGCTCAAGACCGTCGTGGCGTTCGAGGAGAGCGCGGAAGAAGTCGAGGGCCACTACTTCTACATCGCCCTCGAGGAGTACCGCGTCATCCGGCTCGACTCCGTCATCCTCTCGTTTCCGCACGAGTAGCCGCCCGGGGGTCGAGACGCGGCCGTGTCGACGCTGACGCGCGCGCTGTCCCTGGTCGACTCCGATGAGCTGGTGGCCCTCACACGCGATCTCGTCCGCATCCCGAGCGTCGTGCGTCACGGCGATCCCACCGCCAACGAGGCCGCCGTCGCGGCCCACGTCGAGGGCTGGATGCGCGCGCAAGGGTTCGACGTGCAGGTGCAACAGGTCGCGCCGGGTCGCCCGAATGTGCTCGGCGTCCTGGGCGAGGCGGCCGCGGGCCCGACGCTGCTGCTCGAGGGACACACCGACGTCGTCACGGAGGGCGACGCCGCCGCCTGGCGGCATCCGCCGTTCGCCGCCGAGCTGGTCGACGGCAAGATCTACGGGCGTGGGGCGGCCGACATGAAGTCGGGACTGGCGGCGGCGATGATCGCTGCCGCCGCGATTCAGCGCAGCGGCGCGCGGCTCGCGGGCCGGCTCGTGGTCGGTGCGCTGGTCGACGAGGAAGGCGACATGCTCGGCGCCAAGCATTTGTGCACGACGCCGCTGGGGCGTGAGCTGACGGCGGCGATCATCTGCGAGCCAGAACAGAACGAAATCTGTCTCGAGCAGCGTGGCGTCGTCTGGGCGCGGATCACGGCGCGCGGCCGCATGGCGCACGGGGCCATGCCGGAAGCCGGCGCCAATCCCATCGCGGCGCTGGCGGCGCTCGTCGGGGACTCGCCGCGTCTGGAGCGGCGCCTGCGCGCGCTCTGTCAGCGGAGTCGTTATCTCAAGCCGCCGACGGTGACGCCCACGATCATGACGGCGCCGGTGGTGGGCGTGCCGCAGTCCAACGTGATCCCCGCCACGGCGCAGGCGACGCTCGACGTCAGACTCACCCCCGGACCCGATGCCGACGCGGTGGCGAAGGAAATCGACGAGGCCTGCCGCCGTGCGGCCGACCGTGTCCCCGGTGTCAGCGTCGAGTGGACGCCCGTGAACGGCTTTCGCCTGGCGACAAAAGTCGAGCGCAGCGAGCCGCTGGTCCGCGCAACGGTGAGGGCCGTCCGGCGCGCCACCGGTCGCGCCGCGCGCTGGGGCGGCGTGCCGGGGTCCACGGATGGCACCATCTTGAGGACAGAACTCGGCATCCCGATCGTCACGTGCGGCCCCGGCCATCGACTGATTCCGCATCAAGTCGACGAGCACGTCGAGATCGGCGAGCTCGTCGAGGCGGCGCGAATCTACGTCGCCGCCGCGCTCGCGTACCTCGGGCCGTGACCCGCAAGGCCGGCGCGCGGCGCCCGCGCCTGCGCGGCATCGAGGCGTTCCCCGTCGAGCACGAGGGTGAGCGATTCCTGGCCCTACGAGATCCGTCCGGCTACACGCCCTCGGTCGTGATGCTGCCGATGGCGCTGCTCGAGATCGTCTCGCTCTTCGACGGCGACCACGACATCGGCGAGATCCAGCAGGCCGTTCAGCGTCAGCGCGGGGAGCAGGTCGACACCGCGCGTATCGAGGAGCTGGCGCAGGCGCTGGATCACCACGGCTTTCTCGAGGGCAGCGCGTTCGAAGCGCGACGTGCCGACATCGACGGCATGTTCCTCGCCGCGACGTCGCGCCCGGCGAGCCACGCCGGTGGCGCCTATCCCGCCGACGCGGGCGCGCTGGCGGCGATGATCGATGGCTTCTTCACCCGGCCGCACGGGCCGGGACCGATCGATCGCGCAGCCGCCGAAGGCGTGCCCGTTCGCGCGCTGATCGCACCGCACATCGACTTCCACCGTGGCGGTCCGGCCTACGCGTGGGGATATCGCGACGTCGCCGAGCGCTGCGACGCCGACGTCTTCGTGATCTTCGGGACGTGCCACGCGGGAATGGGACATCCCTTCGCTCTGACGCGGAAGGCCTACGAGACTCCGCTCGGACCGGCGCCCGTCGACGTGGATTTCGTCGAGGCGCTCGCCTCGCGCGCCGGCCAGGACTGCTTCGGCGCCGAGATGGCGCATCGCAACGAGCACTCGATCGAGTTCCAGGCGGTGCTCCTGCGTTACCTCTTCGCGGGACGTCGCGACGTGTCCATCGTGCCGGTGCTGACGAGCTTCGCGCACGAGGCGCTCGCGGGCGGCCGCCGGCCCCAGGACGACCGCCGCGTCGCGCGCTTCCTCGACGCGCTCGGCGAGACGGTGGCCGCGGGGCGGCGCCGAGTGGCGTTCGTGGCGGGCGCCGACCTCGCCCACGTCGGTCCGCGCTTCGGCGATCCGGCGCCGGTCAGCCGCGAGCAGGCGGCGCGGCTCGCCACCGCGGACCGCGCCACGCTCGCGACGGTGACGGCGGGCGACGCCGACGCCTTCTTCGAAGACGCCAGGCGCGACGGCGACGCGCGAAGAATCTGCGGCCTGTCGCCGATCTGGATGCTCCTGCGTGCGATCGGAGGAGCGCCGGGGGTACTGCGGCATTACGGTCAGACACCGGATCCGCAGTGTGTCGTGACGTTCGCCAGCGTCGTATTCCAGGAGGTCCACTGATGTCGACCCCGCCATCCGACTGGAAGCTGCCGGATCTGCACATCGACGCGGACGGCGACTGGTACGACGAAGGGGTTCAAGTCACGCATCCGGGAATTCTCGCCAACCTCCGGGGTAATCTCAAAAAAGACGCGGGTGGTTACTTCATCCAGACGCGCGCGAGAATTCCCGTCAGAGTCGATGACGTGCCGTGGGTCGTGACCCGGGTCGAGCGTCGTGGCGAGACATTGCACGCGATGCTGAACGACGGCACCGATGAGCGCGTCGACCCGGCCACCGTGCGGCTCGGGGCCCGGGGAATTCCATACTGCACGGTGAAGGGCGGCGCCTTCGAAGCGCGCTTGTCGCGCGCCGCGACGTTTCAGCTGCTGGCCCTGGCGGACTACGACGAGCGCTCCGGCCGCGGTGCGCTGAAGCTCGGTGGGCGCGAGTATCCGCTCGTGAGAGCCTCGTGAAACGCGGCGGACTCTTCGTCGCTCTGGCCGTCACGCTCTGCCTCGCGGCGCTCGGCGCCCAGTGGATGGTGCGCGGGTCGAACGTCCTCGCGCAGAGCGCGCCATCCACAGACGAGATCGGCGACCGCGTGCAGACGATTGCACGCGGTCAGCTGCCCGTGTTCGCCGGCGAGGGCGACGCCGATGTCCTGTATCGCTTCGCGACGACGCGCGGCGACGTCCTTCGCTGGATGCCGTGCACGTGCGGCTGCGCCCAGGTCGGCCACACGTCCAACCGCTCCTGCTACATCAAGGGCGAGACGGCGGCCGAGGTGACGTACACGAGCCACGCCGCGACGTGAACACTGTGCATGGACATCACGCGTGACGTGATGCGGCTCACCGCCGAGGGCAAGACACCGGGCGAGATCCGGCGCCTCATCGACGCGAAGTACGTGCCCCAGGGCCGCCCGATGGACACGCCCCGGCCGCCGCGCTGATGCAGGTCGCCGCGCGACTGATCGAGATCCTCCGCGCCGCCGGTGTCGACTATCTCTTCGGCAACCCCGGCACGACGGAGCTGCCGTTCCTCGATGCGCTCGACGGCTCGGGCCTCACCTACGTGGTGGCGCTGCAGGAAGCGACGGCGACCGCCGCCGCCGAGGGCTACGCGCAGGCGTCGGGGCGGCTCGGCGTGGTCAACCTCCATGTCGCGCCGGGACTCGCCAATGCCCTCTCGATCGTCCACAACGCCTCGCGAGCGAAGACGCCGCTGCTCGTCACGGCCGGCCAGCAAGACACGCGCCTCCTGCTCGACGCACCGATCCTCGCCGGCGACATGGTGAAGATGACCGAGGGCTTGACCAAGTGGTCGTACGAGCTTCGTCACGCGGCCGAGGCGCCGAGCGCGTTGCGCCGCGCGATTCACCTGGCGACGACACCGCCGACGGGTCCGGTCTTCCTCGCGCTGCCCATGGATCTCATGAGCGAGCCGTGCGACGACTCGGGCGTCGCCCCGGGCATCGTCGCCGTTCGGCCGACGCCCGAGCCCGAGGTGATCGCGCGTGCCGCGTCACTGCTGGCTCGAGCGACCGCGCCCGCGATCGTCGCCGGCGACGGCGTGGCCCGGGCGAGCGCGCAATCGGAGTTGGTCGCGCTGGCCGAGACCCTCGGCGCCGTCGTGCACGGGGAGCCGATCCACCGGCGGCTGTCGTTTCCCGGCAATCACGCGCTGTGGCGGGGCGGGCTCTATCCGACGGCGACGGCGACCGCGAAGGCGCTCGAGCGCTTCGACGCCGTGCTGATCGTCGGCGCCAGCGTCTTCACCTGGCTCTTCCACGCGCCGGGGTCGCCTTTCGCTCCCGCGCAGACCATTGTCCAGATCGACGACGACGCACGAGAGATCGGACGGAGCTATCCGATCACGCTCGGTCTGGTCTCGGATGTGCGCGCCGCGCTCAGGGACCTCCAAGAAGCCGTGGCCAGGCGTCAGGACGATGCGGCGCGCGCCGCCGCCCGCGAGCGCGTGGCGGCACTGGCTCGCGCGCGCGCCGAGCACAGCCGGCGGCTCGCCGCGGCGGCCGATGCCGCCGGCGATCGCGTACCGATAGCGCCCGATTACCTGATGCGCACGCTCGCAACGCTGCTGCCGGCCGACGCGCTGGTCGTCGACGAGTCCGCCTCGTCGCTGCCGCACGTGCTGCGCCATCTGCCGTTCCGCGCGGGCTCGGACTTCTTCGGCAGCAAGACCGGCACGCTCGGTTGGGCGATGGGCGCTGCACTCGGCGTGCAGCTCGCGCATCCGCGGCGCACGGTCGTCGCGACCATCGGCGACGGATCGGTGATGTACGCGCCGCAGGCGCTGTGGACGGCGGCGCACCATGCGCTGCCCGTGACGTACGTCGTCGCCAACAACGCCTCGTACGCGATCCTGAAAGCGGGGATGCTGACGTTCGGGCTGCCGGCCGCCAAGCGCGGCATCTTCCCGGGCATGGATCTGGTCGCTCCCGAGATCGACTATCTCGCGCTCGCGCGCTCGATGGGGGTGCTCGCCGAGCGTGTCGACCGGCCGGGCACGCTGCGCGACGCGCTCGCGCGGGCGCTCGGTCACCCGGGGCCCGCGCTGGTCGACGTCGCCATCGACCGCGGCTTCGAGCCGATGCGATGAGTCCGACGGGCGGGGAGTGGGTCGTCCGCTCGCTCGCGCGCGAGGGCGTGCGCCACGTCTTCGGCATCCCGGGCATCCACAATCTGCCGATCTACGATGCGCTCCTGCAACAGTCCGACATCGCGCACGTGCTCGCGCGCCACGAGCAGGGCGCGGCCTTCATGGCCGACGGCTACGCGCGGGCCTCGGGAGCGCCGGGCGTGGTCGTGGTGACCAGCGGCCCCGCGGCGACAAATACGCTTACGCCGCTGGCGGAATCGTACTCGGGCTCGGTGCCCGTCTTTGTGATCATGTCGGACATCGCCTCGTCGCTGATCGGCCGCGATCTCGGCGCGCTTCACGAGGTCTCTAACCAGATCGACTGCTTCCGCCCGGTCACGCGGTGGGCGGAGACGCTCCAGGACACGGCCGCGATCCCGGCGAGTCTCGCGACGGCGTTCGAGCTGACACGCACCGGCCGCCCCGGCCCCGTCGCGCTGTCGATTCCCAACGATCTGCTGTTTGCACGCGCCGAGGCCGTGATACCGCCGTCCAGCGCGTCGCGGCGTCCGCCGTGTCACGTCGCGGACGTCGAAGCCGCCGCGCGACGTCTCCACACGGCCGTGCGCCCGCTGATCATCACCGGCGGTGGCGTCGTGGCGGCGGGCGCGGAGCGCGAGCTGGTCGCTGTCGCGCGACGGCTGGGGGCGCCGGTGATCACCACGGTGAGCGGTCGGGGAGTGGTCGACGAGCGCGATCCGCTGTGGCACAGCGTGCTGCCCGACCGCCGAGCCACGGCGGCGGCGCTGCAGGCTGCGGACGTCGTGCTCGCGGTGGGCACGAAGCTCGGCCACCGCTCGCTCGAAAAGCTCGGCGTCACGCTCGGGACGGGACAGACGCTCGTTCACCTCGACCTCGATCCGGCTGTCATCGGCCGCGCGCTCAAGGCCGAGATCGCTGTGATCGGCGACGCGCGCGATGGTCTCGCGCGTCTGCTCCAGGCGCTCCGCCCGAGAGCGCCCGCCAGCGGCTGGGATCGCGCCTGGCTCGCGGCTCTCCGGAACGACGCTGGACCGCGCTTCACGCCCGACGTGGCCGCAGCCATCGCGGCCCTGCGCCGGGCGCTGCCGGATGACGCAATCGTCGTCAACGATCAGACGGGGCTGACGTACTGGATGGAGCACCGGTTTCCGGTCTACGCGCCGCGCACGTTCCTCTATCCGACGGGCTCCGCCGTGCTCGGCTACGCGGTGCCGGCGGCGATCGGCGCCAAGCTGGCGCGCCCGGAGCGGGCCGTGGTCGCCGTGGCGGGCGACGGCGGATTCATGTTCTCGGTGGCCGAGCTCGCCACGGCCGTGAAATACCGCCTGCCGATCGTCTTCATCGTCGTCAATGACGATCGTTACGGCGCGATCAAGTATCTGCAGACGCGGCTGTACCAGGGGCGCTGGGGCGAGGCGGATCTGACGAATCCCGACTTTCCGGCGCTGGCGCGCGCCTTCGGCGCGAAGGGGGAGTTGGTGCCGGTGATCGATGCGCTCCCGGAGGCCATCTCACGTGGCCTCGTGGCCGAGGGTCCCACGCTACTGGAACTGCGGCTAGCGATCGAGCCTCCGTGGGAAATCTAGGCACAGCGCTGGCTCGAAACTGATCGGCAGATGGTTGCTGTTCAGGAAGCTATGTAGAGGGGCGGCCGCAAGTCATCGTCCCACCGTCTATTTCGTCCTCGCCGCCGTTCGGCATCGCCGTTGCTCTGAGGTTCGATGGGGAGGACGACGCATGGGACCGTTCAGCCAATCCGGCATAGCCTCGACGGTGCCGCGGCCGACCGCCCACCGGCCGGTGACCGCGGTGGAATCGCCGTCGTCCCGTCGCTTCGGCGAGCTTCTCGTCGAGGACGGCGTCATCACCCAAGAGCAGCTCGACGCGGCGCTACGCCTGCAGACGGTGGCCCGCGTCTATGTGCCGATCGGCCAGGTGTTGCTGATGAACAAGCTGATCACGCGCAAGAAGCTCAACGCGCTGCTGCACCGCCATGGAAAGCGCTCCCGGCTGGGCGCGATCCTCGTCAAGGCCGGCCGGATCACCGTCGCACAGCTGGAGGAGGCGCTGGCCCATCGGGCGCGCATGCCGCTGGGCCGAGCGCTCATCACTCTGGGCTACCTCGACGAGATCGCGATGCGCGATGCCCTGTGTACGCAGCTGCACGTCAACTTCTTCGACCTCGACAAGATCGCCGTCGACCAGACGCTGGCCGCGATCATCTCCCAGCGCTTCGCGGCTCGGCACCTGGTCCTGCCGCTGTTCCGCGTGGGCGACATCCTGGTCGTGTCCGTCGACGACCCGGCTCAGGCGGCGGTGATCGAGGGGCTCGAGGCGCAGCTCCGCCTGCAGGTCGAGGTCGTCACGACCACGAACGCCAAGCTGATGGCGGCGATGAAGCGGCTGTACGGCCCGCCACTGCCGCCGATGGACCTGTTCGCCCGCCGAAACATCCTCATGGGGCCTGTCCGCGACTTCGTGGTCGCCGAGCTGGCCTCACGGGCGCTGAACTGCGTGAGCGTTCCGTTCTAGGCCCACGATCGGTTAAGATCGTCGGGTATGAAGCGCGTGATCGTCCTGGTCGCGCTTTGCCTCCTGCTCGTCAATCTCGTGCTCGTCGCCGGCGCCGACGTCGCCTATCCGCTCGTCGGCGCTTCCGGAGTCTACACACTGGTGAACCTGCATCCCGATGAGCAGCGGCATCGGCTCTACTCCGTCAACTATCAGCTGACGGGGCTGATTCCGCTGTGCTCCAAGGTGAGGATCGAGTCCGTCGACTCACGCAAGATGACGTTCCGCCTGCTGGACAGCGACCGCGAGTACGAGTACATCTTCCACAACTCGCTGCGCGATCCGATTCCCAAGCACCTCGACAAATTCTTCGGCAAGAGGTGTGACGCCGCGCTCGAGGGGCTGAGCGAGGTGGATCGCCGAGGCATCCGCGCAGGCACGGTGCTGTCTGGCATGAGCAAGCGCGGGGTGACGCTCGCCATCGGCTATCCGCCGGAGCATGCGACGCCGTCCCTCGACTCCGACGTCTGGACATACTGGAAGAACCGCTTCGGCAAGATGACGGTCAGCTTCGCCAACGGCAAGGTCGTCGGGATCAGCCGCTAGCGTCGGATGACGGTCACGTCCGACGTCGCGGCCGCCCGGGTCTCGCCCGAGACCGCCTCACGCCCGCTCCGCTCGTCGCAACGTATCGTCCGCGGCTGGCGCGCGCTCAGAACCGGTCTCGCGTTCGTCAGCTTCGGCGTCGGCGCGATCGTGGTGGCGGCGCTTGTCCGGCTCTCCGCCCGCGGCCCGGCCGCGCAAAGACAGATGCGGGCGCAGCGGATCGTGCATCGCGCCTTCCGCATCTTCGCCTGGTGGATGACCCGCCTCGGTTTGATTCGCGTGTCCTGGGTCCACGCAGACCGCCTGCGTGGGACGGCGCCGTGTCTGTTCATCGCCAATCATCCGACGCTGATCGATGTCGTGCTGCTGCTGGCGCGCCTCCCGCAAGCAGATTGCATCGTCAAGACGGCGGCCCGTCGGAATCCGCTGATGCGGAGCATCGTCACGCACACCGGCTACCTCGCCAACGACGAAGGCGATGCGCTCGTCGACGCGTGCGCGGCGCGGATCGCCCGGGGGCGCTCCGTCGTGTTGTTTCCCGAGGGCACGCGCTCGCCGGGCGGCGGTCTGCGACGCTTTCAACGCGGCGCCGCGCACATCGCGCTCAAGAGCAGCTGCGCGATCGTGCCGATCGTCATCACGTGTCGGCCGCCGACGCTGCTCAAGGGGCAGCGGTGGCACGACGTTCCCGATCGGCGCCCCGAGTACGTGCTGCGCGTCGTCGAGCGGATCGATCCGGCGCGCTACCTGAACGCCGACACGCCGTTGCCCGTGGCGGCGCGGCGGCTGACCGCGGACCTACAGGGGCGGTACGAGCGATGGCTCGGCGCCCACGAGGAGCGTTGATGACGCAGCCCGAGGTATCCAAGGACGAGATCTTCAAGCGCCTGCGCGACGTGCTGGTCGAGGGGTTCGACCTTCGAGACGAGCAGCTCGTCCCGACCGCCCGGCTGGTCGAGGACCTGGAGCTCGACAGTCTCGATCTCGTCGATTTCGCGGTCCGGCTCGAGCAGCACGTGGACCTCGAGATCGCCGAGGAGGAGCTGAAGGCCATCAGGACGGTGCAGGACATCGTCGACCTGCTGTACCAGAAGCTGAACGCGCCGCGATCCTGACCACGTGCGGGTGCTTCGCGGCATCGTCGCGCTGGCCTACCCGTTGCTGGTGTACGGCGGACTGCTGCGCTTCGGGCCGCGTGTCCTTGCGGCGGCCGGCGCCGTCGTGCTGGTCGCGCACGTCGGCTCGGCGTGGCGACGGTGGCGGCGCAGCCACGTCGTCCGGGTGGCGGTGCCGGTGGGGCTCGTGACCGCGGTCCTCGGGGCGACCGCGGCCTTCAACGAGGCGCGCACCTTTCTGTTCGTTCCGGCGCTCATCAACGCGGTGATGCTGCTCGTCTTCGCCCGCACGCTCGTGCACGGCCCGAGCATGATCGAGACGATCGCCCGGCTGCGGCATCCCGAACTGCCGGCGGCCCGCAGCCCGTATCTGCGTATGCTGACCTGGCTTTGGTGCGGATTTTTCGCGATCAACCTCACGATCTCGCTGCTGCTCGCGCTCGGCTCGACGCTGGAGGCGTGGACCCTCTACAACGGTCTGCTCACGTACGTCCTCATGGGACTGCTGCTCGGTGGCGAGCGCGTGTACCGTTACTGGCGCTTCCACGACGATCCCGCCGAGCCGGTCGATCCGCTCTTCCGATGGCTGTTTCCGCCGCCCGCGACGGGAGGCGGACGCTGACGCGCCGCGCTCCGCACGTGCTCGAGGACACGCCGGGCGTAAACGGGCGCGAGCGCCTCCTCAAGATCCCGGACGATCTCGAATACCTGGCGGGGCATTTTCCGGGCTTTCCCGTGGTGCCCGGCGTCGCGCAGATCGGCTGGGTGCTCGACGCCGCGCGGGAGGTGCTGGGACGTCCGGCCACGCTGCATGGAATCGAGGCGCTGAAGTTCAAGCGCCCCCTGCGGCCCGCAGACGTCGTGCACTTGAGCGTCGAGGTTTCGGCCGACCGCGGCACGCTCGATTTCCGACTCTGGGATGACGCGAGCGTCGTGTCATCCGGGCGGGTGCGGCTGGCTCTCGGCCGTGCGCCCCGAGGCGGCGTGAACGCGTGTCTGTTGATTCCGATCTTCGACCACGGCGAGACGATCGGCGCCGTGCTCGATGGGCTGGCACCGCTCGGGCTGCCGTGTCTCGTGGTCAACGACGGCAGCGGCCGCGAGACGACCGAGACGCTGTCGGCGCTCGCAACGAAGCTCCCCTGGGTCGAGGTCGAATGTTTGCCGGTCAACCGTGGCCGGGGCGCCGCGCTTCGGCATGGCTACCGCGCGGCGAGGGCGCGCGGCTTCTCGCATGCGATCCAGCTCGACGCCGACGGCCAGCACGACCCGGCGGAGGTGGGCGCCCTGTTGGACGCCGCGGAACACAATCCCGATGCGCTCATCCTCGGTGATCCGCGGTTCGACGCAACGGCACCGCTGAGCCGCCTCTACGGACGACGGCTGTCGCGGTGGATCGTCTGGGGCTACACGGGATCCTTGGCCGTGCACGATCCGCTGTGCGGCTTTCGGTGCTTTCCGCTCGCGGCGACGCTCGGCGTCCTCGAGCGGCATCGCTTCGGCGATCGCATGGACTTCGATCCCGAGATCGTGGTGCGGCTCGCCTGGGAGGGGCTGCCGATCGTCAACGTGCCGGTCCGGGTGCGATACCTCGCGCACGGCCGATCCCACTTCCGACTCGTCCGGGACAACGCGCGCATCGCCGCGACGTACGGCCGTCTGCTCGTGGCGTGCATCGGCCGGAGGCTCCAACGCGCGCGCCGCCGGGGTACCGGCGCGTGACGGCGGGGACGGGGTGGCTGTCGGCGGCCGAGCGCGGCTCGCTGCTCGGCATGTACTTCGTCGTCGGGTGCCACCGTCTGCTCGGCCGGCGGCTGTGCGCGTGGCTCATCGTGCCCGTGGTCGGATATTTTTTTCTCACCGGGCGCGCCGCGCGGCGGGCGTCGCGCGGGTATCTCATGCGGCTGCATCGCTGGTCCGAGAGCCGGGGCGCCGCCGTGCGACGGCCGGGCTGGCGCGACTCGTTTCGCCACTTCCACGAGTTCGCGTTGAACATCATCGATCGCGTCTCGTTCTTCGTCGGGGACACCCGCGAGTTCGAGACGGTCGTCCACGGACGTGAGCACCTCGCGCGTCTCGTCGACGCAGGCCGCGGGGCGCTCGTGCTGAGCGCCCATCTCGGCAGCTTCGATGCGCTCCGCCTGGTGGCGGACGAGGGCGGCGTGCTGCTGAACGTCGCCATGTTCCTGCGCAATGCGCGCATGATCAACGCCGTGTTCACGCGGCTGAATCCGTCGCGCCCGCTGCGCATCATCGATCTCGAGCGCGCCGCGCCGCAGAGCGTCTTCGAGATCCGGGCGTGCCTGCGGCGCGGCGAGTTCGTCGGCATGCTGGCCGACCGCGTCGGCGTCGGCGACGCCGCGCGCGTCTGCTGGGTGCCGTTCTTCGGTGAGCGCGCCGCGATTCCCCAGGGGCCATTTCTGCTGGCGGGCGCGCTGAAGTGTCCGGTGATCCTGATGATCGGCCTGCGGATGGATCATCGCCGGTACGAGGTGTTCGTCGAGATGCTCGCCGAAGAGGTCGTGCTGTCCAGGGAAGATCGTGCCGCTGCGCTCGACGCGCTCGCGCGCCACTACGCGAGCCGGCTCGAGCACTACTGTCTGCGCGCCCCCTATCAGTGGTTCAACTTCTACGAATTCTGGGACGAGTCCGTCCCGAGTCCGGCATGACGGCGGAACGCTACCCCCCGATCGAGGACGTGCTGCCTCACGCCGGACGAATGGTCTGGCTCACCCGGGTCGTCGAGCACACCGAGCGGCGAACGGTGTGCGCCGCGCAGGTCTCCTCGACGTCGATCTTCGCCGACGCGGACGGTGGCGTGCCCGCCTGGGCGGCGCTCGAGTACATGGCGCAGTGCATCGCCGCGCACGGTGGGCTGCGGGCGCGGGCGACCGGCGATCCGGTCCCGCTCGGCTTCCTGCTCGGCTCCCGATCGATCGCGCTGCACACGCCGCGCTTGCTGCCGGGACAGAGGCTCGAGGTCGAGGCGGCGCACGTCTGGGGCGAGCACGATTTCTTTTCGTTCGCGTGCTCGGTGCGCGATGCCGCCAGCGGCGCCACGCTGGTCGAGGGAACGCTGGCCGTCGCGCGGGCGACCGGCGTCGACACGCTCGTCGCGCCGACCGACCGGCTCGCCGCGCAGCGTCGGGGACCCGCCGGATGAGGCGGCGCGTGGTGGTGACCGGCATGGCCGGAGTCTCGCCGCTCGGCAGCGACTGGGAGACCGTGCGGGCCGGCCTGCTCGCCGGCCACTCGGGCGTTCGGGTCATGTCCGAGTGGGACGCGTACGACGGACTCGACACGCGCCTGGGCGCGCCGGTGCCGGACTTCTCGGCGCCCGCGCACTATCCGAGGAAGAAGACCCGCAGCATGGGCCGCGTGGCGCTCATGGCCACCCGGGCGACCGAGCTGGCGCTGGCGGACGCGGGGCTCGCCGGCCACCCGGTGCTCGCCGACGGCACCACGGGCATCGCGTACGGCTCGACCAGCGGCAGTCCCCCCGCCATGGAGATCTATGCCGAAGCGTTCTACACGAAGCGCAGCCTCAAGGGCATCGCCGGAACGGACTATCTGCAGGCGATGAGCCACACCTGCGCGGCGAACCTCGCACAGTTCTTCGGCATCACCGGGCGGGTGATCCCGACGTGCAGCGCGTGCACAGCGGGAAGCCAGGGCATCGGCTACGCCTACGAGGCGATCGTGAGCGGTCGGCAGAACGTGATGGTGGCGGGCGGCGCCGAAGAGCTGCACGCCGTCAACGCCGCTGTGTTCGACATCATGTTCGCCACCTCCAAACGCAATCACGAGCCCGAGCGCACGCCGCGCCCGTTCGATCGCGACCGCGACGGCCTCGTGGTGGGCGAGGGGGCCGGAACGCTCGTGCTCGAGGCGCTCGAGCACGCCGAAGCGCGCGGCGCGCGCATCTACGCCGAGATCGCGGGATTCGGCACGAACGGCGACGGCACGCACATCACGAATCCCGACGTCGGCGGTATGCACCGGGTGATGGAGCTGGCGCTCCACGACGCCGGGCTGGCGTCCGCCGACATCGGGTACGTCAACGCTCACGGCACGGCCACGGAGGCGGGTGACATCGCCGAGAGCCTGGCGACCCATCGCGTGTTCGGGGACGGCGCACCGTTCAGCTCGCTGAAGAGCTTCCTCGGCCACACGCTCGGCGCCGCCGGCGCGCTGGAAGCGTGGATCACCATCATGATGCTGCGCGAGGACTGGTTCGCGCCGACGCTCAACCTCGACACACCCGATCCCCGCTGTGCGCGGCTGGATTACATTCGGGGCGGACCGCGATCGCTTCGCGCCGTCCACGCGATGAGCAACAACTTCGCCTTCGGCGGCGTCAATACCTCGCTGATCTTCCGACGCTGGCCCTAGCGACCGTCCGTGGCCAGCAGCACCGCTTTGTCCGTGCGTCGCTCCCACTCGGGCAGATAGCGCTCTTTTTTCCTCTGGATGCTGTTCGCCTGCGAGCGCGCCCACTGCTCCGACCTCGCACCGTTGGCGAGCCACGCGCAGACACTGGCGCAGCTCGCGGCCTCGCGCGTCTGCAAGTCTTTGTCGCGCAGCGGCCGCAGCACGAACAGCTCTCCGGCCGCGTCACCCGGCACGATGCCCACGTAGTACGTCTTGCCGGCGGCGAGGTCGGCGTCCAGGAAGCTGGCGCTGTGTCCGATCACCATGAACCGTGTGCGGCCGGGGGCCGTGAGATAAAGCAGGCGAGACTCGGACACGAGGATCCCGATGAAGCGGTCGGGCGGCTCGCGAAGCTCGAACAGCGATGTCGACAGCGCGCCGCCCGTCTTCCAGCGCATGAAGACGATCGCCGCCTGTTCGGGCGGGGCGGCGACGTTGACGTGCGCCGGTGGAACCTCGCGCATGCCCTTGTACAGTGAGCAGGCGCCGAGCACCAGGGCGAGGACGACAACCGCAATGCAGCGGAATCGAGGACTCGTCATGATGGCTCCTTCCTGTGTCGGATCTCGTCGAGAACGGCCAACACCTCCTCATGCACCAGCCCGTTGCTCGCGACGAGCGTCGGCGCGTCGATCTGCAGCGGCCGGCCGTCGATGCCCGTGATGCGCCCGCCCGCCTCCTCGACCATCACGCTGCCGGCGGCCACGTCCCACGCGCCGAGCCGCAGCTCCCAGAAGCCGTCGAAGCGGCCGCAGGCGACGTAGGCGAGATCGAGGACCGCCGAGCCGAGCCGCCGGACGGCGCGCGCGCGGACACTGAACGCCGCGTACTCGGTGAGGTTCGTGTCGCGAGTCTCGCGGATGTTGTAGGGAAATCCCGTGACGAGCAGGCTCTCGTCGAGCGACGCGGTGGACGACACGCGAATCGGCGCATCGTTGAGGGTGGCGCCACCGCCGCGCTCGCCGACGAAGAGCTCGTCGCGCGACGGATCGTAGACGACGCCGAGGACGATGCGACGCTCGGCCTCGAGCGCGATGGAGACGCCGAAGACCGGCAGCCCGTGCGCGTAGTTGGTGGTCCCGTCGAGCGGGTCGACGATCCAGCGGCGGCCGGAGCGGCCCGCAACGGTGCCCGCTTCCTCGGAAAGGATCGCGTCGTCGGGGAATGCCGTACGGAGCCGGCCGAGGATCTCGGCCTCCGCGCGCCGATCCATTTCGGTGACGAGGTTCGTCGGCGCGCCCTTGTAGGCGATGTGACGGACGCCGGAGAGCTCCTCGCTGAGCAGCCGACCGGCGGCGCGCGCGGCTTCGACGGCCACGCGGCGCTCGAACGATGACATGCGGGGCGACTCTATCACACGCTCGCTTGACAACCAACGAACGCTCCCGGAGCATGGCTCGATGCCTGACGATGTCCGCCTCAAGCGCCGACTGAGCGCCGGGCTCGGCACGCGAAGGCATCGCGGCGCGCGCGTGGAGCCCGGCACGCCGCCCGGGACGCTCATCGCGGCGGGCACGCCGACACCGGCCCGGGTTTCCGTCCTCGCCTACAACCGCGAGGGGGCGACCGAGCGCCGTGACATCACCATCGACGACGCGCTCGCCGTGTCCGTGCCCGCGGGCGTGACGTGGATCAACGTCGACGGTCTCGGCGATACCGAGACGCTCACCCGGCTGGGCGAGCGCTTCGGGCTGCACGCGCTGGCGCTCGAAGACGTCCTCAACGTCGGCCAGCGACCGAAGGTCGAGCGCTACGACAAGCACATCTTCGTGGTCATGCACACGATGCGCATCGCCGAGGGCGAGATCATGGAAGAACAGATCAGCCTGTTCTTCGGCCCCGGCTGGCTCATCACCGTGCAGGAGCGTCCCGATGGCGATTGCTTCGGTCCTGTCCGCGAAGCGATCGGCCAGGGGCGCGGCCGCGTGCGCGACGCCGGGGCCGATTATCTGGCCTACCTCCTGATCGACTCGGTGGTGGACGCGTACTTCCCCGTGATCGAGCAGTTCGGCGAGCGTCTGCAACACCTCGAGACGGCCGCCATCGACGACCCGAACGCCGTCGTCCTGGTCCAGATGCAGCGGATCCGTCACCAGCTGCTGACGCTGCGTCGCGCCGTGTGGCCGATGCGCGAGGAGGTCCTCGTGTTGCAGCGCGACGAGTCTCAGCTCGTCACCGCGGAGACGCGTCTGTTCCTGCGCGACGTGTACGACCACGCCGTGCAGGCGCTCGAGATCGTGGAGTCGCTGCGTGAGACGGCGGTCTCGGTGATGGAGGTCTACCTGTCCGTCCAGAACCAGCGCCTCAACGAGGTCATGAAGGTGCTGACGGTCATCGCGACGATCTTCATCCCGCTGACGACGATCGCGTCGATCTACGGGATGAACTTCAAGCACATGCCCGAGCTCGAGTGGCGCTATGGGTACGCGTGGGCGCTGGGGCTCATGTTCGCGAGCGCGGCCGGGATGATCACCTACTTCAAGCGACGGGGCTGGTGGTGATGCGCATCGCGATCGTCGGGGCCGGTGGTGTGGGCGGTTACTTCGGCGCCAAGCTCGCGCGGGCGGGCGAGTCTGTGCTGATCCTCGCACGCGGCGCGCACCTGGACGCGATCGTGCGCCATGGGCTTCGCGTGCGCTCGGCCGTCGAGGGCGAGCTTACCGTCAAGGTGGAAGCCGTCGATTCGTTCGCCGGGCAGCCGCCGGTCGACATGGCGCTCTTCTGCGTGAAGTCGTTCGACACGCGCGTCGCCGCCGAGGCGCTGCGACCGGTGCTCGGGCCCGACACGGGCGTCGTCTCGCTGCAGAACGGCGTCGACAACGAGGAGATCCTCGACGAGGTGCTCGGCGCGGGGCGGGCGCTCGGCGGCGCGGCGTTCGTGTTCAGCACGCTCGCGTCTCCCGGCATCATCGCGCACACGCTGCTCGGCCGCATCGTGTTCGGCGAGCTCGACGGGCGGGTGAGCGAGCGCGCGACGCGGCTGCGTGACGCGCTGGCCCGGGCGGGCGTGCCGGTGGAGCTCTCGACCGACGTACGACGCGTGCTCTGGGAGAAATATCTGCTGATCAGCGCGCAGGCGGGCACCACCGCGCTCGCTCGCGTTCCGATCGGCGTCATCCGAGAGACCCCGGAAACGTGGCGGATGTACCGGCGACTCGTCGAGGAGCTGGCGGCGCTGGCCCGCGCCTGCGGCGTGACGCTGGCCGCCGACGTGGTCGACACCATCATGAAGGGTGCGGCGGGCCTGGCGCCGACGGCGTACTCGTCGCTGCACCACGACGTCGTGCACGGCCGACCGCTCGAGCTCGAGGCGCTGCACGGCCACGCGGTTCGGCTCGGCGAGCGCTTCGGGGTGCCCACGCCGACGGTGTTCGCGGTCTACGCGGCGCTCAAGCCGCACGCCGCGGGGAGTCGCGGCTGACCCCTGCCGCCCGTGCCGTCGCGCGCGCGGCCTCGCGGTACCGCGCGCGCTACATGCTCGGCGCCCTCTGTCTGGCCGGCGCAACAGGGTTCTCGCTGGCGATCCCGTGGACGGTCAAGCACGCCATCGATGCCCTCGCGCGCGAGGGCGCCGCCGCTCCGCTCGGTGGCTATGTCGCCGTCATCCTCGCGCTGGCCGCCGCGCACTGGCTGACGCGGCTGGGCTCGCGCTTCGCGACGATCGGCGCCGCGCAACGGGTCGAGGCCGACCTGCGTGACCGGCTGTACGAAGCGCTGCAGCGATTCCCGCCGGAATTCTTCGCGCGGCATTCGACCGGCGACCTCATGACGCGCGCCTCCAGCGACGTCTCCGCGGTCCGCAGCCTCGTCGGCTTCGGCGCGATCAGCCTCATCCAGACGTTGCTCGCCTTCGGCGGGGCGCTCGCCGCCATGGTGGCCGTGGATCCGTGGCTGACTGCGTGCGCCATGGCGCCGGTGCCCGTCCTCATCGTGCTGGCCCGGCGCTTCAACGTGTCGCTCGCCGCGCGCACGCAGGCAATGCAGGAGCAGCTCGGCGTGCTGTCCGGCCGCGTGCAGGAGACGCTCGCGGGCATCGCCGCCGTGCGCGCCTACACCATGGAACGGCGCGCAGCCGACACATTCGCGGAGGCCAACCGCACGCTGCTCGAGCGCAGCCTGGCCGTGGCCGCGATCCAGTCGCGTTTCACGCCGCTGATGTCCCTGCTCGCGGGCATCGGCGTGCTCGTCGTCATCTGGATCGGTGGTCGCGACGTGGCGGCCGGCCGCATCACGCTCGGCGATCTCGTGGCCTTCAACGGCTACCTGGCCTATCTCGCCTGGCCGACGGTGGCGCTCGGCCTCACCCTCTCGGTCGTCCGGCGCGGCCTCACGTCGATGGATCGAATCCAGGAGATCGTCGAGGCGGCGCCGGCGGCTCCGGGCGAGGGCGAGGCGCTCGCGGGGGCGCCATCGCTGGCCTTCGAGCGGCTCAGCTGGGGCTATCCCGGCCGCGGCACCGCGCTCATGGACGTGACGTTCTCTGTCGCGCCGGGTGAGATGGTCGCCGTCGTGGGGCCTACGGGATCCGGCAAGAGCACGCTCGGCCTGCTGCTCGCACGACTCTGGGAGCCGCCGCCGGGGACCGTCTTCGTCGGCGGTCGCGACGTCACGACGCTTCCGCTGGCCGCGCTGCGCGCGACGATCGGCTGGGTGCCGCAAGAGCCCTTCCTCTTCTCGCGCTCCATCGCGGACAACGTCACACTGGGCCGGACCGGCCTGGACGTCGCCGCCGCCGGGAGCGCGGCCGCCGTGGATGCCGAGGTCGCCGCGTTTCCGGAGGGCTGGGCGACCGTCGTCGGAGAGCGCGGGCTCACCGTGTCCGGGGGCCAGCGCCAGCGTCTCGCGCTCGCCCGGGCACTGGCCGGCGGCCCGCGCCTGCTCGTCCTCGACGACGTCTTCGCGAGCGTCGACGCCGCCACCGAGGAGGCGATCGTCCGGTCGTTGCGCTCGCGCGGGCTCACGCTCCTCGTGATGACCCATCGGCTGCGCGTGGCCCAGGCGGCCGACCGGATCGTCGTGCTCGACGGCGGACGCGTTGCGGCGATCGGCGACCACGCGACACTGCTCGCGGCCGACGCTCTGTACTCACGCCTGTGGCGGCGCCAGCGGCTCGAAGAGGAGATCGCGCGTGCCTGACCGCACGGGACTCGATCACGACGACGTTCTCGGCCGCGCCTTCGATCGGCGTCTCGCGCGACGGCTCTGGACCGCCGCGCGCGCGCACCGGCCGGTGTTGTACGCCACGCTCGCCCTGTATCCCGCGATCGCCCTGGCCGAGCTCGCCCAGCCGTATCTGCTGAAGATCGCGATCGACGACCACATCCTCGCCGGCGACTGGGTCGGCCTGTCGCTGACCGCGGCGACGTACGCCGCCACGCTCGGGATCCTCTACGCGCTGCGCAGCCTCGAGGCGTATCTCATGGCGCTCGTCGGCCAGCGCGTGACGCATGATCTGCGCGACGCGCTCTTCGGCCACCTGCTGCGGCTGGAGGCCGGCTTTTACGATCGCAATCCGGTCGGACGGCTGATGACCCGCGTGCTCAACGACGTCGAGGCGGTGAGCGAGGCGTTCACGAGCGGCCTCCTCGCGATCGCCGCGGACGTCATCACGCTGCTCGGCGTGCTCGTCGTCATGCTCTGGATGGACTGGCGGCTCGCCCTCGTCACCTTCGGCATCGTGCCCGCGCTCGCCGCGATCGCCGCGTACTTCCGCATCCGCGCGCGCGACGCCTACCGCGAGGCGCGCCGGCGCCTGGCCGCGCTCAACGCGTTCCTCCAGGAGTCGCTGCAGGGCGTCGCGGTCGTGCAGCTCTTCGCGCGCGAGCGCCACGAGCACGCGATCTTTCGCCGACTCAACCGCGACTACCGGCGCGCGATGTTCCGGTCGACGGTGTTCGAGGCCACGCTCTATGCGTCCGTCGAGGCGCTGGGCTCGGTGGCGCTCGCGCTGCTGATCTGGTACGGCGGCGGCCAGATCGGTGCGGGCGCGCTGTCGTTCGGCGCGCTGGTCGCCTTCATTCAGTACACCAACCGCTTCTTCCTGCCGATTCGCGACCTCGGCGCCAAATATACGGTGATGCAGGCGGCCATGGCCTCGGCCGAGCGCATCTTCGGGCTGCTGGACCGCGCGCCCGCGATCGTGTCTGGTGGACCGGGGTCCGCGAGGCCGGATCGGTCGGATCGGGCCGAAGGTGGCCTGAACGAGGCGCGCGTGGCTCCGGATGCCCGGTCTTCACGTTCGGATAAACAGTCCATCGAGTTCGCGTCGGTGTCGTTCTCGTACACCGGCGCGCACGACGTCCTGCGTGACTGCTCGTTCCGCGTGGCGGCGGGAGAGCACGTCGCGCTCGTCGGCGCGACTGGCGAGGGCAAGTCGACGTGCGCGCGCCTGCTGATCCGCGCGTACGACGTCACGCGCGGACGCGTGCTGGTCGACGGCGTCGACGTGCGCGAGTGGGATCTCGACCGTCTGCGCCGGCGCGTCGGCAACGTCTTCCAGGACACCGTGCTCTTCACCGGCACGGTCGCCGACAACGTCGCCCTCGGCGCCGACGTCCCCGCCGACACCATGTGGCGCGCGCTCGACGCCGCGCACGCGCGCGCGTTCGTCGAGGCGCTGCCGCGCGAGCTCGACGAGCCGCTGGGCGAGCGCGGGGCGAATCTCTCGCACGGACAACGCCAGCTGCTGGCCATCGCGCGAGCACTCGTGTACAATCCCGCAATCCTCGTGCTCGACGAAGCAACCTCGAGCGTCGACCCAGAATCGGAATGGAGAATCCGCGACGCGATGCAGCGACTCCTCGTCGGACGCACCAGCATCACGATCGCGCATCGACTCTCGACCGTGCAGCACGCCGACCGCATCCTCGTCCTGCACCGCGGCCGCGTGCACGAGGAGGGAACCCACGCGGAGCTGCTGCGCCGCGGCGATCTGTACGCGCGGCTCTGGGAGCTGACGATGGCCGCGCCGGCCGCCGTGAGCTCCGACGGCGCGCGGCGGGGCTGAGCTTTCAGCGTGAGGTCTATCGCTTCGTGCGGCGGGTACCGAAGGGCTACGTCGTGACCTACGGCCAGGTGGCGGCACGCGTCGGAGCGCCGCGATCCGCCCGCGCCGTCGGGAGCGCGATGCGGCGCTGTCCCGACGACGTGCCGTGGCATCGCGTGGTCAATGCGCAGGGCCGGATCAGCCGCCGGCGCCGCGAAGCCGGGATGCTCACACAGCGTATCCGCCTCGAGCAGGAGGGCGTCACGCTGCGACGCGGGCGCGTCGTGCTCGAGCGCTATCGCTGGGAAGGATGACGGGGTCATGCAGCTCGCGCTGAACTTGAATTACTCCGGTGCGACGCTGGCCCTCGACATCGAGCGGGTGCTCGAGGCCGAGCGCCTCGGTTATGCGTCGGTGTGGACGGCGGAGGCCTACGGATCGGACGCCGTGTCGCCGGCGGCGTGGATCGCCGCGCGCACCACGCGCATTCACGTCGGCACCGGCATCATGCAGATTCCAGCCCGCACACCCGCCATGACGGCCATGACCGCCATGACGCTCGACGCCCTTTCGGGCGGCCGCTTCCGGCTTGGCCTCGGCGTCTCGGGCCCGCAGGTGGTCGAAGGCTGGCATGGTCAGCCCTTCGGCAAGCCGCTCGTGAAGACGCGTGAATACGTCGAGATCGTGCGCACCATCCTCCGGCGCGAGAAGCCGGTGGAGTTCCGCGGCGAGTACTACCGGATTCCGTACGCCGGGCCCGACGCCACGGGGCTCGGCAAGCCGCTGAAGTCCATCCTGCACGGCCGCGCGTCGCTGCCGATCTATCTGGCTGCGGTGGGGCCGAAGAACGTCGCCCTCGCCGCCGAGATCGCGGAGGGCTGGATTCCGGTGTTCTATTCGCCGCGGCGCGCCTCGTTGTTCCGCGAATGGCTCGACGCGGGCTTCAAAGCGTCTGGGCGTTCTCCGCAGACGTTCGACATCATGCCGATGGTCTCGCTCGTCGTCGGACCGGACGTGGCCGCGTGCCGCGCGCTCGTGAAGCCGCGCGTCGCGTTGTACGTGGGCGGCATGGGTGCTCGGGGCCGGAACTTCTACAACGACATCGCACGGCGCTATGGATACGAGGACGCTGCGAAGACCATTCAGGATTTCTACCTGTCCGGTAAGAAGACCGAGGCCGAAGCGGCCGTGCCGGATGCGCTGGTCGACGAGGTCGCACTGTGCGGGCCCAAGGAGCGGATCCGCGAGCGATTGTCCGAGTGGAAGGGCGCGGGCGTGACCACGCTGATGGTGGCCGGCGATGCCGCCGCGGTGCGGACGCTCGCCGAGCTGGCGCTGTAGCACGCGGGAGGACGCCATGAGACTCACGGACCGGGTCGCGATCGTGACGGGTGCAGGGTCGGGGATCGGCGCGGCGAGCGCACTGGCGATGGCCGCCGAGGGCGCGCGCGTGCTCGTCGCCGACGTCAACGAGGCGGGCGCGAAGGCCACCGTCCAGAAGATCGAGGCCGCGCGCGGACAGGCGGTGGCGATGACCGCCGACGTGACGCGTGCCGCCGACAATCAGGCGATCGTCGAGCGCGCAATCGCCACATGGGGACGGCTCGACGTCTTCTTCGCCAACGCGGGCGTGCCGCAGTGGAAAACCGACGTCGAGGACGTCGACGAGAAGACCTTCGACACCATCTTCGACGTCAACGTCAAGGGCGTCTACCTCGGGGCGAAGTACGCGCTGCCGGTGATGAAGCGCGCGCGGCGGGGCGTGTTCCTGATCACCGCCTCCACCGCGGCCATCCGCCCGCGGCCCGGCGGCCAGCTCTACGCGGCGTCCAAGGGCGCGGTCGTCACGCTCACCAAGGCCCTGGCGCTCGAAGTCGCCCCGCACGCGGTACGCGTCGTGGCGATCTGTCCGGTGGCGACGCACACGCCGATGCTCCCGACGTTCATGGGCAAGCATCAGGTGGACGCCGAGGGACTCGAGCGATACGAGAAGACGGTGCCGCTCGGGCGTCTCAATCAGCCGGAGGATATCGCCAACACGGCCGTGTTCCTCGCCTCCGACGACGCCGCGATGATCACGGGCAGCGCGATCGAAGTCGACGGCGGACGCTGCATCTGAACGTCATTCCTCTCGCTGCCGAGTCCCTCGGCGTACGCTCGATGGCGACGTACGTCGAGGCAGGTGACCTCGGGATCCTGATCGATCCCGGCGCGACGCTTGCGGCGTCGCGCTGGGGCCTGCCGCCGGCCGAGGCCGAATGGGAGGCGCTGAGACGCGCGAACGACCGCATCTCCGCCTACGCCACGCGCGCGAGCCTCGTGTTCGTCAGCCACTATCACGAGGATCACTTCCGCAGCGATCCGGTGACGTACGCCGGCCGTGCCGTCCTCGCCAAGGATCCGCGGCGCATGATCGCCGGCACGCAGGCCCGGCGTGGTCTTGCCCTGTGCAAGGCGCTCGAGGGCCAGGCGAGCGTGGAATCGGCGGATGGCTGGCGGCGTCGCGACGGCGCCGTGGAGCTGTCGGTCTCGCCACCGCTGCCTCACGGCGTGGATGGCACCGCGCTCGGCTACGTCATCGCGCTGGTGGTGAGCGACGTCGTCCAGCGCGAGCGCTTCGTGTTCGCCTCCGACGTGCAGGGCCCGCTCTCCGCGGTGGCCGCCGCCTGGCTGATCCAGCAGCGCCCGACGCTGTTGTATCTCTCCGGGCCGCCGTCGTACGTCGAGCGCGATCTGCCGGCGGGCGCGGTGCAGCGCGGCGTCGATCACCTGCGGCGCGTGCTCGATGCCACCGGGTGTCGCGTCATCATGGATCACCACGCCCTCCGCGATCCGGGCTTCGTCACGCGGTTCGAGCCGCTGTGGAGCACGGGGCGCGTGGTCACGGCGGCCGGGCATCTCGGTGTGGAGCCGACGCCGCTGGAGGCGCGACGGCGCGTGCTGTGGAGCGATGCGCGCAGGCCGCCCGCGCCCGTGCGCCGTCCGGCCGCCGCGGCAGACAGTGCTACCATGACTCGAGCGACGCGCAGCGTCGCCAGGAGGGGGACGGCCCAGTGACGGATCAGAAAACGCTCAACGTCGGCGACCAGGCCCCGTCGTTCACGCTGAAGACCATCGGCATGAAAGACGTGAGCCTCACCGACTATCGAGGAAAGAACGTCGTGCTGCTCTTCTACCCACTCGACTGGACGCCAGGCTGAAGCAAGTGCATGCCGGCCTTCGATCAGCGCATCGGCGACTTCGAAAAGGCCAATACCCAGGTGCTGGGTATCTCGACGGACAGCCCCTTCAGCCACGACAACTGGGCGAAGTCGGTCGGCATCAGCCACTATCCGCTGCTGTCCGATATGCATCGCAGCGTCGCCCGGGACTACGGCGTGTACTCGCCGGACATGAACATCAACAGCCGCGCGACGTTCGTGATCGACGCGACGGGCAAGGTTCGCTACGTCGTCAAGCACGGCAGGGGTGAGCTGCCGGAGCCCGACAAGATTCTCGCCGAGGTCAAGAAGCTGTAGGAGCAGGTGGGGCGTGTGGTGAGCGCGACCCCGGCTATGAAGATTGGGGGGGTCGAGGCGACCCCCCCAATTCCCACCCGGATCGCGGGGCGCCCGACACCGACCCCCCCAATTCCCCCCCGGATCGCGGGGCGCCCGACACCGACCCCCCCAATTCCCCCCCGGCTCGCGCGGGGACCGACGCCGGCCCCCCCAATCGGGCCGCCTTTTGTGTCGCGGCCGACACGCGCGTCGTCAACGCGACACCTGCTAACACCAATACCACCCCGCCGATCTGCCATGGGCCGATCGGCTCGCCGAGCAGCGCCGCCGCGAACGCGATGCCCACGAGGGGCGTGACGTTGAGAAAGATCGCGGCGCGGCTCGGCCCTACGCGCTCCACCGCTGCATACCACCACAGGTGCGCGATGGCGCCGAGCACGGCGTGGTAGACCAGCACGAGCCAGGCGACGAGGGAGAGCAGCCTCGGCCGCGGCATGAACGGTAGCGTGAGGATCGCAAATGGCAGCAGCACGAGCGTGCCGCACACGTACCCGCCGGTCGTCGCCACCGCCGCCGGCACCGTCGCGATGAGACGCTTGCCATACACGGTATACACCGTCCACGCGGTGAGGCCGAGCAGGGTGAGGAAGTCCCCGAGCCGCCACTCCGACGGCGCAAGCTCCGCCAGGTTGCCTTCGGTAACGACGAGCAGCACGCCGAGCATCGAGAGCAGCACGCCCGCCTGCTGCATACGACGTAATCGCTCGCCCAGATAGAGCCGCGCCCCGAGCGCGATCATGATCGGCGATGCCGCCTGCAGGATGGCGGCGTTCGCCGCCGTGGTCGTGTAGATGCCCCAGTAGGCGATGTGCATCGACAGCACCACGCCAGCACGCCCAGGACGAAGAACGCGCGCACCGTCTCGGGGGCGGGCGCGCGCACGGCATCGGCGCCCGAGCGAAGCAGGAGCACGACGAGAAACGTGGAGGCCACGATGGCGCGTATCGCGGTGAGCAGCGTCGGCGGCAGATCGGCGAGCGCGAGCTTCGACGTCGCCGGAAAGGTGCCCCACAACGCCGCGATCAACAGAAGCGCGACGTAGGCGCGCGTTTGACTGAGCCGGGGCACCCGCCTATGATAGCCCGCGCGTCATGGCCGACCACGTCATGGAGTCGCGCCTGTGGCTCGCGCGGCCGCGGCCCGACGTCTTCGCCTTCCTCGCCGATCCCGCCAATCTCGCGCGTGTGATGCCGCCGTCGCTACGCGTGCGCGTGCTGACGCCCGACGTGCGGATGAAGGCCGGCGCGGTGGTCGATTTCCGCATCGCGTGGCTCGGCGTGCCGCTCCGCTGGCGGATGTTCGTGCGCGAATGGGACCCGCCCTATCGCTTCGTCGACGTCCAGGTCAATGGCCCGTACGCGCGCTGGGAGCACCGCCATCGCCTGCTCGAGGAGGACAACGGCACGTGGATCGAGGACCGCGTGACCTACCGACTCCCGGCGGGCCTCGTCGGCCGCGCCGCGCACGCTCTCCTGGTCGGCCGGCAGCTTCGCGCCGCGTGGGCGTACCGCCGGGACCGGCTGATCTCGCTGCTGTCGCCGGTCAGCGCGCCGGCAGGCTGATGCCGAGGCGCTCGAGGCGCGGGCGCACGCGCTCGCTCAAGAGCCCGATGCGCGCGAGGTTCTGTACCATCGAGCTGTGCATGTCCTTGCGGAAGTACTTCCGGAACGGCGCATAGTCGTTGGACGCCGCCGTCTCGCGACGATAGCGGCGGATCTCGTCCATCTCCGCGGGAGTGAAGCCGAGGTCGCGGTATGCTTCGGCCGGGAAGAATCCCGTGAGTGTCTTCTCGAGCGCGAAGCACGTATAGTCCTCGAGCTCACGCCGCTCGGTCTCCGACGACTCCGCGACCACCCGGGGCAGGGAGAGCATGCCGAAGCCCATGTGCCGCGACTCGTCCTGGAGCACGCGCTTGCAGACCTCGGCGAGGACGGGATCGCGCGCGCTCTCGCCCATCATCTTGAACAGCGCCACGGCGAAGGTCTCGGCGACGAGCTGCAGGGCGATCGTTTTGAGATACCACCGGCTCTCGGTCAGGATGGAGTCGAACAGGTCGCGCTCGTTCTCGGGCACACCGTAGCGGATGCCGAGCCGCTCGGTGATATAGCGGTCGAGCACCTCGTTGTGGCGCGCCTCGTCCATGACCTGGGTGGCCTGGAAGAATTTGTGGTCGGTGCCCTCGAGGACGTCCACCAGCTGGCTGCAGGCGAGCATCGCGCCCTGCTCGCCGTACATGAGCGCCGACAGTCGCCAGGCGGCGATGCGACGGTTGAGCTCCACGCGCTGCGCCTCGGACAGGCGCTCCCACAGGGGGGAGCCGTAGATGTCGATGAGCTCGTCGGCGATGATGCGGCCGTCGCTCGTGGCCGGCGTCGTCCAGGGAATGTCCTTGGACGCGTTCCACTGATCGCGCTTGGCGTTTTCGTAGAGCCGGCGAAGATCGGCCTCGGCCGTGGCGTAGTCGTATTCGAACATCGTCGTCATCGTGCTCGGAATCGGCCGAGGTTCCATCGAGCCCTCCAGGGGAAACCGGTCGGTTTCTGTCGGGTACCGCTCGGTTCCGATTATCCCGCCGCCACCCCGGGGGACGCAAGGTGCTAGGCTGCCGCCGGTGAAGACGGCGTTGGACGAGCTGGGAGCGCACGTCTCGGTGGCCGGCGGCCTCGTGCTCGCGCCGACTCGCGGCCGGGATCTCGGCTGCGGAGCCATCCAGATCTTTCTCAAGAATCAGCGCCAGTGGGCGGCGCCCCCGCTGGACCGTCGGACGGCGCGCGAATTCCGCGCCGCGCGGCGCCGCTCGGGCATTCGACACGCGTTCGCTCACGGCAGCTATCTGGTCAACCTGGCCACGCCGGAGCCCCCCGCGTGGCGCCAGGCGGTCGACACCTTCAGCGACGAGCTGCAGCGGGCCGAAGCGCTCGGGCTCGCGTGCCTGGTCGTGCACCCGGGCTCGCACATGGGATCGGGGCGCGAGGTGGGCCTGAGCGCGATCGCGCGCGCGGTCGACGAGGCGCTGGCGCGCACGCCGCGCGCACGGGTGCGGGTGGCGCTCGAAAACACCGCGGGCGGCGGCCATGCCCTCGGCGGGACGTTCGAGGATCTCGCGGACATCATCGGCCGCGTCCGGCGATCCGAGCGCGTGGGCGTGTGCCTGGACACCTGCCATCTCTTCGTCGCGGGCTACGACATCCGCACACCGGCGGGGTACGAGGCGGCGATCGAGCGCTGCGCGCGCACGGTGGGACTGGGACGGGTCCTCGCGTTCCACGTGAACGACGCCAGCGCGCCGCTCGGCTCGGCTCTCGATCGCCACGAGCACATCGGGCGCGGGCAGCTCGGCCTGCGCCCGTTTCGTCTCCTCCTGAACGACACCAGGTTCTTGCGCGTGCCGAAAGTGTTGGAGACGCCGAAGGAGCCCGAGCCGTTCGCGGATCTGAAAAATCTCGCCGTGCTCCGGCAACTGCGACGGGCTAGCGGGACGAGGTCACGCCGACGCGCGGGCAGAGGGCCCTGACCGGGCACGCCGAGCATCGCGGCGACAGCGGCGTGCAGACGTTCTGTCCGAATCCCACGAGCAGATCGTTGTAGCCGATCCAGAATCGTTGCGGCAGCCGCCCGCGCAGGGCCATCTCGGTCTCCTCGGGCTGGCGCGTGCGCACGTAGCCGAGCCGATTGGAGATCCTGTGCACGTGCGTGTCGACGCAGATTCCGGGCTTGTTGAAGCCCATCGTCACGACGAGATTCGCGGTCTTGCGGCCGACGCCTTTGAGCGTCAGCAGCGCGTCGATCTCGTCCGGCACGCGCCCGCCGAAGCGCTCGAGGAGATCCCGGGAGAGTCCCAGAATGACGCGCGCCTTGGTGCGATAGAACCCGACCGGGTAGATCAGCCGCGCGATGCGCCGCGCGGGCAGCCGCAGCATCGCGGCCGGCGTGTCGGCGGCCGCGAACAGGCGCGCGGCGGCCGGCCCTGTGGTCGTGTCCTGCGTGCGCAGGGAGAGGATGCAGGCGACGAGCACGCGGAACGGATCGCGCGCCTGCTCGGCGATCAGGGCCAGCGCGGTAGGGTTCCATCGCGGCCGCGTCCGCCGCAGGCGGCGGATGACCTCCGCGATGTCTACCGCTTGTCTTTGATCGAGTCGAGGAGTCCGCGCGCGCGCGGAACGTCTCTGGCCGTCCAATCCGCCACGATCCTCGGCGCGCGCTCGTCGAGCACGCGCGTCAATTCCTGCCGTGCTTCCGCGTACCGACCGGTTCCGATGTAGAGCCGCGCCAAGTCGACCCGCAGCACCGTGAAGTGCGGGTCGGCCGCGATGCCCTTTTTGAAGTATTCCTCCGCGCGCGTGACATCGCCACCAGCGATCCGCGGCACCGCCATATCGACGTTGCCCGCCAGAGAGTACGCGCGGACGTTCTTGGGATCGAGCGCCAGAATGGCGTCGATCTCGCGACGGACGGTCGGCAGCAGGAAGAGCGAGCGCATCACGCCGCGCGTCTGGCCATAGCGGGCGGTGTTGATCGCGTACCACACGTGCGCCTCGGGATTCTTTGGGGCGAGCTCGACCGCGCGCTCGCCGAGCTCGCGGCCGCGGTCGTAGGCGTCGAGCTTTTGCTCTTCGGTCTTGGCGCGAAGGTCGCCCCAGAGGTAGTACACGTACGACAGCATGACCATCGTCTCGACCTGCCGGTCGTTCGCCAGCGCCGCCTCGAGCAGGGCGCGAGCGTGATCGATCCTCGCCGCGTCCTCGTGATAGCGCGTGACCAGGGCCCGCGCGGACTCGACCGGCGTCTCGGCGACGACGGCGGTGGCGCCGAGGAGCAGCACGATGGCGGCCGCGAGGCGCGCGGGCATCGGCCGCACTCTAGCCACGCGGCGCAGGGGAGTCAAACCACGCGCGTTTGACACCTCGCCCGCGGTCCTCGATGCTCGCCGCGTGATCGCCGTCGGCGTGCAGACGTGGGGTACGGACGTCGCCGCGCTTCGGCGTTATTGGGCCGCCGCCGATGCGCTCGGCTATGCGCGTGTCACGTACGGTGACGGCCTCTGGGACTTCACGCATGATGGCTGGACGCTGCTGGCCGCGCTCGCGCTCGAAACGCGACGCTGTCGCATCGGTCCCGCCGTCACCTATGCGTTCGACCCCGCCGCTCACCACGTGTCGTGGCTGGCCAAGCGCGCCGTCGCGATCGATCACCTCTCCGACGGCCGGCTCGACGTGCGTCTGGCCGTCGGCGCCGAGGCGCCCGGAGTGGCGGACGCGTGGCGGCGCCACGGTATCGTCTATCCTCCGGTGTCCGCGCGGCTCGCCAGACTCGAGGCCACGATCGACGCGCTCCGGAAGCTTTGGGCCGGCGAGTCGGTCACCTCGTCGTCGCTCGGCCTCGTCGACGCGTCGCTGGCGCCGCCTCCGGTGCAGCGGCCCGGCCCGCCTGTGTGGGTCGCCGCGATGGGGCGGAAGGCGATCGCGCTCGCCGCGCGATGCGCCGACGGCTGGGAGGCATCGTTCCTCGCGCCCGCGGCCTTCGCGGATGCCGCCGCACGCGCCGAGACGGCGCTGACGGCGGCCGGCCGCCCGCGCGACGCGCTTCGACGCTCGCTCGAGGTCGACGCGCTGCTCGCCGACACTCCGGCGCACGCGGCCGCCGTCATCGAGCGGTTCCGCGCCCACCGGCGCATCGCGCGCGATCATCCGGTGCTGCAGGGGGCGCTCGCCGGGGACGTCGAGACAGTCATCGCGCGGGCGCTCGCGTACGGAAAGGCCGGCGCGACGGATCTCATGATCGGCTTCGCCGACTTTCCGGACACTACGATGCTCGAGCGGTTCGCCGCGCGGGTGCTCCCCGCGCTCAGGGCGGCTGGCGCGTGAGGTCCGCGAGCGTGCGGACACGGTCGGGCACCGCGGAGGGCGGCTCGTGGGCGAGCGCCTCGCACGCGGCCAGGACGAGCCACGCCCGCGTGTCGGTTGAGACACCCAGGGCCGTGCGCGCGGCGCCGGGCGCCGCGTCGAGGATTTCTTCGAGCGCGAGGCGAACCTGTTCGCGCGCCCAGGCGAGCGCCAGGACCGCCGTCTTGTTGCCTCGGCCCGCAAGCCACGCCCGCTGCAGCGCGCTCGGCAGCGGCGCCTCGGGCCCGTAAGCCTCCGCGAGCATATCGAGCGCCCGCGGCAGCGCGTCGGAGCGCAGCGCCGAGAGTTCGCGTGCGAGGGCGAGGAGCCGCTGCTCGGCCTCGGTCGGCGGCGGAGGCGGCGCGGCCGCCACACGCATGACGCGCCGACGACGTGTCTTGCGACCGGCCTTGCGACGCCGCTTGCGACGTTTCATGACGCTCGACCATAGCAGAGCATCGTGCGTCCGAGCCGCGCCGGGGCCGCCCGGCGGTTATTCGTAGCGGAGCGCTTCGATCGGATCCAGGCGCGAGGCCTTCCGCGCCGGATAGAACCCGAAGAAGATCCCGATCGCGGCCGCGAAGCCGAAGGCCAACAGGATCGCGGACGGCGCCAGGACCGTGCGCCACTCCGCCAGCGTGCTGATGGCATTCGAGCCGCCGATGCCCAGCAAGATGCCGATGACGCCGCCGATCAGCGACAGCGTCACTGCCTCGACCAGGAACTGCGTGAGGATGTCACGCGCGCGCGCACCCACCGCCATGCGCAAGCCGATCTCGCGGGTTCGCTCGGTCACGGAGACGAGCATGATGTTCATGATGCCGATTCCGCCCACCAGCAGCGAGACAGAGGCGATCGCGGCGAGGAGATACGTCATGACCCGCGACGATTCTTCCTGGGTCTGCAGCACCTCGGAGAGATTGCGCAGCCAGAAGTCGTCGTCCTGGTACGGCTGCAGGCGGTGACGCTGACGCAAGAGCGCGCGAATCTGCGCCTCGGCCTCGCCCATGTCCTCATCGGCGCGGACCTTGATCGAGATCGAGCCGACGGAGCGTGCGTTCGCCTGGCTCACCCCGAGCACCTTCTTCTTCGCGGTCGAGAGCGGGATCATGATGACGTCATCTTGATCCTGGCCCCACGAGCTCTGGCCCTTGCGACTCAGCACGCCGACGACAGTGAACGGGACCTTCTTGATGCGGATGATCTGGCCAAGGGGATCCGCCTCGCCGAACAGGTTGATCGCCGTCGTTTGGCCGAGCAGCGCGACCTTCGTGGCGCCGTCGACGTCTTCCTGCAAGATCGGCCGGCCCTCGTCGACCGGCCAGTCGCGCGCCTCGAAGTAATCGGCCGTCACGCCCTGGATCCCCGTCGACCAGTTGAGGTTGCCGTAGACGACCTGGGCGTTGCCGCGTGAGGACGGCGCCGCCACCTGCACGGCCTGGACCTCGCGCGCGATGGCGATCGCATCGTCTTCGGTGATGGTCGTCTGACTGCCTTGACCCAGCCGCACCCCGGCCTGATTGCTGCTGCCCGAGAGGGCGATGATCAGATTGGAGCCGAGACTCTGGATCTGCTCCGCGACGCGCGCCTGAGCGCCCGTGCCGACGGACACCATCGCGATGACCGCCGCGACGCCGATCATGATGCCGAGCATCGTCAGGGCCGTGCGCAGCTTGTTGACCTTCAGCGAGCGGAGCGCAATGCGCAACGCCTGGAGCACCATCTAGACCGCCGCCTCCTCTTCCTCTTCTTCGGGCAGCGTCTTGAGCGCCTCGGCCGCATCGAGCGGGGTGATGTGCTCGTCGGTGCGCAGACGCCCGTCGCGGAACACCAGGCGCCGGCTCGCGTAGGTGGCGATGTCGGGCTCGTGGGTGACGAGGACGATCGTGAGCCCCTGCCGATTCAGCTTCTGCAGCAGGGCGAGGATCTCCACGCTCGTGCGCGTGTCCAGATTGCCGGTGGGCTCGTCGGCGAGGATCACCGCCGGATCGTTGACGAGGGCGCGCGCGATGGCGACGCGCTGCTGCTGACCGCCCGAGAGCTGGCTCGGATGATGGTGCTCGCGATCCGCAAGCCCCACCGCCTCGAGCCGCGCGCGGGCGCGCTGCCGCCGTTCGCGCGCGCTCACACCGCCATACAGCAGCGGAAGCTCGACGTTCTCGAGCGCGCTCGTCCGCGCGAGCAGATTGAACATCTGAAAGACGAAGCCGATCTTCGCGTTGCGCACGCTCGCGAGCTGGTCGCGCGACAGGTGCGCCACGTCGTTGCCGTCGAGCCAGTAGCGTCCCGTCGTGGGACGGTCGAGGCAGCCGAGGAGATTCATGAACGTCGACTTGCCCGAGCCCGACGGCCCCATGACCGCGACGAATTCGCCCGGCTCGATCGAAACGGTCACGCCGCGCAGCGCATGCACCGTGTGCGGACCGAGGTGGTAATCCTTGGTCAGATCCTCGGTCGCGATGATTGCCACGACTCAGAGCCTCAGGCGCGGCGCGCTGCCACTAGTCCCCGAGGTGCCCGGCCGGTTCTGCTGAGCCGCGCCTGCCGTGCCGGTAATGACGTCCTGGCCTTCCTTGAGATCGCCCTGCAGCACCTCGGTGGTCGCGCCGTCGCTGAGGCCGAGCACGAGCGGCACCGCCTTGGGCTGGCCTGCGGCGTCGACGATCCACACGCGCCCCGGCGTGCCGCCAGTGGCCGCGCCGCCGCGGCCCCGGCTGATGCGCTCGTCGTACTTCGTACGCTGCTCGGCGGTGAGGATGTCGCGGATCTTGGTGCGCGTCGCCTGTCGAATCTTCTCCGCGCGCGCCCGGCGCTCCCAATCGGTCAGGTCGCGAAGCGCGGCCATCTGCTCCCGCGCCTCGGCCAGGATCGGATCGAGCTTCTGTTGTTGCTCGGCGCTGAGGCCAAGCCCGCTGACGAGCCCGTCCCGCATGTCTTCGGCCACCCGGCCGCTGCCGTCGGCGCGCCCCGGCGTCGACGACCCGGACGGGCGCGCCGGCGTCGTCGGTCCGGCGTCGGCGCCCGCGGGACGGAACCGCAGCGCGGCGTTCGGCACTTTGAGCACGCTCGGCTTCTCCGCGTAGACGAGCTTGACGTTGGCCGTCATGCCGGGGAGCAGACGTCCGCCGGGATTCTCGACCGAGATGATCACGGTGTACGTCACCACGTTTTGAACGATCTGGGCGGCCTTGCGGATCTGGGTGACGACGCCCGTGAACGTCTGCCCGGAGAACGCGTCCACGGTGAAGGTGGCCCGGTCCTCGACCTTGATGCGCCCGATGTCCGCCTCGTCCACGCTCGTCTCGACCTGCATCTTGGTGAGGTCCTGCGCGATCGTGAACAGCGTCGGCGGCTGCAGGCTCGCCGCGACCGTCTGGCCGACGTCCACCGCGCGGGAGACGACGACACCGTCGACGGGCGCCCGGATCGTCGTGTAGTTGAGGTTGGCCTGGGCCTGCGCCAGCGCCGCGGTTTTCTGATCGACCTGCGCGCGCGCGGACTGCAGCGCCGCCTCCTGCACACGCAGCTGGGCCTGACTCGACTCGATGGCGGCCGCGAGGGCGCGTTCGTTGGCGCGGGACGATTCCGTCTGCGCAACCGCCTGATCGTAGTTGGCCTCGGCGGTGTCCCGATCGGCCTGGGCGATGAGATTGCGCTTGAAGAGCTCGGCGTTGCGCTCGAAGATGCGCTTGGCGTCCGCCTGGGCGGCGTCGGACTTGGCCGTCATCGCCTTGCCCTGGGCGAGCGCGGCGCGCGCGTTCTCGACGTCCGCCTTGGCCTTTTCTACGGTCGCCGACTGGTTGAGCACGGCGGCTTTGCTGGTCTGGAGATCGGCTTTGGCCTGGTTGACCTGCGCCTCGAAGATCTGCGGGTCGATCTGGGCGATGATTTGGCCTTTCTTGACGACGGAGTTGAAGTCGACCAGCAGCTCCTTGATCATGCCGGACACTTGGCTGCCGACCTGGACGGTGACGACGGCGTTGAGGCTACCCGTCGCGGAGACGGCGGCGGTGAGTGAGCCGCGCTCCATCTGCGCAACGCGGAACTTCGGCGAGCTGTTCCGGCTCTGAGCGTACAGATAGCCCCAGACGCCGGCTCCGAGCAGCAGTGCGACGACCGCCAATAAGATGAAGCGTTTCATCGCGGTTTGGACGGCAGGAAACCTCCGGATATTCGGTGGTTATCTGTGGCCGACGGCGCGATCCAGCCTGGCGAGGGCGATCCGGTAGTCGGCCAGCGCCTGGGCCTCGGTGTTCTGGGCCTGCGTCAGCGCCAGCTGAGCGTCGGTGAGCTCGAGGATGGTGCCGACGCCCGCATCGAATCGCCCCTGAGCCAGGCGAAAGTTTTCTTGTGCCGAGACGACGGCGACCTGCCCAGCCTGGATCCGCTCGTCGGCCTCGATCACGTTGTTGACCGACTGCTCGACCTCGCGTGAGATGTCGAGCTCGGAGGCCTTCACGCGCTGCAGCGCCGCGTCCAGGTTGGCGCGCGCCTCCCGATACCGGGCGATGCGATTGCCGCCGTCGAACAGTGTCCAGTTGAGCGACAGGTTCAGCTCCCAGATCTCGTTCATGTCCGTCCGTGCCGCGCCGTAAAATCCGCCGCCCGTGACGTCGGGAAAGAAGTCGCGTTGCGCGCGGCGCAGGCGGGCTTCGTTGGCCTCGGCGCTCAACCGCGCCGCTCGGTACTCCGGACGCAAGCGCAGCGCCTCCTCGGCCAGCCGCGTCCGGTCGATCGTGACGGGCTGGTACACCAGGTTGTCCTGGATCTGCAGCTCCGTGGTGGCCGGCAGGCCCATGGCGGTCGCCAGCGCGACGCGGGCGAGTCGCTCGGCGTTGCGCGCGCGGATGAGATCCACGCGGGCGTTGGCGACGTCGACCTCGGCCCGCGCGACGTCCGACTTCGGCCGGGTACCGACTTCGAAGAATCCGCGCGCGGAGCGCAGGTTCAGCTCGGCGCGCTCGACCGCCTGCTGGTTCACCTGGATGAGCCGTACCGCGAAGTTGATGTTGGTATACGATTCCTTCACCGTCTGGGTGACCAGCTGTCGCTGCAGCTCGGTGTCCTCGAGCGCGGAGTCGGCCACCTTCCGCGCCGCCTCCGTCGATGCGAAGTTCTTGCCGAAGTCGAAGAGGATCTGCGACAGCTGCACGCGCGCGATGCTGGCCGTCGTCCACGTCGTGACTGTCTTCGGCAGCACGGTGCCGGTCGTGAGAGTACCTCCCGCGACGTTCTGATCGCGCGCGGCCGTCCATTGGCCGGTGATCTGCGGGAAGAGCGCCGACAGCGCCTGGTCCACACGAAACGCAGCGGCGATGTAATCGCTGATGCGCGCCTTGATGTTCGGCTGCGTCTCGAGCGCAATGGCGATCGCGTCGTCGACCGAGAGGACCTTGCCGTAGACTTTCGACTGCGGGCTCGTCACCGGCGGCGCCGTCGCGGGCGGAACGACCGGGGGCGACGAGGGCTGGGACGGCGAGGGGGGCTGCGGCGGGGTCATCGGGGTCTGCGCGGCGGCGCTCGCCGCCATCAGGGCGAGCGCCGCACCTGCCAGCAGCAACCGCCCAACGGACATCCTCATGGTGCTCGATCTCCCTCGGGCCGGGCGACGCTGGCCCATTTGTAGACCTGTCATGACCGCAGCAAGGCCGAGGATAGCATGCAGCCTTCTCGGCGCCGCAGAGGGCGTCGCGGCGTGCGAAATCACGCGATCGACGCCGGTGGATGCGCGGTGGATAAGGCGGGGACTCCGCGGGAACGTCCAGTGGACACGTTTTCGCTTGACGAGCGCGAGATACGGCGTGTTAGATTGCGCCTCACCACTAGATATAGGAGGTGCCCCCATGCTGTCGGAGACCCGCCCCGCCAAAGTCGGCCAGTGGACTGAGCCCGCCCTCCGCGTTCTCCGCGAGCGCTACCTCCTGCGGAAGGACGGGGCCGTGGTGGAGACGCCGGAGGAGATGTGCTGGCGGGTCGCGGTGTCGATTGCGGCGGGCGAGGGCCGATACGGTCGGAGCCAGGCGGCGGTGCGGGAGGTCGCCGAGGCCTTCTACGACATGATGGTCGACGGCTATTTCATTCCGAACTCACCGACCCTCATGAACGCGGGCAAGGGCAATGGCCTGCAGTATTCGGCCTGCTACGTCCTGCCCGTCGGCGACTCGATGCCGGAGATCTTCGACTCCGTGAAGGCGGCTGCGATCATCCATCAATCGGGTGGCGGAACCGGGTTTGCGTTTTCGCGCCTGCGCCCCAAGGACGACATCGTCAGCTCGACCGGTGGGCGCGCGTCTGGACCGGTCTCGTTCCTCCGCGTCTTCAACGGCGCGACCGAGGCGGTCAAACAGGGCGGTACGCGTCGCGGCGCCAACATGGGGATCCTGAGAGTCGACCACCCCGATATCCTCGAGTTCATCGATTGCAAGCTCGACGGCGGGATCACGAACTTCAACATCTCCGTGGCCGCCACCGACCGGTTCATGGATGCGCTCGAAAAGGGCGAGGAGTACGAGCTGATCAATCCGCGCAACGGGGAGATCGCGGGTCGGCTGTCGGCCAAGGAGGTGTTCGATCGCATCGTGCGCGCGGCGTGGCGCACCGGCGATCCCGGAATGGTCTTCATCGACCGCATCAACGCGAGCCCGGCGAATCCGACGCCGCAGCTCGGTCAGGTCGAGGCGACAAACCCCTGTGGCGAACAACCGCTTTTGCCGAACGAAGCGTGCAACCTCGGCTCGCTGAACGTGTCGAAGTTCGCGCGCAAGAGCGACGACGGCGAGATGTCGATCGACTGGGACGAGATGGAGCGCGTCGTCCGCCTCGCCGTGCGCTTCCTCGACGACGTGATCG
>Ga0114129_10000124_pt1 | contig 77871 bp, 77 predicted proteins | sample RhiMetdeltSRZDD1_FD_80071 | JGI IMG/M metagenome (GOLD analysis project Ga0114129, IMG submission 80071) | Populus rhizosphere microbial communities from Tennessee, USA - Rhizosphere MetaG P. deltoides SRZDD1 (version 2) (version 2) | ecosystem: Host-associated > Plants > Roots > Rhizosphere >...
AGGGCACCAAGCTCTACGCCGTTCGTGACAAGGAAGGGCGCTTCAAGGACATCCAGACCTACAAGCGCGCGCATTCCGCCGACCTGCGGCGCAAGAGCAAGAAAGAAAAGTAGCGTTCGGCCGTCGTTGTGAGTGGAGCGAAGCAATCCAGGACGTTGGCCGGTTCTGGATTGCTGCGTCGCTGACGCTCCTAGTCATGACGCGCTTTCTCGCGTGGTTCTTCCGAGCTGAGTTTCGCAGCGTGCGCCAAGGCGCGCATCAGCGTGCCGCGCGCGCCCCGGCAGCACCCCGCGCTTGCAACAGGGCGCCGACGGCAGCGGGACGCTGAGCGTCGCTTTTGGGAATGCATCGCGTGCACCTTTGTCGCAGGTAAGTGCGCAATGAGCACGTCACGGACTTACTAAGTCCAGCTAGCGCTGATGGAGCTGGCATCATCGGCCGTAATTGCGGAGGTCGGCGGTTGCGGCCGATCCACCGGAGCTCCGGGAAGCTGCGTCACTGCATTTGGCGGCGACAATCGCGGATCGCGACATGACTGCGAGCCCAGGAGCAAATTACGAAACGAACCCAATTCCGCCGGCAGGCTCATGACTACGCGCCGGCAATTGGCTGCAGCGCCGAGGCCTCGAAGTTGTGGTGTGTCTTCAGGTGCGCAAAGTGCATCTCGACCTTCTTGCTCGCTCGTTACCCCGCTTAACGCATGTTGGTGCAATCGCGATTTGAATGCTTGGACACTCGGCGCCACTTTATCGTTTTTTCTCGGTCGGCCTGGCGGTTTTGCTGCGGACTAATTTCGCGGCAACTCGTCTGCTTTGCGCGCTGCCGAGCTCTAGGGAGCGCGCTGCAGCGGCTTTGGTGAGGCGGACGCCAGGCTGATCACCATTAGTGAACTCGATGCCGGCTGCCTCGAGTGCACGCTGTAGCGCGTCAATCGTCGATTGTTTCGCATCAGCGCCATTTTCGATGCGCGTGACAGTATTGGCAGTGACTCCGGCTCTTTCAGCGAGCTCCCTCACGCCCCACCCGATGGCGGCGCGGGCCATCCTTAGCTGAATGGCCTTCATTAGTACAGCGCCACAATCAAAGTTGACATGGTACCGATAATGTCCTAATGTACGTATACTGTGTACCAACGTGTTGTGACGGCATCATCCACAATTAGCGGATGCGGATCATCCCTGATCGATACGTCCGGCTGTCAAGACGGCGCTCGGAATCGAAATTCCGCGGCCCTGCGGCGAGGCCCGATCCGCTCGGCCACCAACACTTGAACGGTACGGGAATCAACGGAGAACGCAATGTTTGATAATTCCGCGAAGGCTTGGCAAGCCGTTAACCGCCGCCACTTTATTGGCGGCTCGGACGCCCGGGTCGTCATGGGTGGCGATGAGGCCGCCCTACTCCGCCTTTGGCGTGAAAAACGGGGCGAGGCCGAGCCGGAGGACCTGTCCGGCAATCTCATCGTCCAGCTGGGATTCGCGACTGAACACCTGAACCGGCAGTGGTTCGAGCGGACGACGGGGCATGTCGTCAAAGATGTCCAAAGGTGGGTCCGCCACCCGGTGATCCGCTGGATGGCTGCGACGCTGGATGGCATCGTCGAAGGCACCGGAGCGGTGTTCGAAGCCAAGTTCATGCTGCCGTGGTCGTTCTCGGAGGAAGCGGCGACAGAAAGGCACATGGCTCAGCTCCAGCACAACATGTGGGTTAATGCCACCGCCTCGGTGCTCTCGATCATCACCGGCGGCGGCAAATGGGTCGAGATCAAAATACCAGCCGATTCGCTCTATCAGCACCTTCTTTTGACGGCGGAAAAGAAATTTTGGCGCTGCGTCGAGAGCGGCGAGCGCCCTCACCTCTTCGGCGTCGAGACACCGCGAGCTCGCATTGAGGCGTCGCGGATCGTCGACATGAGTGCTTCAAATGCCTGGGCCGAATTCTCCAGTGTGTTTCGGCGCACACGCGAGGCCCACCTCGAGCACGAAAACGCCAAGGCGGAGCTCAAAAGCCTCATGCCAGAGGACGCCAAGGAGGCGATCGGGCATGGGATTGGGGCCAGACGCTCAAAATCAGGCGCGGTGAGCTTTGATGTCCTGAGCGCGGAGAGCAGCAGCCATGCACCACTCCAGTGATACAATCGCTACCATTGCGGCTGCCCTCGCCAAGGCCCAGGTTGAGCTGACCAATCCAGAGAAGTCGCTCGTTGCCACCATCCGGTCCCCCTTCCCCCGGGAGGCAGACCGCACTTTTCGCTATGCCCCGCTGTCGAGCGGATTGGACATCGTGCGCAAGAGCCTTGGCCGGTATGAGATCGCGACGATCCAGTCTACAGAGATTGACAAGGAAGCTGGTCTGCTTCGCCTCACCACCATTCTTGCGCATTCGTCGGGCGAATGGGTTTCGTCAGAATGGCCGGTATGCCCGATCACGGACATCCCCTCGGCGCAACGCATGGGAGCTGCCCTCACCTATGCACGGCGGTACGCCCTTTTCACGCTGGTCGGAATTGCCGGAGAAGACGATCTCGATGCGCCGGATCTCGGTGCCGAGCCCAATCCCGCAGTCGAGCTGCGGGGACCCCCAGGTCGTGGCAAGCAAGCGAATGAGCAAGCTGCGCCAACGCGACCGCGGGCGCCCTCTCCTAACTCAGCAAGGACTGTCCTGGGAGTACAGCTATCAGCAAGCCTTCGGGAAAGCCTGATTGAGCAACTGGCGGACATAAATTCGGAGGACGAGGCGGCGGCCTGGGCGCATCGGAATCTGCCTGCCAAGAACACACTGACAGCCGGAGACGCGAAAATAGTGGAGGAGCGGTTCCAGGGAAGGCTCTCCGCGATCGGCCCCTCGCATGGTGCTGGTGACCGTCCGCCTGAGGGTATTGAGCCGCCTCATGCCGTCCCGGACCGAACCGGGGTGTCCAGCGCGGTGGGCGCCGCTACCCGCCAGAATGCACCGATGCGGGCCACCAAAAAGCAATCTCGCAGCGATGCAATCCGTGCTTTGGGAAAAACGGTTCGCCTGCGCGATAAGGATCACCGGAGATTCGTGCTGCGACAGGCGTGCCTCGTGTGCGGCCGCGTGCCGTCGGATCCGCATCATCTCACCTTTACACAACCGCGTGCACTCGGGCGCCGTGTGAGCGACGAGTTCATCGTCCCGGTCTGCCGAGTCCACCATCGAGAGCTACACCGCTCTAGTAACGAGGCCGCATGGTGGCGGAAGCTCAACATCGACCCGATTCCTATCGCGCTTAGGCTCTGGGAGCAGACGCGGACGGATGGCGATCAAGTAACCCGAAGCTTTGGAAAAGCGCCCGCGAAGCCCGCGCGCAACTAATCGCGACCTTCTGTCCGGGGTGGACGTAACCCGGCGGGACCAGCGTGATCAGCTGCTCGTCGGATTGCATGACCTTACCGATGAGCGGGCAATAATCGGTCATCGAGCGGCTTCTGAATTGCTTCGTCACGCCTTGCAAATGGCCGAGGGGCCACAAGGCGGACGAGGCTCCGCCCGCAAGCGCGCTTAGCGGGTGCGATCCAGCATCGAGTTGAGCTTGCCCTTCGCAGGCGGCGTGCCGCGGCCGTCGCGGTTGTTGTGCATGACCTGGATGACGGTGTTCATCAAATCGTTCACGACCTCCCACAGCTCGTCCATCTGATCCATCTGCTCGTTCGACCAAACCGTGTTGCGGCTGTGGTCGTATGTCTTGCCGAGCTTGACCAGTCGTTCCCGGCATCGGTTCAGGTACTTGTCAGCTTCCTGCAGGTTTACGAGCTCGGCCATCGGTTCTCTCCATGAGGGGTCGGCGTTGGCGGCAATGTCTCACACTCTTAATGGCGCGCAAGGGCGCGCCATCCCTCGGCACACCCTCTTGGTCGCTCCGTGACAGCCGATGGTTCGAATTCAATCAGCATATGTCGAGATCACCACCTGCGCGGAGCTCAAGGCGGCGGCGAACTGGCTCAACCGCTCGGATCTCGGCAGCCGGATCCGGAATTCATCGCGCGCGGAAACGCCCACTTCAACAGCCGCCTGTGCGTGCGGGAGTAGGAGACATCCGCCGGCTGCGTGCTCGGGGGCGCCACCGAGCAGCAGCGGGCAATCCGCATCCACGATGCGCCGAATGTCGCCTTCGTCAGCGGTCGCATCGGGCCCCCCTACGGCGACCGCGCGGCCTACCAGAACGTCGCCAACGATCCTTCCGACCGCGCCGTCCAGGAGATCAGAACCGAGCTCGGTAAGCGCCAGGGCAAGGGCACGCTTCTCGTGCTCCGGAATCCATAGCCATGATTGCGATGCGGTCTCGTGCTCGATCTTACGAAGTCGCCGGCAGCCGTTCCGCAATGACCTCAATGCGTGCGCGATAGCGGTCGCCGCCGGCGTACTCGCAAAGCTGCACTCCTCCAGCCGCCGTAGAGGCGTCAGCGGCTGAAATTCTGGTGGTGCTCGCTTTCCGCCCAGCACGGGTTGCCGTTCTGCTGGCGAGCGCGAGCCACACCACGCTTTCGCCGCTCATGGTGACGTACGCCGCTCCGCGGACACCGGCAGCCGAACGCCGAGAGAGGGCCGCCGTCGGTCGGTGCCCTCCCTCTCGTTTGCAGTCAGCCGGACTTCGCAGCCGCCCGCGCGGGGCTCGTCAAACGCGCGGACAGCTGCCGCGCCTCGTAGCGCAGCAGCGGTCCGAAGTTCGAGCAGCGAACCTCAGGCGGTTACCACCACCGCGGGCCGCCGAACTTGAACGAGGCCTTGGCCATGAACTGGTCGGTGGTGAGGGTCACGTCGCGCGTAAAGCCCACATCGACGAGACCGAACAAGAGCCCGTTGCGGGTGGCGTCGAATTCGATGTGCTTGTACTCGAAGCCCAAGATCAGATCGATGCCGTTGCCCTTGTAGGCCGCCCAATCGAGGCCGGCGCCGACATACCAACCATCCTGCAAGTCGCCGTCCGTCGACAACAGGGCGTCGGTAGCAACTCTCCGGAGCCGGGTGTTGAAATCGCCGAGGGCAAGACCGCCCGTGCCGTAGATCATGAAGCCGCCGCCAAACCCAAGGAAGGGGGCGAAGGCCACGCCGAGCTTGCCGCCGACGGTATAAAGGGCATTGAACCTTGACTCGCAGAGGAACGCTACGTTCGGGCATGCCGCCGCGCCAATTCGGTCCTCCAGCGGGAACGCCGCCGCGAGGTCGACCCCCAACACGATGCCGCCCCAGCCCATGCCGAACATGTACTGGCTGCCGGCATGCAGCTGGACGCGCGTCGTGTCCCAACTGTTATTGAAGGTCGTCGTGAGGTTGGCGAATGCCCAGTCGACCTCGTGGTTTGCGGCCCCAATGCCGAAGCCGATGTACCAACCGGTCCAGTCGTATGGAGGAGGAGGCGGCGGTGCGACGGGCATGTCGGCGGCCGACGCCGAGATGATGGAACCCGCGAGAATGGCGGTCGCCAGAGTCAGAGTTGAAGCTTTAGGCATCGGTGCCCCCCCGTTCGTGAAACATCGCAATGAACCGTGCCTTATACGCGCGGGCGGAGTCGAGAGCTGATTGGCCCGGCGCTACGCTTTCCGAGCGCAGTGTGGTGCCGGAGCAACAATTTCGAGGATGCGCGAGCACCGGCGTTCGATGGAGAATAGCTCAGGCCGCGGTAACCAGCTCAAAACGCCCGGAGTCTGCACCGCATTCCCATCGCTGGTGAGATCGAGCTTCACGCTGCAGTGGTGCGAATCAGCGACCGCCGGTGTGGACTTCGCGCCCGCTGGAACCCGTCGCGCACGTGCGTCACCCGATTCGCCCGCCCGGCCGCACCGGGCTGAGGCCGCCGCCGGTGGGCGTGCCTGCGCCCGCGCGTGACCCTGGACGCCGGCCGCGCCTGGGCGTCGCCGCCTGCAACGCCAGGCCCTCGCGCTCGAGCGCGAGCTCGGCGAGCATCTGCTCGCGGCGCAGCGCCATCTCGGCCGCCATCTGCTCCCGCTTGAGCGCGAGCTCGAGCCCAAGCTTGTGCGCGTCGGCCGCCGCCGCAGCCTCGGCCTTGCGCTGCTCGAGCGCAAGCTCGCTTCCCGCCTGCAGCTGCTCGAGGCCGATGCGCGCGCGCATCTCCTCGAGCTTCGGATTGGGCGCCGCCTGTGACGGCGTTTCGGCCGGATCGGCAAAGAACCGGTCGGCGTTCTTGTAGCCCACCAGCTTGCACGGCTCCTTGGCCGACTCGTAGATGTGTGCGCGCGCCAACTGCGTGCCGCAGCGCGGCCTTCTCCTGCGCACTCGCGATTAGCAGAAAGTTGGCAAGCTGCTGCTGCTTGCCCCCCGCGCGTCCGCCACTCGCGCGGGTTCACCGTGACCCATCGGTTACACAGCCGCACGGTATTTCTCCCGCCCGTCGTGCTTGTGACCCGCAATCACTGGGCATGAAAAGATTTCTACCGCCCCGGCAACAAGGCACGTGCATGTCACGGAACCAACGTGCGATCCGAAGGCGTCTAGCCGAGGTGATGCGGCGGGCGGTCACGCGCAACGCTTGAGCCTGTCGCCCTGCTCGGCATCCGTCTCGTCCATCCGCTGGGCTTCTGCGGCAAGCCGAAGCCAAGTCAGCTGCAGACGAAGCCAGATCTGTCGATCAAGCGGCGAGCCCGCGGCATCCGCACAGTCCGCGCAGACGCGGGCATTGCGGCGATATTCAGCAGGGTCAGACATGAGATCGCTCCCGCTGTCCGTTGTCAGGCGAAAGGGGCGCCGGTAGCCACGGCCTGATCGTCCCCAGACGGCCCTGTTTGGCAACGCCTTGCGGTTATGTCGGGTTCCCGACCGTGCTCCCGATCGGGAGCGGCGGCGGCGCGCTCGCGGGCGGCAGGTGGGGCGCCCGAGGTCGAGCTCGCGCTGGGACATGCGCGACGGCATCGTGTCACGCCGCGCGGCATCCATGATGCGCGAGGCGAGCGCGTCGCGGGTGTGCTCGGCGCGAAATGACGCGGTGAGCGTGCTACCCGAAACCATGAGCGCATGCCAGGCGCAGGCGAGCGCCACTTCCATGATCTGCAATGTCTCAGAATCGAACGCGTTGGCGCGCGAACGGATGCGCGCGGCCCACTGCCACCCCTCCTGCCGCCCCCAAGATCGGTGCGCGCGCCACCCGAGGGGCCGGGCGGACGCGCGAACCGAGCGTGAAATCGCAACCGTCGTCGGCAGGTGGCGGCAGCCTGCATCGCGCTGGCCGCGCATGCCGTGCCCACGGCGCCAAGCGCGATATTGTCGCCTGGGCGACGTGCACCAACGCCGGCGAAGGCAGCGCCGACGCCTGAGCAATTACCTGCGGCCGTAATTGGGGGTTGGGCGCTGGACCTTTTGGTCGTGTGGCATCTGCGCAGAGGATCCGCACCCCGCGGGGAGCAACGCCTTAGTGGAACGCCGCGCTTCCGCCAAGGGAAAGCGTCACCACCTCGTCCCCATCGTCATCCGTCACCGAAACGGACCACCCTCCGAGCGGCTTGCAACTCTCGCATTCGAGCCGTTGCGCCACGTGAGCGGCGCACTCGCGCGCCGAGCTCGCGTCGGCCAGATGCACGCAGGTGTCGGCAACGCAAACCGAATGATCCTCGACCGAGATACGGTAGAGCGGCATTTGTCCTCTCCATCACCCCGATCACTCGCATAACGCGCCAAACGTCCGGAGGTTCGCACGCCAGTCTGCTGGCGGCGGGCGCTGTTAGCGCCCCATCCTATCTTGTTGCCTTGGCATTTGCGTGGGCGCGCCCGTGTTGCCCGGTCCGGCATGACGCCGCGACAGCGTGCGCTGTCGGTACCCCGTTTTGCCTTGTTAGGCCCCCGTCGGAGGACGGATCGTGGCGCACGTGAGCACGGCAATAGCGACCGAGCCGCCGAGACACCGGCTCTCCTTCAACCGCAAGGATGCTGGAACTCGCTCGAGGAAAGTGATTGCATAGCGAATTGACGAGCACGAATGCGCTAAGGCGTGATCCCGAACAGCGGGAAATCGATTCTCGGAAAGGATGGCGCGTGAGACAATGAGCTGGAGCGGGATGGCGTTTGCAGAAAGCCATCCCCGCTCGAGTCGCAATCGGGGGATTATCGGATCGCAATGAGGGCGCTCTGGTCTGCCGGCAACGGTCTCCTCGCCGGAGCCGCGGCATGTGTTGGCCTATCGATTCTGCTGCCGGCTCTGCTGCTGAAGCCGGCGCCGCTTCTTGCCCAGGAACCACCGTCCCCGCCCAAGATCTTTCAGGCGCGGCTCGAGGCAGCGTTGCGCGCGCTTGCCAATGAGCCGCGCCTCAAGCCGATCCGCCCGGAAAACCGGCAACGACTGATCGAGTTCGTCCTCGGCAATATGTTGTTTGTCGTAACCCACGAGATCGGCCATGCCGTGATCGGTGAAATGCAAATGCCGGTGCTCGGACGCGAGGAGGACGCGGCCGATGCCTTCGCCATCTACGCCGCGCTCTGGTTCGGGGACGATTTCTCGCACCGGATACTGATGGAGGCGACGCAGGGCTGGTTCCTGAGCGACCGGCGCGACCGCAAGGAAGGAGAGAAGCTCGCCTTCTACGGTGCCCATGGCATCGACGTGCAGCGCGCCTATCAGATCGTTTGTTTCATGGTCGGTTCAGACCCGACGAGATTCAAGGAGCTCGCCGACAAGACGAAGCTGCCCGAGGAAAGGCGGCAGAGCTGCCAGCGTGATTACCGCAACACCGCATGGTCTTGGGACACGATGCTGAAGCCGCACTTCCGCGCCTCCGATGCGCCGAAGCAACAGATCGAGATCGTCTATGGCGAGGGTAAGGGCAAACTCGAGATCTACGCGCATGCGTTTCGCGCCATCCAGTTCCTGGAGACGATCGCGGAGGATTTGGCGGACCGCTTCGCCTGGCCGAGGCCGCTCGTGGTCGAGATGCGAAGCTGCGACAGCGCCAATGCGCACTGGAGCGGCAAGGATCGCAAACTGCTGATTTGCTACGAGCTGGCCGAGGAATTTGCGGAACTCTACGGCGAGTACGGGCAAACCAGGACGGCGGCCAAGGGCAGGCGACAGCGTTGAGCAAGGCACGATGGTGCGGATATCGGATCGGAGTTACGACTCCCATGTTGTGCCATCCGGGAAGGTGAGAATGAAACCCTGGGCATCGTTGCGGCGCTTGCTCGCGCTCGTTCTGACGGTCATGGCCATGCCGGCTGCGGCGCCGGAGCGCGCCTGGCGCGCCGAGGCGGCAGCCGCGCCACCACGCCCGCTCATTTTCGTGCCCGGACTGTTGGGGTCTCGCCTCTGTCGAGCCGATCCGGCAGGCGGCGCTGAGCCGCACGTGGTTTGGGGCACATTGGGCGCCCTGCCCGGGTTCCCGACGCTTCGGCTCGAGCCCGGTGCGAGCGACCAAACGATCAAGCCCTGCGGATTGTTGCGCGAGATCGTCTACCTCGGCCTGTTCACCCAGCAGGTCTATGCGCCGGTGCTGGCCCATCTGGAGAGCCTCGGATACCGCGAAGGCAGCACCCTCTTTGCTTTCGACTACGATTGGCGGCGCAGCGTTTTCGACAACGCTGCGGCGCTGGCGGCGTTCGTGCGCGATAAGATTCCGGATGAGACGCAGAAGTTCGACATTCTCGCCCACAGCATGGGCGGCCTCGTCTCCAGGGTTTACGTCGGCAAGCTCGGGGGCAGCGCGCGCACCGCCCGTCTGCTCAGCGCCGGCACCCCGTTCTTCGGTTCGGTCAAGGTCTATGAGACGGTACAGCAGGGCTGGGGTGCCGCCAACCTGCTGATGGGCGGACTGACGGAGTTCCGACGGACGATGCTGAGCTTTCCGTCGGCCTATGAGCTGATGCCGCGCTACGACGGCTGCTGCACCGGCGGCGCCGGCGGCGCGCCGAGCTTCGTCCCGGCGAATATCGCGGCATGGCGCTCGCTCGCGTGGCAAGGGGTGGACGCCGCCACGATGCCCGATCTGGGTGCGACCTTCGCGCGGGTGGATGAGCTGCGGGACATCATCGCCAAGCCGCTGCCGTCGACCGTCGAGGACGTGTTGCTGGTCGGCGTCGATCAGCGCACGCCGCACCGGGTCGTGTTCAAGCAAACCGGACCGATGATGGCCGTGCAGGTGCAGAAGACTTGGGCTGGCGACGGCACCGTCGTGCGCGAGAGCGCCGCGCTGGCGAAGGCTCCGCTACGCCCGACCAGCTTTGCGGATCACGAACGCATCTTGCACGACCCCCAGATCCAGCAGTTCCTCGCCGTCGCCCTCTCGCGCAGCGTGACCGAGGCGTTGCGCGAAGTGCCGGTGCGACCGCGCGATAAGGTGCGGATGCCGGACGGCAAGGATACCGAGCTCGTCGGGATCGCAATCGTCGCCGACCAGCCGATGTATCGAGCCGGCGAAAGAGGACGGGCTTACGTGCACGTGCGGCTCGGCAACAAGCAGCCGCTCGCGCTCAACAAGCTGCGCACCTTCCTGCACACGCCGGACGGACGCAGGATTCGGATCGCGATGCGATCCGATCCCGCCGCGTCCGAACCGACCAATCCGTTCGAGCAGACCTTCAGCGGACGCTTCGATGTCGGCGGAGGAACCGGCACCGCGATCTTGAAGGTGACGATAGCCGTTACCGGGAGGCAGTCGCGCGTCGCCGAGCGGTCGTTCGCCGTGATCGCGCCCTAGCGGCCGGAGCGGGGCGGTTCAACGCTCCTCCCGGCGGCGGGCAGGCAAGACCGCAAGCCGCCCCGTCGCGAAGCCGTTTTTGGAAGCGATCACGCGCACGACAATCGGCGGCGACCGGCAGCATCGGCCCTCCTCACGCGGCTCGATGTCGCCCGCCCGGCGCCACCGACGCCCATGAGCTACTCGAAATCATTGATCGTGATGATCTGATAGCGCGCGCGCAGGTCGTCGCCGAAATCCCTTATCCAGATGCGCCCACCGCCAATCATGGTGCCTTGCCAGTTCTCGAACAGGTCATTCGGGTCCTGCGCCAGCACGCCTGCCTTGAGCCTGGCGCTGAAAATCGACCGATAGCGGCTGATGAATGCCGCTCTGTCGCGGATGACGCGGTCCTTCCGCCCATAGTATCGAACGGGGTATCGCATATGGTCGGCGAGCCAGGTCCTGTCGTCCGCGCGTACCGCCTGCTGCAGCTTGATTACGAATTTCTGGTTGGCTGGGACGTCCCGCTCGAGGGCGGCGGCGGGACTTGCGCCCGCGCACGCGAGCGCAAGGCAGACGACGATGCCAGCCCGGACATTCATCTCCAGCGCCGCTCCCTCGTGCGCCGGCGAGCCCCCTCAACAGGAGCAGGCAGGTGCCTGGCCGCCGTCAAGGGGCAGGTGCGGAGCACTGATTATTCCGTCTTGGGCGCGCGCCTATCGGCGCCGTTGCCCGCTCGCGCGTTTGCGCGCCGCCGGCGCGCGGGATCTTCTCGCTCCGTCCCGCAACAAGATCCAGGCCGGCGCATGGTCGCTGGCGCCGGGCTTGCCGCGGGTCCATCGATCGACGCCCGCGTCCGTAAGCCGTTTGGCAATGTCGGTGCCGAGCAGCAGGTGATCGACCCGCAGGCCGGCGTCGCGCGGCCAGCGGTTGCGCATGTAGTCCCAGAACGTGAACATCGGCTGGGTGGGATTGAGCTTTCTGATCGCATCCACCCAGCCCTGCTCGAGCAGGCGCCGGAAGGCGGCGCGCGCTTCCGGCTGGACCAGGGCGTCGCCGTCGTACGACTTGGTGGGGTAGATATCGAACGGCGTCGGCACGACGTTGTAGTCGCCCGCGAGCACCACGGGCACGCCGGACTTGCCGAGCGTCGCGGCGTGGCGTCGCAGCCGTTCGAGCCAGGCGAGCTTGTAGTCGAATTTCGCGCCCGGCTGCGGATTGCCGTTCGGCGCATAGATGCAGCCGATGAGCACGCCGCGCACCGCCGCCTCGATATAGCGCGCCTGGCTGTCGTCGGGGTCGCCCGGAAGCGAGCGGCGGGTGACGACCGGCTCGAGGCCGCGTGCCAGGATGGCGACCCCGTTCCAGGACTTCTGCCCCTGCCACACCGCCCCGTAGCCGGCATCCTGAACGGCCGTGATCGGGAACGCGGCCTCGGTCGTCTTGAGCTCCTGCAGGCATGCGACGTCGGGCTGCTCGACGGCGAGCCACTCCAGCAGGTTGGCCAGCCGCTTGTTGACGTTGTTGATGTTGAATGTGGCGATCTTCATCGCGCGATGTTAGCGCAAGCGCAGCTCCGCATGCCCCGTGGCGAATCGCCGGCCCCGCACTGGCGAGTTCCGGTCTGTTCGGGCGAGCCCCGATTGATATGATCGCGCGACGAAGTTTGTCGCAAATGCCTGCCCGAGCGAGAGGCCATGTGGGCCGGTGCTGATGTGCTTGACCGTCGGCGCCAGGCAGCGGCGCTGACCCGCCGGGCTGCAGGCCTTGCTGCCGCGGCGGCGATACTGCTGCCGGCCGCGGCTGCGGCGCAAGGCGCGCAGCACTTCGGCGGCTTCCGCTGCTCGCGCGACTGCATCAGCCACGCCGCCGGTTATCGCTGGGCCGAGCGCGAAGGCATTGCGCGCGTCGACGACTGCCGCGGCCTCTCCATTCCGTTCATCGAGGGCTGCCGCGTCTATGTCGCCGACCCCCGGCGCGGGGCCGAGCGCGACGACGAGGGCAGGCCGATCGTGGAGCGGCCGCGTTGGCCGCGGACATTGCCGGAACGATGACGGCGCTCGTGCGCCGGTGGCGCGGGCGCCGTCATACCGAGCAGCGCTCGCACCGGCGAAGAACACGCCCGCATGGCGCGCCTTATGACGACTCGCCGCAAAGGCTGCCCTGGAACCATCCGGTGGCTGGCGGGTTCGTCATGCAAACGGAGCGCGGCATGGAAGACGCAGGCGTTGGCTTCGTAGCGGCCCTCTTCATCGGCGCGATCGCCGGCTGGCTCGCCGAGAGGGTGACCGGCAGCAGTATGGGGCTGATCACCAACATCATCCTGGGCGTGATCGGCGCCGGCATTGCGAGCTGGCTGTTCGGGTTGTTGGGCCTGCGGGTGGGACCGGGTTGGCTCGGCTACCTCGTCTCCGGCTTCGTCGGAGCCTGCCTGCTGATTCTCGCCACCCGGATCTTCTACCCGACGCGCTGGCGCGCGTGAGGGCGACAACGAGCTCCAGCGATTGCGCGGCGCGAGGTCAGACCGGTTTCCCCGGCCGGATAGCTCGCGGCCATGCTGGCCGCGAGCGCAAGCTCATGCGCCTGCGCACGCTCGCGACGTGCTTGACGCCGCGACTCGTCTCCCCGGCGGCACCGCATCGGCGGGCTTGCGCCCGGCGTCGGCGACGCGCTCTCGATGGCGCTCGCGGCCTATATTGTCTACGAGGCCGATCGCCTCCGGGTGCCGGCCAACAAGGTGTAGCGCAAGGTCGGCAATGTCGTGATCGACGGCCTGGTCGGCGCCGTACCGGATCTCGGCGACATCTTCGACGTCGCGTTCAAGGCCAACATCCGCAATCTCAGGATCATCGAGGAACACCTGGGCCAGCGCGGCCGGTGGTGACAACCAGCCCCTGCGCGTCTTCCAGTGCTGCAACCGGATAGCGCGCGGCGAGATTCTCGAAGACACACGGTCCGACGCCTGTTTCGGCTGCCGCTTTTACCCGCAGAGCACTTGCTGGTTGCTTTGTCACGCGCGATCACGCGTGCCAGTCATTGCGGGGAGCGGAGACCGCGAAGCAATCCAGCGAGCCGCGTCGCAGAATACGAATAAAATTGTCGCCCATCGCGATCTTGCCTAGGATGGCGTCAGGTTCGCGTGCACAATCCCTCCGCTTTCGCGATTCGAGGCCGATGATCCAACGTCTGCTTTGGACTATCGCCGGTGTAGACCGGACGACGCTTGCCACCTGCCCGGTGACCGACAAGGTTTGGGCCGCGCACCTCGGCTTCTCGCTCGTCCTGTCGTTCACCGTTGTTCTGGGGATCTCCTTTCACGCCACCGGCTACGTCATCTCGGAGCCGTGGGTGCGACTGCTCGCCGCGACGGTGGTCGCGCTCACGGTGTTCATGTTCGACCGGGCGCTGTACCAATCGGACTGGTTCTACCAGGGCATTCTGCAGCGTGGGTTCGACTCGGCCGGCCCCGACGATCGCCCGGATCGGTGGCGCTCGCTGCGCCGCTTCTTCCGCATCACCATCCGGCTGACGATCTCGTTCGCGCTGGCGTGGATCATCGCGGTCTTCCTCGAGCTCGCAATCTTTTCGGACACCATCACCGAGAGGGTCAAACGCGACCACCTCGCCGGCAACCAGCCGATCTTCCAGAAGATCGAGGGCTACGAGGCGCAGCTCGACCGCGAGATCGAAGAGCGCCGCCAGCAGCTGATCGCGGCCGAAGCGCTCTACCGCCGCGAGCTCGGCACGGCGCCGCCGCCGGAAGCGGCTCCCCCGTCGCAGCTCGACGAGCTCGATGGGCAGATCAAGACGCTGGATGGGCAGGAGCAGGCGCTGCGCGAGGAGTTGCGCCGACTGCAGAAGACCATCGCGGGCTACGCCGAGGAGATGAATGCCGAGGAGGTCGGCCGCAAGCTCAGTCCGACCAGCAGCGGACGGGCCGGCTTCGGCCCGCGCTACCAGTTCGCCAAGCAGCAGCGCGAGGTCTATGCGGCGCAGCGCGCCGATCGCGAGCGCGAGCTCGGCGAGCTTGCGGCCCGGCGCGACGAGCTGCGTGCCGCGCAAGCGCGCATCGCGGCGGATGCGGCCGCGCGCCGCGACCAGGCGCGCGAGGCGGTGCAGAACCGGCGCAACGCGCTCGAGGCGCAGGTCGAGGTCGCGCGGCGCGAGCTCGCCGCGCTCGAGGGGGCGCGGCTCGCCAAGGTCGCCCAGTTCAGGACGGCGGCGCTGTCGGCGTCCGACTTCCAGAAGCTCAAGGACGATCCGCTCTCGCGCATGACTGCCTACCAGGAGCTCAAGAGCGACCCGAAGGACGGCGCCACCATCACCCTGTTCTCCTGGATGACGAAGTTTCTCGTGATCTTTCTGGAGATCGTGCCGGTGGTCGCCAAGATGTTCTTCTCGCCCCCGAGCGTCTACGCGGCGCGAATCCAGGCGACCGTCAACCGAGGGCGCGAGGAGGCGTTCCGGTTGCCGCCGCCAGCGGCCTCGCAGCCCGCGCTCGAGCCCGAACTTGCGGTCCCGCGATTCAGTCCGGCGCAGCTCGCGCGCAAGCTTGACGAGTGGCCGCGGTCCGAACCGAGGCGCGCGGGCAGGAACGGCACGGAGGAGCTGCGAAGCGTGGCCGAACGCAAGCTGCCGGAAGAGGAACGATCCGACGCCACCCCGACGCTGCTGCGGCCGAAGCCCGAGGTGCGTTCGCCGGCGCGGCCATCCGTCGGCGCCGGCACCGGCGACGTCACCAGGGTCGCCGAAGTCAGGCAGCCCGAGCCCGGGCGAAGCGACCTGCCCTGAGATCCGCCCGACGCGCCGTCGGGGCGGTTCAGCGACGCGCTGCTTTCCCGAATTCCGCCTCGCGCGTGTTGAGTGATTGCGGACCGCTTACCCGCCGATTCTGACGGTAGAACGGATCAGACCCGAGCGCCTCACGACTTCAGCGCTTCCTAGCGCGCTGACATGAGCCGGTGCCGCGCTACACGATGATGAAATCGCTCTCGACCATGATGGCGAGGGCCGGCAGCGAGACCTTCGCGAGCAGCTGCGCGGCGCCGCTGCCGGTGCCGTCGGCGTCCCACCACACCTCGCCCACGAATGCCTTGAACATCACTGTCGGGGTCGTGCTCACGGCCGCGTTGCCGAGAACGAAATCGACGCCCTGGCTCGCGAGCGTCCCGCTGCCGGCGATGCCGAAGCCGGCGTGGTGGAGCGCTATTTTATCTTCGAGCAAATCGAAGTCCACGATCGCGTCCCCCTTCGAGCCGCCATCGGTCGGCGCGTTGAACCGGAACACGTCGGCGCCGGTGCCGCCCGTCAGGGTATCGCGGCCGCCGCCGCCCACGAGCTGATCGCGGCCCGCCCCACCGCTGAGCTTGTTGACGAGACCGTTGCCGGTAAGAATGTTGTCGAGCCCATTGCCGGTGCCGTTGATCCCGGCGGTGCCGACGAGGGTGAGATTCTCGAGGTTGGCGCCGAGCGTGTAGCTGATGCTGCTCCTGACGGTGTCGACGCCGGTCGCAAAGCCGGCATTTTCCAGCACCACGTCGCCGGCGTTGTCCACGTAATAGGTGTCGTTGCCGAGGCCGCCCTCCATCCGGTCGCTGCCCGCCACGCCGTCGAGCGTGTTGTTGCCGGCGTTGCCGCCGATGCTGTTGTTGAGCGCGTTGCCGGTGCCGTTGATCGCGCCGCTGCCGGTCAGAGTGAGGTGTTCCAGGTTGGCGCCGAGCGTGTAGCTGACGCCGGCGAAGACGCTGTCGATCCCCTCCCCGGCAAGCTCGGTGACGGTGTCGCCGGCGCCGATATGGTAGCTGTCGTTGCCGCGGCCGCCGACGAGCGCGTTGGCGCCGCTGTTGCCCCGGATCACATTATGATGGTCGTTGCCGGTGCCGCTGATCGCGTCGCTGCCGACGAGGGTCAGGTTCTCGAGATTGGCGCCGAGCGTGTAGCTGATGCTGGCGTTGATGGTATCGGTCCCCTCGCCCGCCAGTTCGGTGACGGTATCGGCGGCGCTGTCGACGCCGTAGGTGTCGTTGCCGAGGCCCCCGACCATGCGGTCCGCGCCGGCACCGCCCTCGAGCGTATCGTTGCCGTCGAGCCCGGTCAGGGTGTTGTTGCTGTCATTGCCGGTGAGAATGTTGTCGAGGTCGTTGCCTGTGGCGGTGAGCGCCGCGCTCCCGAGCGCCAGGGTGAGATTCTCCACCTCGCCGTTGATGCCGCGTCCCCAGCCCCCATACTCCTCGAGCGTGTAGTCGATGCTGGCAACGATGGTGTCGATGCCACCGGCGACCCATTCCAAGCGCACGTTGTCGGGATCGACGTACCAATACTCCTCTTCGGCGACGAAGTCGTCGATGTTTTCGACAAAGTAGGTGTCGTTGCCGAGACCGCCGTACATCCAGTCGGCCCCGCCACCACCGTCGAGGATGTCGTCGCCATCATCCCCATGCATGAGGTCGTCGTCGTCGCTGCCGTATACTTCGTCATTGCCGGTGCCGCCGTAGAGGCGGTCCTCGCCCAGGAAGCCATCGATAAGGTCGTCGCCCCCATAGCCATAGATGAAGTCAATCCCGGTCAGGCCGAACAGGTCTCTGTTGTCGTGATCGTCCCCTCTGATCACCGTCATGGCGGTCTCCTCTCGCGTGGCCTGCGCGGCTCAGCTGGGTGCGGGCGATCCACGTCACGCGCGAAACGCCAGCCGCCAAGATCTCTGCTCTCTTTTTGTGTCAGGTCGCACGCGACCGCTATCCGATCAGCGCAAGAAAGCGCATTGGCGCATCGCCGGACGGCGAGATCATCATCACCTCAGTGAAGGCCTGCGTTGCGGCGATTGAGATTGTCTATTGCGAGAAGCCGCTCTGCGCTCCGCTCGCTCGGATACTGATCCTGCCGCAACGCGAGAATCGCGCGTCACGAGTTTGCCCACCCGCATGCCCGGAATTGAGCGCGGCGAAATCCGACTCGGATGGGTGCTCGCTGCGCGGCGCGAGCCAAGCGGACGTGCGCCGCAACGATCCCGCCGGTGCGGCCGCGCTGTCAAGGCGCCGCCTCGACGCGGCCGACTGTGGATTTGTCATCGACCACGGCCTGCCGGTCGGATAACAAGCAGCCTGTGCCTCAACGTTCGTGGGAACGGGCTGAGCCCGTCCGAAGCGCGGCCGGGCACGTGAGCCGGGAGAGCGGCGGTGGAGATCTTCCTGCTTGTGCTGGCGGCGATCTTTCCGATCGTGAACCCGCCGGGCTCGGCGCTTGTGTTCCTGAGCCTGACGCAACGCGCGTCGGCCGACGCCCGGCGCTTCCTGGCGCGGCGGGTCGCGATCAATTCGTTCTTCGTGATGAGCGGGTCGCTGCTGCTCGGCACCTTCGTCCTGACCATCTATGGCATCTCGCTTCCGGTCGTGCGCGTCGCCGGCGGCATCGTGATCGCGGTCGCGGGCTGGAAGCTGCTCAACGAGGGCAGCCAAAAGGAAGCCGACGAGGCGCCGTCGGTCGAGAAGACCGACTATCGCGGCATGGCATTCTATCCACTGACGCTGCCGATCACGACCGGTCCGGGCACGATCGCCGTGATGCTCCGCCTCGGCTTCGGACGGAGCACGCTTGCGAGCGCGGTCGAGGAACTGCGCTACGTGGCAATGACCCTGCTCGCCGCCGCCGCCACCGCGGCCGCGATCTACATCTGCTTTGCCTATGCGGACCGCGTGCAAAAAGTGCTGGGCCGCACCGGCACCGACATTGCCGTGCGGCTCTCGGCCTTCATCCTGTTCTGCATCGGGGTGCAGATTCTCTGGGCCGGCGCGAGCGAGCTTTTGTCGACGCTACCGGTCAATGTCGGCCCGGCCGCGACGCAGCCGAGCGGCCGATGAGCCGCTCGGGAAAAAGCAGGGAAGGCTTGAACGCGGACGTTGCTCGCGCTCCATCCAGGCTACTTGCTGTCCTCCCCTACCGCACCCGGAACAACTCCGCCGCCGCGTCCTGCCAGTCGCGCGCCAGCCGGCCGCGCACCCAGCCGGCGCGCGCCGCATAGTCCTGCAGGCCCGTGATCAACACCTCCTCCGCCTTGCCGTGGCGCAGCTTGAGCTCGCGGTCGATCAACCAGCATGGGCGCTGGTCCTGGACGCCGGCAATCACGATCGCGAGCAGCGGATGGCCGCGCTTGGCCTGTGCCGACCAGTGATCGGCGAAGCGCCGGTAGCGCGCCGTCGCGTCGATCAGCCAGGTCGGATCGCGGCTGCCATAGGTGGGATCGCGCTTCTCCCAACTTTGCGGATGGATCAGAAGCGCGCCGGTGATGGCGGTGAACACCCGCTCGATCTCCTGCGCGGCTTCGAGCGCCTCCGGCCCGATCCGGCCCTTGTCGACCAGCCGCGCCACCGGCGAGGGCGTAAGCTTCAACACCGTGAACGGCGTGCCGGCGTCCACGACCGCGCCCTTCACCGCGCGGCGCTTCTTGCCGAGCGCGTCCTTCTCGATCTTGCGCAGCGCGCGCCGCAGCTTGCCGGCGATCGGGTCCAGGACCGCGGCCGAAGTTTTGGCGGCCTTCACGCGCGCGACGAGCTCGGCCGCGCTCTCCGGATGCGCTGCGAGCGCGGCGTACATTGCAGCGCGCCGGCGATCGCGGGCGGCCGCCGCCTTGGCCCGCGCCTTGGTGCTGAGCACCTCGCCGCGCAGCTTGCGGGTGCCGTCCGGCAGCAACGATTGTTTTCGCAAAGTTGACCTCCTCCTCTTCGACGTTGCGTGCAGATGCGCATCGCTCACTGGGCGCTCGACCTTCCCGGTCGGGAGAGGTGAAAAAGCACGCACTACCAACGCTGTTTCCTCGCCGCGAACGTTGCCTCGAGCTCGGCCCGTGACAGCTCGGTTACGCGCTTCATCGGTTGCCCTTGCGGTGTTTCCGCACGGTCAAGCGCAGCGGGTTTGATCGCGCCGGTTTGGGCGCTCGACTCGGCAGCGTCGTTTACTTTCTGCTTGGTAAGGGGGCCGTCGCGTGCGCGTGGCAAATGCTGTGGCAATTGCCCTGGCATTTGCCGTGGCATCGGCTGAAAGTCTTTCCAGACCAATTTCGTATGGGCGCCGCCTTTTACCCCTGCAAGACGACGCTTGGCCGAGATAGTGGCGCTGCGCACCATACGCCGGTTGAACCACCGCCCGGTGCGGTCGCGACTGGCGGCCCCCTTCTCCAGTATGCCGGCGATGTGCTCGGCCACGTCATCTGGAGACGCGGCGTTGGTGACGCGGGCGATCTCTTTGAGGGTCAGTGGCCTCCCTTTGTCATCGCAGACATAGCCGGTGGGACTGCCGATAGCCGCTAACGCGAGCAGATCGATCCATACGCCACGCTCGGCCGGGCTGAGCCGGCGCACCGCCGGGTCGCCGAGCCAATCCGACCAGAAGAAATAGGCGCCGCTCTTCGCGCTCATCGCGTGCTTCCTACCTCTCCCTGCTTGCGGCCGGCGGCCTCGCCTTGAGCCAGCGCTTGAACGCGCGCAGCGCAAGCGCCCGGAAGTGCGCGCGCCAGGCGAGATGATGCGGCCGGCAGAGCCACACCACCGCGCGCGGCAGCTCGTAGTCGGGATGATGCATGTCGCTCCGCTGCGAGCCGCATACCGCACACGGCTGCGGTCTGATCTTTCCGCGCCGCTTGGCCGCGCGCGCGCAGCGCCGTGCATTCAAGCGCTTGCGGGCCTCGCCGGAGAGCCGCGGTCGGCGGCCGCGGCGGCCGATCGGCATCTGCGGGCTCAGCTGGACGCAGCCGCCGCGCCGATGTCGGCGCATTCGCCGGCCGAGGAGCCGGTGATCGAGCGCGGGAACTCCGGCTGCACGCGCAATGGCACCGAACGCGTCGGCATGCGGCTTCGGTAGACGCCGACCGGCGCGCGCTCCTCGCGGCGGCGGATCGCGCGCATCAGCCGCGCCTTGAAGGCGGCGTCCATGCGCAGATACTGCGCGCGCGAGAACAACTCGATGGCGGCGACGCTCAGCGAGCTCATGCCCTTGCCGAAATGCGTCACCGCGCGCGGATCGCCGGCGTCGCGCGCCGCCCGCACGATCGCGGAGACGTCGAAGCGCGTGCCGGCTCCAAGCTTGGCCGCGACTTCGGCACCGGTGAACCCTTGCGCCCACAGATCAAGAACCCGGTCGCGCTTGCTGTTCGGAATCCCGGCCATTGCTGCCGCGCTCCTCGCTATGGTCCGGCCAGCGCCGCGTAGCCGTTGAGGTCGGGGCGAAAGTCGCGGCGCGCGAGCGCGGCCGCGAGCGGATGGATCGGCAGCGCCGTGCCGCCGTGACGTGCCGCGATCGCCACGAAGGTCGGGTAAAGCGGCTGAAACTCCTCCCGCCGCATCACCGCCCAGTCGTTGCGCAAAAGCGCGATCTCGGTCATGGCGGCACACGCCTGCTCGGCGGCGCCGAACGCGAGCGCCGTCGACTGCCCGGAGGGCACGTGCGAGATCGTCCAGCCGTCGCGGTTGATCAGGCGGTGCACCGCCCAGTCGCCGCGTCGCCAGGCGGTGACGCGCCGTGCGCCGGCGAGCGTGCGCATGTCGATCGTTTCGAGCTCGCAGCTCTCGAGCGCGCTCATGCCCGCACCCTCACCCGACCGCGCTTCGCGCAGCCGACCTCTTCCCGCTGGGGAGAAGCAGCGAGGGGGCGGCGCCTTCCACCTCCCTCCGGGGAGAGGTCGGCGGGCACCGAAGGGGCGAGCCCGGTGAGGGGGCGGCGCGGAACAGCCATGCACCTAGGTAACAATTACTTGGTTAAGTGGCAACTAAAAATTTGTTTGTACAAGCCACCAATAACTTGGTAAGAGGGCGCCATGGCGATTGCCCGCAACGTCGCCCGCTACCGCAAGGAGCGGGGCTTGAGCCAGGAGGAGCTCGCCCGCCGCATCGGGGTTCGGCAGAACACGATCGCGGCCATCGAATCGGGCCTGACCAAGAAGAGCAAGTATCTGCCCGACATCGCCCGCGTCCTGGAAGTGCCGCTATTCGACCTCGACGCCGGCGAAGGCGCCCACCGCACGCCGACGATTCCGGGCGCCGATCTCGTGGGCGCGCGCGATCTGCCGCTCTACGCCACCGTCGAGGCGGGCGAAGGCGCGGTGGTGATGAGCTCCGATCCGGTCGACGAGGTACGCCGGCCGGCGCCGCTCGCCACCGTCAAGGGCGCCTACGGGGTGATCGTATCGGGCGAGAGCATGGTGCCGGCGCTGCGCCCCGGCGACACCGCGCTGATCCACCCGCACCTGCCGCCGAAGGTCGAGGACATCTGCCTGTTCATCTCCGAAAAGAACGGCGAGTTCATCGCCACCATCAAGGAGTATGTCGGCCAGACCAAGGATCACTGGAAGGTCAAGCGCTACAAGCCGGAAGAGAAGGAATTCACGCTGCGCAAATCCGAGTGGCAGACCTGCCACGTCAGCGTCGGCCGCTATTCGCGGCGGTGATCGGCACCCTCTCCCCTTATTCGTCAATTGCGAGCGAAGCTAAGCAACCAGAACGCCGGTGTCGGATCTGGATTGCGCTTCGCTCTTCGCAATGACGGACGGCCGCCCGGACCTGGGGATAGCATTGCCGCGCCGCACTGCACTCGCGCTCTGTTGGTTGCCTGTAACCAAATACTTGGTTATCACGTCTCATCCTGACGGGATGGACGATGCCGATGAGCTGGCGCACCGACATCGAGGCCGAGATTGCGGCGGGCGCGGTGCGCGTCGTCTGCGACGAAGGCCATCGGCGCGAGTGGGAAGCCCGCCGCAGGCGCGCGGCCGTGGCCGAGCGCGCGGCGGCCGAGCGCATCGCGGCGGCGCTTTCGCTCGACGATATCCAATGCGCGATCGACGCGCGCAACTTCGGGTCCGGAGCGGTCAGCGCATTCGCGGCCGAGGAGCGGCGGATCTATGCGGCGGCGCTTGCCATCAAGCGTGAGCAGCGGGTCGCACCGGCGCGCGCACTTTTCGGCTTGATCGTACGGGCCGGCGACCGCGCCGGTCGGCGCGGCGCGTGAGCGACCGCTGGTGCGCCCCCACCTGCACATGGGGCGCGCGGCAACGGCGGTCCGCGGTTACGCCAAGTCTACCGCGAAGCGCTTGAGATCGGCGAGCGAGCAGTGGTCCAAGGCGCCTTCGTGGGTCGCGCGCAAGACCACACGGGGCGCCTGGCCCGCCTCGAGTGCCTCCTGCCAGCGCGGTGCGCACAGGCACCAACGGTCGCCGGGCTTGAGGCCGCCGAATCCGAACTGCGGCATCGGTGTCGAAAGATCGTTGCCGCGGGATTCGGAGAACTCGAGAAAGGCAGCGGTCATGACCGCGCAAACGGTGTGACTGCCGATGTCTTCGCGCCCGGTGTTGCAGCAGCCGTCACGGAAGAATCCCGTCATTGGTTTTGTCGAGCAGGCCTCGAGCAGCTCCCCGAGCACGTTGCGGGGTAAGCTTCGCCGACCCCTGTCATTGCCGCTGTCGTCCCTCAGCATTTTCCCCCTCCGCGGTGTTGGCGACCGGCTGCCGAAGGCCCGGGCATTCGCGCATCGTGGTGAGAATGCGTTCGCCGCGGTACTGCAGTGTCGATTGCGAGGTGCTTCCCAGTGGGGATGCCCCCCGAGCAGCGGCCAGGATATCACCACGCGGTGCCGAGCGCCCCGGCTCTGCGCGCCGCTTGCATCCCTATAGATCCGGGATGGTCGTCGAGGCGTGTCGGCGATAGACTGGGGCGCCCGGCTAGCGGGTGAACGTGACACGCCGCGGCCGGCAGCAAAAGGAAGCCAGCAATGCGTAAGGCGTTCAAAAACACCGCGCTCGCGCTTGGACTCTCAGGCGCAATCGCGCTCGCGGCGACAACGCCGCTCTCGGCCGCACCGGTACCCTCCGTCTCGCTCGCCCTGAAGGCGGCGGCGCCCGACCACACAACCACCGTCTATTGGCGTGGCCGTTGGGGGTGGGGCGGCGGATTGGTCGCGGCCGGTGTTGCCGCGGGGGTCATTGGAGCCGCCGCCACTGCCGCGTACGGCGGGTACTACCCGTATCCTGCCTACGCGTACCCTACCTACGCGTATCCGGCCTATGCCAATCCAGTCTACACCTACACCTACCCGGCCTATTCGGTCGCACCGTACTATTACGCGCGGCCGGATTGGGGCGGCTATTGGGGTCGGCCGTATGCGCAGCCGTATTGGGGGTATGGCCGCTACGGTTACTGACGCCGCTGGTAACGGCGCCGGAGGCCAGGCGCGGCGTCTCTCGCCGCCGCGGCTTTTGAGTTGACGCCGCCACGCTTGCGGATGCGCATGCCGTCCGATCGTGACGGGCGGGCGATTTTTTTGCTCGGATCGCCGCACCGCGGGCCGCCAAATCGCAGGAGAGACGATGATCGCCCTCGCCTTGATGGTGACGCTGGCGCTGGCCGTTCCCGCCGGCTCTGCGCCGATCTTCAACGGACGCGACCTCAGTGGCTGGCACATCAGCCAGACCAACCATCACGGAAAGACCAGGTCGTGGCGCGTCGACAACGGCGTGCTGATCGGTTCGCAGGATCCTGCGGGCGAGGGGGGAATTTTGCTGACCGATCAGAAATACCGGGATTTCGAGGTCGATCTCGAGATCAATCCCGACTTCGGCTGCGACGGCGGGCTGTTCCTGCGATCGAACGAGGCCGGCCAAGCCTACCAGGTGATGATCGACTACCTCGACGGCGGCAACGTCGGCGGCATCTACGGGGAAGGCTTGCAGGGCGTGACCGGCACCACCGCCGCGTCGTGGACGCAGCACTGGCGAAAGGGCGAATGGAATTCGCTGCGCGTTCGCATCGAAGGGGACGTGCCGCATATCATCGTGTGGCTGAACGGCGCCAAGGTCACCGACTGGAAGGATAGCGCAAACCACGCTGCCAACGGCGCGACCGACGGCATGATTGCGCTGCAGGTGCACGGCGGCGGTCGCTGGGTGCGGAACGGCCAGCACCGCTTCCGCAATATTGTGGTCAGACCGCTCGATCGATGAGCTGGCATCGGCCTCCCGACGCCGAGCTCTCCCACGGCCTAGCTGGACCCAGATAGAATCGGACCCCCGCCCCTCACCGCAATCGCCAACTTGCGCGAGTCACGGCAAGGGAGTTGCGAGATGAAGGGGCGCGAGCGGAGGTGCTTCATGGCCCTGCAGCAGGGACCGGTCATTGAGCCGGCGGCCAGACCTCCGGCGTGATGATCCTCGGCTGGTGAATGGTTTTGCGGATGCCTCGCCGAGGAGTGGTTCCTGCCTTCTGCGATGATGCGACTAAGCAGCACGGTCGCCAGACTGCGAGTGCGCGCCGCCCGGTTCCGATATCGAGCGCAAGGCCTCGCCGGCCGGATCCACGCCCTTCGCCAGCGCGATGTCGCCGAGCGAGATGATTCCGACCAGCCGCTTCTTCCGGTTGACGACCGGAAGCCGCCGAACCTTGAGCGTGCCCATGTTGCGGGCGACCTGATCGATGTCCTCGTCGTCGAAGGCATAGCGCGCTTCCGGACTCATGACGTCGCCCACCGGCGTCTCGGGCCCTTTGCCCGCCGCAACCGCCCGGATGGCGATGTCGCGATCGGTAATGATGCCCACCAGCTCCTCGTTGTCGCCGACCGGAAGCACCCCCGCATCGATCTCCGCCATCACGCGCGCGGCCTCCTGGATCGTCTGCGACGGGCGCGCGATGCGAACGTCCGAGCTCATGGCTTGGCTGACTTGCATGGGCTTTCCTCCACGTCTTTCAAATATGCCCGAGGCGGGGCGGGCCGCGGACGATTGTCCGCACCTGTCCACGGCCTTCCCGGTGGCGGGCGACGACTGGGTTACCGCGGGAACGCGCGTTCGAGCGCATGCGCGCGAACGGCCGCCGATGCGGCATCGAGACCGCACACGCCAACAAGCCGCAAGCACCCCGGCAGGTTCCACTGCGTCGGCTCGCAACCGGCTAACGCCTCACGCGAGACTCGGGGGCGCTGAGACATGTGCCGGACCCGCTCGGCAAAGCTTGTCGACCACTTTCTGAGTGTTGCGCCATTCTTTTGAAAATCTTCGCAGCACCGGCTCGCGCCGCCGCGCCGCGCGGAGCGACCCGTCGTTCCCTGATTGCTCACGCAACGTGGGCGCGTTACTGTGGCCGTCAGCCGACCTGATGCGGAGAGCGTCGACCTAGCCCGCGGACCAACCATCCCAGGAGGGGTTACGATGGCCAAGCGTAAGCCCGGCGCCAAATCGCCCAAGCGCACACGACGCAAAGCGGCACTTGCCGGTCCGGTTTTCGACGTCGCGCTCATCCCCCACCGGATCGTGGCCATCGACTGGTTCCGCCGGCTGACGCGGCATCGCTGCCTCTGCTTCACGATGCAGCACCAGGAGCAGACGCAATGGTGCTGGTCGGCGACCGCAACCAGCGTCGCGCACTATTACAACGGCGCGAGCACCTGGACGCAGTGCAGCCTTGTCAACGCCGAGCTCGGGCGCACCGATTGCTGCACCTCGCCTTCCTCCGCCAGCTGTAACACGCCATGGACGTTGCATACCGTGCTCACCCGCGTCGGCCACCTCGCCAGCTTTACCGGCGGCTCGACGAGCTTCGCCGCCGTCCGCACCGAGATCGACAATGGCCGACCGCTCGGGGTGCGTATCGGCTGGTCCGGCGGCGGCGGGCACTTCAACGTGCTCAGCTGCTACACCTGGAATCTCCTGCTCGGTCTGCAGAGCGTCCAGGTCGAGGACCCATGGTACGGGACTTCGGTCTGGGACTACGACGTCTTCCGGACTGCCTATCAGGGCACCGGATCGTGGACGCACTCTTATAAGACGCAAGCGTAGGGAGGCCCGTCATGCCGATGAAGGTAGCGGCCGCACCGAAGAATGCGCTGAAGCTGTTGCAAGCCGGCGTCCAAAAGCATGTCGCCGGCATGGTGGACGCGACGCTGGGCGAGATCCAAGGTCTCGCGACGCCGCACCGGGTCTTTCATCTCGGCCTCGACGCGCTGGTGGGTGAAAGGCCGATCGCAAGAGCTGCCAAGCACGTGGGCTGGCGGGCCAATCTGGTCGACCGCAGGAAGAAGGCGGTCGCCGCCGCGGAGCTCGCCGTCACCCGCGCGGGCCTGCGCTTCGCCAGCATCAGCCGCGGGCCGCACGCGACCGGGAGCACCGAGAGCGAGGCTGTCGCCGAAGGCTGGAGCCGTCACGCCAACGCCGACCATGAGCTCGCACTGCTCCGCATTCCGGGCGCCTATTGCGTCGCGCTCTGGCTGCGCAGCGGCGATGGGACGCAGGACGCGTTCGTGCCGATCGCGCCGTGCCCGCCGAGCCTCACCCCCAACAGGACATATGGAGAGAGCGAGCTTCGCGCCGCGTTGCTGCCGGAAGCGAGGAAGCAGCTCGAGGGCCCGAGCGAGGATCGCGGCTAGCACACTCCGGGCGGCGCCAACGCTTTACTGCACCGCAACGTCAGGCAGGTTGTCCGGAAAGGGCCCGAAGGTCGCCAGCATCCTCTCGCCGTGGGGACCGCCATCGACGGCAGCCAGCAGCTCGTAATAGAGCGTCTTGTAGGTGAGGAAGACCGCGCCTTCGGCTTTCATCCGGGCAATCGCGGCGTCGACGTTGCGGGCCGAGGAAAACAGGAGGTCTTCCACCACGTAGACCTCGTAACCGAGGCCGAGGAGCCCGAGGCTCGACTGCAGGACACAAACGTCGGTCTCGCAGCCGGTCACGACCACCTGTCTGCGCTTGAGGCGGTCGATGTAGCTCCTGATCTCCTTCTCCCGGGTCAGATCGAAGAAGTGCTTCTGAAAAACTTCGGCCGAATTCCCCAGCTGCTTCTTAATGTCGTTCGGCAACAGGCCCTTAAGGTGCACGGGCCGCTCCAGCGTGACCGCAATCGGAATTCTGAAATAGGCGAGCAGGCGAGCAAAATTCCTGATGTTGGCTCTGATCTTGGAGGGCGACGGCGTGCGCGCCTGCGACAGGAAATACCCCTGGACGTCGATGATCGCGCCAAGGCAATGCTCATGGTTCAGGCGTTTGGTCATCGCGCTCCGCGCCTCTGGGCAGTCAAACCGGTGTGGACCAAGTGCGCCGTGTCCGCGGCCGCCTTGATGATCGAGCGTGCGAGCATGCGAAACCGCCCTCGTCTGATCAAGAGATCGGGCAGGACAAAATGATCAATGCCGATGCGCGAGAAGGTAACGCCGCGGCATCCGCGCCCGCCACTGTCGCGCTGTTTCGTACCGTTCGAGATTGCGGAATGCGATCGACGCCCGCAAGGCGCGGGACCACGGGCGTTGGATCGATCCGGCGGCCGTCCGCGTTGTCGCTTCAAATCCGTGGAGAGAACACCATGCCGGAGAAGCGAACAATCGAGCGGGTGCGCAAGGCCAAGCGTGCCGGCAAATCGGCCACGACCCAGGCGGGCGATTCGTCCGCGAGGAGATCCGCGAGATACGCCGCGGCGAGCACGGCGCGAAATCGCCCGAGCAGGCGATCGCCATCGGCCTCTCCAAGGCGAGGCGCGCGGGCGTCCGACTGCGGCCGCCGGCCAAAGGCAAAGCCAAGGCGAGCACCCGACGCAGTGCCAAGTACGCCTATGAGGTCGGCCAGGGCAGGCGCAAGCCACGCCGCCGCCCGCGCGTGGCGGCCGCGATCTCGCGCGTGCTGAAGAAAGAGCCACGCAGCACGGCGGCGCGCAACGGGCAGGCGCGGCACGCAAGGCCGCGCGCCATCTTGGTAGCGTTCTGCAGTAACTGCGCGAGCCCAGCATGGTATTGATTGGCCGATGCTGACGGAGCTTGCGGCGTAATGAGCTTCTGATGGACTGTGAGCGGAATTCGTTCGCGCGAGCGTGCTTCCCCGCGGCACGCGGGGCAGCAGGCTCAAGCGACCCGCTCGATGCCTTCGTTGGCGAGCTCAGGCGGTTCGATGCCCACCGCCGCTCCACGCACCCTACGGCGCAAGAATCTCGTTCGCGGCCGAGTTGGAGGCGCCAGGCGTCGGGCCGCCGGATATGACGAACATCTTGCCGCCCACGACCGCGCTGCCAAGCCCGTGACGCGGGGTGGGCATGGGCGCATACGCGCTCCAGCTATCGCTCTTCGGATCGTAGGCCTCGACCTGCTTGAAGGTGCCGGCGTGCGCCTCGCCTCCGACCACGACGATCCGCCCACCGAGAGCGGAGGCCGCGATCCCGCTGCGCATGGTCGGAAGCGGCGCGCGCGCCGTCCATCGATCGGTCGCCGGGTCGTAGCTCTCGTTTGTCGCAAGGTTACGCCCATAGTCGCCGTCGATGCGGCCGCCGATGGCGTAAAGCCGCCCGTGCTCCGCCGCCGCCGCCAGGTGGTCGCGCGGGGTCGGCAGCGGCGCGCGCGTCAGCCACTTGTCCGCCGCCGGATCGTAGACTTCGTGCGCATCCGAATTCTTGCGCCTGCCGACGCGGCCGGCGCCGCCGACGCCGCCCACCGCGTGGATGCGCCCGTCGATCACCGCGGCCGCGAGTGCGCCGCGCGGCGTCGGCATCGGCGCCCGTGAGCTCCAGCGGTCCTCGGCCGGATCGTACTCAAACACGGCGTTGGTCGGCGCCCAGTCGTGCACGTAGCCACCGACGACATAGAGCTTGCCGTTGAGGCCCACCGCGGCCGCATGGTGCACCTCGCGCGGGAAGCTTGCGCCGCGGCTCCAGCTGTCGGTGGACGGATCGTAGATTTCGAGCTCGCGTTCGCCGCCGAACCCGCCCACCACGTAGATCTTGCCGTTGACTTCCGCGACCGCGACCTCGGTGCGCGAGGATGGCATGGCCGTGCCCTGGCTCCAGCGGCCGGGCGCCGGCGTCGGCGCCTGCGCCGATGCCGCGCCGGTGAGGAGCCCGCCGAGAGCAAACACAAGGAAAAGTCGCCGATTGGTGCGCATGATTGCCTCCGTCGCTGTCTCCCTCCTGATGTAAGGTGCGTGCGGCTGCATCGCATGCCCAAATGCGGCGATCCGTCAACGAGCCATACGGCTCATTCCGCCGCCGCGTCCTGCGCCGGCAGGTGGCGGGCGAGAACCTCTGCCATCGTCGACGCCAGCAGCGGCTTCTTGACCACTTCGCGCACGCCGACAGCCCGCAAGTGCTGCGCGCGACTGGGGCGGCCGGCCCCGGTCATCAGGATGATCGGCAGGCCGGGGCGCAGCGCGTGCACCGCAGCAGCAAGCTCGGGGCCGGTCATCCCCGGCATGACGTCGTCGGCGAGCACCAGATCGAAGCGATCAGGAGCGGCGCGAAATGCCTCCAACGCCGCCGTGCTTTGGTCGAACCCGACCGGCTCGTAGCCGAGCGCCGCCAAGGTTTCCTCCGCGAGCGGTACGAGCGGCTTTTCGTCGTCGACGATCAGGATCGTTTCGCCGCGGCCGCGGCGCAGTGCCACGGCGTCCGCCTCCGACCGCTCGCCGCCGCGCTCGCCGGCGTGCGGGAAATACGCCTGGAACGTGCTGCCATGGCCGCGCCGGCTTTCCACGTTCAAGGCTCCGCCATGCTGCGTGACGATGCCGTGCACGGTCGAGAGGCCGAGGCCTGTCCCCTTGCCGGCCGCCTTGGTGGTGAAAAACGGCTCCAGGATCCGCTCCAGATCGGCCGCATCGATTCCGGAGCCGGTGTCCTGCACCGACAGGCGAACGTAGCGCCCGGCCGGAAGGCTTCCGTGCGACAGCGCGAGCTGCGCATCGGCCGCCACGACGTCGAGGCGCACCCAGAGCGTGCCATGGTTGTCCATGGCGTGGGCCCCGTTGGTGCAGAAGTTCATCACGACTTGCTGCAGCTCAGTCGGATCGGCATTGATGGCGGCATGGCCGGCCTCGAGCGCGACCTCGATCGCAACTGTCGCCGGCAGTGACGCCCGCAATAGCTCCACCGCCTCCGCGACCACGGGCTCGGCCGCGACCAGGCCCGGTCGGCGCTCGCTGCGGCGGCTGAACGTCAGGATCTTGTCGATCACCGTCTGTGCACGCTTGCCGGCGGTGATGATTCCGTGCACGTGTTTCTCGACGCGGCTGCCGCCGCCGATGCCCGCAAGCGCCATTTCCGCGTAGCCGAATATGGCACCGAGGATATTGTTGAACTCGTGCGCGATGCCGCCGGCGAGCGTCCCGATCGATTCCAGCCGCTCCGCCTGGTACAACCGCGCCTCCAGCTTCTCGCGATCGACCTCGCTGCGCTCGCGCCCGATTGCGTTGGCAAAAATCTCGCCGGCCGTTCGCGAGAGCGCGATGTCGTCCTCCGGCCAATACTTCCGGGCCGACACGGCGTCCAGGGTGAGATAGCCGACAAGCCGACCGGCCGACCAGATCGGGATCGCGAGCCAGGAGCGAACGCCGTGCTGCGCCAGGCGCCGCTTCGCCGCGCCGTCAGGAAGCCCCGCGACGTCAGGAACGTGCACGCAGCCTTGCTGTTGGTACGGCTCGAACGAGCCGTCAGGAAGCCCCGCGATGTCAGGAACGTGCACGCAGCCTTGCTGTTGGTACGGCTCGAACGACGGGTGTGTTGCGACCTCGAGCAGCTCGTCGGGCGCCCATGCCGCCGCCTCGACTTCCGGTCGCCGCCAGAGATAGCTTGTCCTGACGGCCGCGGCGTCGCCTTCGCGAACGATGATGTGGGCGCGATCAACACCCGCGTGCGTCGCCAATCGCTTGAGCGCATCATTGATGCCGTCGGCCAGGCGCTCGCGCGGCAGATTGATGAACTGCGCCGAAATGGCGGAAATCACCCGCTCGAAATCGAGCCGGGCGCGCAGGGCGCGCGCGTTGGCGCGCAGGCGGACGAACAGATAGGCCACATAGGTCAATAGCGCCAGCGAAGCGATGTAGAGCAGAATGCGAAAGATTCCCGCCCGCTCCACCGCGCGGGCATGGGCTTCGAGATAGACGTTTTGCAACGCCATCGTGCGCCGCGTCGTCGTCGATGCGAGGGCGCGGGCGACGAGGTCGTTCACCACCGGCAGGGTCGCAACGATTATGCGGCCATGGGCGACGAGCGCGTTGACGGCGGGATTTGCCTGCTCGCGCGGCCACTGCGCCAGCCGGTTGAGCAAAGCCGTGACGTCGTCGGCATTGCCGGGCTGCGGGTCGCCGGTGAAGCGCAGCATGGCGCTTGCCAGCGCCCCGACCTCGGTCGACAACGCGTTCTGCTGGCCGCTGCCCGCGGCATCGAGCTGCCGGGCGGTATGGCTCAGGAAGCTCAGCGAGTTGTGCAGCAACGCGTTGCGCGATTTGAAGGCTTCGACCAGCGCCTCCTGATCGGCGACCGCGGTCGCCACGCCCTCGACTGCGTGAGCGATTTCGGTCGTCATGCCGCTCCCCGGCACCTGCGCGTCTGAGCGCAAGGTTTCGGCCGCGCTGCGCAGGTTTTCCACCGCGGCGACCAGCGGATCGTAGTTGCGCAGCAGCCCCGCTCGCACCTTGAGCACGTCGCGTTGCAGCGAGGCCTCGTTGAAAGTCAGCACACGCAGCGCATCAAAAGCGCGCTCGTGACGTTCAGCATCGGGAGTTGCGGCCTCGACCAACAGATAGGTCAGCGCTAGCAACAGAGTGCCGGCGGCCAGCACGAGCCTGCGCGGCCTCATCATGGCTTCGACTGATCCGTGCCCGCCGCCAGCGATCGCCCGCGATATTCACCGGTGAGCGTTGTGAGGAACTTCACGATCAGTTCGCGGTCCTCGGGCGGCAGCTCTCGTCCGAGCTGCACGCGCGCCATGATGTCGACCGCCTCCGGCAGCGAGGCAACGGCGCCGTTATGGAAATAGGGGGCCGTGACCGCGACGTTACGCAGGCTCGGAACCCGAAACACGTGCCGATCGGCTTCGGCGCCCGTGAAGGCGAAGCGGCCAAGGTCGGCATTGGTCCGGCGCCACTGCATCGGTTCGGAGAACACGCCGAATCGCTGCGACAGATTGCCGCCGACGTTGGCCCCCTGATGGCACGCCGCGCAGCCATACGACTTGAACAGGTGGTAGCCGCGCTCCTCCTCGGGCGTGATCGCGTCGCGCTCTCCGTCCAGATAGCGATCGAAGCGCGCATTGGGCGTGAGCAGCGAGCGCTGGAAGGCCGCGAGCGCATCGAGCACCTGGGCACGCGTCGGGCCGTCGCCATAGACCGCCGCGAAGCTGCGAACGTAGTCCTGATCGGCGCGCAGCCTGGGCAGCAGCTCCTCCCAGGTCGCGTGCATCAGTCGGCGATCGAGCAGCACGGCCTCGTTGTGCTCCTCCAATCTGCGAAAATTGCCGCGCCAATTGAGCCGGTAGTTGAGCGCCACGTTGAACAGCGTCGGGGCATTGAAGTCGAGTGGACGCCCGTCGGCGCCGATCGACTGGCTGCGCCCGTCGGCGCCGCCGCGGTCGAGCAGATGGCACGATGCGCAGGCGACCGTGCGGCTGCCGGACAGCGCAACGTCGTGGAACAGCCGCTCGCCGAGGTCGGCCTTCGCGGTATCGACCCCTTGCATGCGGATGGGAGTTATGGGCTCATCTTCAGCCCATGCGGCGGCGGCGGCACCGATCAGACAAAGCATCAATGCCGCGAGCGCCAGCCACGGCGCGCGCCGCGGCGGCGCGGCCGCTCCGCCGTACGGCGTTCCAATGCACTGCGCCGCCAGCGCCGTTGGTGCGCCGTTCCGTCCTGGTGGGCCGCGCATGGGATGAGCCCTCGCGCTTTGTTGTCCGGTTCGCCATTACCGGCCCGCTGCGCGGCTTGCAATCCTTCGCGTCCGTCGGGCGGACGCTGCCCGGCCCCGGCCATCGCCTTTTTAGCTTGTCAAATCAACGCGCTAGGTGGACACCGCGATGAAGCACGTCCTCGTCGTCGACGACGACCCGTCGATTCGCGACGTGATCGACAGCTATTTGCAGGAGCAGAATTTCGAGGTCAGCGCCGTCGCCGATGGTCGCGAGATGAGCCGCGTCCTGGCTGCAAAGGCGGTGGACCTCATCATCCTTGACCTGAAGCTCGCGGACGAGAGCGGCCTTGACCTGATGCGCGGCCTCGGCCCCCGGCCGCAGGTGCCCGTGATTTTGCTGACCGGCCATGCCCGCGACGAGGCGGATCGCGTCGTCGGTCTCGAGCTGGGCGCTGACGATTACATGCTCAAGCCGTTCGCGCTGCGCGAGCTGCTGGCGCGGGTGCGGGCGGTCTTGCGCCGATCCGAGGCGTCGAAGTCGCGCTCGCCGCCCAAAGAGGAGAAGCCCGTTCGGTACCGCTTCGCCGGCTGGGAGCTCGACACGCAGGCACGAACGCTGACTTCGCCGGCCGGCGACGACGTCGCACTCACCACCAGCGAGTTCAATCTGCTGGCCGCCTTTGTCCGTTCGCCGCACCGCGTGCTCAACCGCGAGCAGCTGCGCGCCGCGAGCCGCGTGCACGACGAGGAAGTGTTCGACCGCACGATTGACATCCAGATCTTGCGCCTGCGCCGCAAGCTCGAACCCAATCCCAGCGAGCCGCAGATCATCAAGACCGAACGCACCGTCGGCTACATGCTGGCGGTCGGGGTGGAGACGCTATGATCGATACCGGCGGGCGGCCGGCAAACACCGCGCGCGGCATCCCGTCTTGGCGAGCGAAAGCGAAGCACCCCAATCCAGGACGCCGCCGCTCTCGCGCCTCGCGGTACGGCGCAGATCAGAATGTCAGCTGGCGCGCCAGCTGATCGGCCGCCGCGCGCTTGGCGGCAAGCTCCGCGTCGAGCGATTGCTCGCCGGTCGCGATCTGGGCGAGCCGGTCCTCCTGCTTTTTGAGCGTCTCGATATACTGGCGGCCGAGATCGGATCCCTGCCCGACCGAGGCGAGATTGCGGCGGATGCGGTCCTGATCCTCGGCGATCCTCTTGCGATCGACGTCAAGCTGCGCGCGCTGCGCCTGTGCCTTGCTGATCTCCGCCACGATCGCACCGAGCTTCGCCACCGTGTCGCGCAGGGCGGGGGTTTCGTTCTCGAGGCCGCGGATGCGCGCCAGGATGTCCTCCGCCGGCAGGCTCGCGAGCGTAACGTTCTCGCTGTCGATGCGCTCGAGCGTCAGCGCGCCCTTGGTTGACTGCCCCTTGGGGGCAACGATCTTGTGGCGGAACCTGGTCGGGGTCTCCTCGACGTCCTTGCTGTCGGGCGACGCCTTCCAGCCTGCCACCCGCAGCTCCTCGATCACGATCTCACGGTCCTCGTCGGCCGGTGCCGCCACCTCGTAAGCGATCGTGCGCCGGGAACGGGAGGTCACGGTGAGCACGCCGCCCGCCGCTTTGCCGAGCACGGTGCGCTGCACGCCCTTGTCCTCGCGCCGGATGTCGGTCTTGGCATCAAGCGCAAAGGTGACGAATTTGAACATCGCCTTCGGCAGCAGCGGCAGCTGGGCGTCGCCGACGAAATTGACGTTGCCGTCGGCCGAAACCTCGTAAGCGGTCACGATGCCGGCCGGCAGACCGCTGTCGCCATCGTTGCGCAGCCGCACCGCCGCGAGCGGCCGGCGCGCGGCGGTCTCCGGCTGGTAGAGCCACGTTCGTTGTGCCGTCACCTCGCGATCGACGAACGGCACCATCATGGTATGGCCGGTCGCGAGCGAGACCTTAGCAGGGAAGCGATAAAGCAGCTGCGTCGCGGCTTCCTCCGCTTCCGCCGCCGCCGCGACGGGTGTGATCGCGTCGGCGGCAAGCGGCGCCACCACCTGCGGCAAGACCTGCGCCGGCGCCATTCGCTGCGCCTGCGCCGCCTGCGGCGGCGGCGCTGCGAGCGCCGCCTTGGGCGCAACGGCCGCCTCGCGCCGGGCGCCTGCGGGCGCTTGCCCCGCCGCGGCGGCGTCTTCGCGTGCATCATCGGTTCGCGGCACAAGGCGCGCCGCCGTCACCAGGTCCACCTGCGGGCGGTCGGTGAAAAACGCGGTGTAGAGCGGCTGGCGGAGCGCGACCGGATTGCCGGACACGAGGGTAAGCTCGACCTCGTTCCAATCCCCGCCGGTCAGGTTTTCCACGACCGCCCACCCTTGCAGCCGCGCCTTGCCGCCGTCCTTCGGGAGCACCAGGCGATAGGCGGTCTTCCAGACCGGGGCGGCGACCACGTAGCTGATCGCGACCTTGCGCGCGCCGGTGCCGAGAAAGCCGATTGACAATTGCCGCCGGTCCTTGGCCCGGTTCTCGGCAAGGCCGGCAAGCGCGCGTTCGATCTGCGCGCGTGCGACCGGATCGGTGAAGCGGAGCGCGCTTACGTCCTCGATCACGGCCTGAACCAGCCCGTTGTCGGTCAGCAGGGTGAGCCGATGCCGCCGGGTGGTGCCGGAATTGTTCGGCAGCGCCACGTTTTCGCTCTCGACGCGGAAGATGCGACCCTTGGCGCCAACCCGGCCGCTGACCTCGACCTCGGTCCCGACCAGCGCGTTGAGGAGCGCGGTCGGCGACGCGAATGCATCGGGACCGAACGGAAGGTCGCGGAACAGTTCAGTCAGCGGCGCCCTGCCGGGCAGGCTGACCGCGCCCGCAGCGCCCGCCTCGTCGAACACGGTGAGGCTCTTGAGAATGTCGTCGACCTGATCGAGCCGCACCGCAAGATCGACGCTGGAGCCGCCCGCGACCGTGCCGGCGTGGGTGAACTGCGCGAGCCCGGAGCTCGAAAGCACCACGCGCGCCAGCGGAAGTTCCGCGGCTTGCGCGCCGCAGGTCAGGGTGAGCAGCATCGAGGCGGCTCCCAAGGCGTGTCGCAGCCGCGGCCTCCTGGCCGCGGTCGCGCCCCGCCCATGCTGCGGCGCCGCAGGAGCGCCTAATGAAGCCATCGGGGTGCAAGCACACGATTCAATCATGGGCCGATCCTTTCCCGCTCGGTGCGCTTGAGTGCGTTGCCGACCTCCTGGTGCGTGATCCCGCAAAGTGGGAACCGGATCTCGGAAAGGATCACGCGCAAGACGGCATGCTTGAGGGGACGGCGGCTCGAATTGGGGCCCCTCCCGCTCCCGTGCAGTGCAGGGATACCTCTCGATAACGGCCGCGCGAAGGCGCCGGCGCGTCGAGTTTTCGGCGCGCAATGGGCGGCCTTAGGCACGCAGGAATCACACGCGATAGTGCGTCTGTTGGTGCCCGGCGGCGCGCGCCACCAAGGCAGCGCCGAGGACGGGCGATCGCGATCAAATCGGATTCTGCCGGAACAGCTCGCCGACCAGCCAGCTATCCAGATAGGCACGAACCTCCACGATCCGGCGGTCGGCGAAGCGGCAGAGCCAGCAGTACCGGTTGTTGAAACGCATCCCGTTCTTGGCGCTCGCGTTTGAACGGAGTTCGACGATTGCCCAGTCGCCGTCAATCAGGATGTTTTCGGTCGCAAGCTGCGCGCCTTCCGGCAGCACCTTGGCCAGTTTGTCGAAGGTGCCGGCGAGGAACTCTTTCTTTGAGTGATACCGGCCCGCGAGCGGATGCGTGCCCTCCACCGTCCAGTCGACGTCGGCGGCGACATGCTCGAAGAATTTCGTGCCGTTCCCGTGCTCCAAATGAGCGAACAGTGCCAGCACATCCTGCTTGTCCATAGGGTTTCTCCGTCAGGGGCCTCGCGCGCTCCTTCGGTCGCCAAGCTCGAGGCCTGGATGGCGCCGGGAAGGGATGCGGAGATGACGCCGCTCGACCGTTAAATGAACAAGCTCGTCGACCGGCACGCCGTGCATCAAGCTCTGGCAAGACGATTTGAGCGCCCCGTCAACGAAAACTCCCGCGGTTGCTATCACGCGGAGCTCAGCTGACGAAAGACCAGTTGCCAGCAATAGGCTGCGACACGGCCCACGTTTTCTATTTCAAATCGCAGGTCCATTCGGAGAAAAAGACCACCGTCATGTTCGGTGAACTCGGTGCGAAGGCGAGAAACCTCGGCACCGGACTGAAGCCTTACCGAAGGGAAAGAGGCCGCCGCGCCATTTGGTTTTCGTGGAAATCTGCCAATGATTTTGTCGCGAGTGTCACCGTCGTCGCCGTCGTGATCGGCTTGTTGTCAGCAACAGCTTGAGCGGCATTTGGACAATGCGACCGCGACCGGGTGCAGCCGGCAGGCGCACCTGCCGCACTTGCCGCTTGAAGCGGCGGCGGCGTTTGATGATCGGGAATGTGGGCCTTTTACTCAATGAAAAACCGCCGAGGCGGTACCGTAGCCTCGGCGGTTGGTCCGATGACGTTCCCTTGCGGGTGCGCCTCGGGAGGAAAGATGGCCCTACGCGGCGACATGAGCGGCGAGAACCAAAAGTCGCCGCTCATGACTTGGGGAAACCGACTTACTTCTTGCCCTTCTTCTTCGCCTTCTTGGCCTTCTTGAAGTCGCCGCCACGCGCCTCGTTGATCTGACGAGGGCTGAGCTGCGCGAGCTGCATGTAGGCGGGCGTCGCGGCGCGGACATCGGTGCTGTCCGTCGCAACCGGAGCAGCGGCCGCCGGAAGGGTCATCGCGACCATTCCAAGGCCTGCGAGCAGAGCAATGCGGCTGATTTTCATAGGTTTGCCTTTCCGTGTTTGCGCCCAAAAGGGCGCTGGTGGGGAAACCCGACACGGGCACCCTGCCCGGCCGTTGTGCCAGAGCGTATCGCACGGCCCCCATGAATGCCGCATGAACCGAATGGTCACGTCATTGACCGTGGCACGCGTGAGAAAATCTTTGGCAATCTACCGACAACTGTCGCAGACGCATTCAGCGTTGGGGGATGAACCTCCAGGATGGCCGCTGATGCGCGTTTCCATGCCGTCGCTATCGCGGAGCGCACCGCGCGACTGAACCCGCCAGCGAGGCGCCTGGGGCGATCTGCGGACACGGTGCGGACACGTCGATCGGCGCTCAGAATCCCATGCGGGCAGCACGCCCATAAGTCTTTGATTTATTGGGCTAAAGCCTGGTGGGCGCACCAGGACTCGAACCTGGGACCCGCTGATTAAGAGTCAGCTGCTCTACCAACTGAGCTATGCGCCCAGGCCATCGAGGTGCGGAAGCCTCCGCGAGCCGGCGTCGTTTATCAAAGCCCCCCGGCGCTGTCCAGCAAACGGGGGACTAGGCCGCCGGTCTCCGACACTTGCTGCCGCGTTGGGCGCCGCTCTCGCGAGCGCCAGTCTCAGCGTTGCGGGCGCTCGCCCCCGTGCCGGCGCCAGAAGCCGGGGCCCGCCCGGTCTGCCCCGCCCATGCGAGCGAGCATCGCGAACCGGCGCTTCTGCGCCTCGTCGAGGCTCTGGTAGAGCGGCGTGGCCGCATCCGCCAGGCGCTTGAGCGTATCCGCCCGCGCGCTCATCACATCCGCACGCTGGCGCAGCCGCTCGATCGGATCCCTCACCGGCGGCGCGGAACGGCGGGCGGCGAAGCGCTCGAAGCGCGCGCGTGCCGCGTCGCGGATCGCACGCTCGACCGCGGGCCAGTGCTGCTCCTGCGCGGGCGTCAATCGAAGCCCGGCCTTGAGGCCGGCAATCCGGGCGTCGGTGAGGGCGTTGACATCCTCCGCGCTCGGCTGCCAGCGCTCGAACGGCTGCGGCCCGGCCGGCGCTGGCGTCTGCTGCTGCGCAACGGCGAGCGTTGCGCCCGCGATGGTTAGGGCTACAACTGCAACGACAGTTAAGCTGCGCATGGGGGGTCTCCAGGGCTTGTTGCGTGCCTGGAGTACATATCGGCGCACGCCACCCGGCAACTTACCATTTGGTCATGAAAAAGGGCGCCCACGGGGGACGCCCTTGACGCAACGCACGACTGGTTTCGAGCCGGAAGGGCGCCTCGTGCCCTGCCCGGAAATGTCAAAGCGCGGAGGCGAGGCTGGTCCCGCCGTACGAGCCGACAAGCGCGCGTGCGGTTCGCTTCTGCTCCTCGTCGAGGGTGCGGATCAGGGGCCGCGCGGCCGCGACCACGCGATGGATCGCCGCGGTGCTGACCGCGAAGCTCCTGGCCCTGGCCTTGACGCGCTGCACCATACCGTCGCTGTCGTCGCTCTGGGCGGCCTGGCGGGCGAGACTGCGCAGTGCCGCTTCGACCGGCGGCCAGTAGCGCTCCTGCGACGGCGTAAGCCGCAGCATGCTCTTGGCCTGAGCGATCTGCGAATGGGCGGGATCTGCTGAAACCGAAACCGATGAGGATCCGATCACCACAAGCGCGAGCATGCCCGCAAGCGCAGCTCTGAACATCAAACGTCTCCCTCGTTTTGGGTCTGATTCTTCAAATGTTGGGGGATGGTTAGATCGAATAGCCGATGGTTCCGGTCGTGCCAAGTCAAGTTGTGTGAGAGGCTGAAATAAAGTCGGCAACCCGACAGAATATTTCAAAAAGATCCGCTGATAACGGAACAAATGTGCCCTCTGCGGATTAGGCAGGATCGATTCTACCTCTCCAATGAGGAGTTGCCCTTGAGCGCGCGCCCGCGGCTAGGTAGAGAACCGATCCGCAAACGCGCTAAGATGGCAACCGCAGCGGGGGTGCGGCCGTGGATGTGCGCCGGCGGCGGCGCGCACAACAAACCAAAAAGGGAGGACTGCGTGAGATCGATTCGAATCCACCTCGGGCTCGCGGCGGCGTGCGCCGGCGCAATCGCCATCGCGGCGCTGCAGCCCGCTACTGCCCAGGAGCGCAAGTCGCTGCGTTGGACCACCTCGCAGGTCGGCTCCTACGGCTACACCATCGCCGCCTCGATGGCCAAGATCGTCGAGCAGGCGCTCGGCGGCGAGTACACCGTCACGGTGCAGCCGTATCAGTCGCCGACGGTCGCCATGAAGGCGGTGATGAACGGCGAGGGCGAGATCGCCTACACGGCCGACATCGGCATGACGCAGTTCCAGGAACGCGTGGGCGCCTTCAAGGACTTCAAGCCCGCGAAGCCGGAAATCGTCCACACCTGGTACGCCTATCCGATGGAGTCGCTGATGGCGACGTCGGCGAAGCACGCCGACAAGTTCAAGTGCTGGAAGGATTTCAGCGGCAAGCCGGTGTTCTACACGCAGGCCGGGTTCCAGAACTGGCTGAACTGGCAGCGCATCTACAAGGCGCTGGGCTACGACTTCAAGCACCTGCAGATCGACCTCAAGGCCAACGCCGACGCGCTCGAGGCTGGCACCATCGTCGGATCCGCGACCTACACCACCGCCGGCCGCTCGCTCGCCGCCTACTGGAAAGAAACCGAGATCCGCATGGACATCAGGGTCGTCAATCCGTGCCCCGACGAAATCGCCAAGCTCAAGGCGGCGGGGCTTGCGGTCGCGGAGGTCGAAGCCAAGAACGCCTTCACCAAGGACGTCGGGCCCGCGAAGCTTTTAGGGGTGCCGATCCTGTTCGGCTACAACGCGCGCATCGATATGCCGGAGGAGGTCGTCTACAAGATGGTGAAGGCCTTCTACGACAAGCGCGACGAGCTGGTGAAGGTCGATCCCGGCTTCGAGCCGATGGCCAAGGACTTCGTCGGCATGCAGGTCGCCGGCATCAACGCCAATCCGGAGATCGCCGTGCATCCCGGCCTCGCGCGCTTCCTCAAGGAGCACAAGGCCTGGAACGACAAGTGGAAGATCGCGACCGGCTCGAGCTGATGCGCTAGCCGCAGCCGAGCATGCCTCGCATGGCGCGTGGCGCGCTGAAGAGTTACGCCACGCTCGAATACGCGATCTTCTGTTTCGCGCTGATCCAGTTCGTCTGGCTCGTCTGGTTCTTCTATACCGGGCTCGGCGGCGCGCAGGAGCTGGTCGCGCGCGTGCTGTCGATCGCGCTGATCCTGCAGATCCTGTTCATGTACCAGGCGGGCTATCTCTACAAATCGCTACCGCCGGCACTCAATCACGTCCTGGTCGCAGCCTACGTCGGGGTCTGCCTCTACGCGCTGATCTACTTTCATTACGAGTTCGAGCGCATCGCGATCTATGCCCAGGGCACCTTTACGCAGCAGGACTTCGTCGTCGGCCTGTTGATGTTTCTGCTGGTGATGGAGCTCTCCCGCCTGGCGCACCCGATCCTGTTCTGGGTCAACGTCGCGATGGTCGCCTACACGCTGTGGGGTTACCTGAGCCCGTTCGACTTCTTCTGGCATCCGGGCACCAGCTTTTACCGCGTGGTCACCTCGAGCACGGTCGAGTTCTCGACCGGCATGTACGGGCTCTACGGCCAGCTCGCGCTCACCCTGATCGCCGCCTTCCTGCTGCTCGCCGGCGTAGCAAACGGCTTCAATGCCCAGCACTCCATGATCAACGTCGTGCGGCTGGTCGCCCGCTCGCGGCGGCTGATCCCGCAGACCGCGGTGGTGGGCTCGAGCGCGATCGGCCTGATCTCGGGCTCCGGCTCGGCCAACGCCGCCGTGGTCGGCACCATCACCATCCCGCTGATGGTGCGCTACGGCGTGCCGCCGACCTTTGCGGCGGCGGTCGAGACCGCGGCCTCGATGGGCGGGCTGATCGATCCGCCGATGATGGGCGCCGCCGCCTTTTTGATGGCCGAGTTCCTCGGCGTTCCGTACTGGGACGTGGTGGTGCGCGGGTTCGGGTTCTCGTTCATCTACTACGTTTCGATCGGCGTTGCGGTCTATCTCTTGTGCGTGCGACTGCTGCCCGGCGATGCGATCGAGCGGCCGAAGGTGCCGCTCTACGACAAGCTGACGACCGCGATCTTCCTGGGCTCGGTGATCTACCTCGTCTACCTGATGGGCTTCGTTGGCAAGGGCGAGCTTCTGGCCGCGCTCTATACGGCGGTGGTGATGCTGGTGCCGATGGCCGCGACCTTCCTGTACTTCAAGCACGCGCGGAACGAGCCTGCCCTCGCTGGGGAGACGCTGCTCGGCAGCCTCCGGCGCGGGGTCGAGACTCATGCCGAGATGACGTCCTACCTCACGCTGCTGCTCGCCACGCTCGGGATCATGATCGGGCTGTTCACCGTCACCGGCTTCATCAATCGCATGGGCGCGATGCTGCTCGACCTCGGGGCGTGGAATGTCGTCGCGATGGTGTTCATGGCCTGGATCTTCGGCTGGCTCGCCGGCGCCGGGCTGCCGCCAACCGCGACCTACATCATCGGGGCGGTAGTGATCGTGCCGCCGATGCGCCAGCTCGGCATCGATCCGTGGGTGGCGCACTTCTTCGTGTTCTTCATGTCGGTGTGGGGCGAGCTCTCCCCACCGACCTCGCTCACCGCCGCGGTCTCCGCCCGCATCGCCAACACCTCGTTCATGCGCACCATGTTCGAGGCGCTGAAGATCTGCACTCCGATCACGCTGCTGACGTTTGCGATCTTTACGCGCTCGAACCTGGTTACCAATCCCGGCTGGGCGCAGATCGGCGACGTCGTATTGGTGACGGTCGGCACCTGCGGCGTCGCGTTCGCGATGTTCGGGCGCTGCTTCGCGAGCTGGGCGGCTGATGCGGTGGCGCGCACGCTGATCGCGGCGATCTCCCTCGTCACGTTGTTTCACCCGGACGACGGCCTGGTGTGGGCGACCGGCGCCGTCGCCCTGCCGGCGCTGATCTGGGGCATCTGGCGCCACCGGATCATCGCGCCGCCGAAGACGGAGCCGGCTGCGGACGCGGCCGTTGCGTCGACGCCGGGGGGCGATCTCGCCCCAGTGCTGGCCGAGGCGAGGCGGGACGTGGGATAGACGCCGCTTCTTTCACCTCCGTCAGCGCACACACCGCGCTCCCCGCTCCGTTACAGGCGGCCGATCCCCTCCCGCACAAGCCGGCGAAAGGTGGTGTCGCGCTTCGTGGACGCGCGCCGTGTCATCCGTCTGGCTCGCGGCAATTGGTCTGCGTGCTCGGGGGTTGCAAGCGCGAACGGCACGATACCCCCGTCATGACCGACGACCACGGGTTTCGGATGCGCTTCACCCATCGTACCATGCGGCCACGGCTCTGGCCCAAGGGCTCGCGATGCAAACAGCGGCGGAGGTGATCAAGGGGACGGTCAAGGTCTGCATGTTCGACCAGTACGGCACCGTGGTCGACATGCAGGGCGGCCTCACCGCGGCCGCTGCGCCCTATCTCAAGGCCAAGGGGTGGAGCGGCAATCCGGGTGCGTTCGTCACCTGGTGGCGCCGCACACACTTCGAGAACTCCATGATCGATGCGCTGCTCCATCGCGAGCACACGCCCTACCGTGAGATCGGGCAGCGCTCGGTTGCGCACGTGCTGGAGCGTGCGGGCATTCCCTACACGATGGACGAGGTGCGTTACCTGGTTGCAGAGATCGAACGGCTCAAGCCATTCCCGGAAGTGCCGGGTGCGCTCGCGCGGTTGCAGATCCGTTACCGCATCGTGGTGCTGTCGAACGGCGATCCCGACATGCTGGAGGCCGCCAAGGCGCATCACGGCATCCCGTTCGACGCAGTGATCTCGGTCGCGGCCGCCGGCTCGTTCAAGCCGCACGTTGCGACTTATTCGAAGGCCGCGGAGATCCTCGGCCTGCCGAAAGATCAGATTCTGTTCATCGCCAACCACGCGTTCGATTGCATCGGGGCCAAATCGGCCGGGATGCGCGCCGCGTTCATCGACCGCCGCCGCCGGCCGTTCGGCATGACGCCGCATCAGCCCGACATCATCGTGCCGACGATGACGGAGCTCGCCGACGCCATCGCCTAGCCGCGACGCGCGCAGTTTGACGCGTGGCGTCGCTCCCAAGCCGCCCCGCAGACGTCCTGCCGCTATTCCGGGATTTGCTCGCCCGAGCCGCCGAACGCGGCCGGAAAATCCTTCAGCTTCGGCAGCCCATCGCGCATCGGCAGAACGGTCTCGGCATAGTTGACATGGACACCTGGCGTGAATTTGAGCGTCGGCAGCGTGGCGGCGTAGACATCGATCAGCCCGAGCGGCGGATGATTGGTCATCAAATGGCCGCCGCACTTGTTGCAGTATTGCCGCTGGCTCGTCGGCGTCTTCTCAAACGTGCCGACATGCTCGGCACCGGCCGTTATCCGCACATTGTCAGGCTTCCAAAGCGTAAAGGCGTTGACGGGCCCGGCCGACCAGGAGCGGCACGATCGACAATGGCAATAACCCATGGCTTCCGGTTCGCCCGAGACTTCGAGCTGCACGGTGCCGCAAAAACACTCGCCCTTGTATGTCGCCATCGTTCGAACTCCCTTGTCGTCGGTCGCCCAACACCTCGTCGGACGTCGCGTGCCGATCCAGCGTATCACGGCGCAGCGAGCGGAGGCGCATCGAAATTGGCGCGCAGGGTCGCGCGCGTATTGAGAACGGCCCTCGCGGTGCGGCGGGTCGCTTCGAGGAGTCGCAGTCAGGCTGGAGGGATTTGTGCATCGCTCCGCGGCTGTTTTCACCGCAACCAGGCGCATACGTGACCCGCCAGCGATCCTTGGAGGAACCCTTGGGCTGTTTGGTCGCTTATCGGCGTCACGCCTGCGTTCTCCCGGCCAATTGGCGAAACACGACCTCGGCCGTCATCAGGTCCAGATGGCCGCCGCCGGCGTTCTTGAAAAGCGTGATCTCAGTCGGTGACTGCCGGCCCCGAACGGCTCCGGGAACGAGATCGTAGAGGTCACCGCGTACATCGGCCGCGCTGATCGCACCGCTTTCGATCGGTTGCAATATGTCGCCGACGCCATCGAACGCCGATTCACGCCGATCGACGAAGATCACGGCCCGGCGCGCCGCCTCGTCATCCGCCTCGCGGGTTTGCGGAGTGTAACCCCCGACCAGGTCGAGATGGGCGCCGCGTTTCAGGTTGACGCCTCGAATCAGGGGATCGTGCGACCGCGTGCAGGTCGTGATCAGATCCGCGCTCCGCGTGGCCGCGTCGAGGTCCGCCGTCACCTCGGCGTCGACCCCTTCGCGCCGCAGCAGCGCCGCCACCTCAACCGCTCGCTCCTTGGTCCGATTCCATATCACAACACGTTCGATCGACGGCCTGACCGCGCGGTGGGCGCGGACCAGCCACCTCGCCATCTCGCCGGCGCCCACGACCAGCATCGTGGCAGGGTCTGAATTGGCCAGCAGCTTCGCGCCGAGCGCCGAATCGGCGGCCGTGCGCCAATAGGTGATCTCGGTGCCGTCGATGACCGCGAGTGGCGCGCCGTTGGTTCCGTCGAATAATACGCACACCGCCTGCACGGCTGGTAACTTCCCTTGCGCCAGGTTGGCCGGGAAGCTGGTGATCAGCTTGCTCGCCATGAACCTGCCGCGATCGACCGCATGTCGAACGAAATACAACTCTTTCTCGCTGCCGAGGCTGCCATCCTGCACCTCGATCTTTGGCCGACGATGCGCCGCCTCGAGCGCGGCCACGAGCAGCGGGAATGTCAGCACGCGTCTGATTTCGCTCGCATCTACAAAACGCATGCAAGGCTCCGGGTAGAGGGCGCGAGGCGCGCGTTCCGCCCCTCTTCCCGTTTTGTCGAGGCTCCCGCAAGCCTATGCATCGCACCGACGGAGCTGATCGGCAGCCGGTGTCGGCTGTCGGACTGTCGGGTGAGCTTATCGGCGCGAGCCTTGCGCAGCGTCGAAAGGCAAACGCGGCTGCAGGCGTAGAAGGTGCCTCGCTGCCTCAGCTCCTGAGCTCCTGCGGAACTTTACCACCATTTTCTGCGAGCTTGATCATGACTTGCTTGTGCAGCCAGATGTTCATCGCCGCCGAGTCGTTCGTGTCGCCACTGTATTTCAGCTCCTGGGCAAGTTGTTTGCGTGCCGCGAGGCTGCTGTCGAGATCGAGAAGTTTCATCAGATCGACGATCGACGTTCGCCAATTGAGCTTCTGCTTGTTCTGCGCAGCGAGGCCGCTGAGCACTGCTGCAACGTCGACCGGCGATGATGGCGCGGCCGAGGTGGCGGCTGGGGTTGATGTCCCCGCGGTTGGGCCAGGGCCGGGCGGGGGTGCCGCGGGCGTAGCGGCGTCGACGGGCGATGATGGTGCAGCTGACGAGGCGGCTGGGGTTGATGTCCCCGCGGTTGGGCTGGCGCCGGGTCCCGGTGCCGCGGGCGTCGTGGCCGTCTGTATAGCGGCAAGCGTTGCGGGTTTGGCCTCTGCCGACTTGCCGAAAATCGCGGACATGATGTTTCCAAAGATACTCATCATTCACTCCTTGGGTTGATGAACCGCGTCCACCGCCATGCTGCCGGCGACCACGCATCGACGTATCAACGCATCTTAAGCTCCTCGCCCCAGAGACCGTCCGACCGGCGGGCCGGCCGTTCCATCGATTCCGAATGACGCCTTACCACCGGGAGGCTTCGTCCTCGGTTGGCAGCCGCCCTTTGGGTGTGAGCTGATCAACGAGATCCGGTAGATACTGACTTAACCCCGCCAGGAGGTCGTTCTGCCCCATGCCCGTCTGGCGGCTCAACGACTCCAGCGTGTCGCTGCCAACCGCATTTGCGAGGTCGTTCGGGGCGATCTCCTCGTTTGGGCCGGTGCTGACCCACGACTGCGCCGCACGACCTTGTCCACTCTGCTGCAATTCCTTGATCAGATTACCCAGCCCGCCGCTCAGCACGCTGCCGGCGGCAGCGCCGCCGAGCAGGCCACCCAATCCGCCTGGGATCATATCGGCAACGCCACCGCCCCCCGGGCCTGCGCCACCGGGCTTGGCGCCGGGGCTACCACCCAACAGGCCGCCCAGCACATCGCCAAGCCCGCCGCCCGCTGGGCCTGCACCGCCTGGCTTGGCGCCGGGGCCACCACCCAGCAGGCCGCCCAGGACATCGCCAAGCCCGCCGCCCGCTGGGCCTGCACCACCTGGCTTGGCGCCGGGGCTACCACCCAACAGGCCGCCCAGGACGTCGCCAAGCCCGCCGCCAGGATTGGTTGGATTGACACCCGGAGCAGTGGCCTGACCGCCACTCCCCTTGAGCGCTTTGTAGGCGAGAAGTCCCAGCAGTGCCATCATCATGGGTGAGAGGCCGCCGCCGCCGCTGGTGTTGGTGTTGGCCTGGCGCTCGCCGCGCGGCCCGTTCTGCATGCCATTGAGGATATCGAGAAGTCCCATCTCCGCCTCCTTGCTCTCACGCGCGAAGCGCGCATCGATGCGTCAACCGGATTTCCACAGCCCGGTTGTCGATTGCTACAAACGGCGACTCGGCGGCTGGCTGGGACCGCCGGGATTGCCAGGGTCGGCAATGACGCGATGAGCCACCGGCCGGTTCCAGATGAACAGGACGGGCACCGCGCCGACAGTCGCGCCGATGAAGCCGGCGCCCTGGTCGGCTCGATACCAGCCGACGGCCCGCCCAATGAAGGTTGCGAGAAAAGCGCTGGCGATTCCGAGCACGGTCGTCAGGACGAAACCTTTCGGATCATTCGGGCCCGGCAAAAGAAAGCGCGCGATGACGCCCGCGATGAAGCCGATCACGATGATCCAGATGATGCTCGACACGACGATCTCCCGGGTTGACCCTTGGGGCGTCGATTGGCAAGACGGTCGGCAGTGCGACCGCTCATAGTAGCCGCTCTCGGCAAGCGAGCCAATCACAATCAGGCAATCACGGCGGGGGCCGTTTGGCGAACGACATCTGCGATGCTTCTGATGCGCAAACATTCGCTTCGCTCACGGGAATGTGGCGTGCAATGGGCCTATTGCGGCATCCATGCAATTTTCTTTACACGTGCCAGCCATGTCGCGAGCGGAATTAAATCGTGGTAGTCGAATGCGGCCAATCTCGCGGGGGTGCCGGCCCAATCTGGGCCAGGAAGCCCTGGCGTGTCCGCGCCGGCACTGCCGTGCTGACGCGCTCAAAAACATTTGGGTGATTGAGGTGTCGACCATGCTTGCAAGACGACGTCGTGGCATTGCGGCTTGCGCCCTTGTCGCGGGCGCGATCTCGATCGCCTGCGCCGGAATGAGCTTTCCCGCACTGGCCCTGAACGAGGACGAGCGCCCGGGCTATGTGCCGACCGCGGAGGAAGAGCGACTTCCGGCGGAGCTTCGGCGACAGATGGTGTTCTTCCGCACCACCGAGAGTCCCGGCACTATCGTGGTTCATACCCAGGAGCGCTTCTTGTACCTAGTGCAGGGCAACAATCGCGCGATCCGCTACGGCATCGGTGTCGGCCGCGAGGGTTTCCAGTGGACCGGACTGAAGCGCATCGACCGCAAGGCGGAGTGGCCCGATTGGACGCCGCCGCCCGAAATGATCCAACGTCAGCCCTATCTGCCGCGCTTCATGGCCGGCGGGCCCGGCAATCCCATGGGCGCGCGCGCGCTCTACATTGCCGGCACCGTCTATCGGATTCACGGGACCAACCAGCCCTTCACGATCGGCAGCGCGGTCTCCTCAGGTTGCTTCCGTCTCACCAACCCCGAACTCATCGATTTGTATGAGCGCGTTCCGATCGGGACGAGGGTCGTCGTCCGACAGGCAGCGGCGCTCTAGCATCAACGCGACCCCTTGCACGCAAGCGACGGAGGTTCAGCCATGCCGCCGTTCTCAAACATCTTGGCGCGAACGCTTACGATCTCGTGCGCGCTGATCGGGTGCTGCATTGCTGGCGACGGCGCCGCCGCACAGACCTTGAAGGCGATCAAGGACCGCGGCGCGGTAGTTTGCGGCGTCAGCCCGGGCGTGATGGGTTTCTCGCTTCGGTCCGGCGACGGCGAGTGGAGCGGCATCGATGTCGACTTCTGCCGTGCGCTTGCTGCCGCCATCTTCGACGATGCGGCCAAAGTGAGGTTCGTGCCGCTGTCGGCCGACGAGCGCTTCCACGCGCTGCAGTCGAAGGCCATCGACGTGCTGTCGCGCAACTCGACTTGGACGATGTCGCGGGAGACCGGGCTCGGCCTGATCTTTGCCGGCGTGACATTCTACGACGGCCAAGGCCTCATGGTGCGCCATGCCCGCAGCGTGAGTTCCGCACTGGAGCTCAACGGCAGCCGGGTATGCGTGCAGACCGGCACCACGTCGGAGCTCAACCTGCAGGATTATTTCCGCGCCAATGGAATGACATACGAGGCCGTCCCGGCGGCCAGCGCGGACGAAGCCCGCGGCGCCTACGAGTCCGAGCGCTGCACCGTCCTCACCAGCGACGCGTCGGCGCTGCACGGGGAGCGCCTCAAAACTGCGAATCCGAACGATCACGACATCCTGCCCGAGATCATTTCGAAGGAACCGCTTGGCCCGGCGGTGCGCCAGGACGACGTCCAGTGGTTCAATATCGTCAAGTGGACGAATTTCGCCCTGCTCAACGCGGAGGAGCTCGGCGTCGGCGCGCAAACGATCGATGAGGCCCTCCGATCGACCAAGCCCGACGTCAGGCGGTTGGTCGGCAACGAAGGAGACTTCGGCGCACAGCTCGGTCTGAGCAACGACTGGGTGGTCCGCATGGTCCGTCGCGTCGGCAACTACGCCGAGATCTACGATCGCAATGTCGGGGTCAAGTCGAAGCTCGGGATTCCGCGCGGCATCAATCAGCTCTGGACCAACGGCGGCATTCTCTACGCCCCGCCGATCCGCTGAACGTGCGGCTTGACTGTGAACTCTGTATCCGATGAGCCATTCTGGAACGCAAACGAGTAGGTGTCGGTCGTCCCGACACGGCCCCGACCATGACAGATTACTATTCCATTCTGCGCAAGGCGCTCGCCGACCGATATCGGCCTAGCGAGGCCGAGCGCCAAGAAATCTATCAGCACGCGCGACGGACGGTCGTGAGCCAATTGCGCGCCGCGGATCCGCCGTGGCCCGATGCCGACGTCGATGGACAGGTCGAGGCGCTCGACGCGGCGATCGCACGCCTGGAGCGCGAGATCAAAGACGAGGACAGTCGCCCTCCCCCGCCGGATCGCGCCTCACAGGACGGTGTGCGGTTCGAGCGCGCGCTCCCGCCGCCGGATGGCGAACCGGTGGCGGCGCCAAGGCGCGGACCCAGGTGGGCGATACTCGGCGCCTCGGTGGCATTGTTGTTGACGGGCCTTGGCGTCTTTTGGCTCGTCGCGCGCGACCCCCACGTCGCACCGACGCCCACCGGTTCGGCAGGACCGGTCCGGTCAGCTGCGGTCGAACCGCAACGCCAAGCAGATTCGGCGGCAGATGCACCGCGGGCTTCCTACTTGTTGCGCAAGCAGCACGTCTATTATCGAACGACGCATCCGCCCGGCACCGTCATGATCTCGCGCAATCAGAAATTCCTCTATGTGGTCCAGCCGAACCAGGTGGCGATCCGCTACGCGATCGGAGTTGGTCCGGACTGCGTGGATGTCGCCGGGCTGTTCCACATCACCGACAAGGTCAATCGCCTCGGCCAGGGCAAAGCCCAACTGGGTGGCAGCGCAGCAGGCCGCAAAAGCGACGCGGAGCCTCGTCTGGGCGCTCGCATAATCTATTTCGGCGACGGACACGCCGTACACGGTACGACGGAGCCGGCCCGAATCGGCGAGTCCGCCTCCTTCGGCTGCTTCCACCAGTGGAACCAGGACATCGTCGATCTCTACAACCGCGTTCCCCTGAACGAGCGGATCGTCGTCGCGAACTAGGCATGATATCGTCCGGGGGTTGCGGTGAGCGCGTCGCTAGGACTGCGCGTGAGCGGCTAGTCGCGAGCTCCCGCCAGGTGACGCCCCGCGATATACCCGAAGGTCATGGCGGGGCCGAGCGTCGCGCCGGCGGCCGGATAAGTGCCTTCGAAGACGCTGGCGGCATCGTTGCCGACCGCATACAGGCCGGCGATCGGCGCACCGTCACGGTCGACCACCTGCGCGTCGGCATTGGTGTCGATGCCGGCAAAGGTGCCGAGTTCGCCCGCGATCATGCGCACCGCATAAAACGGCGGCTGATCGAGCGGAGCGACGCATGGTTCGGCTTGTGCCAAGGCGCGCCATTGAAACGCTGATATGCGTCAGCGCCGCGCCGGAATTCCGGGTCCTCACCGAGCCGGGCAGAGTCGTTGAAGCGCGCGACCGTGCGCTCGAGCCCGGCCGCATCGATGCCGCAGGCTGCGGCAAGCTCGGCGATCGTCCTCCCACGCGCGACGTAGCCTGACTTGAGGAACGGTTGCACCCGCATGGGCGCGGGGCCGAGCGCGCCGAGGCCAAAGCGACGGATGGCGCGATGGTCGCAGATGATCCACGCCTGGGCGTCGATGTCGCCGCGGCACGCTTCGATCATGGCAGGTACGAACACATGATATGACATGGCCTCGTTGACGAAACGCAGGCCGTGCCGGTCTACGCAGATGTAGCCCGGCTTGCCGCGGTCAAAAAAATGCGGGAACGGAATGAACGAGCCGTCCCGCTGCGGCACCAGCGAAGCGGGCACCCACGCGGCCGGCTGCGCCACGTCGTCGTGAAACGCACCGCCGCAAGACTGCGCCAGCCGCAGACCATCACCCGAGTTTCCGGCCGGCGGTATGGCGACGTGGGATTTCCCGTCACCGATGTGCCCATATAGGCGCCGCCTGAGTGCCGCGCTCGCCGGGAAACCTCCGCACGCGAGCACCACCCCACGGCGGGTCTCGATCCGCAGCCGCTGCCCTTCCCGTTCGACGATCGCGCCCGTGACCCGGCCGTCGTCGCGAGCGAGCTCGACCAGTGGCGCATTGAGCCACAACGGGATGCCGCGCTGGAGCGCACTCATTGCCAGACTGGCGATCAACGCATTGCCGTTGACCAGACGGGTTCCTCGCCGATGGCCGAGACGATCGCGCGCGTGGCGCGCCAACATGCGCGCCACATGCGTTGCCGAGCGCACGGATCGCGTCATCTGGAACACGTGCGGAAGATCGTTGCGGCCGACCATCATGCCGCCGAACGCCGTCATGGTCTCAAGCGGCGGTCGCAGCTTGTCGAACCAGGGGCCGAGCTTGCGACCGTCGAAATCGTCCGGGCAGAGCGAGCGGCCGCCGTGCGAGGCGCCGGGCTGGTCGGGATGATAGTCGGCCCAGGTGAGCGCCGGTGAATAGCTGATGAAGCCTTCCCGCTCGAACAGCTTGAACATCGGGGAACCGTTGTCGACGAAGGCTTCCGCCTTGGCGCGGTCGAGCCTGTTGCCGACGTGATGGGTAAGATAGGCGAGTGCGTCCTCTCGGCTGTCGGCGAGGCCGGCCGCCTGTTGGCAGGGGTTGACCGGGATCCAGATGACACCTGCCGAGTAGGCGGTGGTGCCGCCGAACAGCGGCTCCTTCTCCACCATGATCACGTCGAGCCCCTGGTGTCGCGCCGTCAATGCAGCGGCAAATCCGCCAGCTCCCGATCCGGCCACGAGGACGTCACAGGCAGCACGATCGTCCATCTGAAGCATCCCCGGCGACCGATCGCGCGACAACGGCGTCCGATCATCAAGCCAGGAACTAGCCTACATGGCGCCCCCGGTGCGCGCGAGCATTGCCATGGCCCGCCTTTCAACAGCCGCGCGCCGGCACTGAACCGGTCCGCGGGACGGCGCGACCAACGATTCAAGGACGCTTCCGAGGCCGCAGCCGCCGTCGCCGGAATGGACCTTTCCGGCTTGCAGCTACTCGGTATCGGCGAGCGGACTTAGGAGCCTCGCGGGGCGCGATCTCGCAGCCTACGCGGCGGTTGCTGGGCTGGCGCGCACACCCTCCGAAGCCCGGAGGTCCGTGCGGGAAACCTCGGGAGATCGCCATGAAATTGGACGCCGACACAATCAAAGACTACCCCAACTTCCACTATTACGTCCGGGTGAATATGCCCGAGGTGGCGAAGGTGGATTCGATCGTCAATGCCATCAAGAAGATTGCCGGCAAGACCAGCAAGACGACCATCCGCAACGCGATGAAATACGGGAACAATCCCCTCATCAGAGTGGTCGAGGACCTCCAGTGCGCAGGCAAGCCGGCGCTCGGCTGCTACCGGTTCGGCGCCAATGAGATTCGCGTCAACAAGCGGCTGGTGGACGAGTTCGAAGCCGGCCGCGGCATCGTGGAGACCCCGGGGGGGAAGAAGGTCTACCTGGTCGGCGTGACCATTCTGCACGAACTTACCCACTGGGCCGACGCACAGGACGGCGAGGACGCAACCGGCGAGGACGGGGACGCGTTCGAGACGGCTGTCTACGGCAAGGTGCTCGACGAGAGCGATCTGGTCTAGCCCAGCGCGGCGGGTCGCGGCGCCGGGCCGATGGCGCTGGCGCGGCGGCGACCGCCGATGCCTGAGTGCGCCGCGCGTGTCCATCGGCGAGCGGAGCGCGCAACACGCGCGCAGGTCAATGGCCTGCGCGCGGAGGTAACGCTTCAGACAGCGCCTGCTTGTCACTGGGGAAGCTTCGAATCGGCGGCACCGTCAGCCCCTTCGGCGCCACCAGCGCGCCCGCCAGCGGATCCACGAAGCACAGCGGCGACACCTGCAGCCGGGCTGCATGGGCCAGGGCGCCGGCGGCTTCCGTAATTTCCCGGCGTTGCACCGAGCCGGCGCGCTTTGCTTTAAAAAGGCCGAGTTCGCTTAGAACCTGAGGCAGTCCCTGTCCGCGCGCTTTGCCGTACGCCTCGACGATGGTCCAGGCGCTCAGGAAATCGGCGTCGGACGACGGATCGCCTTCCGGCGTGCCGGAGAATCCAGCCGCGGCGGCGACGATCTCCTCGCGCCGCGCCGTCGGCATGTCGACCTCATGCTGCAGCTCGATATCAACTCCCAGCGGCCCTTGCCGCGAGACGGCGATGAGCGCGAAGTGCGCGGCATGCGAGAGGCTGAAATCGACGGGCGCTCCGGGCACGCTTGGCCTGCCCTCGGACGTACGGTCGAGTACGACCCCTCTGATCGCGCTACCGAGCCACCGCTCGAGCACCCAGCGAAGCGCAACATAACAGCGTCGGCGATTGTCGCGCTCGATCGCCGACTCGATCCGGCTCAAGCGCACGACATCGTCGCCCGATAGACAACCGGCACTTTCGAATACCCCGAGGATCCCCGCCGATTCGGCGAGGTTCACCAGCCACAGTTCGGCGGAGCAAGCTGGCGGGTTCATGTCGATGAGCCGTGGCCCCCACGCGCGCGACGGAAGAGCCGTCCTATTCGGGCACCCCGGCTTTCTTGAGCCCTTCAACGAACACATCGCAATGGGCGAACGTGCGGAGGTTGTGGCGGAGCACACTCAACCGCAGGGGCGGGCCGACGCGTTGGCGGGCTGCGATGAATTCCTGCGCCTCCTCGAGCAGCCCGAGATGGCCGCAGCAACTGATCAGCGTGTTCAGGTGGCCCGCATACTCGGCGAACGCCGCCACCGATGCCCGCAGGAACGGCAACGCCTCCTCGAAGCGCCGCGCCCCCAACAGCGCCAAGCCGTGGATGGCGGTATAAAATCCCGAGAAGCTGTCGAGCGGGCTCATGCGCAGCGCGCGTTCGCTCTCGGCGATTGCGTCATCGAAATGGCCGGCGCGAAGCAGCGCCCATGCGAAAGCCATGCTGCCGAGCGCAAAACTGGGATTGAGCCGCAGCGCCGTCATGAGCTCATCCAGCGCGTGCTCGTGCTGGCCGGCGGTACTGAGACAAAGACCGGACACCATGCGCGCCCACGGATCGCTCGGATCGTACGACAAAGCGTCCTGGGCGTGGCGAGCGGCTTGCTGGAAGCCCTCCTGCCGATCTTCGTACCAGTAGTTGTGCGTGCTCCACCAGACCGCCCAACCCAGCAGCGCATGCGCCCGCGCATAGCTGGGTTCCATTGCGATCGCTCGGTTCAGTAGGTCTTGGGCCTCCCGGTTCTGCCTGCGCTCGACCTTGTTGAGCAAGGTCAGCGCGCGGACCACGAGCCCCCATGTGCCGATGCTCTCCGGCTGCTGGCCCGCGACGCGCGACCCCTCCTCGGCGTAGAGGTGAGGCTCGACCGCGGCGAGCACATGGTGGGCGATATCATCCTGGACCGCAAAGATATCCCGCAGCTCTCGATCGTATTTCTCCGCCCAGATGTGCTTTCCGCTCTCGGCCTCGACCAGCTGGCAGGTGATGCGGATGTGCTGCCCGGCCGTCCTGACGCTTCCCTCCAGCACATAGCGAACACCGAGCTCTCGAGCGACTTGGCGCACGTCGACCGCCTTGCCCTTGTAAACGAAGGTCGAGTTGCGGGCGATGACGAACAGCCAGCGCAGTCGCGCGAGCGCGTTGCTGATGTCCCCGGCAACTCCGTCTGCCAGATAATCCTGCTCGGGGTCGCGATTGAGGTTGGCAAACGGCAGCACCGCGATCGAAGGCCTGTCGGGCGGCGGCAGGGTTTTGGGAGCGGCCTCCGCCACAGATCGGGCGGGGCGACCGGAGGCGGCCGACTGCCGATCGGTCGCGGAATCAAGGCGGATCTGAAAAGCCCGCACCGGCCGGGCAACGTTTTTGAGCCGCTGCTCGCCGAGATCGTCGAACACGAACGATGCCTTGTCGATGATCTGGTCGCGCAAGGCCTGCGAGATGCAGATACCGCCTGGAGCGCACACGCTTTGCAGGCGGGCCGCGACGTTGACCCCGTCGCCGAAGATGTCGCCGTCGTCGATGATGATGTCGCCCACGTTGAGCCCCATCCGGAATACGATCTGGCTCTCCTCGGGCACCTCCGCGTTGACCTGGCGCATCGCCCGCTGGACCGCAAGCGCGCACATGGCCCCCTCGACGGCGCTCGCGAACTCGGCCAGAACGCCGTCGCCCATGTCCTTCACGACGCGACCGCCGTGCCGCTTCACCGCCGGGTCGACCTGCGCGCGGCGGAGCGCCCTCAGGCGCGCATGGGTGCCGGCCTCGTCCCGCGCCATGAGCCTGGTATAACCTACGACGTCGACCGCAAGGATTGCGGCCAAGCGGCGTTTGGTAGTCGCGCTGCGCGCCATTTCTCCCCCAGAACCGAACCATATAGCCAGTGAGGACCGCGGTGGCGAGTGAGGCGTCACGGCCCGGTCTGGCGGCAAGCCCCCAGCCTCCAACTGGACCGAAATACCGTCCGGGCCTGCAGTTGCTGGGACGCTTTGGGACCGGCGCGAACTGCAAGCGCATTGAGGTCGGGCTCGCCCAGCTGTTGCGGGCCCGGATCTGCAGGAGGGTCCCCACTAAGGCAGCGTCAGCCCGAACCTTTGCCGCCTACATTAGGGGCAACGTCAGCGGTGCGACCTCGTCGGTGGTGCGGCCGCGGTAGTCGCGCCTGGGCGTGAGCTCCATCATGTGCTTTTGCGCCTCGCTCAGACGCTCGGCTGCGCCGCGGTGATCGAGCGTCTTGACTTCGCCGTCGGCCACCACCTTGCGCCCCGCCACATAGACGTCCTTCACCGCCCGGTCGGCGGCATGGAAGATCAGCGACCGCAAAGGGTCGCGCGCCGGCATCATGTCGGGGTGCCGAAGGTCTACCAGCACGATATCGGCCTTGCCGCCGGGCCGCAGCTTGCCGAGGTCGTCGCGCATCAGCGCCTTGGCGCCCGCCGCCGTTGCGGCGTGCAGCAGCATCGCGCTCGAGACATTATTGATGTCGCGCGAGGCGATGCGCGCGAAGGTGCCGGCCTTGCGGATCTCCTCCAGCATGTTGTGTGGCGTGGTATCGGTACCGATGCCCATGTTGACGCCGGCGCGGACGTAGTCGCCGAAACTCTCCAGGATGATGCCGTAGCGTGCGAACGGCGTTGGGCAATGCGCGACCGAGCAGCCGGCGCGGGCGAGTAGTCCCAAGTCCTCCTTCGTCCACCATTTGATCCACGAATGGTGGTCGGGCAGGATCGCGTGGCCAATGACGGTCGTAGGGCCGAGGATCCCGATGTCGTGGGCATGGCGGATCGGCGTCGTGCCGTGGCGCTTGACCATCTCTAGGTGCTCGAGCACGCCTTGCGCAACATGCAGCGTGAACGGGATATTGCGTTCCTTCGCCGCCTCGAGACTGTCGCGCAGCAGGTCGTCGGAGCAGTTCTCGATCTGCATCGGCGAGACGACGCCCGAGAGCATGCCGGAGGGGTGCTTCGCGAGCCCGTCGATGAGGGCCAGCGCCGCGTCGAGACCCCTGCGGCCGCGCGCCTCGTCCCAATCGAAGCCGAGCGAACGGTCGTCGGAGAGCTTCCAGCGCGCACTGGCAAATCCCGGCGCCATGAAGCCGCGGATACCGCTCTTGCCGACGATATCGGTCCAGCCATCGTAAATCGGCGAGATGTCGCAGACCGTGGTGACGCCGCTCTTGAGCACTTCGCACAGCGCCACTTCGAGCGCCGCGCGGCGCAGCTCCGGATCCGATACGTCGAACGCCTGGCTGCGCTCGTACAGGCTCGACATGTACATGTTGGGAACGCCGTGCTCCTCGCGGATGCCGCGGTAGGCCGGCTCGTGCCCGAGATGGGAGTGGATGTCGACGAGCCCCGGCATCACCATCAGCCCGCTGCCGTCTATGGCCGCGTCCGCGGCCCCGGTAAAATTCGGCCCGACATGGGTGATGGCGTCGCCCGAGAATGCGACGTCGATGCCCCGGCGATAGGCGTGGCGCCCCTCGTCGTCATTCCAGGCGATAACCCATTCGGCGTTCTTGATCAGTGTCGTGCTCATGGAGTTCCCTCGTTGACGAACGGTTCGCGCGCGCGTCCGGCGGGTGCGCGCACGTGGCAGGCGACAAAATGGCCCGGTTCCGCCTCGACCATCGCGGGCGCCTCGACCCGGCAGCGCGGCTCGGCAAGCGGACACCGGGTATGGAAGCGGCAGCCGGGCGGCGGCCGCGTCGGGCTCGGCACCTCGCCCGCAAGCACGTCCTTTTCGCGCCGCTGCGCGGGATCCGGGACCGGCACCGAGTCGAGCAGGGCCTCGGTGTAGGGATGCAACGGGTGGCTGAACAGCACGCGGCGCGAGCCCAGCTCGACGATGCGCCCGAGATACATCACCGCGACCCGATGGCTGATGTGCTGCACCACCGCAAGGTCGTGCGCGATGAAGAGGTAGGCGAGGTTGAATTCGGCCTGCAGGTCGATCATCAGGTTGATCACCTGCGCCTGCACCGAGACATCGAGCGCCGAGACCGGCTCATCCGCCACGATGATCGAGGGATTGAGACTGAGCGCGCGCGCGATGCCAAGCCGCTGACGCTGCCCCCCGGAGAATTCGTGCGGATAATTGCGCATGTGGGCGGGGCGCAGGCCGACGCGCGCGAACAGGTCCGCTACCCGACCCGCAAGCTCCCGCCCGCGGACCGCCTCGAAGTTCTCGATTGCTTCGCCGACGATCGCTCCGACGCGCAGCCGCGGGTTCAGCGAGGCGTAGGGGTCCTGAAAGATGAACTGGATGTCCTTGCGGTAGCCGCGCATGGCGCGCGCCGAAAGGGTGGACAGCTCGACACCGCGAAAGCGGATGACACCCGCGCTCGGCTCGATCAGCCGCACCATCATGCGCGCGAGCGTCGACTTGCCGCACCCGGACTCTCCGACGATGCCGAGCGTCTCGCCCGGATGCAGCACGAAGGACACCCCGTCGACCGCGTGCACGGCGGCCTTGACGCCCGTGAACAGGCCGCCGCGCACCGGAAACCGCTTGGCGAGGTTCTCGACCACGAGCAGCGGCGAGGCGGCGGCCGCGGCGGCAGCAGGACCGCGCTCAAGCACGGGTCGCCTCCGCCGCGCGCTCGGAGTGCCAGCAGGCCGCAAGATGCGCCGGTCGCTTGGCTTCGAGCGGCGGGTCTTCCCGACGGCACAGGTCGGTTGCGAGCGCGCAACGCGGCGCGAAGCGGCAGCCGACGATCTCGCGATCAAGCGCCGGCACGACACCTTCGATCTCCGCCAGACGATCGCGCTGCGCGCCCCCAGAGCGGTCGACACGCGGCACCGAGCCGAGCAGGCCGGCCGTATACGGATGGCACGGCCGCGCGAACAGGCTCACAACCGGCGCCTCCTCGACCTTGCGTCCGGCATACATGACGACCACGCGGTCCGCCGTCTCGGCAATCACGCCGAGATCGTGGGTTATCAGCGCGATCGCGGCGCCGAACTCGCGGCGCAGGTCCAGCATCAGCCGCAGGATCTGCGCCTGGATCGTCACGTCGAGCGCGGTCGTCGGCTCGTCGGCGAGCAGCACGGCGGGCCGGCAGGCGAGCGCCATCGCGATCATCACCCGCTGGCGCATGCCGCCGGAGAGCTGATGGGGATATTCGGCGGCGCGCCATGCCGCTTCCGGGATCCGCACCCGCGCGAGCAGGTCGATGGCCACTTTCTCGGCCGCCCGCCGCGACAAACCCTGGTGCTGCACCAGCGGCTCGGCGATCTGCCGGCCGATGCGCATCACCGGGTCGAGCGACGTCATCGGTTCCTGGAACACCATCGAGACCGCGTTGCCGCGGATGCGGCGCATGGCGGTCTCAGGCAGGCCGATGAGCTCGCGCCCGTTCAGCCGCACGCTGCCGCGCACGCGCCCCGGCGGGTCCGGCACCAGGCCCATGATCGAGAGCGCGGTCACGCTCTTGCCACAACCCGACTCGCCGACGATGCCGAGAACCTCGCCCTTGCGGAGCGTCCAGCTCACGCCGTCGACGGCGCGTACCACCCCGTCGGCGGTGTGGAAGGACGTGTGCAGATCTTTCACCGCCAGAACGGCGTCGACCGTGGCAGTGTCCGCATGGTCCGGTGCGAGCGCGGCCATTGCGACGCTCACAGCCGGCGGGCGAAGCGCGGGTCGAGCATGTCGCGCAGGCCATCGCCGAGCAGATTGATCGCAAGCACCGTCAACGCCAACACCAGGCCCGGTGTGAGGATGATCCACGGCGCCAGCAGAAAATACGCGCGGCCCTCGGCCATGATGTTGCCCCAGCTCGGCACTTCCGGCGGCGTCCCGGCGCCGAGGAACGACAACAGCGACTCAATCAGGATCGCGGCGGCGCAGATGTAGGTCGCCTGCACGATCAGCGGCGCCAGCGTATTCGGCAGGATGTGGCGGAACAGGATGCGCCCGAACCGGCTGCCGACCACGATCGCCGCCTCGACGTACGGCTGCTCGCGGATTGACAGCACCACACTGCGCACCAGCCGCACCACCCGCGGCACCTCGACGACGGTGATGGCAACGATGACGGTCGCGATGCTGGCTTTGACGACCGCCATCAGCGCGATCGCCAGCAGGATCGCCGGGATCGACATCAGGCCGTCCATAACCCGCATCAGCACGGCGTCGGCGATCCGGCTGTAGCCGCTGACCAGCCCGATCAGGAGCCCGATCGCGGTCGACAGCACCGCGACGATGAATCCGACAACCAGCGAGACCCGGCCGCCATGCACCGTTCGGCTCCAGACGTCGCGGCCGATGCCGTCGGTCCCGAATACGTGCTCAGCCGAGGGCGGCCTGAGGCGGCCGAGCGGATTGATGAACAGCGGATCGAATGACGCCAGCCACGGAGCGAACAGGGTAGCGACGATCACAGCGGCAAGCAGCACAACCCCAAGAGCCACGGTCGGGTGACGCCGCGCATGCCAGACCATGCTTCGTCGCAGTCGCTGGTGCGTCACGTCGGGTGCGTCCGATCGCAGTGTCGCTTCCGTCATTGCCGGCGCCTCGCGTGCAAAGCAATCCACGATGGCGACATCGCCCAGGGATTGCTTCGTCGCTCCGCTCCTCGCAATATCGACGTCGCGCGCATTCGTTGAGCTCTTCAGTACCGGATGCGCGGGTCGAACACGACGTAGAGCAGGTCGATGATCAGGTTGACGATCACGTAGGTCGCCGAGAACAGCAGCAGCACGCCCTGGATGACCGGATAGTCGCGCTGCAGAATGGCGTCCACCACGAGGCGGCCCAGCCCTGGAATCGCGAACACGCTCTCCGTCACCACGACGCCGCCCAGGAGCAGCGCGACCCCGACCCCGATGACCGTGACGATCGGAACCGCCGCGTTCGGCAGCGCGTGGTCAAACAGCAGGCGCCTTGCCGGCAACCCCTTGGCGCGCGCCGTGCGGATATGATCCTGGCCCAAAACCTCGAGCACGCTCGCGCGCGTGATGCGCGCGATCAGCGCCATGAAGCTCAGCCCCAGCGCGAAGCTCGGAAGGATGAGATGGCGCAAAAACGGCCACAAGCCGTCGGCCATCGGACGGTAGCCCTGGATCGGCAACAGCTTCAGCTTCATCGCAAAGATGTAGATGAGCACGTAACCGATCACGAACACCGGAAACGAGAAACCGAGTACGGCGAAGCTCATCACGCCGCGGTCGATCCACGAGCCCGCTTTCCAGGCAGCCAGCACGCCGATCGGCACCGCCAGCGCAACGGCGATGATCGTGGTGAGGATCGCGAGCGCGATCGAAGGTTCGAGTCGTTGCAGAAAGAGCTCCGACACCGGGCGGTTGGAGAAGATCGAGACGCCAAGATCACCGCGTGCGGCATTGCCGGCCCAGAGCATGAACTGCTCGTGGAATGGCAGGTCGAGGCGCAACTTGGCGCGGATCGCGAGCACCTGCTCATCGGTTGCGTGATCGCCCGCAATCACCGCAGCCGGATCGCCGGGTGCGATGTGCAGGATCGAGAACACGGCCAGCGCAACGATGCCGAGCACTGGGACCGTCGCCAGGATGCGCCGAACCAGATAGGCCCACATGCTCGATCGCCTCCCTCACCTCTCCCCGCGTGCGGGGAGAAAGCCTGCCCCGGGCTTGATCCGAGGTCGACGAGGACCGCAGGTCGGGGCCTGGCGAGAGGGCCCGAAGGAGACGACTTTCGTGACTCCCCCTCACCCGCGACGCCTTCGTTGCGCGCAGGAGTGCCGACCTCCCCCCGCCGCGAGAGGTAAGAGGCGCGGCCGCCGATGCGCGCCCCCACGCCCCTCACGCGCCGCTCTTCTTCTTGATGTTCCAATAGAAGATCGCCGGCGCCGGAATGATGTCGGTGAGATCCTTCCGGTAGATAATTGTCGGCTGGTACATGCCGAGCGGAACCAGTGTGACGTTGTCGAGGTGCGCGCGCTGCAATTCGTCGACGATCTGTTTCTGTTTGGCGAGGTCGCTCTCGAGCGCCCATTGGCGGCCGAGATCGACGACACGCTGGTCGCATGCCCAGTGGTACCAGGCCTCGTCGCAGTTCTTGACGAAATTGTTCACCAGCGGGTTGGCGACGCCGGTCGCGGTCGCGTTGGTCAGGAACACATTCCAGCCGCCCTGCGCCGGCGGCGCCTTCGAGGCGCGACGCTGGATCAACGTCGACCAATCCATCGCCACCACGTCGACGGTGAAGCCCATGCGCCGCAGCGCCTGTGCGGCGATCAGCACCGCGCGATGGACGGTATTGTCGGTCTGGTCCATCAGCGCAATGCGCGCGCCGAGCGCGCCTGCCGCCTGCAGCAGGCTTTTCGCCTTGTTGGGGTCGGCATTCGTGATCGGCTCGGTGCCGGCGGTCGATTCGCTCGCCAGGCCGCAGCCGAAGATCGCCGGGCAGACCTTGTAGCGCTTGGCGTCGCCCGCCATCGCCACCAGAAACTCTTCCTGCTTCATCCCCCACAGCACGGCCTGACGCACTTCCTTCTTGTCGAACGGCGGATGCAGGTGGTTGAGCGACATGAACAGCTGCCAGCCGAGCTTGTCGTTCGGCGCGACGACCACGTCGGGGTGACCCTCGACCATCGCCAGCAGGTCGGTGGCAGGCGACTCGTGCAGGTCGAGCTCGCCGCTCGCGAGCGCCGCCATCGCGACACCGTGGTCCGGGATGTAGATCGACTCCACCCGGTCGACATAAACGACCTTGCCGCCCGCCGCCTGGCTCGCCGGCTCCCTGCGCGGAACGTAGTCGGTGAACTTCTCGTACACGACCTTGCTGCCGGGCACCCACTCCGACCCGACGAAGCGGAACGGACCCGATCCGATCATCTCGGTGATCTGCGTGTTGGGATCGGTCTTGGCGATGCGCTCCGGCATCATGAAGGGGACGTTGCTGTCGATCTTGGCCAGTGCCTCGATGACGAACCCGACTGGCTGCTTGAGCACCAGCTTGAAGCTCTTGGCGTCCACCGCCTCGAGCGCCGCGGTGTAACTCATCAGCGCGCGGCCCATGCCGTCCTTGGCGCCCCAGCGCTTGAGCGATTGCACGCAGTCGGCCGCCGTGACCGGCGGCCCGTCGTGCCATTTCAGCCCGTCGCGCAGGGTGAAGGTGTAGGTGAGCTTGTCGTCGCTCACCGACCAGGTGTCGACCATCTGCGGCTGCGGCTTGTTGTCGGCGTCGAGCGCGAACAACGTGTCCCAAATCATGTAGGCGTGGTTGCGCGTCAGGTAGGCGGTGGTCCAGATCGGATCGAGCACACGCAGGTTGCCGATCGGCACCGACCGGATCACCACCTTCCTCTGCGCGACCGCCTCCGCTGCCGAGCCGCACATTATCGACACGCCCAGCGTTACAGCCGCGGCCAGCCTGGTCCATTTCATGGGTCGCTCCCTCTCTTCGGCAGGCCCATGCTACTTGATTGCGACCGCAGGGCAACGATCACCGGTAGTGTGGGCTTGAACTTTCCTTCCCTTACGCGTCGGTGCGGACGCCAAGCTCGTTGCGCTCCCATTGCCGCCGTTTCCGCGTCGACTTGATCAGCCCCGGCGGATTGCATTGGACGCGACCGTAGAACGCCTGCCTGTGAGCGGCCGGAAAATATCGCCAGCCGAGACGTGGGCGAGCAGGGGCATCGTCGCCGGCGCCCTCAACCGGCCATGGCGGCGGTCGGCGCCCAACCCGGCAGGCGCTCCAGCTCCGGCCGCGCCGCGAACAGCCGCGCCCAGGCGGTTTCGGCGACGCGTTGCGCCTCGGCGACGGTCGCGTCCTCGTCCATGGTCAGGACCGTCCCGTCGCGCATGACCCAGTGCCCGTCGACCATGATGTCGGTGATGTCGCGCGCCTGCCCTTGATGCACGAAGGTCGAGACCACGCGCAGCCGCGGCACCAGATGTGCGCGCGCAAGGTCGACCATGATCAGGTCCGCTTTCTTCCCCGGCTCCAGCGAGCCGCCGTCCGGAATGCCCATCAATCGATAGCCGTTGACCGTCGCCCAGCGCAGCGCCTCCTCCGGCGTCGGGCGTCTTCCATCCTCGCGCCGTACGCGCTCCATGAACATGCCGGTGCGCATCACCTCGACCATGTCCTCCGCCATGTTGTCGGTGCCCATGCCGATGGTGCAGCCGAAAGTCTCGAGGTCATGGATGCGGGGGCTCAAGCCCCGCCGCGCCGCGATGCAGGCGTTGAAGGCGACGCCTGCGCGCGCCTCGCCGAGCAATCGTTCCTCCTCGCGCACCATGCATCGGCAGTGCGCACAGATCAGCCGGTCGCTGAGGAAACCGACATCCGCCAGGTATTCGGTCGGCTTGCGATTGCGCATGGATTCGACCGCCGAGACCTCGCCCCAGATCTGGTTGAGGTGGATGGTGGCGACGGTGTCGAGCCGCTCCTGCAGCGCGCGCAGCTTGCGCAGGAGCTCAGGCGAGCACATGTCCGGCGCCCACGCGGCGACGCCGACCGTGATCCGGCCGTTGCGCGCGCCATGCCATTTCGCGTGCAGCGCCTCGATGCGGCGGATGCAGGTTTCGCCCAGCGCCGCATCAACCTCGAAGTCGCCGGGATCGCCGATCCCGCCCTTCGCCTTGTCCCATGCCTTCTCGCAAAGCAGGAGCCGCAGCCCGGTGTCGGCGATCTCCGCCGCGTAGTCGTCGAGCCGGGTGCCGTCCTCCAGCACGGCGGTGGTGCCGCTGCGGATCGCTTCGAGCGCCGCCAGCCGCGTCATCGCGACCATTTCGTCGCGCGAGAGCTCAGGCACCGGGATCGGCGCCAGCCCGCCGCTGAACGGCGGCCTGTGCGGCGGCGAAAGGTCCTCGTAGATGCCCTTCGCGATGATGAGCGAGAAATGGGTATGGATATTGGCGAACCCAGGGAAAACCGCCTTGCCGCTGCCGTCCACGACGTCGGCGTTGGGGTACTGGGCAAGAACGTCGGCGCTCGGGCCAAGTGCCGCAATCCTGCCGTTCTCGATCGCGATCGCCGCGTCGTAGTGGATGGCGTCGTCCGTATCCACCGTCACCAGGATGCTGTCCTTGATTACGATCGGCATGTCGGTCCCTGCGGTCTGCTGTCGGATCGGAAGCCTACCATCATTGCAGGGTTGTGCCGCAATCCGAGGCTCCCCCGTCCGCCGGATCGCTTGGTCGCTTGCGCTCGCCGCGACGACGGGTACAAAGCAGTGCGCGATGACTGAGATCGATCAAACCCATGACCCGGCGCGCCGGAGCTTCGTCGCCTCGGCGAACGGCCATCCGGACTTTCCGATCCAGAACTTGCCGCTCGGGATCTTCAGCGCCGCCGGCGAAGCGCAGGGCGGCGTTGCGATCGGCGACCGGATTCTCGATCTCGGGGCGGCGCTGGCCGGCGGCCTGTTTACCGGCGAGGCGGCGCGTGCCGCACAGGCGGCCTCGGGGCCGACGCTCAACGCGTTTCTCGCCCTCGGCCGCAGCCCACGGCTCGCCCTGCGGGTCCGCTTGTCGGAATTGCTGATGCAGGGATCGCCCGAGCAGCCAAAGGTCGAGCCACTCCTGCATGCGGCCGAAGCCTGCTCGATGCACAGGCCGGCGCAAGTTGGCGACTACACCGACTTCTATGTCGGCATCCACCACGCGACCAACGTCGGCAGACAGTTTCGGCCCGACAACCCATTGCTGCCGAACTACAAGCATGTCCCGATCGGCTATCACGGCCGCGCGTCGTCGGTCAGCGCCTCCGGTGTCCCGGTGCGCCGGCCGAACGGGCAGCGCAAGGCGCCCGATGCCGATGCGCCGTCGTTCGGACCGTCGCAGCGGCTCGACTACGAGCTGGAGCTTGGCATCTGGATCGGACCAGGTAACCGGCTCGGCGAACCGATCCCGATCGGCGAGGCGGACGCGCACGTCGCCGGCTACTGCCTGCTCAACGATTGGTCCGCGCGCGACATTCAGGCTTGGGAATACCAGCCGCTCGGCCCGTTCTTGTCGAAGAATTTCGCCACCACGGTCTCGCCCTGGATGATCATGCCGGAAGCACTGGCGCCGTTCCGCGTGGCGCAATCGGCGCGTCCAGCGGGCGATCCGACCCCCCTGCCCTATCTGCTCGATCCCGACGATCAGCGCGCCGGCGCGCTCGATCTCGAGCTCGAAGTTCTGCTGCTGACAGCGGCCATGCGGCAGAAGGGATTGCCGCCGCATCGCGTCGCAGTGTCGAACACCCGCCACATGTATTGGACCGTCGCGCAGCTCATCGCCCACCACACCAGCGGCGGCTGCAGTCTTGCCGCCGGCGACCTGTTCGGCTCGGGCACGATTTCAGGCCCGACCGCCGGCAGCCTCGGCAGCTTGCTCGAAACCACCGAAGGCGGCCGCAAGCCTCTCGAGCTTCCGTCCGGCGAATCCCGCAGGTTCCTCGAGGACGGCGACGAGGTGATCATGCGGGCCCACGCGCGCCGCGACGGCTTTGCCTCCATCGGCTTCGGCGATTGCCGCGCCGGCGTCCAGGCCGCCCGGCCGCACACCGGTGCGTCATCCTGACGCTGCGGGAGTATGCCGCCAATGCGGCAGCCCGCGACTCACGAACTGGAAGGGTTGGTGGCGGCCGTGCGCGGATTGCGCAAGACCATGCAGGCTCCGCCGGCTCGGCGGATGCGATTGCACAACCCCTCGGCGCTTGCGCGCGAGTCGGTGGAAATCCGCACCTGATAGAATGCGCGGGTGCCGCGGCTGCGCAGCGTCGATGCCAGAATACTCGGATCGTAACCCGACAGCAGCCCGGCATAACGCTGCGCCGCGTTGGCAAATGCCGACAACGCCCGATCACGCGAAAAACCGGCGCTCAGCTGTACGCCCCAGAGCTGCGCGTTCGCCGCCGTGACGCGCCGCTCAAGCTCGTCGACGAAGGGGTTGGGGGCGCGTTTGAGCATGGCCATGAGCTCACGGCAGCCCGCCGCAGGCTGCATTTGCGCGCCGGCGACGGCGCTGGCCGCGGCCCAATCATCGACTGACCGGCCGGTGATCGCTGCCACGTAGCTGCGGGTTTCGGCCGGCATGTACCCAGAGCCGGCGAGCCAATCGCGAACGCGCTGCGGCCCGGCGTTGTAGGCGGCCGCCGCCAGTCCCAGATTGCCAAACTCCGCCCGCAGCTCGCGCAGAAATTCCGCGGACTTGGGCAGCGCCTGGACCGGGTCGAAAGGATCAAGCAGGCGCCGCTCTGCCGCCGTGCCGGGCATGAACTGGGCTATGCCTTGCGCGCGTTGCCCGCTGCGCGTCACCGGTCCGACCGCGTCCGCGCGGAAGCGACTCTCCTGCCATATCACGCGGGCGAAGAATTCGAGCGGCAAGGCGTTCGCGCGCGCGGCGGATTCGATCATGAGGCACATCGATTCCGAAGCGCTCGAGGATGGGCTTGTCGCGGCCGGCGTATTGCCGCTGTCGGCCGGGTCGGCGCGGTTGCTCGGGCTTTCGGTTCGCACGGTGTCGGGACCGTCGAGCCCAGCCTCGACGCCGCCCTCCTGCGCCGCAGCCAGTCCCGCCAGCGCGATCAGCAGCAGGCACGCAACGCTCGTCTTGAACGGAACCGGACCGCCCATGCGGCCGCTCCCTATGACCACATCATCGGAAGCTACTATTTTCTCGTCGCCAGGCTCGGCCAGATCTTGCGTCAACCCTAACCCGCGCCGTGGCGGCAGCGGTTATGCTGCACAGTATGGTTCGGCGCACGCGACGTGAGAAGCCCGCATTTCGTGCTCGAGCAGCAAACGGCCCTGCAATGGTTTCGTTCCCCTCAGGCTCCCGATCCCATGCGGGGCTGCTATCGCAATTCTGCGCGCAGCAAAGACCGGCACCGGTCGGTGGCTATGAACGGGGCAGACCGTAGCAAGCGCTTCCGCCTTTCGCAGCTCCGCCCACGGAAGCATCGGCACTCGGAGCTAGCTTGTTCGAGTCGTCCGACGCTATTGTTCGCAAAAATAGGAGCCGTGCGCATGCTGATCACGAACGTAAAAGCGCACCACATCCGGATTCCTTACGACGCCGGGGTGGGGAGCTTCAGGCAGGGAGCATCCGCGATTGCGGCGCTCGACATGGTTCTCGTCGAGGTCTCAACCGACGCGGGACTGACGGGGTGGGGCGACGCTTTTGCCTATGTGTGCCCGCGGTCGGCGGCAACCGCCGTCGAGGAGATGATCGCACCGCAGGCGCAAGGTCGTGAGGCACCGGATGCGGACGCGATCCCGGCATTCATGGAGGAGATCCAGCGCAACCTGCACCTGTTCGGCCGCTACGGCATCACCGATGTTCGCGATCTCGGCGCTCGACATCGCGTTGTGGGACCTTGCCGCCAGGCAAGGGGCGAGCCGCTGCATCGGGTCATCGGTGAACGCAAGCGCGGGCGCATTCCGGCCTATGCCAGCCTGCTGCGCATCGGCAAGCCGGAGCTGGTTGCGGGCGAATGCGAGACCGCGCGGCGGCGCGGCTACCCTGCAATCAAGCTGCACGAAACGACCGTGCCGGCCGTCACTGCGGCGCGCGCGGCGATCGGCCCCGGCGTCCCGCTGATGGTCGACCTGAATTGCCCGATGGACGAGCGTGCCGCAATCGCGTTTGCTCATGCGTGCCGCGCAGCCGCGCCCTTGTTTCTAGAGGAGCCGGTCTGGCCGCCTGAGGATTTCGCGGCCCTCGCCAGGGTGCGCGCGACCGGCGGGCTCGCGATTGCGGCCGGGGAGAATGCCTGCACGCTCTATCAATTTCGCCAGATGATGACCGAGGGAGCCGTGACCTATGCGCAGCCCTCCGTCACCAAGGTCGGCGGGATCACCGAGTATCTGAGGGTCGCTGCGCTGGCCGACGAAATGGGCATAAAGCTTGCGCCCCACTCCCCCTATTACGGCCCCGGATTTCTGGCCACGCTGCAGCTCATGTCGCTTCGCGATGAGGGCTTCGTCGAAGTGTTTTACATGAACCGCCCCGCGTGCCTTTGGCGCGGCCGCGTAGATGCCGACGCGGACGGAACCGTCGCGGTGCCGGATGGGCCTGGGCTCGGCTACGAGCCCGACAGAGAGGTGATGGAGCGATATCGCGCGTCGTGACCGCCATCGCGGCCGGACAGCCGCAGCCCGGCGCGGCGCCCGGGCAGGATCGAGGCTTCGATCGACCGGGCCGGGCCAAGTCAGGCGGCAGTGGGCGGCTCGCACGTAGAAGCGCGAGCCCTCCGCCGCCTCGAGCGCGGCGGGCCGCCAGAATGGCGAAGGTGTTTGCAGGCGAGCAGCGCGGCGAGAACGTTGCGTTCGTGCCGCAGGGCAGCGATCAGCGTTTCCAGCTCGCCGTGTGCCATATCGTGCGGAGCCAGTCGATCGAGCCGGTGGGTGCCTTGCGCCGCGGCTGCACGGTTAATGCTCGCAGTTGCGAGTTTACTCCCCGTTCATCGCGCTGCCGACAATGATTGGCATTATTGAATCAGAAGCGACAAACTTCCAGCGGCTCGGTACGGGCTTCGTTTCCATGCAAACGCCGCTCTTCCTGATCAACCAGGCCGAGCCACCAGTTCTTGTTCGAGCGCAAACTTTTGCGCCACGCCACGGGCGGCACGCACACGAAAGGCGATCCATGAGCGACGCCGCGGGCTATCGCGAGAACGCAGAACTCTGTGCCGCATTCGCGGAAAGATCGCGCTCGCCGAAAGATCGCGCGGCATGGCTGCTCATGAGCAGCGCATGGCTCGAGCTCGCTCTGGTGCGGGAATATGCCGCCCGCCTAACGCCAGCCCGATAGACCTGCCGCCGTTTCTGGAAGGTCCGGCGGGCGTTGACCGCGGTCGGCATAGAGAACGAAGCGCTGTCCGACTTTGATTCGGACGCGGCCCCGTAACCGTTGATCGGTGCTCGGGTGCGATCGGCCTCGTCATGAAGCGATCGCTGCCGTCCCCGCTTGCACGATGCGCCGCCTCCGGTTGCCGCGAGGCATCAACCGCCGGTACTGCTCGACATAATCCTCCGCCATTCGGCGGGACGTGAACCGTTGCTCGAATCCGGTTCGCACCCGGCGACGATCGAGCGCGTCCAGGCGCTTGAGCGCCTGAACGGCTTCGGCATTGTCATCCACGATGAACCCGGTGACGCCGTCATCGACGACCTCCGGAACGGAACCACGCCGGAACGCGATCACCGGAGTGCCGCAAGCCATCGCTTCGATCATGACCAGGCCGAAGGGCTCCGGCCAGTCGATCGGGAACAGCAAGGCTGCGGCCTGCTCAAGGAAAGCCTGTTTCGTGCACTCGTCGACCTCTCCGAGAAGCTGGATGTGGTCGCCATCCACCAGCGGCTCCAATCGCTCCTTGAAATAACGTCTCTCGGCGCGCGGCACCTTTGCGGCAATGCGAAGCGGCATGTCGATCGCCCGGGCAATTTCGATGGCCGCCTCGGGACCCTTGTCGGGCGTGAGCCGCCCCAGAAAGGCCAGATACGTCCCGCGCTCAATCCGCGGGCGCAGCGAATCCGGGGGAAGGCCGTGATAGACGGTGGCGAGCCAGTTCGCCTCGGGCGATGGCCTGCGCTGGTGGTCTGAGATCGAGACAAATGCCGCGTCGGCAAAGCTCGCCATCACCCCGGCCACGCCAGGCGTGTCGATACGATTGTGCAGCGTGGTCAAAAACGGCACGCCCAGTCGCTCAAGCAGCGGCAGGTGTACCCAATCCACGTGGCAGTGGATTACGTCGAAGTTCGCGGCTTCACGCGCCACCGCCTCCAGCAGTGCCGCCTGCGCGACCGCGGGGTCCGCACGCGGACGCGAGAGCCGAAGCGCACGGGGCCATGCCGGAACCAGGTTTGCCCGCGTGACCGAGTCGCCGCTCGCGAACAGCGTGACGTCATGCCCTAGCTCGATCAGCTCGTCGATCAGCCACGCGACCACGCGCTCGGTCCCGCCGTAGAGCTTCGGAGGTACGCTTTCGGCCAGCGGAGCAACTTGCGCGATTCGCATGAGGGCGGTTCCGATCGCGAGCGCCTGGCGAGCTCATGGCAACGCCGATGGATGTCGAACATGCCCGGAGCCGCGCCGCCGCGGTCCCTATTGCCGAAGATCACTTCGACGCCGTTTTCTTAACACCGTTGTGTTTCAACGGTTCCCGGGCCTCGCGCCTGCGCCAACGCAACCGAGGCAGCCCGTGCGCGAACCCCGTTGGTTGAGGGCGGCCACTGTCGAAGCAGTAAGGCGCGCTCGTCACGCCCGTTCGGCTCTGCGCCGGGCTGCGCGCCGGGTCGCTAGCGTGCTGCTGGCGTCCCCTGCGGCGTAGCGGCGAACAGCGCGGCGACATTTCCGCCGAGCACCGCGTCCTTCTCGGCCGCGGTCAGGAAGCGGCAGTGCGCGCGGACGTAGTCGACGCACTGCCGGTAAGTGCAGAAACGCTCGACGTTCGGCATGTCGGAGCCCCATGCGAGCTTCGAGGCCCCGAACAGGTCGCGCATGCCGCGGATCAGCTCCTGTGCCTCGACGAAGGGATACTCCCAGGCGCCTCCCCAGGTGATCGGGAACATGATCTCGATCAAAAGGTTGTCGCGCCGATACGCGGCCAAAACTTCGGGCGGGAAGTCCCATCCGCCGCCGGCGCCGAAGTGCGCGACCGGCGGGCCCATCACCAGCACGAAGCGCAGCGCCGGGTAGCGCTGCATCAGCCGGTCGAGCGCGAGCAGGTTGCCGATGTAGCCCGCCCGGTCGTAGCTCGGCGTTGCCGAGAGCTCGACGAAGACCGGCAGGTTGCGCACTGCGATCGCGTCCCAGAACGGCGCGAATGCCGCGTGATCGACGTTGCGTGCGTAGCCGTGCCGCGAGAAATCCTGCGAGTAGTAGAGGCCCTTGAGCCCGAGTACCGGGGCGCGCTCGATCTCGGCCAGCATGTCGGCGCTGTCGGCGACCGCCTCGTCGACATGCATCAGCCCAGTGAACCGCTCCGGATATTGGCTCTGTGCGAAGGCGTTGTAGTCGTTCATCGCCCCGTAGCCGCCGCCGGCCTGCAGGATGCAATGGTCGACACCGGCGTAGATCATCTGCGCGATCATGAATTCAGGCGGCGACTCGATCGTCTGCATGCCGACCGGCATGTACTGGATGGCGTACCCCTCGCCCTCGTAGGTGAACTCGAGGCGCCCGAAGCGGCCCACGCGGAAATCGACGTCGGCAAGCCCGGCCCAGGTGTTGTCGTCGGGGCGGAACAGCATCGTCGGCGCCACCTGCTTGCCGTCGCGCACGCGGAATGTCTTGGCCGCCGGGCGGGTGACGTTCTTCTGAATGTACCTGAGGTGGATTTCGTTGGACGGATGGCCGCAGGCGCCGTGCCAGTCCTGGAACACGTGGGCGTGGCAGTCGATGATCATCGGCAGGGCTCCTAACCTCTCCCCCGCACCCGGGCAGAGAGCTTGCCGCATCCTTGATCCGAGGGTCGGATCGTCGCGCGTGAGTGGGGTGATCCGGCTGACGGGGCCTCCCCGTCGGCATGTTTTTCGGGCGGGACCCCCTCATCCCCGCTCTTCGGTTGGCTCAGCGCGGGCGGCCTCTCCCCGCTCGCGGGGAGAGGTGAGCAAGCCCTCGTCCGTCGCCCTCACGCGGCGCCGAGCTTCTCCATGTGGTGCTTGAAGAGTCGCTCGACCTCGCCGTTGGCGATCAGGAAGGCGGCCCAGAAGTCGAGGAAGTTCTTCCATTCCTGGTCGCCGTAGCGGATCGTCCAGGTGTTTGGCCGGCGGTCGAGCGGATTGGCCGGATCGACCACCACCGCCCAGCTCTCGTTGCGCTTGGCGAGCAACAGCACGTCGCTGTCGCCCGAGATCCACACGTCCGCCCGCTTGGCGCGCACCGGCTCGGCCCCGAGCGACACCTGGCCGGTGGTCGTGATCACCTTCGGCTTGGCCGGGAACAACAGCGGGACGCGCGGCTCCTCGCTCGCGCCGGCAGTGACTGAGAAAGTGACGTTCGGGTCGTTGAGATCGGACGCCTTCTTGAACCGCTCCGCATTGTCCTTGTGCACGAGCAACAGGCTGCCCTTCGAATACAACGGGCCGATGTAGTTCACCACCAGCGCCCGCTGCACCAGATAGACCAGCGAGGAGCCGAACAGGTCATAGTCGCCGCGGCGCAGGCCGACGGTCGCGTTGGCGAAGGTGACCTCCTTCCATTCGACCTTGATCTGGATCTCCTTCGCCAGCATGTCGACCACGTCCTTGTAGATGCCGCCGAGGTCGCCGGTCTTGGCATCCTTGTAGAACCACGGACCGGTCTGCGCGTATCCGACGCGGAGCACCCCTTCCTTGCGTATCTTGGCGAGCACCGAATCCTCGCGGATGCTGGTCTCGAGCATTTGCGCGAGCGCCGCTTGCGGCGCCACCGCGCTGCCGACCGCGCCGGCGCCGGCCGCCGCGCCAAGCATGGCTGCCTGCTTCAAGAACTCTCGCTTGCCGTCGTTGACGCTGTCGCTCATGAACACCTCCCTCGGCTAGAGTGAATTGGACCGCTTCCCGGCGCCAAGCTTGTTTGCGGAAGGGGATCGCGGTCAAGCCCGCCGACGCCGAGCTGCGGGTGATCCAAGGTTGTCGACGACCCTTACGCACGCCTTCCCGGCGCGCGCCCCGCGACGCGGCGGCGCGGGCCCCGCGGATTTCGTCGCGTGCGCAATTCGGGCTACAAGCGGTCATGCCCGAGGTTCCCCGCATTCGAGTTTGCGACATCCACAAGCGTTTCGGCACGCTCGACGTATTGCGTGGGGTCTCTTTCGACGTCGAGCGCGGTAGCGTGGTGAGCGTGATCGGAGCCAGCGGATCCGGCAAGAGCACGCTGCTGCGCTGCATCAACTATCTCGAGGCGCCGTCGGCTGGCGAGATCTACATCGAGGGCGAGCCGCTCGGGGCCCGCGTCGACGAGCGCGGGAGACGCCGCCCGCGCTCGCTGGCCGAGGTCAACGCCATGCGTCGCGAGCTCGGCGTGGTGTTTCAGCAGTTCAACCTATGGCCCCACATGACCGTGCTCGGCAACGTCATCGAGGCGCCGATCCGCGTGCGCAAGCTGCCGCGCCGGGAAGCGCTCGCCATCGGCGAGGAGTGCCTGCGCCGCGTGCGGCTGATCGACAAGGTCTCTGAATACCCCGCTCGCCTGTCCGGCGGCCAGCAGCAGCGCGCCGCGATTGCGCGCGCGCTCGCAATGCGGCCGAAGGCGCTGCTGTTCGACGAGCCGACGTCCTCGCTCGATCCGGAGCTCACCGACGAGGTGCTGGGGGTGATGCGCGAGCTCGCCGCCGACGGCACCACCATGATCGTGGTGACGCATGAGATGGGGTTCGCGCGCGAGGTGTCGGATCGGGTGATCTTCCTGCATGACGGCTTGATCGAGGAGCACGGGCCCCCGGGCGAGCTGTTCGAGGCGCCGCGATCCGAGCGGCTCCGCCAGTTTCTGTCGAAGTATCGCCGATAGGCCGTCGCCTTGCCGGAGGCTTTGAAGCAGGCGTTCGACCTCTCCCTGTTCTGGGAGTATCGCGCGATCCTGCTGCAGGGATTGCTCTTCAACGCGATGGTGTTCGCCTGCGCGGCGGCGGTCGCGCTCTCGGTCGGGCTTGGCGCCGCGTTGCTGCGCGTCAATCGCTTGTTGCCGGCGCGCTGGCTCGGAACGCTGCACGTCGAGGTGTTCCGCAACGCGCCCGACTACATCATGCTGGTGTGGGTGCATTTCGTCCTCCCCCTCTTGATCTCCAAGCTGATCGGGCAGCGCGTCGAGTTCCATCCGTTCCTCTCGGCGGTGATCGCGCTCTGCTTCGTCTATTCGGGCTACTTCGCCGAGACCTTCCGGGCCGGCATTCAGGCAATCCCGCGCGGCAATCTCGATGCCGGCCGCGCCTTCGGCATGTCGGAGGCGACGATCCTGTGGCGCATCACGCTCCCCCAGGTCGTCCGCCGCATGCTCCCGGAGGCGCTCAACCAGTTCGTCTCGCTGTTCAAGGCGACCACCATCGTTTCGCTGATCGCCGTGCCGGACCTGATGTACAACGTCTCGATGGTGACGCAGCAGGAGATGCGGCCGCTGCCGCTCTATACCGGCGCCGCGCTCACCTACTTCCTGATCATCTTCGTGCTGGCGAGCGGCGTGCGCGCCTTCAGCGAACGCTGGCGCCGCAAGATTTTGGCCTGAGGGGCGCCACGCATGGGCAATTGGGAGCGCCTGGTCTGGAACCAACGCGACGTGCTGCTCGCCGGCCTTGCGGTCACGGTCGAGGTCTGTTTCATCGCATTCGCGGCGGCGATCGTCGGCGGCTTGATGCTTTGCCTGGCGCGGATCTATGTCGCGCCGCTCCGCCCGCTGGCGGTCGTGCTGATCGAGTTCTTCCGCGACACGCCGATCTACGTGCAGCTGATCTGGGTGGCCTATGCCTGGCCGGAGCTGTTCGGATTTCCGAACAGCTTTTACACCGCCGGCTGGCTCGCGCTCGCGCTCCAGTCGAGCGGTTATCTGGCGGAAACCTTCCGCACCGGGATCGAGGGCGTCCCGCGCGGCCAGCGCGAGGCTGCGTTCGCAGTCGGCATGTCGCCGATACAGACCTTTGGCCGCATCGTGATGCCGCAGGTCGCGCTCTCGACCGCGCCGTCGATCGTCAACCAGTTCACCGTGATCGTGAAGTCGTCGACCCTGATCTCGGTGATCACGGTGCCGGACCTGATGTCGCAGTCGCAGCGGCTGGTGAACGTGTGGTACGAGCCGATCGAGATTCTCACCGCGACCGCGGCGCTTTACATCCTGTTCGTGTTCCTGGTCTCGCTTTCCGGCAAGCTGCTCGCCGATGCCTTGCGCCGCCGCTACGGGCTCGCGGCGTCTTGACGGAGCGGGCGCGAGCCCAAATCACTTTTTGGCGCCGCGCGGCGATTTCGGCGCTGGGCAGACTCTCGCGGCCCGCCGAAGCGCACCCCGGCGAGCAAAATTCGGATCGGCTCGACCCTCCTTGCGGCGGTTCAGGCTTGTCGACCGGACCCGTTACGAAATCCATCCGCATTTTCTCCGCCTGGGTCGGAGCCGACAGAGGTCTCGCCTGGACGGTGGCGGCGAGGGTGAGAGTCGTGCTGGCGGCAAATCAATCGGTAAAGGGTGGCGCCACCGGCCCTGGTTTTTCGTCGGCGCCCCTTCGGACTGCGTGCATCCGAGCCGCGGGAACATTACAATGATACTCGGCGTTTGGGGACGTGGAGCCTACTCTGCCGTTTGGGCTGCTTGGCTCGTGGGAGCTCTTGGTCATGCGCTGGGATGATTTCCGTCGGAGCGAAAACGTCGAGGATCGACGCGGCTCGGGAGGCGGGTTCGGCGTGCCGGGACGCGCCGGGGGGATCGGCATTGGCACGGTGATTGTGCTGGGCCTGCTCGGTTGGGCTTTGGGCATCGATCCACGCATTCTGATCGGCGGCGCCGAGGTCCTGACCGGCGGTGGTCCCGGGTACCAAGCACCGAGCCCGCAGCCGCGCGCGCCAACCGGCGCCCCGGCCGACCAGCTGGGCCAGTTCGTCGCGGCGGTGCTGGGCGACACCGAGGATCGCTGGAAGGCGATCTTCCAAGCCAGCGGCAGACGCTACGAGGAACCGCGCCTCGTCATTTTCTCGCAGGTCACCCGGTCGCAGTGCGGCACGGCGCAGGCGGCCATGGGCCCGTTCTATTGCCCGCTCGACCGGACCGTCTACCTCGATACTTCGTTTTTCCGCGAGCTGGAGCAGCGCTTTGGAGGGTGCAGCGGCAAGGCGTGTCAATTTGCCCAGGCCTACGTGATCGCCCACGAAATCGGCCATCACGTCCAGAACCTGCTCGGGATCCTGCCCAAGGTGCAGGAGCTGCAGCAGCAGAGCATGGATCGCAGGGAGGCCAACCAGATACAGGTCAGAGTCGAGCTGCAAGCCGATTGCCTGGCCGGCGTCTGGGCCCATCAGGCGCAGCAGAAGTGGAATTTCATCGAGCCCGGCGACGTCGAGGCCGCAATGCAGACCGCCTCCGCCATCGGCGACGACAAGCTGCAGAAGCGCTCGCAAGGACACGTCGTGCCGGACGCCTTCACCCACGGCTCATCCGAGCAGCGGGTTCGGTGGTTCACAAAAGGATTGAAGGAAGGATCGGTCTCGGGTTGCAACACCTTCGACGCGGCGCAGATCTGAAGTCCTTAGGCGGAGCAAGCGAGCCGACCTGGAAACTCCATCGTGGTGTCGCGACGGCAACACCACGATGGGCCCAATTAGTCGCCGGTCCGCGGCTTGAACTCGATTGCGCGTAACCGCTTCCAAGCTCCAATCGCCTGGGAAAGGTTTGGAGCACGGGCAGCGACCCGCTCGCGGGGCGCGACGCGCGACTGGGCAAGTGACCGGCCCACGCCGTAGTCGCGATAGAGCTCGACGAATTCTTCCGCCAGCTCGTAGCAGACGTGCAGCCGGCGGGTCGGGATCGTCCACCTGGCATTGGCATCGCCGCAGCTTCGCAGCTCG